>Ga0070664_100005429_pt1 | contig 10232 bp, 7 predicted proteins | sample KBSC73metaG_FD_65863 | JGI IMG/M metagenome (GOLD analysis project Ga0070664, IMG submission 65863) | Corn rhizosphere microbial communities from Kellogg Biological Station, Michigan, USA - KBS C7-3 metaG | ecosystem: Host-associated > Plants > Roots > Rhizosphere > Soil ... | reverse complement strand
GGGTGCGCGATCCAGCGGTCCCAGAGCGGCACGTCGCCGCAGCCCAGCCGCTGCGGAAGGGTGGAGAGCGGCAGGTGGGTGATCGCCTCCCCGATGTCGAGCTCCGCGGTGTTGGTGGCCATGTTCCGCTCGCGCATCAGGCAGGCCCAGTCCACGTTGATCGGGCCGAACGCCATCGCGGCGTAGGGCACGATGCGCCACGGATCGGACGTCGCCGCGGTGGGCGAGATGGCGGCGAGGTGGGGCGGCGCGCTCACCGCGGCGAACCATGCCAGGCGCCCCTCGTCCGAATGGCCGATCAGTCCCACCTTGCCGTTCGCGCCCGGCAGGCGCGCGGCCCACTCCACCGCGTCGTAGCCGTCCTGGATGTCGGTGCTGTAGTCGCCGAAGTCGGCCACGTCGCCGCTCGACTTGCCGCGGCCCCGCGTGAGCTGCCCCACGTAGATGTAGCCGCGCGATGCCCACCACCGCCCGGCGCCGGGATTGGTCGCGCGATACGGTGAGCGCTGCATGACGACGCCGAAGGGGCCGGGCCCCACCGGCCGGACGATGTAGGTCTCGAGCGTCGCGCCGTCGCGCGTGGGCATGAGGGTCGAGGAGTCGATGGTGACGGCGTACTGCGAGTCGGACGCCGGCATCTTCCACACCTGGTAGTCCTGCTCCACCACCCCGGGCGTCGCGCGGCGGACCAGCCGGAAGCGGCGATCGAGGGGGCGGCCGCTCACGTACTGCACGCCGACCAGCGTGTCCCCGTGCCAGGCGGCGCGCATGATCACGCGCTCGTCCTGGGTCAGCAGGACCGAGTCACCGCTGGCCGAGACGCTCGTCACGTTGAGCATCGGCTGGCCGGTGCGGCGCCGGAGCCAGCCGACGCTGCCCGAATCGGTCCCCGCGAAGTGCGCGAACCCCATCCGGCGCCATCCCTCGAAGCCCGCGTGCGGCCGCGCGCTGAGCGCGATGTACACGTCCCATTCGCCGGCCAGGGTGGCGGCCGGGCGGTCGGCCACGAATGCGCTCGCCGTGAGGGCGAGGACCAGGAAAGCGATCACCCCGCGACCGCGTGAAGCCAGATGCCTCATCTCATGCCCCCATTTCTGCCGGCAGTTGGGATCGCCGCCGCGCGGCGAGGAGGATTCCGACACCGACCAGGTTCAGCACCACGATCATCGACGACACCTTGAACGCAAACGTCGCGACGCTCGCCACCGATATGATGGGGAAGACCGCGAGCACGACATACAGGATCGTCATCAGCAGGCCCGACCACGCCGCCGCCTGCAGCCATCTGGGCGGTCTCGGCGTGATGCCCCGGAGCCCGAAGATCGGGATCGCGAACATCACGAGGTAGGTCAGGGCGTAGAAGGTTCCGCCGGCGTTGAACAGCAGCTGGAACGCTTCCTGTCGCCCGACGCCGATCAGGCTCAGGAGCGAGATGACGAAGGAACATACGCCGACCAGCGCGATCGAGTTGACCGGCGTGCGGTAGCGCGGATGGAGCCGGCTGAACCAGGCCGGCAGCAGCCGGTCCCAGCCGGCCACCATCGGCAGCCGGGTCACGGCCGTGAACGACACGCTCACCTGCGCCACCCGCATCGCGAGCGTCATCAGGATCGCGATCGTCACCAGCGGGCCGGCGATCCCGAACGGCCCGAAGCCCACCCTGAGCACCTGCGGCATCGGCCCGATGAGGTCGATGTCATTGGTGGGGACATAGGCCACCACGGTCGCCGTGCCGAGGATGAACATGAGCGCGATCGCGGGCGCCGCGATGAGCACCGATTTCCGCACCGCGCTCGCGGGGGCGCGGGTCTCGCCCGCCAGGATCGCGATGTACTCGAAGCCGCCGAGTGCCCCGAAGCCCAGCTTGCCCAGGATGTTCAGGTTGAAGAGCGACGGCTTCGGCATCTCGGTATGGAAGGGATGGTACGAGCGGAGATGTCCCGTCGCCAGGCCGATGAGCGGCAGCACCAGCAGGATGGCGAAGATGATCAGCATGAAGATGCCGCCGGTGTTGTGCACCCACTTCCCCACCGCGAGCCCGATCGTGGCCGCGACGGCCATCAGCGTCAGGATCACCGCCGACGAGAGCGCCACGAACCACGTGCTCGACGTCATCCACGCGGCGCTCGGCCCCATCGCGTACGCCAGGTAGGTCGCGCACTGGAGGCCGATCTCCGAGGTGTACACGATGACGTAGAGCCAGAGGTTCCACGCCAGCATGAAGCCGATCGTCGAGTTGAACCCGAGCTTGGCCCACTGGTACAGCCCGCCCTCGAGCGGCATCAGCTGGTTGAGGTAGATCACCACCGCCGACATCGGCAGGTAGAAGAGCACGATGGCGAGGAGCCAGAGCACCACGTGCGAGGGCCCGAGCTTCCCGGCCACGCCGATCCAGGTGAGCCCGATGATGAAGAGGATCTGCGTGAGCGCCAGGTCGCGGACGCCGAGCTCCTTCCTGAGCGCGGCGCTGTGGGCCTCGACCCGGGCTTCCTCCTGCGCGAGCGTCATGGCGCGCCCCCGCCGCCGAGCGACTCCCAGAGCCGCGCCCACGCGGCGAGGCCCTCGTGCAGGCGATGCACGCGGAAGAATTCGTTGGGCGCGTGGAAGTCCTCGTCGCCGGTCGAGAAGGAGAAGTACACGGTGTCGAGCCCCATGACCCGCTGGAAGATCTCCGCCACGGGAACGGTCCCGCCCATCCGGACCACGAGCGGTGCCACCCCGTACGTCTCCCGGAGCGCGGCCTCCGCCGCCTGGAGCACCCGGTTGCCGCGGGCCACGTGGAACGGCCGCGCGCCATGCGCCTCGGGCGTGACCGTGATGCGCGTTCCCGGCGGCACGTGGCTCTCGAGGTGCCGCGCCACCAGCGCCACGATCTCGGCCGGATCCTGGTCGGGCACCAGGCGGCAGGTGATCTTGGCGTGCGCGACCGACGGCACGATCGTCTTCTGCCCCGGACCCTGGTACCCGCCCCACATGCCGTTCAGTTCCAGCGTCGGCCGGGTCCATTGCCGCTCGAGCGTGGTGTAGCCCGGCTCGCCCACGGCCGCGGAGGCGCCCACCTGGGCCAGATAGGTGGCCTCGTCGAAGGGCAGTGCCGCGATCTCGGCGCGCTCGGCCGGGCTCAGCTCGCGCACCCGGTCATAGAATCCGGCGACGGCGACGCGCCCGTCCGGCTGGTGCAGCGACGCGATGAGCCGCGCCATCGCGTGCAGCGGGTTGGCCACGCTCCCGCCGTGGCGCCCCGAATGCAGGTCCTTGGCGGGGCCCTGGAGCGTCACCTCGAGGCCGGCGAGCCCGCGATTCGCGACGGTCACCGACGGCTCGTCGATGCGCCACATCGCCCCGTCGGCCGAGATCACGACGTCGGCCCGGAGGAGCTCCTGGTGCTCGGCCACGAACGCCTCGAGGTGCGCGCTGCCGACTTCCTCCTCGCCTTCGATCATGAACTTCACGTTGATCGGCAGCCGGCCCCGCGCCGCGAAGAACGCCTCGGCGACCTTGATGGGAATCAGCATCGGCCCCTTGTCGTCGGACACGCCGCGCGCGTAGAGGCGGCCGTTCCGCACGGTCGGCTCGAACGGCGGGCTCCGCCAGAGCTCGATCGGGTCCACCGGCTGCACGTCGTAGTGGCCGTAGACGAGCACCGTCGGCGCCCCGGGGGCCCCAAGCCACTCGGCGTACACGATGCTGGAGCCGGGAGTCGGCATGATCCGCACCGTGAGCGGCCCCGCGGCCTCGAGCTTCGCCGCGACCCACGCCGCCGCCGCGTGCACGTCGGCCAGGTGCGCAGGATCGGTGCTCACGCTCGGGATCGCGGCGAGCTCCACGAGCTCGGCCAGGGCCCGGTCGTGTCCTTCTTCCAGCCGCGCGAGCACCGGGGCGAGGTCGGTCACTTGCCACCGTCGATGGCGAGCACCTGGCCCGTCACCCACCCCGCCGAGTCCGACGCGAAGAAGAGCACTCCCGCCGCGATGTCGTCCACGGTGCCCAGCCGCTTGAGCGCGATCCCCTCGACCAGCGCCCGCTGCCTCTCCGGGCCGTACGACTCCCACTGCCGCTCCGTCGTCGGGTTCGAGCGCACGAACCCGGGCGCGACATTGTTGACGGTGATGCCCCAGGGCCCGAGCTCGTGCGCGAGCTGCCGCGTGAGGCCGATCTGCGCCGCCTTGGCCGCGGCGTAGGCCTGGATCCCCGTGAGGCTGATGCCGAGTCCTGCGCCGCTCGAGATGTTGACGATGCGGCCGGACTTCGCCGCCTTCATCCCGGGGGCCACCGACTGGGCGCAGAGGAAGGCACCCGTCACGTTCACGTCGAAGATGGCCTGCCACTCGGCGGGGGAGACTTCCTCGAGGGGACGCCCCACCTGGCCCAGGACGCCGCCGGCGTTGTTGACGAGCACGTGCACCGAGCCGGTAGCCGCGGATGCATCGGCCACGAGCCGGCCCACGGCGTCCCGGTCGCGGACGTCCGTGGTGCGCACCGTGCACGCTCCGCCTCCGGCGCGGCAGAGCTGCGCGGTCTCCGCCAGCTCGTCCTCGATCACGTCGCAGGCCCACACGAGGGCGCCACGTCGGGCGAACGCGAGCGCGATCCCCCGGCCGAACCCGTGCGCGGCGCCAGTGACGATCACGGTCCGCCCGGTGAACTCGCGCGTCAAGCGGCGAGCGCCTCCAGGTTCTCGCGGGCCAGCGGGCGCTCCCCCCGCTCGATCTCCTGGATCAGCGTCACCACCCGCGCCGTGAGCGGCGTCGGCACGCCGCGCTCGGCGCCGAGCCGGACGATGATGCCAAGCTGCGCATCCACCTCCGTCGGCCGCTTCCGGACCGCGAGGTCGCGCCAGATCCCGCTGTGGGTCTTGGCCGACTTGCGATTATGGGCGACGAGATCGTCGAGCGACCGCGACGCCGAGCCCGGCGTGGCATCGGGAAGGTACGCAGCGGGATCGAACCCGTCGAACGACTCGGGCTGGATTCCCTGCGCCAGCGCCACCGCGAGCACCTCGCGCGCCAGGGCGATGTAGAGGTCGCGGTACGCCGGCGCCGCCAGCGCGTCGGCGATCGAGTCGTTGGTGAGCGCCGTCGCGAAGAGCATCGCGCCGTACGCCTCCTTGGCCCAGAGGTAGCCGAAGATGTTCGCGGTGGCGGTCGCGCGCCCGTCGAAGTCGCGCCAGGCATCGCGGATTCGGAGGACCCGCGGGGAGATGCGCGTGTCGGGCGGCCCGAATGCTTCGCCCACCGCGACGGTGCCGCGCCCGCCGTAGAGCACGACGCCCGGCTCCAGGTAGTCGGCGCCGAAGTTCACGAACGCCCCGACGGTCCGCTGCTCGCCGACTGCCTCCGCGATCGTCAGCTCGTTGAGCCCGTTCTGCGCCGAGACGACGCAGCCGGCGTCGGTGAGGTGCGGAAGGAGCGTCCGCACGGCGGCCGCCGTATGGTGCGCCTTGGTGGCGAGGATGATCGTGTCCCAGGTTCCCTGCACCGTATCGGGGGTGAACGCGGGCATCCGCGCCGAGAACTCGGCGATGGGCCCGGTGATGGCGAGCCCCGCACGGTTGATGGCGGCGACGTGCTCGGTCACGGTGTCCACCAGGGTGACGTCGTGCCCCGCGCGCGCGAGGAAGGCACCCATGGTGCCGCCGATCGCGCCCGCGCCCCAGACGAGGCAGCGTTCCCGGGGCGCCGCTACGATGGGTCGCCCCACGGCCCGTCCAGCAGCGCGCGCGTCTCCTCGACCGCGACCTGCCAGAGGGAGAGCATCTCCTCGTCCGATCGCTCGTACAGGCCGCCATAGTTCCCGTCGGGGATGTACGCGCGCATCGCGACCGGGTCCAGCATGCGAACCTTTTCCATGTTCACCATCGGCCGCTGGGTGGCGGGAACCTCCACGCCCCGGAGCCGGGTCCACGGGAAGTTCTCCATCCAGGAGCCGTGCGACGCCACCGGGTCTATGGCCTGCACCCGGGCCCACGTCTTCGGCGCATTCCACCAGTTGTGGAAGAGCACCCGGCAGCCTGGGTGGTCCGCCGCCCACTCCTGCGCGAGCTGCTGCGCGGCGCCGTTGCCGCCGTGGCCGTTGCAGATCATGATGCGCCGGAAACCGCTGTGCGCCATCCCGTCGAGGATGTCGCGCACCACGGCGAGGTGGGTTTCCACGCGGAGTGAGATCGAGCCCGGATACTCGCGGAAGTAGGGCGTGACGCCGTAGGCGAGCACCGGAAAGACCGGGATCCCGAGCGGCTCCGCCGCTTCCGCCGCGACCCGCTCGGGGAGGATGCAGTCCACGGTGAGCCGGAGAAAGCTGTGCTGCTCGGTGCTGCCGAGGGGCAGCACGGCGCGGTCGTCACGCTGAAGGTACGCCTCGACCTGCATCCAGTTCATGTCGCTGATGCGCATGCGGTGGCGCCGTTCGGGAGAGGGCTCAACGAGAATACACGCCGCGCTCACGGGGCGTAAGGATCCGGGACGGCTTCCGGACCACGCCTCCGGAGTCCAGTATACTACGGGGCGCGACCCGGTCTCATTGCAAGGATTGCCTGGATGTGCGGCATTGTTGGCTACGCTGGCGTGAGCGGCGGCATGGGCACCGATACCCTGCTCGCGTGTCGCGATGCGCTGGCCCATCGCGGGCCCGACGGGGCCGGCCACTGGGTGTCGGACGACGGCCGGGTCGCGTTCGGCCACCGGCGGCTCGCGATCGTGGACCTCTCTCCCACGGGCGAGCAGCCCATGCACTGGGCGAGCCCCAGGCTGACCGTCACCTTCAACGGCGAGATCTACAACCACGGCGACCTCCGGGGGGAGCTGGCCGCCCGCGGCCATCCGTTCCGCGGCCACAGCGACACCGAGGTGATCCTGGCGGCCGTTGCCGAGTGGGGCACGGGCGCCCTCCAGCGGCTCCGCGGCATGTTCGCGTTCGCCCTGTACGATCATGCGCGCCGCCGCTTGATCCTCGCCCGCGACCGGGCCGGCGAGAAGCCGCTCTTCTGGGCGCGGCACCGGCGGGGGGTGGTGTTCTCCTCCGAGCTCAAGGCCCTCTTCGCCGATCCGGCCTTTCCCAGGCGCATCGACATGGCGGGCCTGAACGCGTACCTGGCCTTCGGCTACGTACCCGCGGACCAGTGTCTGCTCCAGGAAGTGCGGAAGATTCCTCCCGGCCACTTCCTGGAGCTGGACCTGGAGAGCGGCGATGCCGTCGCGCACCGCTACTGGCACCTCCCGGAGCCGGCCGCAGTGGGCGCGGAGCGGGAGCCCGAGCTGGTGGACGAGCTGCACGATCTGCTCAAGGCGTCGGTCCGGGAGCAGCTGCAGGCGGACGTGCCCGTGGCCGTGCTCTTGAGCGGCGGCACCGACTCGAGTCTCATCACGGCGTGTGCGGCGGCGGTCTCCGGCGCGCCGATCCAGACCTTCACGCTCGGCTTCCCGGGCGAGCCCCGCTTCGACGAACGGCGGTTCGCGCGACGGATCGCGAGTCACTTCGGGACCCGCCACATGGAGGTCGAGGCCGAGGTCCAGTCGCTCGACCTCCTGCCGGCGCTGGCGGGGCACTTCGATGAGCCGATCGCCGACTCGTCGATGATCCCGACGTTCCTGGTCAGCCGCCTCGTGTCCCGGCACGGCAAGGTCGTGCTCGGCGGCGATGGAGGCGACGAGCTGTTCGGCGGGTACCGCGCCTACCAGGGAGCGCTGCGCGTCGAAGGGGCCCGCCGCACCTGGCCCCGGGCCCTGCGATCCACGGTCGCCGGCGCGAGCGAGCTGCTGCCGGTCGGGTTTCCCGGCCGCAATGCGCTCACCGGCCTCGGAGGATCGCTCACCGATGGCGTCGCACGTGTCGGCGTGATGTTCGACGCTGAGCTGCGCCGGCAGCTGGTGCCGGCCCTGCGGCACGGCCACGGCGTGGAGGCGCCGGATGCGTGGAAGGCCGGAATCGTCGAGCCATCGCGCGGGGTGCCGGGCGCCTATATGGCGGCGGACTTCAACAGCCTGCTGCCCGGCGACCTCCTGGTGAAGGTGGACCGCGCCGCCATGGCCAATTCGCTGGAGGTGCGGGCGCCGTTCCTGGACCATCGCATCATCGAGTTCGCCTTCGGCAAGGTGCCCAATGCGCTGCGGGCCAGCCGGCGGGAACGCAAGATCCTCCTCCGGCGGCTGGCCAGCCGCGTGCTGCCGCCGCAGTTCGACGCCGGCCGGAAGCAGGGGTTCTCCATTCCCCTGACCGGCTGGATGACTCCGCGGTACCGCGCGGCGTGGTGTGACCGCTTCGAGCCCGGATACCGGCACCTCTTCGACTTCTCGGTGATTCGCCGGCTGCTGGGCGCCGCCCATCTCGGGGGTGTGTCGCGCGTATTCGGGCTCGTGTTCCTGCTGCACTGGATGGAGACCTGCGGGATTTCGGAGTAGGACGCCATGGCGGCCGGAGCGGTCCTGCGGGTCCTGTCGGTGCTGCCCGGTGCTCCTGACGGCAGCAACATGGTATTCGCTCGTGACGCCAGCGCGGCGCTCCGTGAGGCCGGAGTCCGGGTGGACGAGTTCTACCTGGCCTCGCGCACGGCGCCGGCGCGCGTCGTCCGCGAGTGGTGGCGCCTCCGCCGGCGCATCCGCGAATGCGACCCGCGCATCGTCCATGCGCAGTACGGCAGCGTGACGGGGCTCGTCTCCGCGCTCGCATGCGGAGGCCGGCCGTTCGTGCTCACCGTGCGAGGGTCCGACCTGAACCGGGCCCTGTCCGTCCACCCGCTTCGCGGCAGGCTGAGCCGCTGGATGACGCGCTTCGCCGCGCGGCGGGCGGCCGCGGTCATCTGCGTGAGTGCCGCGCTGGAACGCGAGCTGCGCGCCGCGCGGAGCAGGACCCATGTGATCCCGAGCGGCGTGGACCTCGACCTGTTCCGCCCGGCCGACACCGCCCCGGCCCGGCGACCCGCCGACCGGCCGGACGCCGAGAAGGTCGTCCTCTTCAACGCCGGCCGCTGGCCCGGCGACAAGGGACTGGGGCTGGTCGAAGCGGCGGTGGAACAGCTGTCCAATGAGGGGACGCCCGTTCGCCTGATCGTGACGCGGGGTGAACACCCGCGGGACGCCATGGCCGCTCTCATGGCCGCTGCCGACTGCCTCGTCCTGGCGAGCCACAGCGAAGGCTCTCCCAACGTGGTGAAGGAGGCGATGGCCTGCGGCCTGCCGGTCGTGAGCGTGGATGTGGGTGACGTGAGGGAACGACTGGCCGGAGTCGAGCCGGGGGCCATCGTTCCGCGGACGGCGCTGGGCATCGCGGCCGGCATCCGCCAGGTGCTCGCCGCCGGCGGACGGTCCAACGGGCGTGATGCCGTACGCCGCCAGCGCCTGACGAGGCAGGATGCCGCGGATGCCCTCTACGCCGTGTACCGGGAGGTGGCGCGGGGCGATTGAAGGCCCGCCAGCGCTGCCTCCACCGCCACCCGGTCTTCAGCACCCAGCGGCTCGAGCGGCGGGCGCGGCCGGCCGCCGGCGAGCCCCCTCAGGTCGAGCGCCGCCTTCACGCCCGGCACGCCGAAGCGCGCCACCACCGACCGATGCAGCGGCGCGACCGCGGCCTGGACCTCGCGCGCCTCGTCCCGCCTTCCCTCGCGCCAGAGCCGGTCGATCTCGCAGCACCGCTCCGGCGCGAAGGCCGCGACGCCGAGGATCCCGCCGCTCGCCCCGGCGTCCAGCGCATCGAGGAGCGCGGCGGCCGTTCCCACGATCACGGCGAAGCCGTCGTCGCAGGCCCGCGCCAGCTCCGCGAGCGCCGCGACGTCACCGGTCGAGTCCTTCACGCCGATGATGTTCGGATGCCGCGACAGCCGGGCGATGAGTCCGGAATCCAGGTCCACCGACCGGAACGGCACCGGCACCTGGTAGAGCACCACCGGCACCGGCGCGGCGTCGGCCACCCTGGTGTAGTGCGCCTCCAGCGCCGCGGGCGTCATGAGCGAGCGGAAGTAGCCGGGCGGCTGCACCAGCACCGCGTCCGCGCCGGCAGCTGCGGCTGCCCGCGTCATCCGGATCGTCGCACGCGTGGACTCGGCACCCGTCCCCGCCAGGAGGAGCCGGCCGTCCATCAGCGCCTGCGCGGCTTCGAGCAGCCGCACGCGCTCATCCTCGTCGATCAACACCCCTTCACCGGTCGAGCCGAACAGCACGAGGCCGGCGAGCGGAGCGTCGAGCAGAAAGGCGGTGTTCCGGCGGAATCCCTCGATGTGGAGATCGCCGGCGGCATCGAAT
>Ga0070664_100005428_pt1 | contig 10233 bp, 8 predicted proteins | sample KBSC73metaG_FD_65863 | JGI IMG/M metagenome (GOLD analysis project Ga0070664, IMG submission 65863) | Corn rhizosphere microbial communities from Kellogg Biological Station, Michigan, USA - KBS C7-3 metaG | ecosystem: Host-associated > Plants > Roots > Rhizosphere > Soil ... | reverse complement strand
ACACATACCCCGATATCAGACTGATCGTGTTTTCCGGATTCGATGATCCCGTGCTTCGGACGGAAGCCGAACACGTCGGCGCCACCTACATGGTGAAGCCAGTGACCGGTGCTCGGTTGCTCGAAGTGCTCAGGCAATCAGAGCGGAACGACGGCCAAGAAAAAGTAAAGAACTAAGCGCCCGCCGCCAGAGCGAGGCGCGTAGCCGCCGAGCGAGAGCGCGCGGGGTGATGCCCCGCACGCAGTGATAAATGCGAAAAGGAACGATTTCTACGCCGCTGGCTGCGGCGTCTCGCCCGCCTGTTCCTTCAGTCCAGGTCGCGTTGTCGCCGCAGACCGAAACTGCTGGAACGGCATGTGGCACTGGTACTTTCTCAGCACGCCGAGGAAGCGCTTGTAGTCGTCGGTCGGCATGTTGAAGAGTTCCACCATGACGCGGTAGTTGCCGCCGGTTCGCTCCAGTCCGCGCCTGACAATCGCGCGCACGTCATCGCGCGTCAAATCGCGCGACATGAACGGTGCGTAGACGGCAGACCAGAACGACTCTCCTCCATTGACCATTCGCTCGAACAGCGCGTCGGCGGCATGTCGCGCCGGCGCCGTCGTCACTGTTGCTGCCGCCGCGGCGGGCGGCTGTTCCATCGCCGTACCGCGCAGCACTTCGAGCGGCAGATCGCGCGGCTCGATGGCGTTGTCGGACGCGCGCACTACGAGGCGCTCGACGATGTTCTTCAACTCGCGAACGTTGCCTGGCCACGCGTACTGTGACAGAAGCGAGAGCGTGGCCGTCGACAGCGTCGGCTGATTCACGCTGTACTGTCGACTGAACTGATCCAGGAAAAACTTTAAAAATTGCGGGATGTCCTCGCGCCGTTCGCGCAGCGACGGAACGCGGATATGAATGACGTTCAGCCGATAATACAGGTCCTCGCGGAACGTCTTGGCCGCAACGCTATCGACGAGTTGCCGATTCGTCGCCGCGATGACGCGCACATCCACACGCGACTGGATCGCGTCGGAACCGACTCGCTGAATCTCGCCGGCCTCGAGAAACCGGAGCAGCAATCCCTGCATGCGCGGGCTGGTTTCACCGACTTCGTCCATGAACACCGTGCCGCGATGCGCGAGTTCCAGCGCGCCCTGACGATCGCGATACGCGCCGGTGAAGCTGCCCCGCACGTGTCCGAAGAGCTCCGTCTCCAGGAGCGTATCGGAGAGCGCGGCGCAGTTGACCGTGATGAGCGGCGCGCGTCTGCGGCCGCTGTTGGCGTGGATGAGTCGGGCAACCACTTCCTTGCCGACGCCGCTTTCGCCGGTGACGAGAACCTTTGCGTCGCATCGCGACGCATACGTGATTTCTTCGTGAAGCGACCGCACGGCGGCTGTTTCGCCGAGCAGTGAATTAAGTTCCATATGAGAACACGAAACCCAAGATTAGACAGCCTCGACCCTATTATGTCAAGTAAAACGCCGACGAAAGGCGCGATATCCAATAGCGAGAATGAATTAGGGCGCCCGTAATTACATACTGGCACCCAGCATAGGTCTCTAAGCCAACAATTCGCCCTCGTAGAGCTTGCGGCAGGTCAATTCTCGCGAAACGCAGACTTTAGTTCGTCGATAGTTTACCAACTGAGCGGCAGGTTTCGTGACGTGCCTATTTCAATCGGCACGTCAGTTGCGACTGGGAGGGCGATGGCGTATCCAGTCGCTCAAAGAACAGACGACAGCGCACCTCGGACACACTCGAGGGTGGGCAATAACCACACTGAGGGTAGCGAGGTATCGCGTCCTTCCCGCATCGTGGCGTTGGGCGGCGGGACCGGCTTGCCCGCCGTACTCGAAGGACTGTCGGAACTCGCCGCCGAGAAGGGCGAGCGCGATTTCGACGCGCTCACCGGAATCGTTACCGTTACTGACGATGGCGGGAGTTCAGGACGTCTGCGAGATCAGTTTGGCGTGCTGCCGCCGGGGGACGCCCGCAACTGTCTCCTCGCGCTCACCGAGCGCGAGTCGCAGTTCCAGCATCTGCTGCAGCACCGGCTCGACGAGGGCCCTGGCGTCGATGGCCATCCAGTCGGAAATCTCCTGCTGGCGGCGCTGACCCAGAGCACCGGCGATTTCTCGCGCGCCATCGAGCAACTCGGTTCGATGATCGGTTCGCGCGGACGCGTGTTCCCGTCAACCATTCAGAACGTGCGGCTCCGCGCCGAGATGGAGTCGGGCGAGACCATCAACGGGGAGACCCGAATTGTGCGGAATCCATCCCCCATTCGACGCCTCTCGCTCGAGCCAAGCCCGCGCCCTGTTCCTGAAGTCCTCGCCGCGTTAGTCAACGCAGATGGAATCGTCGTCGGTCCGGGGAGCCTCTATACGAGCGTGCTTCCCAACCTCCTGGTCGAAGGCGTTGCCGCGACGATGCACGGCGTCAATGCCGTACGGATTTACGTCGCCAACCTGATGACCGAGCCTGGAGAGACCGACCACTACACCCTCGATGATCACCTCAACGTGATCCGCACGCACACCGGCTTCGATCTCTTCGACTACATTCTGGTGAACCGCAGGCCGATCGATGATTCGGCGGCAAGGCTCTATGCGTTGCGCGGGTCGGAGCCTGTGGTCGCGGATCCGCTGCTGCGACATGCAGGTCGGGCGCAGGTCGTCGAATGCGAGCTGGCAGTCGACTGGATGTCGAAGAAAATTCGCCACCACCCGCGGTCGTTGGGCCGCGCCATTCGAGCATTGATTGCAGCGGGACGCCCCGTCGGACACAGGGGCAGCGTAGCAACAGAATCTGGAACTGAAGAACAAAGTCTCCCTTTACGCGAACTTACCCGCAGCGTTTGCCCCTAACCTATTGATAATCACTACCCCAGTATGGGTCCGACCTTGCACTATGGACTGATAGTCGAGCCCTGGTTTGGCAAGTTGGCTCTAGAAATTTGAGGTGTTCGCGTGAAACGACTGGCGGGATTGCTTCTGACTATCGTGGCGTTTTGTGCCGTTCCTCGGGCGGCATCCGCCGATGTTTTCGGCTTCGGGTGTTACCAGATGGCAAACCTGCCAAACTGCCTGGCCCTCGAGGCCCAGATGCGGGTTGTCGTCACCCAGAGCGACCCGGACTGGCTGAGCTTCAAGTTCTATAACAACGCCCCTTCTGGGTCGACCTTCTTCATTGACGGAGTCTATTTCAGTGATCCGCCGCCATCGTTGTTCAGCGGTGCGACGATCATCAATGGCCCGGGAACGCTCTTTACCACCGGCTGCAGTCCTAGCGATCTACCGAACCAATGGGGGGCGACGTATTGCGCCGACGCCACCGCCCCTGGCAAGACGAACGGCATCAATGCCGGCGAGTATTTAGAAATCAAGTACATGTTGTCGAACCCAAAGACCACATCCCTTAGCACGGTCGTGAACGCGCTGTGGGCCAACACGTTTGACATCGGCATCAAGGTCCAGGGGTTTTCGAACGGCGGCAGCGAATGGGCCACGATTGGCAACACGGTGCCTGAACCGGCAACCCTCGCGCTGTTTACCCTGGGCCTCGGCGTAGCAGGACTTCGTCGTCGCCGGCTCGGTGCCCGGAAAGCTTCGTAAGAACGACCCGGCCTTTTCCACATACAACGCTTCATCCAGAGCCGCATCTGGGTGAAGCGTTGTTGTTTTTTCTGGCCCACCACGCAAGTCCCCCGAGACGCTCCGTCCCCACATCGAGTCCTGCTTCGCGCGTCGCTTTAGTACGCGGTCGTGTCGTTCCGGCATGTTGACTGGGGCAACTTTCTGGGCTGTCGCGGCACACGAGATAGAATCGGCGCACCCGTCAGGGAGACTTCGTTTGCAGAGCATCAGCCGTCGCACGTTTCTCGGCGTGATCGGCATCGCGGCAACCACGCCTCATCGATTGGCCATTGCTCAGAATCGCGCCACCAGGCTCATTCTCCTCGGCACCGGAGGCGGTCCGCGTCCGAGGAAGACGAGCTCAGGATCGGCTCAGGTGGTCGTCAGCAATAATGCCGCCTACGTCATCGACTGCGGTGATGGCGTGGCTCGTCAGCTTGCCTTCGCTGACGTGCCGCTGGCGACCCTGCGGCACATCTTCATCACGCACCAGCACTCCGATCACAACGCCGACTACGGCAACTTGATGTGGCTCGCCTGGACAGCCGGACTTCGGACGCGCGTGGACACGTGGGGGCCGCCGCCGCTCGACAAGATGACGAAGCTGTTCTTCGAAATGAACAAATACGACATCAACGCGCGGATCTCGAACGAGGGCCGCATACCGCTCGCTCCGCTGGTGCATGCGCACGAGCTTCGTCGCGATGGCGCCGTGATGTCCGACGACAACGTGAAGGTCACGGCCGCGCTCGTCGAGCACGCTCCTACGGTTCCGGCGTTCGCCTATCGATTCGACGCTCGCGATCGCTCCATCGTGATCTCAGGCGACACGTCGCCGTCGAGCAACCTCGTGAAGCTCGCCCGCGGCGCGGACGTACTGGTGCATTCGGTGATGTATCCGCCGGCAGTCCCCCGCCTCGTCGCTCGGGTGCCCAACGCAGCCGTGCTCGAGAAGAGCATCCTTGCGCATCAGACATCCGCCGAGGATGCCGGCCGCATCGCGCAAGAGGCCGGTGTCAAGACGCTGGTGTTGTCCCATTTCGTTCCGCCCGACGATCCCGAGGTAACCGAAGCGATGTGGCTCGAGGCGGCGAAGCGTCATTTCCGGGGAACGGTCATCCTCGGCAGGGATCTCCTCGAAGTCTGATCTGGCAGCGATCGCTCATAGAACACTCCGTTCCGTTGCGTGTTGCATCGGCCGCCGGAAACGCAGATGCTCGGGTGGGTACACACGCGGATGTCCGATCGTGCCATTCGTTTCATTCTGAAACCGGTCGTCTTCGCCGCGAGTCTTGTGCCCGTCCTGTACTGGCCGTGGGCCGCGTCGATGCACCAGCTGAACCTGAATCCGTTCAACGCGATTGTGCGCGATACAGGATTCTGGTCGCTCCGGTTTCTCTGTCTCACCGTGGCTCTGACACCGCTGCGGTGGCTCACGGGATGGCACGCGTTCGTGAAGTTTCGACGGATGATCGGACTGTTCGCCTTCTTCTATGCCGCGATCCATTTCGCCGCGTACATTGCGTTCGACTCGCTGAGGGAGCAGATGTCGCTCACACTGCGGGCGATGGCCGCTGACGCGCCGCGCCCGTTTTTCGCTATCGGCTACCTGTCGCTGGTTCTGATGGTGCCGCTGGCCGCGACCTCCACCGCCGGAATGATTCGCCGTCTCGGGGGACCACGCTGGCGCGGCGTCCATCGTCTAGTCTATCCAGCCGCGATCGCTGGCGTCCTCCACATGTATTGGCCATGGACGACGAGGTATTTGCCGCGTTACGCGGTCTTGCTCGCGGCGATCGTAGCGGTGCGGATCCACAAGTACACGTCCACGCGACGCGTCAGCGGCAACGCAGCGCTGAAGTAGTGAGCGCCTGAAGAAGATGCGCCAGGCGCACTTGTGGGCGTCAGTCCTGTGTGGTCGCGCGGGGTTGACCTGGCTGGCTGACACCGCAGGCGGCGCAGCGTACCCGTACTGAACTACTTCGTACAGGCCACTAGCAGAGCACCTGGGGTGGCCGGTAAGGTTGGTAGCGAGGATGCTTGACAGCTGCGCGCATCAGCGCCTCCAACCTCACCGCGGGCGGTCAGCCCGGACTGTCAGCCGCGGAAACGGGGCCGTTTGCGGACGTCAGCTTGGTGTAGCAGAAGGTCAGATAAGCCAGCTCGCAAGATCCGCAGAGAGCTCTGGATCTGACGTTGAGTCGCGCAGTCGAGAAGCCAATCATTCTCTGTTACGCCGCCGCAGCGGTTGAGGTGATCGAGCGCGTCATCAAGGTAAGCCACGGCGCGTTGCTCGTCGCCGTCGACGAGGGCCGACTCGACTCGCGAGAGCGCGTTCAGCATCGCGCGTCTCTGACCAGCGTTTCGGAACGCCGCGACGGGTGCGCCGGAGATATCCTCACGGATTGAATCGAAGCTGACACCGCGACTCAAGAAAATATCTTGAACCTCGGCGGTATCGCTGAGCCAAGCTATCGCGAGATTCCCCGCGGTATCCGTTGCCACCTGCGACTGATACACGACGTTCGAACTGCTGAAGACCTGTCCGTTGGAGAACGTCGACCCGCCATCTGTCGATCGGCTGAACGCGATTCGGCTCCCCGCCGTACTGAATTCCTCCCACACGAGCGTCACGTTGTTTCGACGGTCCACCTGCACGTACCCGTCGGGATTGAACGACCTGGTAAAACTCGAAACAGGTGACGGTTGAGAGAACTCCGATCGTTCATCGAACGAGCGGCTGTAGAAGATGCCGCCAACCATGTCGTCGTGCCAGAACACGTCCACATCGTTGTCGGTTCGTGAAAACACCAGAGGGAAATAGGCGCGACCCTGACGACTCGAGACATTCGTTGTGACGAAGCTGGCCGCTTGATTGTCGGACCCGCTGAAAAAGATGTCGGAGAATCCGGAAGACGAATCTCCCTTGCTCCAGACGACATTGATGGTCCCTCGCTGGCCCACCGTCAACTGAGGTGCGGCAAACAGCCCGTCTGGGCTGTTGGAGAGATTGCGGGCCGACACAAAGTTCGCGCCTCCGTTTGTCGAGCGGGCGAAGAAGACGTCGTACGAGCAGGCCGGGCACGGCGCAGCTGCCCAGACGATGTCGACGGCTCCCGAAGGTTCGACGGCAATCTTCGGCCAGTTGCACGTCGCCCCGACGTCGCACAAATTCTTCGGCCGCGAGAAATGAACGCCCGCATCCGTCGAACGTGCAAACCAGATACTCCAGGCGTTGGGATTGAAAAATTCCTGCGTCTGCCACACCACGTTGATGTTTCCGGCAGAGTCGAGGGCCAGCTGTGGATCGACGGCGAGCCCGCTGTAATCCGAGAGCATCTGTGGATTGGAGAACGTCGCCCCGCCATCGAGCGATCGAGTGAACAGGATTTCCCAACTACCCGAGACGTTCTGTTCCCAAACGACGGCGATCTGACCCCTGTTTCCTACACTGATCTGGGGACCAAAGATCGGCTGCGTACCCTGCTGATTGGCAATATCCCTCGGTGCTGAGAATGTTGCCGCACCATCGTTCGAGTGACTATAGAAGAGGTGCCACTGGCAGGTGTACGGCGGCTCAGGCAAACAGCGAGAATCCGCCCAGACGACGTTGATGTTTCCTGTCGTGTCCAGTGCGACTCGAACGCTGTGCGAGAACGTGCCCTTCGCAGTTTGCGACAGGTTGATCGGACGCGAGAAGAAGACCGTGTTCCTATCAGCGCCCTCGGCAACGGAGCCGAGGAGTTGAGCCATCAGTACGATCGGTACAAGCGACGTGCTCCCCCAGGTGTTCATAGACTCCCCTCTCGTTGCAGCGCTGTCCGGCACGGCCCAACAAAGCACAGGACATGCCCACGCCGCAGCGTCTCAGGAAGGCTCGGACCGATGTAATTCGCCTCTAGAGAGACTGAATGTCTGCGAACCGGTGACCGATTGTCTCTTCATCGCAGGACTTCCTCAAGGCTCGATAACTTTTTCCATCGATTGCTTCACGGCGCTGGCCGATTCGATCGTCGACTACCGCAGGAGTCGCTGCGCTGGGCCATCCGTACCTATCCAGACCACGTTCTTGCCAGCGCGCTTCGCCGAGATGAGTGCGCGGTCGGCATGATCGACCAGTTGATCCACGTTCGTTCCCGGCGTGAACATGCCGACACCGATGCTCACGGTGACCGACGGCGACTCGTTCTTGAAACTCCTCTCGATTCGAGCGCGAATCCGTTCGGCAATCTGTTGTGCGACGACGATCGAGGCGCCTGGCATGACGATGACGAACTCCTCGCCGCCGAAGCGGGCGCAGACATCGAAGATCCGCACGCCGGCGTGGAGCACCTCGGCCACTTCCTTCAACGTCCGATCGCCCTCGAGATGTCCTCGCGTGTCGTTGACCCGCTTGAAGTCATCGATGTCGATCAGCAGCAGCGCCAGGTCGTGCGCCTGTCGTCGGGCGCGCTCCACCTCCTCTTCGAGTCGACTCTCGAAGTATCTCCGGTTGAACAGCCCGGTCAGCGGATCGACCGTGACCACGCCGGTGAGCTCGACCAGACGACCGCGCAGGCGTTCCCGGGTCAACGCCGGAGCCGCCGCCGAGGCGAGGACGCGGGCGGTTGAGAAATCACGGGCATCGAATGACTGTTCGTCGAAGCGGTCCGTCAACGCCACGACGGCCAGCGTCTGGTCTCCGGCGCGAATCGGGAGCAGCATGTAGGAATCGGTGCGATATCGGAGTCGTCCGGACCCTGCGGTCGCCGAGTCACCGATGACGGGCCTGCCGGACGCGTAGACACCGCCGATCAACCCCTCGCCCGAGCCAAACCGAAGGTGTTCGACGAGCGACACCGGGTAGCCGAGGGTCGCGGTAATCGCGAGCGCTCGCTCCGCTGGGCAATACGTCGCGATGGCACCCGTCGCAGCGCCGACCTGCGACGCCAGCGTGCGCAGGATCAGCGCCTCGATCTCCTGCTTTCCTTCGAGGCGGGCGAGGCGGCGCGTGAACGCATAGAATCTGCGATGGAGCTTGGCGTCGTGCTCCAGTCGTTCGCGGCTGGCGACCTGCCCGAGGCTCCACTGAATCCGTTCAAACAGATGTTCGAAGTGAGGGCGGCCAATCCAGGCGCTCGAGTGTCCCGGCAAGAGAAGCGCCCAGTCGCGATCGTCAATACGACCGAGCGCGACGGCAGTCCAGGCGTGTCCCGACGCTTCTTGAAGGCGGTCTGCGGGATCCGCTGAGGCCCCCTGTCCTTCGAGCGCGAGAACCGGTTCCTCATCGGTCGCGTCGGGAAACGCATGGCGCTCGAGCCGCCATGACAAACGATCGCGGGACAGCAACGCGAGCGGAACGCTCAGCATTCGCGCCAGACCCAAGGCGAGAACTTCCACGGCCTGCCCCAGCGTCGCGTGACCGGCGACCTGTAGAACAAGCTGACGGAGTCGCACGTCATCACTCACTGGCAGGTCGTCGCCTCCAGCGGATGAAGCGGGATCTGGAACCATTGAATTGCATGAACGAAGCACGCCATATGCCACTGTTGAGCCACTGACCGAAATGTAACCCTCGCATTTGCCGCGGCTTAGATGCCGTCCAGCGTGCTGCCTTCCGTGGTGACATCAGGAAGTCGCCGGGACCGCGGAGTTTATGCGCGCCCCCGGTGGGTACCTGCGGAACCAAATCACAACAACGCCGCAAATTACACGGGATCTTCGCGGTACGGCAGTGGGGAACGGTGATTGCAATTTCGTCACGTGTCGTTTACCGATTTTCACATTCACTGCGAGCGAAGCGAGGCTGGGGCACATGGACATTCGGTTTGTTTCGTCGTTGACGTCGGAGGACGAGAAGCTCTTCGCTCCGGCACTCCTCAAGGCCGTTGCGGCATTGTTGGACCAGTTGCCAATCGCCTATACCCTTCGGATCGAAACGACCGGCTCCGATGTGTTTCAGCACACTCACGCGGTGAGTGTCGACGAAGCCACTCGACCCGAACTGGTCGAAACGGGTAACGGCAACGGCCACCGGACCAGCAGCTATCTTGGTCGCGTGGCGCATTCTTGACGCACGCGGGAGATGTCCATGCTTGACGAGACGAAATTCTGCGGATTGCGGGATTTCGTCGGTCGCACACAGAAAGGGAGGCGCTCAAACAGCGCGGGGCTGTCAACAACGATAGACAAAACGGCGATTGGCCGATGCATTGCTCAAGGTGAGTATCAGAACCCGACTCTGGTGAGTCACCACAATAGGAGTCACCTTGAGAAAGTTGCGAGCCCTGGTAGTAATGTGCGCCGCGATTGCGGCAACGACGGCGTCGGTGGCCCGCGCCGATTCGTTCAGTCCCGTGAACACGCGGCCAGTCTCGATCAATCCGTCGACGCCCCCGGGAGAACTCAGTCTTCAGCAGATCCTCGATCAGATGTTTCCAGGCGGCGGCGTTTCTGCCGACGCGAACCAGAGCGTCGCCGGCGAGTGGGCCGTCGGCGTGCTTCCCGCGTCGGTGCTTCCGACGTTGCCTTCGAGTACGCGGGAAATGCCGGCACGAACATCCTCGGGCTGTGGTCCGGCACCGACACGAACGCGCTCACGATGGTCGACCTTTTCTACGGTCCCGCCGTC
>Ga0070664_100005425_pt1 | contig 10234 bp, 9 predicted proteins | sample KBSC73metaG_FD_65863 | JGI IMG/M metagenome (GOLD analysis project Ga0070664, IMG submission 65863) | Corn rhizosphere microbial communities from Kellogg Biological Station, Michigan, USA - KBS C7-3 metaG | ecosystem: Host-associated > Plants > Roots > Rhizosphere > Soil ... | reverse complement strand
ACCGGCATTTGATAACTCGACTGCAAGGCGCGTATATAATCTCGCAGCGGTGCCATGCCATATTCCGCGCGCAAAGCGTCGACTTGTTCCGCCGAATAGAGCGGCGAGATAACTATGAAACCGTTATTCGCAACCGCCTGTGTGCCAAAGATCTGCGGCATCCCGGCCTTTAACCGCAAACGGTCTATTAGCGATGCGAGCTCACCGTCTTTTTTGATCTGATCCTTATCGACGCCCGTGGTAATAACCGGGACAAGCGCAACCTGCAGCTGCGGTGAAAAATAAGTTTTGACCAACCTGATCCATGCCGATGCGCCGTCTTCGCCCACCGTCGTGTTCGATGGCCACGGCTCGCTTCTGAGGATCGCGCACATTCTCTCAACGGTTTTTTGTGTTTGTTCGGGTGATGGAGATGCAGATCTGCCCTGGCTTTGCGGCGTGGAAAGAGTTGCAAGGTTGGACTTCATTTGCAGTATCTCGCTCTTTAGCGCCTGATCTTGTGCTTCGAGTTTTTGCGATGAAAATGCCGATTTGAGTGCGTTGATCCTGTCCGGTGTGACGCAAACTTCCTGTGCATGCGCGGGAAATACAAGACACGCGATCGAGGCAATTACGAACAAAACAAACGAAGATCGCTCTACATGGTTTGCCGTTTGTGGAAATTTAGCATCCATCGCATTCTTTTCATCCCGTCATCAAACAGATATATTCTATTATGCGTTTATGAAGATAGCGGTTGCAATGAGCGGCGGCGTCGATTCGTCATCGGCCGCTGCGTTACTAAAAGAACAGGGACACGAGCTTATCGGTTTTACGATGCAGCTTTGGAATCAGCGCCGGCACATCAACGTTGACGAGAATGGCGATCCGCTTCCGTCGCGCTGCTGTTCGCTCGACGATGTGTATGACGCGCGCCGCGTTGCCGAGACGCTTGGCTTTCCGTTTTATGTTCTAAATCTGGAACGCGATTTTGAAGAGTCGGTTGTCGAACCCTTTGTACAAAGCTATCTGGCCGGCGAAACGCCGATACCCTGCGTCGCCTGCAACTCGCGTCTAAAGTTCGCGTCGCTCGATAAAATGGCAGTCTCGCTGGGCTGCGACAAGGTTGCAACGGGCCATTACGCGCGCGTCGAATATGATGAGGCCGCGAAGCGCCACCGTCTTTTTCGCGGCAAAAATCATTGGAAGGACCAAAGCTATTTCCTCTGGGAGCTGACGCAGGACCAGCTTTCCCGCGCCTACTTTCCTTTAGGCGAAATGCTCAAAAGCGAGGTGCGCGACATTGCGCGTTCCGCAAATCTTTATACCGCTGAAAAGCAGGAATCGCAGGAGATCTGTTTTGTTCCGGACGGCAAATACGCCGAGTTCATCGACCGCTATCTCGAACACGAAAACCGGGCCGACGAAATGCCCGCGGGCGGTGAGATTGTTAACACTGGCGGCGAAAAAGTTGGTGAGCATTCCGGCATTCATCGTTATACGATCGGCCAGCGACGCGGCATCGGCATCGCTCACGAAAAACCGCTGTACGTCGTGCAGATCGAACGTGCCAAAAATCAGATAATAGTAGGCGAGGCTGACGAGCTGGAGTCAGTCGAGTTCATTGCAAAAGGCGTCAATTGGGTCGCGTTCGACGAGCCTTCTGAGCCCGTACGCGCCGAGGTAAAAGTCCGCTACCGCCACGAACCCGCGCTGGCGACGATCTACGCATTGCCCGACAACCGCTCGCGAATAGTTTTTGACGAGCCGCAGCGGGCTATAACGCCCGGCCAGGCGACGATCTATTACAACGGCGATGAAGTTGTCGGCGGCGGGTGGATCGTCAAAAAATAACCAGCTAATAGCTGTCAGCTGCAATTCCGTTCCGCGATGACCAAATCGGAGCTCCGCAAAACTTACCTTGCCAGGCAAACCTCGCTTTCACCCAACGAACGCGATAAAAAAAGTCTCGCGATAGCCGGCCTTTTCTTTCAAAATACGGATCTTTCGAACACCCGGTTCCTGCATTGCTTTATCGCGATTCAAAAATTCAATGAGATTGATACCTCGATCATCTTTGAACGACTGTGGGTCGAATATCCCTATATCACGACGGTCGTTCCGCGTGTCAATTTTGCAACCGGCGAGATGGAAAATCTCATATTCGGCCCCGAAACGGAAACGGTTCGCAACGCTTGGGACATTCACGAACCCACACATAACGAATATGTCTTGACGCGCGAGATCGATATTGTTCTTGTTCCCGGCCTTGCGTTTGACCGCGGCTACCATCGCGTGGGTTACGGCAAAGGGTTTTACGACAGGTTCCTTGCAAAATGCCGGCCCGATTGCCTTAAGGTCGGCCTCAGCTATTTCTCGCCGATTGAGAAGATCTCAGATGCGTGGGATGGTGACATTCGGCTGAATCGATGCATTACGCCGGAAGGGATTTTCTAAACACGGAACGGAGACACGGTTGCTTTCACCGTGTCCCCGTGTCTCTCAATCTCCGCGTCGGATCATTTTGCCTTAATAGCGTCGCGAATCTCAGTTAACAATACAACCTCATCGCTCGGTGGGGCGGCGGCTTCCAATCCTTTAAATAATTTCACCGCATAACGTGCAAGCAAAAACATTACGAAAGCAACGATCAAGAATGTAATGATGTCGTTGATAAACTGCCCGTACATTACCAATGGTTTCCCGCCTTTGATCGCGGCCTGTATCTGGTCGGGCGTGGCGTTTGCCGGAACAGTGTGACTCAGGTCGTAAAATTGCGATTTAAAATCGATCCCGCCCGTTACCAGGCCGACGAACGGCATTATAATTCCGTCAACAAAGGTTTTAACAATCGCGCCGAATGCGGCGCCGATAATAACCGCTATTGCCAGGTCAAGAACATTACCGCGCGCTATGAACGCTTTGAAATCACTCCACATACTTTAGGTTCCCCCTTTTTGTTTAGTTTTTGAAAGAAAATCAATGCAACAAATATATGCCTGTGTTTCGCTTAATACAAGAATAAGATGAGTTTACACAAAAATAAAAAAGACGGGCGAACCCGTCTATTATTCAAAAATCGATCAAAGGAATTTTTATAATGAAACTGCTTCTGCCGCTTCCTCTTCTTCCTCTTCGGTTGCGGCTTCCGTTTCGTCCTCATCGTCGTCGGCCGCACTTGCCGTGTTTGAAGAGTTGTACGACGAATAGCTCGACGAGGATGTCGGATACTGTGACTGCGATTTCACCTCGGCGGCCTGTTTCTCCTGGGCCTCGCGCGCCTTAAGCATGCTGATGCCTCCTTCTATGACCGCTCCTTCTTCAATAACGATCTTCGGCGTCTGGATATTGCCTACGACCTTGGCGGTGCGTCCCAAGTGAAGCTTCTCCGTCGCCAAAATGTCTCCGTTTACCGTTCCGTTAACATTTGCCGAGGCCACGGCAACGTTTGCGTCCACCTGACCTGTAGTTCCGACAAGCAGCGTTCCGGATTCCGAAGTGATCGTACCCTGCAGGTGTCCATCGACACGCAGCATCATCTGAAAGTTTGTGTCGCCGGTCAGGCTTGTTCCGTGCCCAACAAAGCCACTCAGCCGCCCGTCCTTGATATCGCGGGCCATATTTTCACTATCTGTCACAACTCTTTGCGATGCGGTTTGCGCCTCGCCTCCATATTGATAAAGATTTTCCGACGGGTTTTGGATTCCGCCTTGATAGTTCGACGTGTTTGTGTTCGAGTCGTCCACTCTGGAGTTTCTACCCATTCTGATCATATATTTCGCAAACCTCGCTGTATTTTTTTATTACCACTCAGGAGACACTTAAGGAGATAACATCAACCCCTGTCGAGAGCCAAATTAAAAGCTTTGGTGAGTTTTTATTCGGGATGTCCAGTGTCGAAATTTCAATGGCACTCTAATAATAAATAATTTATGTCCTGTTTACCAGCGTTATTTTAGGTTATTGCTTATTATTTTCGATATTTTCTGCCAAAACGTCCTGGAGTGCGGCGACTGCGGCCTTCTGTGGCGCCATCGGCAGCTTAATATTTTTGATCTCAAGCGTCGAATTTCCCACCAGTGATGCCGAGCCCAGGTACGACCATCCCTTTCCAAAATCGAGATAGATCGGAACCAGCATAACAAATTGATCCGATACCCCGGATTGCGTAACCGTACCGTTAAATATAGCCTTACCGTCGTCGGTAGAGGTTACTGAATAGTTTAACTTATACGACGGCATATCGGTTCCATATACCCATTCGTCGAAAAACCAGTCCATTTTGCCGGTTTTGTCCACGTTCATTGTCGGCAACATGTGCTTTTCAACCGCCAATTTAAAATCGTTGGTCGAAACGTCTTGATTATAATGCGACGCAAGAAAATCCTGCATCATTGCCTTAAACTTTGCATCGCCCGTCCCCTGCCGGTGGTCGTACATCATCATTCGCAGCATGTGCAGGATATACGCACCTTTCGGGTAGATCATCACCCGGGCGATGCTTCCGGTTTTTGCGCTGTTCAAGCGGTAGCCCTGCGTGACGGGGCCGACCGTATAAGGTTTGCGGCCCTTTGTGCTGGGCGACGATTCGATGATCAGTTTACGCTCGCCCTCCCAGAAATCCAGAAATTTCCCGGTGTCCTTTTTTACATACTGGATAAAAAGCGATGCCGCAAATTCGGCAAACCCTTCGCTCATCCATTGGTCGTGATAACTTGTCCAGCCAACAGTGTGCCCGAACCACTGATGCGCGACCTCGTGCGCTCCGACCTCACGCCAGAATCCGTTCGTGCCATTCTTTATCCCAAAAAGCTGGACGCGCTGCGTATCGTCAAAAAATGCCGTATAGGGCATAAAGACGAGCGTCGGCCACGCCTGGCCGAAAAAACCGGCCGGCTGCTGCGTCATCGCAACCCGGTCGTACGGGAGCTTTCCGAAATAGGCGCTGTAGATGCGGGTCGAGTTCTGCGCCTCGTTCAAAACCGTATCAGCCATCGAACCTGTGTTGAGTGACCCAAGCGTGGTAGCAGTGTGTCCGCCCATCGATTCGAATTGCTCGATCTGCATCTGGAGCGACCTCATTTCGTCTGGTAAAACCCGGTTTGAAAATACCTCAAGGTCGAGTTTTGTCGTATCATCTTTTATTTCTTTTTCCTTAAAATCGCCATAATTAAAACCGGCAACAGCCAATTCTGTATCGCCGCTCGACCACTTTGATACTTTCTCTTTGCCGTCTGTAGTTTCCTCACCGACTGGGTCACCCACACCGACCATCACATACTTTTTCGGATACCTGAACGTCATGCTGAACGTCGCGCGGTCGCCGAACGACGTGATCGGATTGTTCGGATACCAGGTCGAACGCGGAATCAGAATGTAATTCCCCGTTCCAGCCTCTTTTAATGCATCAACACCGTCATATTCGACCGTTAGCTTGAACGGTTTGCCGACCTCAATCGCCACGGGCAAAATAACGCCGAAATCGGCATCCTCATCCTTCTTTTCCTGGATAAAAGTAAGCGCGTTGCCGGTTTCATCCCTTACTGCACTTACCCTGAGTGTCCTATATAGGTCGAACGGCAAAAATCTCGAATTTGCCTCGCGCATCTGCAGCGTTATCTCGTCCTTTACGGTCAGCCGCGTTCCATCGATCGTTGTATCTATGTTGTGATGCTTTATGTCGTAAATTCTGCGGTCCTGCCAGCTTGTCGCAGTACCTTTCTTATATTCGTCCGCCAAATGGAAAGCGGTCCAAATACCGCCGGTCGTCTCGCCATAGCTGGTCAGAGCGACCTGTTCGGGATAAACTTCCGCTACGCCTAGCGGGTCGATCTGGAAAACCAGTTTTCCAAACCTGTCGCCGTCTATGAACGACATGAAAAAGCCCTTTCGCTGCGGGGCGTAAATGTCGGCAAGAATGCGCGAGGTTACGTTGTAATGAAACTCTTTCCTTAAAAGGTCTTCTTTATCGCGAAATGTTGATCTGGCTTTTGCCGACTGGGGTCCGCCCGTACCCATTTTTGCGCTCGGCGAGTTTTTTATCTCCGCCAGGGTTTCGTCGGTAAAAAACATCGTCAGCGTATCGAACCCTTCTTTTAATTCTGGTGCGTCGGTAAAGATGGCAAGGTTCTTTTTCTCAATGTCCGTCGGCGGCGTAACCGAAATATCGCCTGCACCGAGAAACACGGCACCCGTCGTTTTGCCCTCGACCAATTTCACAAAATAAATCTCGCCGGTCTTAAGGGTAAATACTGCGGCGTCCTTTTTTAATACAAGATTGCTGACCGTTGCGTAATCACCCGAAAATGCATCGGCCGGCGTCGAAAGGCTGCGAAGGCTTCTATAGATCGGGTCTTCGGCAAAAACCGTGACCTCGCCCAACGGCTTTTTGGAATCGTCTTGTGCGGCGATAGCTAAGGCAAAAACAAAAATAGCAAAGAGCAGGGTGGAAAGCTTGATCAGATGGGACATAAATTCTCCTGAAGATTGGAAGTCAGAGCATGAGCAACTGCATTATCAATTACAATACGTCTTTAGGTCAAGATTTAACCGGATTTGTCAATTTTGCCGCGCCGTGTCAAAATTCTAGGTTTCGGAGGCAGTCAAAAAAGTTGTTTGTAGAAAGTAAGACAAAAACCCGTTTGCTCAAAAAAATGGGCAAGGCGATCGCCGATTTCGGAATGCTCCGTGACGGCGACAAAGTGATGGTGTGCCTGTCGGGCGGCAAGGACAGCTACACGATGCTGGACCTGTTGCTGGACATTCGCCGGCGGGCGCCCGTAAATTTTGAAATACTTGCGGTTAACCTCGATCAAAAACAGCCCGATTTTCCCGAGCAGGTTTTGCCCGATTATCTCGAAAGCATTGGTGTAAATTACCGCATTGTCGAAGAAGACACTTATTCCGTCGTAAAGGCCCACATCCCCGAAGGCAAAACATTTTGCTCGCTGTGTTCGCGACTTCGTCGAGGCATTTTGTACTCGACCGCCATTGAAGAGGGCTGCACAAAGGTCGCGCTCGGCCATCACGCCGACGACATCATCGCGACGTTTCTGTTAAATCTTTTTTACGTCGGCCAGCTAAAGGCGATGCCGCCGATCCTTCGTTCTGACGCGGGAACCAACACGGTCATACGCCCGCTCGCCTATTGTCAGGAGAAAGACATCGCGGCCTACGCCGAGGAGAAAAACTTTCCCATCATCCCATGCAACCTGTGCGGTTCGCAGCCGAACCTCAAGCGCGCGCGCGTCAAACGGCTGGTGAGCGAGCTTGAAAAGGAAATACCGTTTATCCGCAGCTCGATAATGACGGCGCTGTCGAACGTGACCGGCTCGCACCTGCTTGATACGGACCTCTACGATTTCCGCAATTTCGAGCCGGTTATTAAGAAAATTCCGGCCGGTCACGGCAGCGTCGAGAAAGAGCTCGACGAGATCTTCGACCACAGCGAACCTTCATTCGTGCCAAACCTAATGGAAACTGCGGGACTAAGAATAGAACATGGATAAACTCTGAAAAAAAGGGTTTTGCCCGACCTCGCTCCATTTAGATCTCTGGAGGTCACAATGCGAAAAGTAACATTCGGCGGTGCGATCAGTTTTGATAATTTTATCGCTCGGCTCGACGGCTCATTCGATTGGATCATGCACAGCGATGACGCTGGTGAGCTAATGAAGGAGTATTGGCAGAAAATCGATACGATAGTGATGGGCCGTAAAACTTATGACATCGCGGTGCAATACGCTCCAAAGAATAAAAAAGCCAAAAATCCTTACGGCAATATAAAGACCTTCGTTTTTTCTCGCTCGCTCGAACCCGCCACACGTGACGGTGCCACGTTTGTTTCAACTGATCCAGGTAAATTTGTAGGGAAATTAAAAAAAGAAAATGGCAAGGAGATATGCGTTATGGGCGGCGGTGATCTTGCAAAAAATCTTTTCGAAGCTGGCGTCATCGACGAGATCGGTTTCAACGTCCATCCTGTCCTGCTCGGCTCAGGCATTCCGCTTTTTCACGAGATGAAACGCCAGATCGATCTCGAACTCCTCGAATGCCGTCCGTTCAAAAACGGCTGCTTTTATGTGCTCTACCGAGTGAAACACTTACGATAAATGCTTATTGCCATGTCCGAAACCGACCTGCACATCACCGCCGAGATCAACCTTTATTATGATGTGCATGTACCTGAAAATTTAAACGCTCCTGCTCCGCTGTTTATCGCCATACACGGTTACGGAGCGCACAAACGCTATATGATGCGTCAGGCCCAAATGGTCGCACCGGAGGGCTTTGTTATCGCGTCGCTTCAGGCTCCACATCAGCATTTCAGCAAGCTTGCCGAGGGTTATCGCATCGGTTTTGGCTGGCTCACCGATCACAAACCCGAAGAGTACATCGAGCTTCATCATTACTTCGTCAACGAAGTGATAGAACGGCTCGCCAGCCAGCAACTGATTGACCGCAGCCGCATTTTCATCTTTGGATTTTCGCAAGCCGTCGCGCTCAATTTTCGTTATGCGTTCACGTACCCGGAAGTCCTGCGCGGCGTGATCGCAGTCTGCGGCGGCATTCCCGGTGACCTCGAAAACAACCCGGCGTACAAGCCTTTCTTAGCCAAAACGTTCTATCTTTACGGCGATAATGACGAATTTTACACAGAGGAAAAATTTAAGGAATTCGATCGAAAGCTGGCAGAAAAGTTACCCAATTACCGCTCAAAACAATACCACGCAAAACACGAAATAACCGACGAAATGCGCGAGGACATAAAAAAATTCTTAACCAAAAATAATTCATAATTACGAATTCATAATTCATAATTATTTTTGGAAAGCAGCGCTAATTTATCTTGATACGCCGCACCTCGACATTCCCCTGCAGCGCCAGCGGCATCTCAAGCTGCGGCGTCTCCTGACCCGTTTCCAGGCTTGAGCGCAGCACGTGCAGGTCCTCCGGTTTCACAGCGTCGAAAAGCGATTTTGGTCCGTACAAAACGACGGTTGCTTTTTTCCCCTGGCTGCCGACGACCGGCACGGCAAACACACGCTCGATGCGTTTTTCGCCGATCCTGAACGTCACATCCGCAACCGTGTCGAGTACGGTCGCTTTCGGGTTCGAAACACCGATCGGTATCTGTCTGGCAATAAAATCGCCGGTGTGGTTTGCAAGATCGATCTTGTCCGTTGAGACAAAATCGAGCGATTTGATAAAGCTTGCCGGCCCGCGAACGCGAACCTTCGCCGGCGTCACGGTTTCGCTGTAAATCTCAAATCCGTCAGGCGGTTCGCCGTCGGTTTGGGCTTTGACCGCGATCTCTTTTTCTTCAACAGCCTCTATCTTTACGGCGATCCGGCTTGGCTGAATTTCCTCAAGTTTTATTCCGGTCGGCAGCGTCAGTGGAGAAACGCTGTCGGGCGTAAGTTGTAACACGCGGTCGCCGGGCTGCACATCCGACAGGTCGAGCGACACCACAAGATCGTTCTTGTTCACCTGGGCCATACGGCGTTTGTCTCCGGTAAGAACAATATCGACCTCTTGCAGCGGTGAATTTGTGATCTCAGTGTTGTTCGAAACCCGTAAGGTGAGCGGTACACCGCTGAACCGCGTCGTCGTCGGCGTGCTCAAACCCGTCACACCAAGCCACAGCCCAAGCGTGATGACGAGCGCGATCAGCTTCATCGCCCAATCTTCCAAAAATATCTTTCGGACGATCTGCTTGAAAAAAAACTTTCGCGACTCACCGCGGTAAAATTGTTCTCCGCCAAAAAACATGCTTCGTTAATTGATAATGGTTAATAGGAAATAGGAAATCGAACTTCAGCGATCAGTAAGCGATTAACAATTAACGATTAACCATTAACAAATGTCATCCAACGGTATCCGCTTCTTTCATCGCCTTGGCCGCATCGCTTTGCCTCTCCACCAGCGGTATCTCCATTGCCTCAAGCAGCAGCCGTCGCAGCGTCGTCGTATCGACATTTCTGATCAGCCGTCCACCCTCGACGAACGTTATCAACCCCGTCTCTTCGGACGCAACCAGCGAGATCGCATCGCTGCCCTCGGTGATGCCGATGGCTGCGCGGTGCCGCGTGCCCATCTCGCGCGAGATGCTCGGGTTTTTAGTCAGCGGCAAGAAAACCGACGCAGCCGCAAGGCGTTCGTGCTGCACAATAACGGCCCCGTCGTGCAGCGGCGTCGCGGGGTTAAATAACGTCACCAGCAGGTCGTAGCTCAGCTTTGCGTCAAGCTGCACGCC
>Ga0070664_100005420_pt1 | contig 10240 bp, 9 predicted proteins | sample KBSC73metaG_FD_65863 | JGI IMG/M metagenome (GOLD analysis project Ga0070664, IMG submission 65863) | Corn rhizosphere microbial communities from Kellogg Biological Station, Michigan, USA - KBS C7-3 metaG | ecosystem: Host-associated > Plants > Roots > Rhizosphere > Soil ... | reverse complement strand
CATGTTCCTCGTGCTCTGGCGGCTGCGTCAGCACACGCACGCCGACGGGTGGCTGTTCGGCGTGTACGCCGTGGTCGCGGGAATCGAGCGGTTTCTCGTCGAGTTCGTGCGGATCAAGGACGACCGCTTTTTCGCGTTGAGTGTCGCGCAGTGCATCGCGATCGCGGTGTTCGTGATCGGAATCCTCGTGATGCGCGCTCGCAACGGACCGGCCGCGCGCCCTGGTCAGAACGCCTTCACGGCTGGCGGTCAGGCGTCCGCGCCGGCGACTGCCTAACGGCGGTCGCTGATGGATCGCCGGATGGTCCTCGATCCCGACGTCGCGGAGATGGACGCGGTGCTCGTCGGTGCGGGCGACGCCGAGATCGTCGCCCTCGAGGCGGCGTTACGCGCGGCCCAACTCGCGGCGGACGTGCCGGCTCTGACGAACCTCATCTCCGACGACCTGCTGTTCACCGGTCCGGATGGTCAGCTCGGAACAAAGGCCCAGGACCTCGAGGCGCACGGATCGGGCGTCGTGCGGTTTCGATCGCACGTGCCGGAGGAATTGCGCATGCGGCGCGTTGGCGCGGACGTCGTCGTCACCGCACTGCGTGCGCGTCTCGAGGTGGAGGTGGCCGGAACCCTCGTTGGCGGCACCTATCGCTATACCCGCGTGTGGGCGCGAGAGGCAGATGGCCGGTGGCGGGTCGTGGGTGGCCACGTCAGCGCGGTGGCCCCCCAGGGGGCTGCGTCAGAGTGATGACTTGAGACTCTGACCCCTTACGAACTGATCGAACGCGTCCACGGAGGCCATCTGAAAGACGAGATCGAGCGCGGGCTGGCAGGACTCATCGGGCAACCGCTGTGGGACACCGGCCGCGACGGCGCGATGTTGTGGCTCCAGTTCGGCGACCGGCGCATGCGGCCGGACATCCAGCTCGGCCGCCGCGAGGTGGGCGAGTACACGCTGCACGTCTCGTGTCCGTGGCGGATTGTCGGGCCGGAGGGGCTGGTCGTCGCATCCGGCGATCTGTTCACACCAGCGGATCCGTTGGCCGACCTCGCAGACTTCGACTGGGAGGCGCCAGGCGCGAACTGGTGCGACGTGCGTCTCCGGGCGTTCATCGCCGCCACCGCGGAGGCCCCGCTCGCCGTGAGCGCGGTATCCGCCGACGAGCTCGGGAGCCTGCGGCTGTTCCTCGGTGACGAGTACGTGCTCGACATCTTTCCGGACAGCTCGTTCGCGGCGCACGTCGAAAGCGAGTTCTGGCGTCTCCTGCAACCGGGGTCCGGCGCGCCGCATTTCGTCGTGGGCAGTGAGGGGATCGCCCGGGTGCCGGAAGCCTAACGCGAGGCACCGAGGCTAAGCCACCGGTCTGGTGGACTGACCGCCTCGGCGGCTAAAATGAGTCCGCGCATTCCCACCACTGGACTCGACCCGGAGCCGACCATGAGCGCAGTTTCCCTGACAGAGTCACGCGGCGCTGCCCGCGCCGGCGGATGGTCCCTCATCGCGGCTGCCATCGGGTTCATGGCCGTGTTCAGCTACCTGGCAGCGCGCTTCAGCTACCCGGACGTGCTCGACGGGTCAGCTGGCGACGTGCTCCCACGCCTCATCGCGTTAGGCTCCGCCGGGCGAGCCGTCTGGGCGATCTACGCGTTGCTGCCACTGTTGCTCATTCCCGCCGGCATCGGCGCGTACGCAGCGCTCCGTGACGTGGCGCCAAACGCGATGCGTGTCGCGGTCGTGTTCAGCGTCGTCTCGGCCGTGAGCATGATAGTCGGTCTCGCTCGATGGCCGAGCGTGCATTGGGAGCTCGCGCGCGCGTACCCGACGGCGTCGCCCGACGCTCGCGTCGCGCTCGATGCGATCTTCAGCGGATTGAACGTGTACCTCGGCAACTACATCGGCGAATTTCTTGGTGAGCTTTCGCTGAACGCCTTCTTCATGCTCGCTGCCGTGGCGCTCCTGAAGGCCGGGCAACGATTGGCCGGCTATGCCGGGCTTGCCGTCGGTCTCATCGGTCTGGTGGCGGCGTTCCGGAACGCAACGCCGGCGGTCGGCCCCGTCGCCGACGTGAACAACTACGTGCTGCCGCTCTGGCTCATCGCGTTCGGCGTGATATTGCTGCGCACCCAACGGACTCGGGTTCGAGCGCCGGCCATCGCGTAGGCCTTTGCGAACCACCCTGGCAGACCGCGACGCACACCCACGGAGAACGCCATGACCGACCGCCGGAGCCGCAGAGAGTTCCTGGGCCTAACGACCGCCGGCGCCGCCGGCATCCTCGCGCGACCGTGGCTCGGCGACTCGGGAAGCGGCGGCTTCTTCCCGGCTGCGTTCGCGCAAAGCCAGCAAGGTGTCGACCCCGACCTCGTTGTGTTGAACTCGAAGGTCTACACCATGGACGCCGCTGCGCCGCGCGCCCAGGCCTTCGCGGTGAGCCGCGGGCGGTTTGTCGCCGTGGGCAGTACGGCAGCGATCAAGGCGCTGGCAGGCAAGCGCACGCAGACGTTCGACGCAACGCAGATGACCATCGTGCCGGGCTTCACGGATTGCCACAATCACGCGGACGGAACGACGCTGCTGTACGAGGTGCTCGTCGGCAATCCGTTCGAGGTCGAATTCGTCACGATCGCCAGCATCATCGAGAAGCTTCGCGCGAAGGCGCAGCAGCTGCCACCGGGCACGTGGGTCGCGGGTTACTTCCACGACGACACGAAGCTCAAGGACAAACGCCCACTCAATCGCCACGACCTCGACAAGGTCTCCACCGAGCACCCGGTGGTCGTCGAGCATCGCGGCGGGCACACGTCGTTCTTCAACACGAAGGCGCTCGAGATGGCGAAGGTCACGAGGGACACACCGAATCCGCCGGGCGGAACGTTCGACCGTGACGAGAGCGGTGACCTGAACGGCCGCGTGACCGATCTCGCCCGTGATGTGTTCGACAGTGTCGGCCAGCGCCCGTCGTTCACACCCGACCAGCGCGCCAAGCGTGAGCGTGATGGCATCGCACACATCTCGAAGGAGTTCGCCCGCTACGGCCTAACGAGCGTGCATCACGAGGATGGCGATCTCGCGGCCATCCAGGATGTTCGCGCCCGCGGCGAGCTCCGTCACCGCGTGAGCTACGAGCCGGGTGACCGAATGCTGGAGGCGATGATCTCGAACGGGATCAGGACCGGGTTCGGCGACGAGTGGATCAAGTTCGGCGCGACGTCGGAGCACGTGGTCGACGGGTCGTTCTCCGAGCGCACGATGGCGTTGAGCATTCCCTACCCCAACAGGCAGCCGCCGTACAAGGGCAACGTCACGACGACGCAGGACGACCTCAACGCATGGGTCGAGCGCGTGCATCGGGCGGGGATTCAGGTCAACTGCCACGCGAACGGCGACGTCGCAATCGACATGTATCTCACCGCCCTGGAGCGCGCCCAGCAAGCCGCGCCGAGCGCGGATGCGCGACCCAAGATCACGCACTGTACGCTCATCAACGACGACCTCGTGCGCCGGATGAAGGCGTTAGGCGCCGTGCCGGCGATGTTCACGACGTACACGTACTACAACACCGACAAGTTCCCGTTCTACGGTCAGGACCTCATGAAACGGGCGCTGGCGTTCCGCACGATGCTCGACGCGGGCATCCACGCAGCCGCCGGCTCGGACTTCAGCCCCGGGCCGTTCGCGCCGCTCATGGGCATCCAGGGCATGGTCACGCGCACGGGATGGGACGGCACGACCTGGGGCGCGAATCAGCGTGTGAGCGTCGACGAGGCTATCCGGATCAACACGCTGAACGGCGCGTACGCATCGCGCGAGGAGTCGATCAAGGGCTCCATCACGGCTGGCAAGCTCGCCGACTTCGTCGTCCTCGCTGACGACCCGCACACGGTGGCGAGTGACAAGATCAAGGACATCCATGTCGTGCGCACCGTCGTCGGCGGGTCGACGATGTATCAGGGGTAACTGATGCTCGCGGCTTGACGCCGGCCCAGTCGCCCCTATCGTGGATCGCGTGAGCACGCCTTCGCGAAGCCTTCTGCTTGCCGGCGTTGTATCCGCCCTCTCGTGCGGCGGGGATGATGGGGTTTCCCCCCAGCCCGTCCTGTTCGACCGCGTTCCCATGCTCTTCAGCTCGGCGCGTGGAGGAAACGTCGACATCTATGTCATGGATGCCGACGGAACACACACCCGTCGGATGACGACAGACCCGGCGGTCGATCAGAGTGCCGATTGGTCGCCCGACGGAGTCAAGTTCGCGTTCATGTCGAGGCGCGACGGGGACTACGAGATCTACACAATGCGTTCTGACGGCCGCGGCCTGCGACAGCTTACGCAGAACACGCTCGCCGACGGGTTTCCGCGCTGGTCCCCCGATGGGTCACGCATCCTGTTCACCTCCCTCCGCGACGGGCTGTTCAACCTCTACCTCATGAACCCCGACGGTTCGAACGTCGTGCAACTCACGAAGGGGCCTGGGGAAAACATGGGTGGTGCCTGGTCGCCTGACGGGTCGAAGATCGCGTTTCTCTCGACGCGGGACAACGGCACTGCCGAGATCTACGTGATGGAGGCCGACGGCAGCAACCCGGTGCGCCTAACGACGAACAAGCTGGCCGAGGGCGCGAAGATCGCGTGGTCGCCTGACGGATCGAAGATAGCGTTCTACGCGGCGAGCAATGCCGACACGGACATCTACGTGATGGACACCGACGGCGGAAACGTCACGAGGCTGACCGACGGCCCGTCGAACGACCGCTCTCCGACCTGGTCACCGGACGGCCTTCGCATCGCGTTCACGAGCGATCGCGATGGCGACGATGAGATCTACGTCATGAATGCCGACGGCACCGGGCCGGTTCGGCTTACGACCAGTGTCGCCCCGGACGTGCTCGACGCCTGGCAACGCTGAGCGCTTTGCAGCAGCACACGCGTTGGCGCCCGATTAGCCAAGCTCGGTGTTCATGAAGAATTCAGATTCTGGCGCGCCGCTTGCCTTTTGCCGACCCGGACCATTTCGGGCACGTACAGCAAGGGAACGGCGGGATCGTGAACAGCTCAGTCTCGTTGTGGGCAGGGATCCTTGGAAGCACCGTGGCGCAGCTCGCCACCGCGCAGCGCCCCGCCGCACGCATAGTCAGCTCGGATAGCGCGACGATTGCCGGCGGCACGTACTACGACGCCGGGACGATCAGCCGGTTCTTCCTCGGCAACACGTATCGCGACTATTGGGTCAAGCCCATCCGCGTTCCGGTTCTGAACCTTCGCACGTACGCGGGCGGACTCGAGCCAATCAAGGAAGGCGGTGGGGCACAGACCCGTAACCTTCGACTCGGCGCGCCCGACGGATCGGAATTCGTCTTTCGCTCCGTCAACAAGGCGTCCGTGAATCCACCGCCGCGGTTTCGCGGAACGATCATCGAGGCGATCTACCGCGATCAGGTGAGCGCGATGTACCCGGCCGCGGCCGTGGTCGCGGCACCGCTCGTCGAAGCGGCGGGCGTGCTGCACGCGACTCCCGAGCTCACGGTCATGCCCAACGATCCGCTCCTGGGTAAGTACCGGGACGACTTCATCGATCAGCTCGGCATGATCGAGCGGTACCCGACCAAGCCGGAAGAAGGGCCAGGCTTCGGCGGGGCGGTCGAGGTCATCGATAGCGACGAGCTCATTCCGCTGCTCGACAGTCTGCCGAATCACCGCGTGGACGATCGCGCGTTCCTCACCGCGCGACTCACGGACTTTCTCCTCGGCGACACCGACCGGCACCTCGGCAACTGGAAATGGGCGCGGTTCGGCGACGGCACCAGCACGGCGCGATGGGTGCCGATCCCGCGCGACCGCGACCACGCGTTCCACAACTACGACGGCGCGCTCGCGCGAGTTGCCTTGATGGTCGCACCGAACCTAACGACGTTTCGGGGCAGGTACGCGGGGATTCGCAGCCTCTCGAGGAACGCGAGGACGATGGATCGCCGGCTGCTCGCGGGGCTCGAGAAACCGGTGTGGGATTCGGTGGCGCTCGCGCTTCAACGGCGCATCACCGACGCCGTCATTGACTCGGCGGTGGCCCGGACGCCAAGCGAGTTCGCGGCGCTCGTGCCGTCGTTCCGCGCGAAGCTCAGGCAGCGCCGGGATGGGTTGGCCGCCGTCGCGGACAAGTTCTATGATGAGCTTTCGCGTGTAGTGGATATTCACGCCACGAACGCGGCGGACGTGGCGTCGATCGCATATCGGGACCGTGGCATCGTGGAGGTCGATCTTCGGTCCGGGGACGTGTCATACCTTCGGCGCCGATTCGATCCGCGCGAGACGAACGAGGTGCGCGTCTACCTGCACGACGGCGATGACTCCGCGACCGTCACCGGCACGACATCGTCGCGGATCGTCGTCCGCGTGATCGGCGGCAACGGGACCAACACGCTGACCGATTCCACAGCGTTAGGCATTGTGCGGATGTACGACGCGGGCCGCGTGCGTGGCGTGTCGTACGGGCCCGACTCGCTGCAGGACACGCTCTTCAACAGGCGTCCGTGGGTCAAGGACACGGGCGCCTTTCAGCCACCGGCTCCCGACGCCGGCACCGGCTTCAGGCCAATGGCGGGATTGGGCGGCGGCAGTGGACTGGGGTTCGTTCCCCAGGTCGGGGTGAGCTGGATCCGGTACGGATTCGGTCGGGAGCCCTACGCGACACGCATCGGGCTCGAGGCCGAGTACTCGACTGGGATCGACGGATTCCGCGTCTCGCTGACTGGGGTTCACCGGCTCGAGCAGTCACGACTCCATTTTACGGCGCTCGCGCGTGTGTCCGACTTCGAGGTGATCAACTTCCACGGCGAGGGCAACGAGACCGCCCGCGAGCCCAAGGACTTCTTCCGCGTCGACCAGCGTCAATGGCTGTTTCAGCCGGCCGTGGCTCTCGCGTTAGGGCGGCGGGAAAGCGACGTGACGCTCGGACCGGTGGTACAGTACTCGGCCACCAGCCCCATGGGCCGATTCATCGACCGCGAGCAGCCATACGGGTACGGCACCTTCGGGCAGGCCGGCGTTAGGCTCGGCCTCCGGTACGACACGCGTGATAACGCCAGCTACGCGACGGGGGGGTTCCTCGTCGACGCGAACACGAGCGCCTTTCCCGGCATGTGGGACGTCGAGCACCCATTCTCGCAGGTGTCGGGCAGCGCGACGACGTTCTTCCAGCTCAGCGTGCCGACGCACCCGGTGCTCGCGTTGCGGGGTGGCGGACGGAAGGTCTGGGGCGACGTACCGTTCCACGAGTTGGCCTACATCGGCGGTCGCGGGACTCTCCGCGGGATGGACGCCCAGCGGTATGCGGGCGACGCGTCGCTCTACGGGACGAGCGAGATTCGCATTCCGGTCGCCCGGATCCGGCACGTGGTGCCGATCGACCTGGGAGTGCTCGGATTCACCGATGCGGGTCGAGTCTACGTGACTGGCAGCTCGCCAGGGGGTTGGCACGTCGTGGCCGGGGGCGGCCTCTGGTTCGGGATTCTCGATCAGGCGACGGGCTTCAGCGTCACGTTCACGAACTCGGCGGAGAAGCGGGTGATGTTAGGTACTGGACTTCGTTTCTAGCGCGGGTGATTAACCGTAGAGTTGGAATGAGAAAGGCGTTCCTCCGGCCGGTCGCGGCGTAGTCGGTCGATTGACTCGCCAAGCAACGTGACCGTTATCACGCCGTTAGGCACTTGAGCCGGAGGCCGGCAGCGCTCGCTCTCCCGTCTTCTTCCTCTGCATCTTTCCGCATGCACCTCCGGACAGCCATCGACGTCGCCCTCGCATTCATCACAGGGCTGAGTAGCGCCTCCTCAGCACAGACCTCGCCCGAATGGACGGAGCCGTTCCCGCCATTCCGCATTGCCGGGAATCTCTACTACGTCGGCAGCAAAGGGCTGGCGAACTACCTGATCACGACGCCCCAGGGACACATCCTCATCAACAGCGACCTCGAAGCGAACGTGCCGATGATTCGCACGAGCATCGAGCAGCTGGGCTTCAAGTTCAGCGACGTGAAGATCCTCCTGATCAGTCACGCGCACTGGGATCATGACGCCGGGAGCGCGATGATCAAGAAGCTCACGGGGGCGAAGTACATGGTCATGGAAGGCGACGTGCCCGTGGTCGAATCCGGCGGCAAAGCCGACTTTCAGTACGGAAACGACGCCACGCTGCTCTATCCCCCGGCCAAGGTGGACCGCGTGCTCCACGATGGCGACAAAGTCACGCTCGGTGGCGTGTCGCTCGAGGCGCATCTCACACCCGGCCACACGAAGGGAAACACGACCTGGACGCTGCCAGTGCGGGATGGCGACAAGACGTATCAGGCCGTGATCATTGGGAGCCCCAACGTCAACACCGGGTACCGGCTCGTCGACAACCACAACTATCCAACGATCGCGCACGACTACGAGCACACGTTCCGCGTCTTGAAGTCGCTCGAGTGCGATCTCTTTCTGGGCGCGCACGGCTCGTACTTCGACCTCGAGACAAAGTACGCCCGCATGAAATCGGGCGCCGCCAATCCGTTCATCGATGAAAAAGGCTGCGCCGCGTTCGTCTCACAGAAGGAGGGTGAGTTCCGGGCGGAGTACGAGAAGCAGCGAGCCGCGAAGTCCCGGCATCCGTGACGACCCGCCGCGCGTGCCGTCGTCCTGCGTGCCTCATCGCATGTCGCAGACTGGACTCTGATTTCGTGTCATAGGTAGCTCACCCCAACGCCACGACCCATGAGCCGACCGTCCGAGCACGACTCCGTCACCGCACGCCGTCAGTTCATCGGCGAGCTTGCCGCGGGCGCCGCGGCGCTCGCTGCCATCGCCTGCTCCCCAGCGGCGGCCGCAACGAGCGCGTCGAGCCAGGCGCCTGCTCCAGCCGCCCCGCTCTCCGCGGCCAATCACGCGTCGATGCCGAAGCAGTCGGAGCTCACGTGGGATACGAGCTGGATGAACCGGATCACGGCGAAGCACAAGGTCGTCTTCGACTCGCCCGAGATCAACGACGGAGACGCCCTGTGGTCGGCGGCCGGATATTTCGACTGGGTGAAGGACGTCTTCAAGACCGGCGACTCCGACTCGAGCGTCGTGGTCGTGCTGCGTCATGCGGCCGTGCCGATGCTCTACAGCGACGCCATGTGGGCGAAGTACGACCTTGGCGTGGAAACCAAGACGACGGATCCGAGCACGAAGAAGGCGGCGAAGCGCAACATCTTCTATCAGAAGCTCGACAAGGACGGGAAGCCGGCAACCGGCGACGACGCCGCGGCCAGCATTGCAGCGCTCACGAGTCGCGGCGTGATCTTCCTGGGATGCGACATGGCGACGCGAGCGTTCGCGTCGCGCATCGCCGAGAGGACGAAACAGCAGCAGAGCGCGGTCTACGAGGAGCTGAAGCAACACCTCCTGCCGACTGCCACGCTCATGCCGACCGGGATCTTCGCGACGCTTCTCGCCCAGGAAGCGGGCTGCAGCAAGATGTAGCGTGAATGTCGCAGTCAGCGGGGTGATTTCGTGACATAGGTCGCGCGTAGTCATCCACGGTACCGACCAGCGGAGGCGGAGACGTTATGAACTCGTTAGCGTTTGTGCGTGTCGCGCTCGCGTTCACCATCACAGCCGCCGTCGCAGCTCGTAGCCAAGGCAGCCAAACGAATAGAGGTCGGCGCGGTGGTCGACTGACGCATCGCCCACGGCCTGCTCCGGCGCCATGTAGGCCGGCGTGCCGATCACGGTGCCGAGCGCCGTGAGTCCCTCGGTCTGGGGGTCCCTCACGCTGTCGCGCTCGGGACGATTGGCGCCTGCAGCGGCAATCGCCTTCGCGATGCCGAAGTCGGTGACCACCGCAGCGTCACAGAGCATCACGTTGTCCGGCTTGATGTCCCGGTGCACGACACCCTGTCCGTGGGCGTGGGCCAGCGCCCGCGCCACGTCGCGCAACACGCTCAACGCATCGGCAATCGGCAACGGCCCGCTCTGGCGCAGCCGCTCGCGCAGCGACTGCCCGTTCTCGTAGGGCATGACGAAGTAGAGCGACCCACTGACTTCGCCCGAATCGTAGAGCGGCACGGATGTTCGGGTGACGCAGCCAGGCCGCGATCTCGATCTCCCGCAGGAAGCGCTCGTGACCGAGGGAGATGGACAGGTCGTGCCGGATGACCTTGATCGCGACGTCGCGGCCGTGTTTCTGGTCGCGCGCGAGATACACGCTCGCCATCCCACCGCGGCCCAGCTCTCTCCC
>Ga0070664_100005414_pt1 | contig 10246 bp, 9 predicted proteins | sample KBSC73metaG_FD_65863 | JGI IMG/M metagenome (GOLD analysis project Ga0070664, IMG submission 65863) | Corn rhizosphere microbial communities from Kellogg Biological Station, Michigan, USA - KBS C7-3 metaG | ecosystem: Host-associated > Plants > Roots > Rhizosphere > Soil ... | reverse complement strand
TGCCGCAGCGGACGGCCTTTTCACACGCCTGCGGTGCGTTGGCAGCGGCGCTGATTGGCACGGCCGAATATTACCGCCATACGCCGCATGGTTTTGTGATGGCGGCGCTCGCGCTCGAAACGCTGCTCGGTTTCCTGACGTGTACCGCAAGCCTGATGGCCTTTGGCAAGCTTCAGGAAATTTTACCCGGGCGTCCTTTCACCTACCCAGGACAAAATTTCGTCAACCTGGGCGTTTTCGGTCTGGCGGTAGCCATCGGCACGACGCTGGTCTTTTCACCCGAAAAGACGTGGCTGTTTCCGATTTTTATAGTCCTTTCGCTTGTCTTTGGCGTGCTACTGATCGTGCCTATTGGAGGCGCGGATATGCCGACCGTAATAGCGTTGCTGAACTCATATGCGGGTTTGTCGGCGAGCGCCATGGGGTTCGCGCTGGACAACAAACTGCTAATCGTGGCAGGCGCTCTGGATGGTTCTTCGGGGTTCATTCTTTCCGTGATCATGTGTCGCGCCATGAACCGCTCGTTCACAAACGTGCTGTTCGGCGCATTCGGAACGATCCACTCGAGCGTCAAAGAAACAACCGAACGACCTGTCCGATCGGCATCGGCCGAAGAGGCCGCCGAGATTCTGGATGCAGCACGCAGCGTGGTCATCATACCCGGCTATGGCATGGCGGTAGCGCAGGCGCAGCACAAACTACGGGAGATGTATGACGTATTGACGCGGCGCGGCGTAGATGTGCGCTTCGCAATCCATCCGGTCGCCGGCCGTATGCCCGGACATATGAACGTATTGCTCGCCGAGGCGGATGTCCCGTACGACCGGTTGGTCGAGATGGATGAGATCAATGGCGATTTTCCAAGGACGGACGTTGCGCTGGTGATTGGCGCTAACGATGTGGTAAACCCTGCCGCACAAACCGACAAGACAAGCCCGATCGCCGGTATGCCGATCCTGCGCGCGCACGAGGCTCAAACCGTGATGGTGATCAAGCGCGGGATGAGCCCGGGGTTCGCAGGCATCTCGAACGACCTCTATTACATGGAAAAAACCCTGATGTTGTTCGGAGACGCTAAATCATTTGTCGCGAGCATCGTAAAGGAACTGGGCGCGACGGCCGCCGCGGGGTAACCCGGCAGCCGAGCGGGGCATAGTTGACACAATTGCAAATCGCCAAGCGCCGCGCGGGCGTGGCCCGGCAATTCCCTGCCGGAAAAATGCTTTCCTCTTCCTCTGAAATGCGCTAATATGTTTTCACGAAACGGCTCACGGCGGGGCCGTTTCCTTTAGGATTCCCAGCCTCCTTGTCAGAGCGCTTAGGGGTCCGATGCTTGGCGATCAACCTGCGGTGCGGACGCGACCGCGCAAGGAGAAAACACAAATGAGTTCAGCGGCTCCGGCGCCACTCCCGTTGTTTCACGAAGGATCGAATTACTGGGAAGATCTAGCCCGCGAATGCAGGCGGCTTATGGACGCCATCAATACGGCAGCCGTAAATCGCGGCATGCCGGCGGATGAACTAGTGGAATGGTCTCCAGGAAACCAGATACGCCTGGTACGGCACAAGTGTCCGTCAACCGAAGTCACGTTGAGCATTTCGTTTGAGCGCTGGGGCCCAACGATCCGAGGAACCGTGACCGGCCACGAAGAGGAAGATACGCGTTTTTACCCGGAAGAGCTGGAAGTTCCGCTGGCACGCGATCCGGATGATGAAGGAGTCGTCGCCGTGTTGGGCGAAGGGCGCAGCCTTTCGGCGCGTGAGCTGGCCTGCTTCCTGGCGCAAAATTTCCGGCGCTGCTTTCCGGGCATGACCCTTCCCTGCACCGCCTAAAGCGTGTAGGCGTCGCAGTAGCCTTTGGTATCCGGCGCATCGCAACCGAGCATCCACAGTAACGCTCCGCCACCGCTCGTGGCTAGAGCGGATTCACGCCAACGGGAAAGCCAAGCATCGCGTTCTAACGGCGACCTCACACCGCGGCCATCGATTTTGAGTCCATATTCCTCCAGCACCACCGGCTTATTGGCTCGGTTTCCGGCAGCGATGTGATCTGCGATCCATTGATCGGCGAACTGGAGATTGTCACTGAGCCCCCATTGCTGGGGATAGAAATGATACGTACCAAAATCGATTTCCTCAAGCGCAAGAACAGCTTCGAAATCGACGCCATATGTTCCGTCGTAGAGATGTCCCGACCCTTTGCGATAAAAGAATCCTTCATCACCCAGAGCGAGAAGGTGATTCCTGTCGAGCCTCTTGACGAAAGCGCTCATCTCTCCCGTCCAATCGAACAGCAAATCGCGGCCGCCCGGAATTTGGCAACGCGGCTCATTGGCAAGCTCCCAGGCGAGTATGGCAGGCTCTTCCGAATACAGGCGGCCAGTGATGCTGTTGCGGCGCGTCAACACGCGCTCGACCCAGGTGCGATAGGCGCACCGGGCTTGAGGCGACATGTAGAACGTGTTGACATCGCCCCCCAAACCGAGCCAGCGGAGATACATGGGCATCCCGCCGAAATCCGGCCAATAATTCACGAGCGGCAGAACTAGCGCCAAGCCGAATTCCTCGGCATCGGCGATCAATGCGTCGAGGCGCTCCAACCCGTGCGAACCGTCGTTGATGTGGATCGCGCTATCTTTGCAATATTGAAAGACGATTCGTTCCGTCGTAGGCGTCGATTCGGCATCTAGGAATGCCCAGGCGCGAATAGTATTTGCCCCCATTTCCCTGGCCGCGTCCAGAGCAGCGCGGCGGCTCTCTTCGCAACAATAAGCGAGAAAGTAGCTGTTGAAACCGACGAGCGGGAAGTGAGGATTCTTCAGATACGACGGCCCCGCAAGGCTGCGGCGTGCAGAACCAAAGTGGAGCTAAAGGTCATAAAACCGGCAATTACGAAGAGCAATCCAACCGCAGCCATGTGGTTCGCAGGACCATTCACATCCGGCAATACCAAACCCGCCCTAATGTATTGGTTAACGAGCGGAACGCCCAGCAACAAGCCAATCAATGCGAGAGTAGCGCTGATGATCATTGCACGCGTATAAGAAAAAACACGAACCCAACGATTCGTGACTTTCTGCGAATAGTTGTACATGACTTGAACGATGCATCCCAGAAAAAAACTTTGCAAGCCCACTACCGCGAGAGTCATGCCGAACAAGGTCCAATACAAGGAAAGCGTGATGGGACCGACTTTGACGGCTCCGAACGTCTGGGGCAGTGCCAACAGCAACCCGATGACAAGCGCAATCAAACCGGGCCGCAGCACGAAGAAATCCGCGTGATAGATAAACATGGCCCGCAAATTGATCCAACCGGCGCGCCAGGGTTCAAGGAATCCGCCCCGCTTCATGTGACTGGAGCGCCCTTCGCGATCTTTCAAAAACCGGACGGGTACTTCCGTCGTACGGAGGCTCAGGCAAGCCGATTTTAATACCATTTCCGAGGCGTATTCCCACGACTGGGATTCGAGCCGGATATTCTGCAGCGCGGCTTTGGTGATACCGCGCATTCCGCAATGAATATCTGAGAATTGGCTCGAATAGAGAAAATTCAGAATTGCAGTCGTCAGCGGCGTTCCGAAGTGGCGATGTAAAGGGGGCATAGCACCTTCCTCGATATAGCCTCGAAAACGAGAACCCATAATGAATTCGAAGCCGTTTCGGAATTCACGCACGAATTCACCGATTTCTCGGAAATCATAGGTACAATCGGCATCCCCCATAAGGATGTAATTGGCGCGTATGTATGGGATCGCGTCAATGTAGGCACGCCCGAGACCGCGACGCGGCGTTTTCAACACACGCGCGCCATTTTCCAGTGCGATCTGTGGAGTCTCATCACTCGAACTGTCGATGATGAGAACCTCGCCCACGATGTTGGCTTTGCGAAACCCTTCATGGCACCATTTGATGGTGTCGGCAATGGTCAGCCGTTCGTTCATGGCCGGAATGACGATGGAAAGCTCCGGCTCGGCAACGTCGGAGACGGGCGTCAAAAGAATACACTCCGGGTCCTGCGGGAGCGGACCGGAAGCGGCTAGGGAAATGGCGCTCATATCTTGTTCGGTGTTGCTATCTTCGATGGTAATAGATGAATGAGGCACAAAATCGAACGGTTCTGGTAACGGGGGCCGCCGGTTTCGTCGGAAGTCACCTGACAGACCGCCTGCTGGAACTTGGGAATAGAGTCATTGGAATCGATAACTTTTCGCGCGGCACACGACGCAATCTATCGCGCGCTCTGTTAGATGCCGGTTTTCACCTTTTCGAGACAGACCTTTCAGACCTGAGTTCCCTACGAGAAATTCTGTCGTCTTTCGAGATTGACACCGTTTGGCACATGGTAGCCAACTCCGACATTGGGGCGGGTGTCGCCGACCCGAATGTAGACCTGAAGGACACGTTTCTGAGCACGTTCAATTTGCTGTTGGCAATGCGCGATGCACGCATCCGGAAGATTGCCTTTGCTTCGACTTCGGCAGTGTATGGAGTACATGATCAGACGCTCGAAGAGAATACTGGGCCGTTGTTTCCGATTTCAAATTACGGAGCGATGAAGCTGGCAAGCGAAGCGCTAATCAGCGCCGCAGTCGAAAGCTATCTGGAAAGGGCCTGGATTTTTCGCTTTCCGAACGTCATCGGCCCGCGCGCCACGCACGGAATTATTTTCGATCTGCTCACCAAGCTTTCGCGCAATCCGGCCGATCTTGAGGTTCTCGGGGATGGCACGCAGCAGAAGCCATACTTGCATGTGTCGGAGCTGGTGGAAGCGATGTTCTGGATTTGCGAGCATGCGGGTGACTCGTTCAACTGGTTTAATATCGGGCCGCCCGACGAAGGCACCACTGTTCGAGAAATTGCGCAAGCTGTGCAGCGGCAAGCCGCGCCTGAAACACCTATCCGTTTCACCGGCGGTAACAGGGGCTGGGTGGGGGACGTGCCGAAGTTCCGCTATTCGATCGAGAAGCTCAAACGCCTCGGCTGGACTCCCCAACTCACGTCGAGAGATGCCGTAGAGAGAGCCGTCCAGGAAATTCACGCGGAATTTCAACAAGCCTTTCCATGCAGCTCGTAGTCATTGCGGGCGGTAAGGGGACCCGGCTGCAGGAGAGGCTCGGAGATCGACCCAAGCCCATGGTGGAGGTGGACGGCAAGCCGCTCATCGAGCACCAGGTCCTGCTGGCACGTAAGCACGGGATCCGCGACATTTTAATTCTTACTGGATATGGAGCCGAGTACATTGAACGCTATTTCGGCGATGGAAGCGCCTGGGACGTCCAGATTGACTACCACCGTGAAGCACAGCCACTCGGCACCGCCGGCGCGCTGCTCGATGCGCGGCACAAATTGGAAGATACGTTCGTTGTGATGTACGGCGACACCATGGTGAACGTGGATTTACAAAAGCTTATTGCCTCGCATTCGGCGGGCGCGAGCGCCACCCTGCTAGTGCATCCAAACGACCACCCGCAGGATTCGGATTTGGTGGAAATGAACGACCGTAACGAGATTGTCGCGTTTCATCCATATCCACATGCGGCAGACGCAAATCTGCAGAACCTGGTGAATGCGGCCCTGTATGTATTTTCAAAGCAGGCAACCGAACTAGCGCGCAGCCCTGCCGACATAGCCAAACAACTGTTTCCAGCGCTCCTGGCGAATGGCAAAACCCTATGCGGCTACCGCAGCCGCGAATATATTAAGGACGCGGGAACTCCCGAGCGGCTCGATCGAGTGCGATCCGACTACCAATCGGGACGAGTGGCAGCCGCCTCTTTCGATGCAGCTATTCCGGCAGTTTTCCTCGATCGGGACGGTACCTTAAACCGAGACCACGGATGGTTGAATTCACCTGAAAAACTGGACCTCCTGCCGGGCGCGGCGGAAGCAGTACGTGCCATCAATCGCTCTGGCCGGCTCGCTGTGCTCATCACAAACCAGCCAGTGGTGGCACGCGGCGAGTGCACCGAAGCTGGGCTACGGCAGATCCACAATCGGCTGGAATGGTTGCTAGGGAAATCGCACGCGTATCTGGATGCGATCTATTACTGCCCACATCATCCCGACAGTGGATATCCTGGCGAGCGAGTGGACCTTAAGATCGCTTGCGCTTGCCGCAAACCGGCAACCGGTCTGCTCGAGTTGGCAACCCGTGATCTGAATATCGACGTGAGCCGTTCTTGGATGATAGGTGACAGTACCACGGACATACAAGCAGCGAAGAGTTTTGGCATACCTTCGGTACTGGTATCGGGTGCCGTAACTATTCGCGACGCGGTGGATCAAATCTTAAGCGCATGATTACAACGCAAACGCCTCTGCGGATTAGCTTCGCAGGCGGGGGAAGTGATCTTCCGTCCTTTTATCGCCAATTCGGCGGCGCCGTAGTAAGCACGGCTATCGACAAGTTTGTTTACATTAACGTGAATCAGAAGTTCGACGATTGGATACGGCTTAGCTATTCGCGCACCGAAGAGGTGGCAACGGTAGATGAGATTGACCACCGGATCGTGCGCGCCGCCCTGAAAAAACTACGCTTCACGGGCGGCGTCGAGATAACGTCGATCGCCGATATCCCGTCGAGCGGTACGGGCCTCGGCTCATCCAGCGCATTTACCGTAGGGCTGTTGCTGGCCCTGCACGCCTACCAATCGCGCTATATCTCGGCCGGCGACTTGGCTGAAGAAAGCTGCGAAGTGGAAATCGATCTGTGCGGAGAGCGGATCGGCAAGCAGGACCAGTATGCGGCGGCGTTTGGCGGCCTCAACTTCATTCGTTTTGAGGCTGACGAGAAAGTCATCGTCGAGCCGATCTTGTGTTCCGGCAGTGAATTGGAGCAACTCGAGTCGCAGCTGATTACCTTTTACACGGGGAAAACGCGAGCCGCATCGTCCATCCTTGCGGAACAGAGCGCGCAGGCAGAATCGGACCGGACCACGCAGAATTTGCTGCGTCGCATGACGAAGCTCGCGTATGATCTGCGTACGGAGCTGAATGCTGGCCATATCGAGGCGGTAGGCACAATACTCGACGAGGGTTGGAGGCTCAAGCGAGAGGTCCACCCCCGAGTCAGCGACGGGGCGATCGACGATTGGTACGCCGCCGCGAAACGTGCGGGCGCTATAGGGGGCAAGCTGCTTGGAGCCGGCGGGGGCGGCTTTCTGACATTCTTTGCACCACTGGAGCGGCACGCGGCAATTGAGAAGGCCCTGGGACTCCGGCGGATCGGCGTTGCACTAGAAAGTTCGGGAAGCCGCGTCCTGCTGTACCACCGCCCGCGATATCACGACAATCGCTGGCTCAAGACGATCACTACGGCGCCGTAGCGCCCGCCGGTGCCCTTACCGGTATCATGACAAGGCGGGCCCTTAGCTCAGCGGTTAGAGCAGTGGACTCATAATCCATTGGTCGTAGGTTCAAATCCTACAGGGCCCACCACGCTAGAAAGGGCCATTTCGTTGAAATATATTGCATTGTTGTGCCTGGCGGCCGCTTCTTTGGGAGCGGCGACGGTTGATATTCTCTCCTCAAAAGATCTGAAGGAAGCGGCCAACAAACTCGTCGCGAAGAAGACGTCATTTGCGTCGCAGGATCTGAATCAGTGGGGCAATCACTTGTCGATGCTCGCGTATCGCGCCGCTACCGGATCCTCTGAGGTTCACGAGCACGTTGCGGACATTTTCGTCATCGAAAGCGGTGAAGGAACTCTCCTGAGCGGCGGCAAGCTAACCGGCTCTCACACGGAGAAGCCGGGGGAACTGCGTGGCAAATCCATTTCAGGTGGCGAAAAGCATTCGTTCGCGCCAGGCGACGTGATCCATATTCCGGCCGGCGTTCCTCATCAGGTGCTGGTGGACAAAGGCCAGCCGGTCACCTATTTCGTAGTCAAAGTAAACGCCGAGTAGATGGCGATTCCGTGGCTGCTGACCCTGCTAGGGCTCACCGGAGTGGCGGCTGGTGTCTATCTGGGTCACGCCCGCCTTCTGTCCTCGCTGCTCGCAGCGGCGGGTGGTGGGCTGCTGTTTGGCCTATCACTGTTCTGGCTGATCCCGGAAGTAAGTCTCACGACGGGACGATGGTTGGCGGTGGCCCTGGCTCTGCTGGTAGCGGCCCTGATGGCGGGGCTCGATGAACTATTGCTGCATGCAGGTCATTCGCCGCGGCAAGGAATCCTGTGGCCCGTCCTCGCCGCCATGGCACTTCATAGTTTTCTGGATGGTTGGAGTGTGCGTGCCCTAGCGGCGCGGCCGCTGCCCGAAATTGCGGCACCGGTTGGATTGGCATTGCACAAAATACCGGAAGGCATTGCGGCAGGTTGGATTGCACGGCGCTCGACATCGTCGGGATGGAAAGCCGCGGCGGCAGGCGGAGGGGCGCAACTGGCGACGGTGGCCGGCGCCTTGATCGAGCCTAGCGCGGACCGGCTAGGCGCCGCCAGGTTCGGCGACGGCTGGCCGGCAGCGGTAGTAGCTGTTATTGCGGGCTCGTTTCTTTTCCTTGGGTTCCATGCTGTCTTGCCGCACTGGAAAAAAGCTAGCGTGCTCGTGGTATTTGCGGTGACGGTGTTACTTGTGGCCAGCGCAAGGCTGGTTAGATAGAGCGGCCGATCGACGTTTCTACTGACCGCTAGGAGGACCGGCGGTCGTCGGTGTGCGCCGGCGGATGCTGTTTATGAAAATCGGTGCGGCGTTGGAACTCGCGCGCAAAAGCCAGGATGCGATTTTCCGAGAACGGCCGTCCTACGATTTGCAACCCGATTGGGAAGCCATTCACAAATCCGCAGGGAATGCTGATGGCCGGAACGCCGCATAGATTGCCGGCCTGCACGAGGCCGGATACGACGCCCTTGCGATCAGGACGCTTCGGCGGCGTTTCGTCGAATGGCTGATCGGCGCGGTCGGGAAGATTGAGTCGCGCGGGAGCGACCAATAGATCGATACTTGCAAACAGAGCTCGGAAAGCGGCTTGTATCTGCGAGCGGACACGCATTGCTTTCAGATAGTCGACTGCTGAATAATTCATGGACGCCTTCAGGCCGTCAATTTGATGCTGGTCTGCAAGCTGGTCGACACGGCCACTTCGTATAAATCGTTCGAAGATAGAAGCCGCTTCGGAATCTATGATGCAGGAGATCAGCGGGCCGTAAGGAAAATCGGGCAACTTCGATTCGACCATCGGCGAGCCGATCGATTTGACCACCCCCAGCGCGTTGGCGAAGGCGGGACGCAAAGGCTCATCCGGCCATTCAGCGAAATCGATTTCGGCATAGCCCACTTTAAGCTGGCTCAAGTTCTCGTAATACTGAGGCGTATAGTAAAAGCTCTTCTGCGTCGATCCGGGGTCGTCGTCGTCACCGCCGGCAATGGCGTGAAGGACGAGGCCGCAATCTTCGGCGCTGCGCGCGAGCACACCGATTTTGTCGAGCGTCCAGGAAAGCGCCATGGCGCCGTGGCGGCTCACCAGGCCGTAAGTAGGGCGCAGGCCGCTAACGCCGCAGAAACAGGCGGGGGTGATGATGGACCCCGACGTCTCAGATCCGAGAGCGAAGGGCACTAGACCGGCGGCCACAGCGGCGCCGGAGCCGCTTGATGATCCGCCCGACCAATACTGTTTGTTCCAAGGATTGAGACCGGGACCCTGCAGCGAGGCCGCGGCGGAGCTGTAGCCGCCTCCGCCGGCAAGCTCGACCATAGAGAGCTTCCCAATAAGAATCGCCTGCTTCGACGCAAGGCGGCGGACGACCGTGGCATCGTCGTCAAAAACCTGATCCGCAAACGGCTTGGCTCCCCAGGTGGTGGGGTGTTCGGCCACCGCAATCAGATCTTTGACCGCATAGGGAATTCCTTGCAACGGACTGCGGAAGCGTTGATGCTTTAAGTCGAAATCCGCGTCTTTGGCAGCTTTGCGGCCCTGCTTTACCAGGGAATACGCGAGCGCATTGTATTCAGGTCCAAATTTTTCAAGGCGGCGGCCGAGAATCTTGGTCAGCTCGACGGATGAAATATCGCGATTGCGCAAGGCTGCGGAGAGCTCGCCAATTGTTGCGAAGGCGATGAAATTTTCGTCGAGCTTAGTCTTGGGCATGGGTACGGCGGACTTATGCCGTAAAGCGAAATGCGGGTTCGACGTCCATCGGCACTTCGATTTCGGCGAGACGCTGACTGACGTCGCGAACACCGGCATCGGGCTTTTCTGGCTTTTGCTCCGCGGGGGGAGCGGGCGGGGTTTGTGCGCCAGCCCGGGTG
>Ga0070664_100005413_pt1 | contig 10248 bp, 9 predicted proteins | sample KBSC73metaG_FD_65863 | JGI IMG/M metagenome (GOLD analysis project Ga0070664, IMG submission 65863) | Corn rhizosphere microbial communities from Kellogg Biological Station, Michigan, USA - KBS C7-3 metaG | ecosystem: Host-associated > Plants > Roots > Rhizosphere > Soil ... | reverse complement strand
CCGGAGTTTATTATTTTTGTGTGACGGCGGCTGCATTCAACGCGCAGGCTGCTACACGCCGGCTGCAGGAGATTGGCGCGACGGTGGAGACCCCTGAGATCGCCGGCACTGTGCGGTTTCGGAATCTGGATGGATTATTGATTCAAGTTCAGTAAAGCTCGGTGAAGTTCTCGATATCACGATTCCCCTTTTCGCAGCGCGGAAGCAATTTGACCGGTTCTTCCCATTGATATAACGTAGCGCGCCATGCGAACCCTTACAGCTTTGTTTGCGATAAGTGTCTTCTGCCTCGTGGTAGTCGGAGCGGACTGGCCCACGGATGGAGGCAATCCGCAGCGGACAAACTGGCAGCGTGAGGAAACGATCCTTCGACCGGACAACGTCGGGAATCTGAACATTCTCTGGAAACTGAAGTTGGATAATCCGCCGCGGCAAATGCATTCGCTGCTGCCGCCGCTGATCATTGGTCAGGTTCGAACGCCAGCCGGCGTGAAGCAGATTGTGCTGGTGGCTGGCGTCTCCGACAACCTCTATGCCATCGATGCGGACAAGGGCGAGATCCTCTGGAAAAAACATTTTGAGTATCCGCCTCCGGCTCGAACCGGAGGCGCGACAGATCCGCTTTGCCCCGGCGGATTGACCGCGACGCCCGTGATCGGGCCTGTGGACGCATCCGGCATCCGCACCGCCTATGTGCTTGCGGGCAACGGTCAGCTTCATTTCATCAATCTCGCCACCGGTGAGGAAACAGCGTCCCCCGTTCAATTCGGTTATCCGAATGGCAAATCCTACGCGTTGAATCTCTGGGGCAGCGTCATCTTCACAACAACGTCGCAGGGTTGCGCCGGCAATCCCAATCAAATGTGGGCCATTGATGTCAACGATCCCGCCAAAAAGGTGATGACGTTCAACCCGAGAAGCGGCGGCCTGTGGGGTCGAACGGGCGCGGCGATCGACTCCAGCGGCATCGCATGGGCGCCGACGGGCGATGGAACTTACGATCTGCCCACCGAGCGTTATGGCAACGGATTGATCGGCGCAAGAGTCGAAGGGAATGAATTGAAATTCAAGGATTACTACATTCCATCGAACTGGGCATTCCTTCTGAAGAAAGATCTCGACATGCAGGTCACTCCCGCGATCTTCGATTATAAAGGCCGGGAACTGATGGTCGTCGGTAGCAAGGAGTGCCGCGTTTACCTGCTTGATCCGAAATCCGCGGGCGGAGCCGATCATCAGACGCCGCTGTTTCGCACGCAGCAACTCTGCAATGAGGAGTTGAATTTCGCGGGAACCGGTATCTGGGGCGGCATGGCGAGTTGGGAAGATACCAAAGGCACGCGCTGGGTGCTGGTGCCGTTCTGGGGACCGTCTCATTCCGGGTTCAAGCCCCCGGTATCGTATGGAACGGTACGACGGGGCGCGATCGTTGCGCTCAAAGTGGAAACAATCAATGGCAAGCTGCAGCTGACTCCGGCCTGGATGTCGCAGGACATGGATCATGGGGAGCCTCCGGTCGTTGCGAATGGAGTCGTATACGCTTACGGCAGCGGGGAAGATACCACCCAGGCTTACGCGGACCGGGGATTGCAGGACTCGAGTCCGTTGCGCATCAAGGCATCTACGCATGCGACGCTGTTCGCGCTCGATGCCGAGACCGGAAAGACGCTGTATTCGAGCGGCGATCAGATCACATCCTTCGTTCACTTCGGTGGATTGTCGATCGCCAACGGACGCGTCTATCTGGGCACATACGACAGCGTGCTGTACAGTTTCGGACTTCCCGGCAAGTGATCCCAATGCGAAGATTTCCAATTCCGTTTGTTCTTGTTTGCCTGGGTGCCGCGCTGGCTCTCGCACAGAGCCGCGGCGGCAACTGGCCGACATCCGGCGGCGACGCGCAGCGCAGCGGATGGGAAGGCGTCGATGCCCGGATCTCGAAGGATACCGTCAAGGATCTTCAGCTCTTGTTCAAGGTCAAGCTGGAGAGCCAGTCCAAAGGATCGCGTCCGCTACTGCCGCCAATCATCATGGGCCGGCTCATTTCGTATCGGGGATTTCGCGAACTGGCGTTCGTGGGTTCCAACTCGGATATTGTTTATGCGATCGATGCGGATCTGGGAACGATCTTCTGGCAGAAACATCTGGAATACTCCACGCGCGAACCGCAGGTGACGACGTCGACGCCGGATTGTCCGGGAGGGATGACCGCCACGCCAACCATGTCCGTCCCGGGTGTCGCAGGTCCACGCGGTGCGGCTGCCGCTGCTCCTGCGCGCGGTGGAGCGCCGGCTGCCAGCTTCATCGCGGGAACGGCATCGGTGTACGCGATTTCCAGCGATGGCAGGCTGCACCGGCTGAATGTTTCCACGGGCGATGACATCGTGCAGCCGGTTCAGGTTCTCCCGGCGAATTCGAAAACATCGAATCTGATGATGGTGAATAACATCATCTATACGGTCACGAGCCCCGCGTGCAATCTCACCCGGAACGCCGTGTGGGCGATTGATCTGTCAGTGGACCCACCCAAGGCAATGTCTTTTGCACTGAACGCGGGAGAAGTCGCGGGATCCGCTGGACCCGTGATCGGCACAGATGGAACGGTTTACGTTCAAACGTCAGGAAGACTGCTTTCGCTCAGTGCAGGCGATCTGGCGATGAAAGGATACTTCACGTCGACGGACCTGAGTCCCGACGCATCTCCGCTGGTGTTTCAATACAACAACCGCGAGATGATCGTCAGCACCAGCAAGGACGGAAGGATTTTTCTCCTGGATGCAGCGACATTCAGTGGAAATCACGAGTCGGTGACTTATCAGACAATGCCACTTGCGATCTCCGGAAGCTTGTCCACCTGGCAGGATGCGGAAGCAACACGTTGGGTCCTCGCACCCGTATGGGCTCGAAACGGAACTTCACCAAATGGACAAATTGCCGCGTTAAAACTGGAAGAACAGGCGGGGAAGACGGTCCTCTCTCCGGCATGGGTTTCGCGCGACATGAATTCGCCGTTGCCGCCCGTGATTGCAAGCGGCGTCGTGTTTGCATTATCCGCAGGGAAGGGAGCCACGCGCGCGACGCTCTACGCATTGGACGCCGCGACGGGGAAGGAACTCTATTCCAGCCGAAATCTGGTTGCGGCGCCCGCGTCGCTTGCCGGAATGACCGTCGCCAACGGTCGCGTGTACTTCAGCACGCTCGACAGCACCATGTACGCCTTCGGCATGTTCATGGAGCACTGAAGAAATTCGTCTTCCAACGGACGGTACCACCAGGAAAAGTCTTTTTTTGGGAACCCCTCACCCCGCCTTCGGCCGCCCTCTCCCGTTGGGAGACGGATTTTTTTGTGATACAACTCCGCACGAGGTAAACCATGCATCTTTCTACGCACAACTGGATGCGCGCCGAACCGCTTGAAGTCACGCTGAAGCGAATCAAGCGGCTCGGCTTCGAGAGTATTGAAATCAGCGGCGAACCCCAGCAGTACACCACAAAAGCTTCGCGACCGCTGCTGAAGCAGTACGGCATTCGCTGCTGGGGTGCGGTGACGCTTACGCTGGGTGAGCGCAACCTTGCCGCGAAGAACGAAGCGCAGCGCGCGGCGTCCATCGAGTACGTGAAATCGGTCGTCACGATGGTGCAGGAGCTCGAAGGCACCGAGATCACGATCGTGCCGGCCACGGTCGGCAAGATCACGCCTGACGGAACTCCGGAGCAGGAATGGAAGTGGGTTGTTGATGCCTTGAGGGAAGTTTACGGCCACGCGCTGAAATGCGGCGTGAAGATGGCGATCGAGCCGCTCAATCGCTACGAAACCTATTTCCTGAATCGCGGCGACCAGGCCCTGGCGCTGGCGAAGGAAGTTGGACCGGAGTGCGGCGTCTGCCTCGACTTGTTTCACATGAACATCGAGGAAGTCGACATGTTCGCTGTGATTCGACAGGTTGGAAAAAAACTGTTCGATGTCCATGTCGCGGAGAACAACCGGCTCGCACCCGGCATGGGCAACGTCGACTGGCCTAAGCTCGTCGCGACGCTTCGTGAAGTCGGATATGACGGTGCACTAACGATGGAAGCCGTCGCTGGTGTCGACCGAACGCCGGTTACACCGTGGAAGAACCAGGTTGAGACGAAACCGGTCGATATATCTCCCGAGCAGCTCAAATTCATCCAGGATCACGGCAGCAGCCTCCTCTCGGAAGAGTTCTATACAATGCTGTACGAGACCGCGTCGAAGACGTTGCTTCCTCTCATACGATGAAAATACGCGACGTCGAAGCCGTATGGCTGCATTGTCCGCTTCCGGAAAAGAAGCAACATACTTCCGACTTCGGACGCATGACAGCATTTGACGGCGTCATTGTCACCATTCGCACGGACGACGGACTTGTCGGCTACGGCGAAGCAAAGGCCGCAGTGGGCAGCGCCGGCAATGGCGCCGCGCTGGTTGCGATCATCGAAAATGAACTCCGACCGCTAATCATTGGTGAGGACGCACGGAACATTTCGCGTCTATGGAATCGGATGATGAATGGATCGCGCGCCGAACTTGCCGAGCGTTTCGGCAGGCCCATGCCGATACTCGGTCGGCGCGGCGTCCACGTTGCCGCGATCAGCGGCATCGATCTTGCGTTATGGGACATCGCCGGCAAGGCACGCGGCTGCTCCGTGCTGGAATTGGTCGGCGGCGCTTGCCGCGACGGTGTGAAAGCCTACGGCAGCGGCGGTTGGGGAGAGCAGAGCCAGATTGGAAGCGAGCTGAAGGGCTATGTGGCCCAGGGCTTCCATGCCGTCAAGATGCGTTTCGGTGCCATGGACGGCCGAGTTGCGACCAGCCTCGCCCGCGTGCGTGCCGCACGCGAAGCGGTGGGTGGCGAGATCGATCTCATGGTCGATGCCCATGGCACCATGAGCGTCGCGCAGGCCAAGCGATTCTGTAAAGGAGCCGCCGAACTCGATCTGCGATTCGTCGAGGAGCCTGTAATGTCGGACGATCGCGATGGTCTCGCAAAAGTAAGGGCCGCGAGTTCGGTGGCAATCGCCGCCGGAGAGAGCGAATTCACCCGATTCGACTTTGCTGAACTGATCGATCGCGATGCCGTCGACGTGCTTCAGCCCGATCTCGCGATCACGGGCGGGTTTTCCGAGGGCCTCAAGATTGCGGCACTCTGCGAATCGCATCGCCTCGAACTCGCACCTCATTGCTGGGGCTCGGCGATCTCGTTCCGGTCCGGACTGACTCTGGCTTTCGCCAGCAGCGCTGGAGTCTATATGGAAATTCCAATGGGCGGCGATCCATTGCTGCGCGAAATGGCTTCCATTGACCTCAAACTGAACAATGGCATGCTCGCGCCGCCGGCCGGGCGGGGTTGGGGCGTGCAGCCGGACGCGGAGTTTTTAAAGCGATACGCACAGGGACGGGAGTGAACATGAGCGATGATTTTCTAATTCAGCACGTCAACGTCAATGTCGATAATCTCGATGCGGCCATCCCGTTCTATCGGGATGTTCTTGGCCTTCCGCTTGACGACACGCCCGACCAGGGCTTCCGTTGCCAATTCTTCAGGATTGGTTCGACGCAACAGCAGATCCACATGAATGAGATGCGCGACCAGCGGCAGTTCCGCGGTCATTTCTGTCTGGTCGTGCCGGACTTTATGGGCGTTTTCACGCGCGCAAAGGCGTGCAACGCGATCGATCTCCAGGCGTGGGGCAAAGTGCGCCAGCTTCCGAATGGAAAGATGCAGATGTTTGTGCGCGATCCTTCCGGCAACCTGATCGAGATCGCAAGCACCAACAGGGAGTCCATCGACCTTTCGGTTTTTCAAAATGACATGGAAATTGTCGAGCCGCAGCGCGGGATCTATCGCATGGAGCCGGGCGCGAGCGACGGTTACCACCAGAATTCATGATTCTTCTCCTCGAAAACATGCATCCGGAAGCGGAAGCTTTGCTCGAGCGCTGCGAACCTCTCTTGCGGGCGACGGATCCCAATGGGCCGCAGTCTCCTTCGTCGGATGTTCGGGCGATACTGACTCGCGGCCGCGGCTTCATCACCAAAACCCTGATGGATGCGTTTCCGAATCTTCGATTGATCGGCCGTGTGGGAGTCGGGCTCGACAATCTCGACACGGCGGAAGCAGCACGCCGGAATATTCCCGTGATCTTTGCACCCGGACTCAACGCGCGCACAGTTGCCGAACATACGCTGGCGCTGATGCTTGATCTCATGCGCCGGATCACGCCATGGGTGAACGCCAGTGCGGAGGGCCGCTGGGAAGATCGATCGCGATACCAGGGTGCCGAACTCGCGGGAATGACGCTTGGCATTGTTGGATACGGCAACATCGGTCGGCGAGTGGCTCGACTGGCGAACGCGTTCGAGATGAAAGTGGTTGTTGCAGCACGTCCCGGCAATGCTTTCGAATGTGAGTACCCGACACTTCCGCTGGAAGACCTCCTGGCCACAGCCGATGTCGTCTCGCTGCACCTGCCCCTCAGGCCGGAGACTAAAGGCATCATTGGCAGAGATCAAATTGCGCAGATGAAACCGACGGCATGCATCGTCAACACGGCACGCGGAGCGCATATCGATCAGGCGGCGCTTTGCGAAGCGTTACTGGCCGATCGTCTCGGCGGATTTGCCGCGGACGTTCTCGACGTCGAACCGCCAGCGGCAGACGATCCGCTTCTTCGCAGCCCGCGCGTTTTTCTCACCCCGCACATCTCCGCGCTCACCAGCGCGACGTATCGGCAGACTTGCCTCTTCATCGCCGAGAATGTCGTTGCCGTGCTTGAGGACCGCGAGCCCGCAGCTCGATCCGTGTTCCGGCAGTAGTGTTCTAGAACTCGACCTTCGCGGCATCGCCGAGAATCATTTCCCGGTACACCGGCAGGGACCATCCGGCTTTCTCCAGTTCGGAAACCCGCTTCTCCACCTTGCTGCGATACGCTTTCTTGCTTCCGTAGAATTGTTTCAATTCCTCTTTCGAGAAGTCATTCTGGAAAGCGCTCAAACCGCACATCTGCGTGGCTGCCGCCGCTCCACCTTTTGTGACGTAGTCGCTGGTTTTTGCGGGCAGCGGCGAAGCGGCCTTATTGGGGACGCCGTACTTCGTGATTGGGATATCGACATAAGGGCTTCGGATTCCGCCCTTTGGATTTCCGCGCTCATCCACCGCCATGGCGGTACCGGTTTTCAGGATTCGATCAGCCTTGGGAGGAGCAATGCCTTTATCGACCCACTGAAATAGGTAGTTCAATGCGACGGACATGTACGCCTGCATCGGGTAGGTGCTCAGTGGTATTGCACACGGATTCGGCGTCAGCCTTACGTTGTTGCGGGTGTCGACATGTCCCATGCCGGGAAATTCATAAACGCGATATTGATCCCCGGGCGCGTCGCCATCGGGACGTGTGGTGATGTTCGCACCGGAAACTTCGAGCATGGTCGGAACATGGATCATCGGGACATCGATCTGACGGATGACCGAACCATTCGACGTGGGGAGAAAGCCGTCATAGATCCGTTGCATATCCGGCGTCCTGTAGACCATGTGCGCGGGCAGGTACTGGATGAGCGTTGCGGCGGTTGCCGATGTTCCGCCCAGCACCATTTTCCGTACCTTCAGTCCGGCGAACGGGCTCGACGGGTCCTTCGATTTAACGAGCGAGCCGACCTGGGCGATGATCTCGCTGATCTGCGCGTTGCCCACCTGAAAGCCCTTATAGCGTTCCGGATTCGCGTCGATGACCTGCTGCAAACCTCCGGCGGAAATGTCGACGGCTGCGTGCCCGGAAGACATCGTGTAGATCGATGTCATTTCGAACATGTGCGCCGAGCCGCTCGGATGCATGGGTTCGACAAGAACCAGTCCGCTGAATTTGGAGTTGCTGGCCGGCTTGCGAATGACAATCCGGGTTTTATACGGTTGCCCGTTGGCGGTTCCCGTGATGAAGTATTCCTTTGCTTCGTATTTGAATTCGGCCAGACCTTTGCCGGGAGCAAGCGACTGCACGGACTCGTAAGGCGCACCCGGGCCCGTAATGGGGCCGGTAACCATTGGGAGTGTCACCGCCGTTGGAGTCTGCGGGAGGTTCGCGGCTGGAGCGCCCCGGCCGGCACCACCACCGGCTCCTCCTCCGCCTTGCCCGCGGCCTGCTCCGCCGGGTACTGCGGGTTGCGTTGCCGCCGGACCCTGTCCCAGAGCTGTGAACGTGACCATCGCACTCAGGGCAATCAAAGTGGTTCCCACTAAAAGGTGACTCGTCAATCTCATTTCTTCTCCTCCCGGAAAGTCGTCGTGGCAGCGAAATGCTGTCTCGAACTGAACTCGGTGTCAAGCAGGATGGTTGTAGGCAGGGTCTATGAAGGTGCAGGAAGGGTGGCGCGAAGCGCCGGGGTGGTTCCAAAGCGAAAACTTGTTGTATTGGGGCTTTGCCGGTAAAACTCAACTTTTGGACATGAGGTGACAAGAGCATCGGAAGGCGGCCGAAGGAGAACGATGAGAGGAACAACTCTGCCCTGCGTTCTTTGCAAATGTTCACGTTGAAGACACATCTACAGTTTTGCCGGGAGGTCCAAATCTCCTGCGTAGGTGCCGTGAATTATCGAAATCTCGTTGAGCGACAGCTGGCTATTTTCATGCCACTCAGTTTGAAAATTGTAGGGGACGGTGACGCCGTCGAATCAATGTCAGCATTAAACCGATCAGTGTATATGTTGCGGCGTTCTCAATCTCAACCGCACGGAGACCCCGTGGGAAATCAAAATATGTGTGCGTTATGCCGGCAACCGGCTCAGTTATATAAGCGAGAACGTACACGATCGGGTCTATTGGCTTGGCTTTGTCTGCAGTGGCGAAATAGAGTCCCCAGCCAGCGGAAATGAAAAAGCCGGCACTGGCGAAAATGATAATCCTGAAGCAAATTCTCATGACACTGCTCTGTGGACTTCGGATTTGCATCGAAATCGCTCCTTTCAGAACATCGATCAATTGGCGCGACCCCGGCTTCACCTCGTCGAGAAGCGCTTCGAACTCGCGGCCGTAACGGCGACGCCACGAGGTCGGATAAAGCCACGAAGCAAGACGAATCAAGCGCTTCATGCTTTCCCCAGTCTACGAAATCCAACCCGAACGACCGATTGCAGGACCGCCAATTCCTCTTCGAGGTATCGCCTACCGTCAGCAGTGAGCCGATAAGGTTGCCTCCTATCATCCGTGCCAACTGGCCGGATGAAACCGCGTTCTTCCAGGCGCGTGATGGCCCCATACAGGGTGCCTGGCCCCAATTCGACGTCCGCAAAGGCTTTGATATCGGCCATGATCGCGTAACCGTGTTTATCGCCATCGGCGAGGCTGGCGAGAATAAGTAAATTGGGATCGTTCATATACTACGTTATGCGTAATATCGCATAACGTAGTAGGTCCTGCCAATGGAATAAGTGGACTCGCTGCGCGGGCCACACGACACACACAATAAGCCTACGCTTCAGACAGTCAGCATCTCGTAAGTGCCCAATGATCTGGTTAGTGCCTGATAAATCCTCTCTTGTCGCGTAGCGTTTACCGATCAAGCGATGGACTTGTCCGGACTACCGCCAGCGTTCATCGGAAATTTGTGGCGGGACAAGTCGAAGAGTGATGCGGGGTGCCGCGGATCTTCGATAACGAGGTATGGAAGGAATCCGCGGGTGTCCGCGGCGGACGCGGTAAGGTTATGGAAAAAGCACGGGATTGCGAGTCGTGATTGGCTTGTCTGGCCGAAGCCGTTACAGGCCGGGGAACAAACAGACCTGCGGCTTTCGCCATTTCCAGTAGTCGCGCAAACTTCCAGCAGCGGGGCGACAACGTCACGTCACGGTCTTTACCGCCCTCCTTGTCGGACATGCATCACCATGCGCTGGCTTTCCAAAAAGATTGGCTTACGAAGCGTCGGATGCCGGTTTGCTTAGTCCCGAACTCGCTGCGGGCATCCGGTGCGTGAAGAGACTCAAGAAGCTGGAAGTCCGGTTGGGATATTGGTTATGGCGAAAGGATGCGCGCGCATTATGGCAATTTCGCGACACAGAGACGATCAAAGGCAAACGAGACCGTGCGATTATCGCTGTCCTGCTGGGCTGTGGTCTCCGACGACGAAGCACCTCCGACGCGATGCGGGCATCATACATTGCTGTTAGTTTCATAACGAACTCAACAAAACTCTGCGCGATTGCTCATCGCGTTAACGCAGCGAAATTTCCACAAC
>Ga0070664_100005412_pt1 | contig 10248 bp, 7 predicted proteins | sample KBSC73metaG_FD_65863 | JGI IMG/M metagenome (GOLD analysis project Ga0070664, IMG submission 65863) | Corn rhizosphere microbial communities from Kellogg Biological Station, Michigan, USA - KBS C7-3 metaG | ecosystem: Host-associated > Plants > Roots > Rhizosphere > Soil ... | reverse complement strand
GAGGCGAAGAAGTGGATCGAGCGCCTCGACAGCGGCAGCGGCGAGGGCGTGCGCTTCTTCGTCTACAACCTGCAGAACCAGCGTGCGGAGCGCATCGGCCCCCTGCTGCAGCAGGCGTTCACCGGCCGCACGACACAACCGGTCGGCACACCGGCGCCGACGGTCGCGCCCGGCACGCCGGCCGGCACGATCGTGTCGCCACCAACGTTCACGCCGCAGCCGCCGCCGGGATCGACCAATCCCGCCGCGGCCGGGGGTGCTGCCGGCGCCGTAGCTGGCGCCGTGGCCGCGCAAACCGCGCGCGCGATCACGGGCGAGGGCGCCGGCGTCGTGCGCAACATCCAGGTCGTCGCGGACAAGGACCAGAACACGATCCTGATCGTCGCCACGCCGTCGGAGTACTCGATCATCGAGGCGGCGCTGCGCAAGCTCGACGTTCCCCAGCGCCAGGTCATGATGGAAGTGACCATCGCCGAGGTCACTTTGAACGACGACATCGTGTTCGGGGTCGAGTGGCTGTTCCAGGGGTTGTCCCCCGGCGGCCGCGGCAGCGGCGGCCTGTTCACCAACAGCAATCCGTTCAATCCGGTCATTCCTTCGGGCACCGACACGCGCACGACGACCGCCGGACTGGCGCTGCAGGCGGGCTTCAACTACATCATCAACAACCTGAACTATCTGGGCGGCGTGCAGGCGTTGATCAACATGATGGACACGTACGGCCACACGCGCGTCATCGCCAATCCGCACATCGCGGCGGTCGACAACCAGAAGGCGACCATCAAGTCGGGCGATCGCATTCCGATCCGCACGGACGTGACAGTGCCCGGCACGACGAACGTGTCGACGGTGTCGACGACGTCGCAGTACATCGACACCGGCGTGCTGCTGCAGGTGACGCCGCACATCAACGCGGGCGGACTGGTGACGCTGGACGTGCAAGCCGAGGTGAGCGTGCCGGGCAACCCGGCCACACCCAACGACGCCCCGCCGATCAGCACGCGCTCGGTGCAGACGCTGGTCGCGGTGCCGTCGGGACGCACGATGGTGATGGGCGGCCTGATCCGCGAGAACAAGACCAACAGCACGGCGGGGCTGCCGTTCCTCGCGCGCATTCCGGTGCTGGGCGCCGCCTTCGGCTCGCAGGAGTTCAAGAACGATCGCACCGAGCTCGTGCTGTTCATTACGCCGCGCGTGATCGAGACCGACTCGGACAACGAGGCGATCATCAACGACCTGCGCCGGCGCATGCAGAACCTCGACCGCACGTTCCCCGGCACGTCGACGTGGCCTGCCTCGCCGCCCTCGTACGAGGACCGCGCGATTCGCGCGCTCGATCCGAGCCGCTTCGAACTGCCGCGGCCGGAAGAGCGCCGGGTGCTGCCGCAGCCGGCGGGGCAGCCCCTGCAGACACCCGAGGCGGGTCAACCCGCGAGCGCCGCGACGCCGATCCCCGGTCAGGCCAAGCCGGTGCCGGTGGCGCCATCGAGCCCGCCGAAGCCGGCGCCTCCGCCGGAGACGCCCGTGCCGCCCGGCGCGACACTGCCGCGGCCAGCGCCAGCGCCAGCGCCGGCGCCGGCGCCGGCGCCCACCCCGGCCCCGGCGCAACCGCAACCGCCGGCTCCGGCACCCGCAGCCCCGCCTAACCCGCCGTCGCCCAGCGGCAACTGAGCCACGACGCACGCCGGCTCCGCGCGCTCGCGGGTGCCGGCGTACGGCAACTAGTGCGCCCCCGCGGCCCCCCGCGGGGCGGGAAAATGTGCTGTTGCGCGCCAACAACAACGGCCGGCCGCGACGCCCACGGCGACGTGCGCGATTGACGCTAGCGCGCCCTTTCCGATACGCTTTCCTCGGGATTGCAGCGCTGCCGGGCCGGATGCGCGTGGTATTTTCCAAGGCCCCAGCCAGACGGCGCGAGAGGTGAATAGACGATGTTTTCCCCCGTAATCCCGAAAGATGCGAATTTTGACGCTTTGTCCGTCGCCGTTTGGCGACAAACAGGGCGGTTGGCGGCGGTTTTGGTTGGTGTTTTGGGCTTGGTGTCGTGCGCAGTGTCGCCGATTGGCGACGGAAAGTCGGGCGCGGCGACCCCAGAGGCCGAGCGCGAGGTGGTGGAGAAGCGGGTTCACGAGCGCTGGAGTGCGCTCATCAAGGGTGACCTCGATGCCTCCTACGCCTATCTGAGCCCGGCCTCTCGCCAGACGCTGACGTTCGAGCAGTACAAGCGGGTTACGAGGAAGAGCGGCTTTCGCGATGCCAAGATCCGGTCGGTCGAGTGCGACGCGGGAGCCTGCACGGTGAAGCTGACGGTCACGTACGACCATCGCCTCATGAAGGGCATCGAGACACCGGTCGAGGAGACCTGGGTTTTCGACAAGGGTCAGGCATGGTTCGTGTATCGGGGCTAGTTCGTTGCAAAAAGTCAACAGGGGGATACCAGGGCGAGGCCCGGATCGTTTGTCTTGCAGAGCAAGCTGTAATAAGATTTGCGGCGCTGTTGGTTCTAAAGTGATCACTTAACGGCAACTCAAAGGAGTCACCACCCACATGAACACGTTCAACAAGAAGTCGCTGTACGCCGCCGTCGCGGGCCTGAGCGCCCTGGGCGTGACGGGCGCCGCGCAAGCGGTGTCAGTCAACCCCGACGGGCTGGGCCAGGCGCTCGTGTATCCGTACTACACGGTACGCGAGCAGGCCGCCGGCGCGCCGTACAACTCGTTGCTGTCCGTCGTCAACTCGACGGCCTCCGCGAAGGCAGTGAAGGTCCGCTTCCTGGAAGGCAAGAACTCCCGCGAAGTACTGGACTTCAACCTGTACCTTTCGCCGAAGGACGTCTGGACCGCCGCCATCGTCCCGACCGCGGACGGCGCCGGCATCTTCACCGCGGACAAGTCCTGCATCACGCCGAGCAGCGTGTCGGCAGCGACCGCCGCCGCGCCGTTCGCGTTCGTCAACTTCGCGTATTCGGGCAGCAACGACGACGGCGCGGGGACGACGCTCGACCGCACGCGTGAGGGCTACGTCGAAATCATCGAGATGGGCAACGTCACGGGTACGACCGCGACGGCCGTCACGCACGTCTCGGGCGTGCCGCCTTGCGGCTCGCTGCCGAATGCCTCCGCGGACACGGTTCCCGGCAACGGTGGCCTGTTCGGCGGCATGACGCTCATCAACGTCCTGCAAGGCACGGACTTCACGGAAGACGCGGTTGCGCTGGATGGCTTCTCCGCGACGGCTCTGTGGAACCCGCCGGGCTCGATCCTTCCGAACCTGGCCAACGTGAACCCGAAGACGTCGGTGGTCACGACGGGCACGCAGACGTTCGTCACCGACTGGTCGCTGTCGAGCAACCCGGCCGACCCGGTCACCGCCGTGCTGATGCACAACAACCTGTACAACGAGTTCGTCCTCGACGCGGCGACCAAGTCGGGCACCGACTGGGTCATCACGATGCCGACGAAGAACTTCTACTACAGCGGCACGGCCGTCGTGAATCTGTTCCAGCGGAACTTCACGTCGACCGGCGCGTGCGACGACGTCGTGATCACGCAGTACGACCGCGAAGAGCGGACGATCGTCTCGCAGACGCAAGTCTCGCCGCCGCCGCCCACGCAGACCGACTCGATCTGCTGGGAAGCGAACGTCGTGACGTTCAACAGCTCGAACGTCCTGGGCTCGAAGAACCTGACGAACATCCCGACCACGTTCCAGAACGGCTGGATGTCCTTCAACTTCAACGGCTCGACCGTTCCGGCCGGACGCCACCAGCTCATCGGCGGCGGCTCGACGGTGTTCAACACGGCGACCGGCACGACGACGACGACCACGGCCACGACCTTCAATGGTCTGCCGACGATCGGCTTCGCGGTCCAGTCGTTCACGAACGGCACGCTGCAAGTCGGCACCGCGGGCATATCGGTGCTGTCGAACTACGGCGGCAACTTCGTGCACAAGTACACCCGTTCGATCCAGTAACGGTTGGTTGCCGAGTGGTCAACGCAGGGCGGGAAGCGATTCCCGCCCTGTTTTTTTGCATGAACGGAGCATTTGCGATGCGCAACGGCCTTACGCCGATGCCATCGGCATGCTAGACTGTTAGAGTTTGCTGCTGCGAGGTAGGGAACCGCGGCGCACCCCCTGGGATGCGCCCGAATCCATGAACAACGAGGCGTTCACCCCGTTCCTAGGAGCATCGCGGAACTCGAGTGCGACGCACGATTGTCGACAGCGCTTTGCCACCGAGAAAGCCGGTCGCCGAGCGCAGCAACCCACGCCAACAACGAGTTCCGGCGAAACGCCGCTGCGTCCTTTCGCAAGCGCGCGCTTTGCCCACTGCAATCGGCGATCGCCCGGGCCGCAACTGCGGCTGGCGCGCCCGTAGACAAGCATCGACGCAACTTCGTCTCAGGGAGCACTCATGCGATATGTCATCGCAGCGTTCAGCCTGGTGCTGGCGCTGGCAGCGCCGGCAGCCTTTGCGGCGGGCACGGTCACGTTCAACAACACGGGCTGTGCCGACTTCACCGTCACCAACAACGGCGGCGGCAACTTCACCCTCACCTGCGTGCCCGTCGTGGGCCCGGTGTGCGTGATCACGCCGTCCACCTCGAGCCCGGCCATCAACTCCAACGTCACGCTGACGGCCGCCTGCACCGGCGCGGGGCCGTACACGTACGCATGGACCGGCTGCAGCAGCTCCACGCAGACGTGCACGGACAACCAGTCCACGGCCGGCGCGCGCGCCTATAGCGTCACCGCCTCGGCCAGCGGGAACACCGGGCCGGCCGCGAACCTGACGCTCAACTGGGCGCAGCCCGCGGCGCCGACCGGGTGCTCGGTGTCGGCCAACCCGACCTCGCTGCCGGCCGGCGGCGGCAACGTCACGCTGATCGCCACCTGCTCGGGTGGTGGCCCGGCCGTGCTGTACTACTGGAGCGGCGCGACGACCACCTCGCCCACGACCGCGAGCTCGCAATCGGTCAACATCACGTCGACCACGACGTTCTGGTCCACGCCTGCCAACTTCACGGGCGGCGGCAACTCGTCGTCCGTGACGGTCTCTGTCGGCACCGCCGGTGGCGGTGGTGGCGGTGGTGGCGGTGGGGGCGGCGGCCTCGCCGGATGCTCGCAATACAACAACGTCGTGACCATGGACGTCCCATGGGGCGGCATCAACAACACCACCGGCAACGGCACGCCGTTCCAGAACAACGGCATCGTGGTCGCACGCTTCACCGTGCCGGCCGGCGCCGCGTACACCTTCGGCTCGGTGGGCAAGATCCAGGTCGCCGAGTACGGCGATCCGCCGACGTACCGTCAGGCCTCGCTATCGACGCAGGCATGCGACTTCCGCGGCGTGATGACAGGCCAGTTCGACACCTATCATCGCGACGTGACGGGCCAGCAGGCGTATCCGCTGCAATGGGCGGTGGGCAACACGGCCGTGGCCGAATTCACGGTCACCGGCTCGACGCTGTTCCGGCCGCAGCTGCAGCCTGGCGTGACGTACTACTACAACATCCGCAACTGGAACCCGTTCGGCAACGGCGGCTCCGGCTCGGTCAGCTGCGGCACGGCGACGTGTAACGCGATCGTGTCGATCAACACGCCGCAATAATGCGGGGTCCCGGCGCGGCGGCTTCGGCCGCCACGCCGGACTTCTTCCCGGGGCCCCGTGGCGAACGGGGCCCTTTGTTTTTTGTCAGGAGTCGGATGTCGTCCAATGGTTTGATGGTCCGTGTGCTGTTCGCCGCGGCCCTGTTCACAGGCGCAGCGGCCGCCCAGAACTCGCCGCAGGACCCGGTGCTCGCCGAGCGCGGCGACGTGAAGGTCTATCGCAGCGAGTACGAAGCCGAGCTGCTGAAGCTCTCCCCCGAGGTGCGTCCCGGCTTCGCGAACAATCAGCGCCGCATCACCGAGCTCGTGACCCGGCTGCTCATCCAGAAATCGCTCGCCGCGCAGCCCGAGACAGCGGCGCTCGCGCAGACGCCGCAGAATGCCGTGCGCATCCATCTCGAGAGCGACCGCGTGCTGGCGCAGCTGCGTCTCGAGGACATCGAGAAGCGCGCGGGCCAGGAGTTCGATGCGCGGCGCGCGCAATACGAGCCGCGCGCGCGCGAACTCTACCTCGCCGAGCGCAAGAAGTTCGAGGTGCCGGAGCAGGTATCGGCCTCGCACATCCTGTTCGACGTGAAGAAGCACACGCGCGAGGAGGCGCGCCGGCTCGCGGAGCAGGCGCGCGCGCGCATCGTCGCGGGCGCCGATTTCAACGCAGTCGCAAAGGAACTGTCGGAAGACCCGTCGGCCGGCCAGAACGCCGGCAAGCTCGGCTGGTTCACGCGCGCCGAAATGGACCCCGCGTTCGCCAGCGCGGCGTTCGCGCTGAAGCAGAAGGGCGAGGTGAGCGAGCCGGTGCTGTCCAGCTTCGGCTGGCACCTGATCAAGCTCGAGGATCGCCGCGAAGCGCACCCGCGTTCCTTCGAGGAAGTGCGCGAGATCGTCCTCGGTGACATGCGCAAGAAGTACGTCGACGAGCAGCGCGAAGCCGCGATCGCCGCGATCCGTGACGATCCCAACGTCAAGCTCGAGCGCAGCGCGATCGATGCGCTCTACGTGCGTCCGGGCGCACCGACGGAAGCGCCCGCACCGGCGAAGTAGCCCTCGCCTGCATGCCCGCCGCCGCGCCGCTCGATCCTCCCGAAGCCGCCACGGCGCTGCCGGTGCGCGACACGCGCCGCTTCGCGCGCGATCGCGCGCTGTTCCGCAACTTCTTTCGCCGCGAGCTCACGACGCGGTATCTCGGCAGCGTCAGCGGGCTCGCGTGGGCCCTCGTGCACCCGCTTGCACTGCTCGCGGTGTATCACTTCGTCTTCACGTCGGTGTTCCGCACCACGGGGTTCGCGGGCAGCAGCTTCCTGGCGTTCGTGGCGGTCGCGCTGTGGCCCTGGCTCGCGGCGCAGGAAGCGCTCCAGCGCGGCACGGTCAGCCTGGCCGGCTACGCGGGGCTCATCCGCAAGGTGGCGTTTCCGCACGAGATCGTCGTGTACGCCTCGGTGGCCGCGACGCTCGCGCTGCATCTCGCGGGCTACCTCGTCGTGATGATCGTGCTGCGCGCGGCGGGGGAGCCGATCCATCTCGAGGGTCTGCTGGTCGCGCTGCCGCTGTGGATCATCATGGCGATCGCCGTCGCGGGGCTCACGCTGGCGCTGTCGTCGCTGCAGGTGTTCGTGCGCGACGTCGAGCACGTGCTGATGCCGACGCTCATGATCCTGATGTACCTCACGCCGATCCTGTATCCGCTCACGCTCGTGCCGGAAGGCCTGCGTCCCTGGGTGGCGGCCAATCCCTTCGGCTGGCTGGTCGGCCGGCTGCGCGATGCGCTCCTCGATGGACGCCTCGCGCTCGAGCCGTCCGATGCGATCGCGCTGGTCGTGGCGGTGCTGATCTTCCTCGCGGGCCGCTGGATGTTCCGGCGCCTGTCTCCCTATTTCGAGGATTTTCTGTGACCAAGCTGCTGACGCTGCGCGACGTCGGCAAGGACTACGCGAAGGTCCAGTCGCGCGGCGGGCGCGTGCGCCTCGTCTTCGATCTGTTGCGCGGCCACAGCGCGCAGCACGCGTTTCGCGCCCTCGACGGCGTATCGCTCGAGCTGGCGCGCGGCGAGTCGCTGGGCATCATCGGCGAGAACGGCGCAGGCAAGTCGACGCTGCTGAAGATCGTCGCGGGCGTCATCCAGCCCACGCGCGGCACCGTCGTCGTGAACGGACGCGTCGGCGCGCTGCTCGAGCTCGGCTCGGGCTTCCATCCCGACTACAGCGGCGAGGCCAACATCGATCTCGCCGCCGCGCTGCTGGGCCTCACGCCGGACGAGATCGACGCCAAGCGCGACGAGATCATCGCATTCGCGGATCTCGGCGAGCATTTGCGCGATCCGATCAAGCATTATTCGTCGGGCATGGTGGTGCGCCTCGGCTTCGCGGTGGCGACGGCGCTCGCGCCCGACATCCTGATCACCGACGAAGTGCTCGCGGTCGGCGACGAATCGTTCCAGAAGAAGTGCATCGCGTGGATGGAGCGCTATCTCGGCACGGGCGGCACCCTGTTGCTGTGCTCGCACAGCATGTACCACGTGCAGAAGCTGTGCAGCCGCGCGCTGTGGCTCAAGGACGGCCGCGTCGTGCGCGCCGGATCGGCTGCGGACGTGACGCAGGCGTATCTCGCGTACCACGAGGAGAAGAGCCAGGGCCGCCGCGCGCCGATTCCGCAGCCGCAGGCCGCGGCCGCCGGCGTCTATGCCGTGCAGTCGGTGACCTTGGAGCCCGGGGATGTCATCGCGCAGGGCGCGCCGCTCACCGTTCGCGGCGAGGTGTATTCGCCCGATGCGCGCATGCCGGTCGTGCTGATCGGCATCGTGCGCGCGGACGGCACGCCCGTCTACGGCGTGGCGAGCGACATGGATCGCGTCGCGCTGCGGCGTCTTGCCGCGGATCGTTACGCGTTCGGTCTCGAGTTCCCGGCCCTGGCGCTGCTGCCCGGCAAGTACTTCGTACGCGCGCATGCACTCGATCCCGAAGGCGTGCGGCTGTTCGACAATGTCGAATGCGCGCTGACCGTGACGGGCGCGACGCGCGAGCTGGGGCTCGTCCGCCTGCCGCACCGCTGGGCCATCGATGCGCCGGAGAAGCGCAATGTCGTCTGATCTCGAATTCACCGGCGAGCGCTTCGTCCCCGGCATCGCGGGCGAGATCGCGCACGAGCACTGGCATCGCTACGCCTTCGCGCGCCGCTTCTGCGCGGGCCGCAGGGTCGCGGACATCGCGTGCGGCGAGGGCTACGGCAGTGCGCTGCTCGCGACGGCGGCCGCGGACGTCGTGGGCATCGACATCGAGCCGGCGACGATCGCGCATGCCGCGCAGCGCTACACTGCCGCTAACCTGCGCTTTGCGGCGGGCCGCGCCGACGCCCTGCCGCTGGCCGACGCATCGGTCGACGCCATCGTATCGTTCGAGACCATCGAGCATCTGCCGGCCGACGCGCAGCCGCGCATGCTGGCGGAGTTCGCGCGCGTGCTGGCACCCGGCGGCTTCGTCGTGCTGTCGTCACCGAATCGTCCCGAGTACTCGGACGCGCGACAGCACGTCAATCCGTTCCATCTGCACGAGCTCGACCGCGAGGAGCTGGCGCGCCTGTTCGATGCCGGGTTCCCGGCGCGTCGATGGTATCGGCAGCGGCGTTATCTCGGTTCCGCGCTCTGGGCGGAAGAGGGCGGCGACGGCTTCGAGGCCCTCGCCGGCGACGCCGAAAGCGCGACGCCGGCGCAGCCGCCGCAGGCCCTGTATTTCATCGTGGTCGCTGCGCGCACGCCCGACGCGCTGCCCGCGAGCGGACCCGCGCTGTCGCTGTTCACGGACGCCGACGAGCGCGAGTGGCAGCGCATCGACGCGCAGGCGCGCGAGGTGCTGCGACTCGATGCGCTCCTCGGTGCGCGCGACGCCGCGCTCGCGCAGCAGACGGCGCATGTCGCCCACCTCGAGGAGCTCGTGGCGTATCGCGATCGCATCGTCGTCGAGCGCGACGCGCAGCTTCAGGAGCAGGTTCAGGCGCGCGCGGCCCTGGCGCGCGACTTCGACGCGCATCGCGCGCAGGCTGCCGCCGCGCACGCGGAGGTGCAGACCGCGCTGGGCTCCGCGCAGCAGGCGATCGCGGCGCTCGACGCGGAGCGCCTGCGCCTCGAGCGCGCGCTCGAAGCGCAGGACCGCATCATCAACTACCGGCAGAGCGCGCGCTGGTGGGTGCAGCTGCCGTGGCTGCGCGTGCGGCTGGCGTGGCGTCGTGTGACGGGAGTTTTGAGTTGAGCGCGCAGTCCGCCATCCAGGTCGACGTCGTCGTGCCGGTGTACAACGCGCCCGACGACCTCGCACGCTGCGTCGAAGCCGTGCTGGCGCACACCGACGGCGCGTATCGACTGGTGCTGATCGACGATGCCTCGCCGGACCCGCGCATCGGCGAGTACCTCGCTGCGATCGAGCGCCGCGCGCTGCCGCACGTGGTCGTGCTGCGCAATGCGCGCAACCTGGGCTTCACCGGCACCGCCAATCGCGGCATGGCGCTCTCGCGCGCCGACGTCGTGCTGCTCAACTCCGACGCGATCGTGGGCGAGGGGTGGCTCGAGCGTCTCGTGCGCTGCGCTGCGAGCGATCCGTCGATCGGCACGATCACGCCGTTCTCGAACAACGCCGAGATCGCGTC
>Ga0070664_100005408_pt1 | contig 10253 bp, 5 predicted proteins | sample KBSC73metaG_FD_65863 | JGI IMG/M metagenome (GOLD analysis project Ga0070664, IMG submission 65863) | Corn rhizosphere microbial communities from Kellogg Biological Station, Michigan, USA - KBS C7-3 metaG | ecosystem: Host-associated > Plants > Roots > Rhizosphere > Soil ... | reverse complement strand
TTCAATCGTGCAGAAAAACCAGCGCAATAAGGAAAGCGTTTGGATTTCCAGCGCAAAGTTTCGGACAAGAAACGGCGAGCTAAACCTTACAGCGCTACCGTCGAAGTCCAAGGTTACGCTGACGAGACCGGAGCAAAAGCAGCAACCGAAAAGTTTGTACGCGACCACATTGACAGAATAGGAGATTTTTGAGCGGCTGTGATAGATGACGCAACCTAATCCGATAGGTTATTCTTAGCCTTCTGGACTCCCTTAGTTTTTCAATCTCGGCCATTATTTCCTCGCCTGGCTTGATCGAATTAAACACTCGCGGTGCGTTGGCGCTTTGAAACGTCGCGCAGCCGCATGGCACTCGCGCCCGTTCGCGTCGTGCTGGGCGTTGGGGTGTTTGCAGCCTGGCAGATAATTGCGTGGATCAGACGACATCGTCATTTCTTTCTTGCACACGGCACCGTAAGTCTGACTAAACGATTTTGGAAAAACTTCAGAATTCATAATGGCTGTGAGTCGTCGCGTCCAAGACGTGCTTAATTACTCAGATATTCGCGCCAATTGATTCGTCCGCGTGGATGATCCTGATAAAAACGTTCGCTGTTGCTCATTACCGATGAGCACGCAGACAGCACGGCAATCAAGAAGACGATCGAGAGAACTCTCTTCACCAACAACTCGTATCAAAAGAATCGGTGAAACAAACCCCAAAACACATCCCAAGGCCAAAGGAACGCCGGAACGATAAGCCACCAAAAAAGAAGAAGCAGGTTTCCTTTAACTGAACCAGTCCATGCAAATGCGGTTAATTCCCCAAAAAGATTCTGGTAAAGCGAAATACCCAACCCCGTGCTGAGATATGCTGTAGCGAAATGTTTTACGCTTAGTGATTTGACCATCTGAAATGATAAAGAATAGGTTTGGAAAGGCACGGCATCATTCCGCGAAACTCATCTGAACGAATTATGGTACCTCGCATGCGCCACATTTGGATGAACAATTCAACCCTTTTGCTTAACATGAGGGCTCAGCGCGGCGGCGTCTCGTTTCATTGCCGCCGTCCGCTGTATGCGGCTGCTACGGCGGTTCCGGATTCAAGCGATGACCGTTGAGCACGAGGACGATCTTGCCTATGACGCCTCCTTTCCCGAGCACCTCGTGCGCACCCCTTGCCTCCCTAAGCGGAAATCGCTGTGCGATTAGCGGCCTGATTTTTCGCTGCTGAAGCAGACCGAATAGGGTGACCAGATCCTGTCGAAACAATGCCGGTCTCAACCGTTTGAGCCACTGAATGCTGTAGGGGACCACTCGTCTCCGGCCCGGGAGAAGCCAGCCGCCAGCGATGTACAACCCGAAGATGGCGATTCCACGAAACCGATGCCGGCGACCTGAGCGACCCGAAGCCAATCGTCCCCCGCGTAGTGACGCTGTAAGGCCATACGCCACTACTTTCCCGCCAGAACGCAGAACCTCGCGGGAACGCCATATATGCCTGCCACCGATGCCGTCAAAGACGACGTCCACACCCGTGCTCGTGAGGCGGTGAATTTCTTTGACGAAGTCCTGATGCTGATAATCGATTGGGATACCGCCCAGGTCGGAAACGGCCGACGCGCCGCGCGATGAACAAGTCCCGTACATCTCCAGCCCGGCAACATGGCCAAGGTTTAATAGTGCTGTGCCGACTCCGCCTGCCGCGCCGTGAATCAACACGCGCTGACCAACTCTGACCTTAGCGGAGCGATGCAGCATCTGATACGCGGTGACGTAGTTCAGAATGAGACTGACAGCCTCTGCGGAGTCCAGGCCAGATGGCACCGGAACGAGTTCACGTTGCGGCAGACAGACGAACTCCGCGTACGCACCGCTGATCGGCAGCGCGGCAACAATCTGGCCTTGTTCGATTCCGGAGACACCATCGCCGAGCCGATCCACGACGCCCACCAGATCCCAACCGGGCGTGAAAGGCAGCGGGGGTGTCTCGGGATGAACCCCCTCGCGGGCCATCAGGTCTGGCAAGGACACACCCACGGCCCGCACTCTTACCCGCACTTCACCACTCTTCGGCTCAGGGCACTCTTCTTCAAGCACCTGGAGCGCATCGGGCCCGCCATAGTGGGTGACAATGATGCGCACGTGTTTCACAAAATTCTTTCTCACTTGCCGGACTCTTGCGGTGTAACTATTACCCAGAGGCAGGAGTTTATTCCCGGTGTGACAATTCTAAAGCTGTATTAGCAAGTCGCTCAACGAGTATTTATCGAAGCCTTACCCCAAATGCGCCACCAGCAAGGAAAACGTTGCGCCTGGAGTCGCATCCAGGAAGGGGCGGTGTAAATCCGACCGTGGCGCTGAGTCACACCAATACTCTGCCCTCTTCGGATATGCCGGTGATTGCGTGCTGCATCGCCGCGCGCGCAGCTGCGAGGGTCTGCGCATCTGCCAGGTCAGGGCGGCCTGTCCCATACGGCGGCTGCGGCGCGTACTCCATGATCAGTTCGATGACCCGCCCCATACTCTCGCCAGCCCATTGCCCCGCCATAGTAATACCAAAATCGACACCTGCTGTGATGCCACCACCGGTAAGCCGATTGCGGTCGATGCAGACGCGCTCACTGCTGGCCTCAGCGCCAAACTGCTTCAGTGCTTCCCGTGCACCCCAGTGCACCGCAGCTCGGTAACCTCGCAGCAGTCCAGCAGCCCCTAGCAATAGGGAGCCAGTGCATACACTGCACACCCAACGAGCGCGTGACCCGCGATCAGCTAAAAACCCAATTACGGCGGAATCATCCAGTAGGTCCAATGTGGGCTTCGCACCGCCGCCGACAATGAGGACGTCTGGATCAGTCCAAGCATCCTCGAAACTGTTCGTTGCTTGTACGCTGAGACCGCAGTCCGTGGGCACCGGACCGCAACTGTGCCAGGCATACTGAACTTCGTAGCCGGGCAAGAAACTCCACGCCTGCAAGGGACCGACCAAGTCCAACAGGGTCATGCCGGGATATACCAGGGCCAATACTTTCATAGCGTGTTCTCCTTTGGGTTTTGTCCTACGATACCCAGCTGAATCAACATGCCTAGTTCATCTCGGGATACCCATTCTTCCGCAATCCTGCCGTCGCGGAATCGAAAGACAGCGATTGCCGGCCAGCTAACTGGCTTCCCTGACACATCATGGCGACCGAGCCGACTGTTCCATTCGCCCCGATTTACGGCGCGATGACTGAACCTGCATGCGACACGGTCGTCCTCGGCTATTAGGTCGTGAATGGTCGTGTTGAACTCGCTGTAGACCTCGAGAATCCTCTCTAAGCATTGCTTAAAGGAATCAAGCCCTCTGATTGGTTCGTTAGTCTCGGGGCGATGAATAATGCAATCCCTCTTTACAATTTCATCCAGAAGATCCACCTTTCTTTGATCGAGCGCTTCCTCAAAGTAGCGCCGCACAGTTGCTTTATGAAACAATAGACATTGTTTCTTCCCAGCTGTGTCGCTGCCGCAAGGAGCGATCAATTAGGCATTGCCGTTTGGGGCAGTGTGAAAGTGAATGTAGACCCTTTGCCCACTTCGCTTTCCACCCAGATCTTTCCTCCGTGTAGCTCAACAAACTTCTTTGCCAATGTTAGCCCCAGACCGGTTCCTTCAATCTTGTGCGTTGAGTCGGAACCCACTTGCCGAAACTCCTCGAAAATCTTTGGCTGGTCTTCCGGGGCGATGCCGATACCCGTGTCACTGACCGAGATCTCCGCCCCATTGTCTGTCTTGTTGGCCGTGATGCTGATTCGCCCTCCCTCGGGGGTGAACTTCACTGCGTTGGATAAGAGATTGAGAAGAATCTGCTTGATCTTACGCTCATCACCGACGTACTCACCGAGTCGGTCGTCCACATCAACATCCAGCGTAATGCCGTGCTTGACGGCGCGTTCTCGCACAAATGTCCGGGCGTTGTCTATTGCCAGCGGTAGATCAAATGGCGCGAGTTCTAATTCCATGCGGCCAGCTTCGACCTTGGAGAGATCGAGAATTTCGTTGATGAGAGACAGCAGATGCTGGCCCGATGTAAGTATGTCCGATGTGTACTCGGCCTGCTTATCATTTAGCTCCCCGAAGAGTCTTTCCTGCAAAACCTCAGAGAAGCCGATGATGGCATTGAGCGGGGTTCTCAGCTCGTGTGACATGTTGGCCAGAAACTCGGACTTATGGCGATTGGCCGCTTCGATTTGGCGGCTCTTATCTTCGATTTCCCTGAATAGCCTGGCGTTTTGAATCGCCAAGACTGATTGGGTGGCAAAGGTCTGAAGCAGATTGACGACTTCAGGCGGGAAGGTCCCCGTCGTTCGGCGAAAGATTGTTAGACCGCCCATGATTTTCTCCTCCCGCAGGAGCGGGACCGCGAGGAGCGAACGAAAGCCAAGCCGTCCTAGCAGAGGACGAAACCTCACGGCGGTATATTCCCGATCATCGAGAATATCGGTGACTTCCACGGGCGCCCGGCTTGAAGCCGCTTTTCCTAGCGGGCCTCCACCGAGCCGAATGGGACTCGCACGCAATGCTTCAACAAACTCTTTCTCGATCTGGTGGCTACCCTTAAGTTGAAATTCTTCGGTCGCCTCGTCGTACTCATAAATGGCTCCTCCCGCCGCCACGGTCAGTTGGACGGCGTGAGAAGCGATGCGGCTCAAAACGGTTTCCAAATCCAATGTGGAGCTGACCGCTTGGCCGACTTCGCCGAGGGCTTTGAGCTCGCCCACCGAGCGCGTCAATTCGTTGGTTCGCTCATCCAATTCTTTAAACAGCCGGACGTTTTCAATCGCAATAACCGCCTGATCAGCGAAAGTCTCAAGGAGTTTGATTTGCGCCAGCGTGAAGGGACGCACCTCGGTGCGACGTCCGGACAGCGTTCCAATGAGTTCCCCCTGCTGACGAAGAGGAACGGCCAAGAAGGTGCGTAAGCCGCTGAGGGAACCAAACGATGGGAAATTGTTTTGCGCGCGGACATCGGGAATGTGGACCGTGCCATGCTCGCGCATCCAATGATACTGTGGCTCATCAATGCTGACATGACTGCGACCAACCGGTATGGGACCAAAATGGGCACGCGGGACCAGCATATCGCCCTCTCGCAGGCGTAATACCACGTCATCAATGAGGCAAACGCGGGATGCGCTTTCGACGATGGCATCAAGTACAGGCTGCACGTTTGTCGGTGAGCGACTGATAATGCCCAGCACTTCAGATGTTGCCGTCTGGTGTTCCAACGCCTCGCGCAATTCTCCATTGCGCTCTTGGATCTCCTTAAAGAGCCGGACGTTCTCAATGGCGATAACAGCCTGGCTAGCGAAAGTCTCTAGGAGCTTGATCTGCTTGTCCGAGAACGGACGTACTTCGGTGCGGCGAATATGGATCGCGCCGATCGCGACTGACTCGCGGAGCAACGGTATAACGAGATCGGTTCGGACGCCGACGCCGACAGCTTCATTGCTAGCCTGGGCGCTCGGAAATTCGGCCTGGACTTCAGGACTTGATAAATCGTGAAGGTGAATGGTTTCTCGATCCATCATCGCTCTGCTTAGAATTCCACGACGGATCATCGGCCTAACTTCCTGCGCTCGGACGATCGGTAGTGACCCATACGATGCCGCAAGGTAAAAGCTATCGCCATCAACACGCCAAATGGCGGCGTCGCTTGCGTCACATAAACGGGCAGCGTTTTTGGCGACGGTATCCAACACCGGCTGAACATTCGTGGGGGAACTGGCGATTACACGCAGGATCTCGCTCGTTGCCGTTTGCTGCTCAAGAGCTTCGGTGAGGTCGCGGTTCCGTTCCTGCAGTTCTTTAAATAACCGCACGTTCTCAATGGCAATAACCGCTTGGGACGCAAAGGTTTCGAGCAATTTGATTTGTCCATCTGAGAAAGGACGAACTTCCGTCCTTCTGATGTTGATCAAACCTATAGGCATTCCCTCTCTGAGCATCGGCGCACTAAGAAGTGTCCGCGTTCCCGACGATGGGGCATACCCTTCCTGCTGAACATCGTAAATGTGTATTGTTTGTCGCGTAAGAAGCGCTCGACTGAAAGGGTTTTCTGCGCTCGTAGTCCTAAATTCCGGCGCTGGTAGTGTCCCAAATGATGCCACCAGTCGATGGCCGTCGCCTTCGACGAGCCGAATCTGTGCGTCAGTGGCCTCGCATAATCGCGCAGCATTTCTAGCTACAGCATCCAGTACCGGTTGGATATCGGTTGGCGAACTGGCAATGACACCCAGGATTTCACTGGTCGCCGTCTGCTGCTCCAGAGCTTCTTTGAGTTCTTGGAACAGTCGGACGTTTTCTAGCGCGATCACAGCTTGATCGGCGAATGTTTCCAGCAGCTTGATTTGCGCCAGGGTAAAGGGGCGGACTTCAATGCGACGCGCATTCAGCGTTCCGATGAGTTCTCCTTGCTGACGAAGCGAAACGGCCAATAAGGTGCGCCAGCCGACGGATGCTAATGCCGGAAAATCGTTCTGCGCGGCTCGGATATCGGGGATGTGCAGCACACCATGCTCGCGGAGCCACCGGTTTTGCGATTCTTCGACACTGACCTCAGGGCGGCCAAGGGGTACAGAACCGAAATGGGCCCGTATTGTCATCACATCACCATCGCGTAGCCGCAGAACAACGTCATCAATTCCGCAAACCCGCGCCGCGCTCTCCACTATAGCGTCTAGCACCGGCTGCACGTCTGTCGGCGAGCGGCTGATGATGCCGAGAACCTCGGCCGTTGCTGTTTGATGCTCTAGAGCCTCGCGCAGTTCCGCATTGCGCTCTTGAATCTCTTTGAACAAACGAACGTTTTCTATTGCGATGACGGCTTGCGACGCGAAAGTCTTGAGGAGGGCGATCTGCTTATCCGTGAACGGACGAACTTCCGGTCGGCGAACGTGAATTGCGCCGATCGCCATCCCTTCGCGAAGTAATGGCGTGGTCAAAATTGTTCGGACTTCGCCGGTGCGAAAACTATCAGAAAACTCACTACTAGATTCCGGCGTCATAACGTCATGGATGTGTACGGTCTCCTTGTCAAACATCGCTCGGCCGCTTGGGAATGACCGAATCATTGGCCGGCGCAGCTCCGGGTTGGGCACAGGAATTGGACCATGTGAAGCCACCAACCAATACTCTTGACCGTTGGTGCGCCAAATCGCAGCATCCCCGGCATCGCACAACTGGGCCGCAGTCTTCGCAACGATATCGAGCACCGGCTGAACATCCGTCGGCGAGCTAGCAATGACGCCCAGGATTTCGCTCGTCGCAGTTTGCTGCTCCAAAGACTCCTTTAGTTCGTTAAACAGACGCGCGTTCTCGATGGCGATCACGGCCTGGTCAGCAAAGGTCTCGACTAATCGGATCTGTTGTTCGGTAAAAGGTTGGACCTTTAGCCGGCGAATGTGAATGCTTCCAAGCGGCTTACCGTCCTTCAATAACGGCACCGCCAGCCCTGTCCGAACCCCGACAGCTAACCCTCCCTCCCTGGCACCAGGGAACTCGGCTTCGGCATCCCTAAGGTCGTGAACGTGGACCGTCCGAGCCTCTCGTACCGCTCGTCCAGCGAATCCGCCAAGCTCGATGGGAATCGGCACCCCTATCTCGTGTATCAGACGAATCGAGCCAAAATGCGCAACGGGGATTTGGGAATCACCTTCGAGTCGCCGGATCACCGCATCGTCGGCACCACAGAGTCGAGCGGAATATTCTGCCATGGTATCCAGCACCGATTGGATGTCCGCTGGCGATTTGGCGATCATGCGCAGGATCGCGTTGGTCGCAGTTTGCTGCTCCAACCCTTCGGCGAGCTGCTGGCGCAGCTCCGCATACGTTGGCCGTTGCGTGACTGCTGACGCTTTCACACCACTGCGCGGCTTTGCTTTTCGGGCCTTAGACGTTTTTTTGGCTGCCATGCGGCTGAGCTAACTTTTATTTCAGGTGCCGGACAGCGTCAACGAAAGAGATTAGAGCGAACCTTGGCTCATAGCCGTCGAACTCTGACCGCTGTCCGCGGGGTGAATCAAATCTGATACTACCCTGAGTCGGATTGCCACTCTTTCGCCGATCAATAGCGGCAAAAATATCGGTTTTCATTACGTTTGGACTGTGGCATATCCATTGCCGTTAGACAGGTGCGGCCATGAACCCAAAGCTCTTTTGGCTCATCACGGCAATCCTTCTCGTTGCAATCCCCCGAGCCGATGCGCAGCAGGCGAAGAAAATTCTACCCGGAACGGAAGGCTAATTATTTCCATCGAGGTTCTGTTGGCGGGCAACAAAAATCCAAAATCTCAACATAACGTTTAGGCCATAAGGCTAAATAACCGAAAGGGACGGCATACGATGAAAATTGTGAAACTCTTTTCGACGTTGGCTCTCCTTGTTCTTTTATGTGCCGCCGTTCCAGCACAGGAGAAACCTCCAGAAAAACTGGGCAAGGTTTCGTTTCCGACCTCTTGTGATCGAAAGGTGCAGGCGCAGTTCGACCGTGCGGTGGCAATGCTCCATTCATTCTGGTTTCAGCAGGGTGAACAGGCTTTTCGGGAAATACTACAGCGCGATCCAAGTTGCGCGATTGCCAACTGGGGGATTGCCGCCATTTTGATCGGCAATACTTTTGCCGGTAACGCGACCGCGCAGGACGCGCAAAAGGCGAAAGAAGCGATCCAGCGCGGGCATTTGATCGGCGCCAAAACCGAGCGTGAGCGTTTCTACATCGAGGCCATCGCGGAATACTGGGACCGCTTCGGCGACCGCCCGCATGGCGCGCGCATGAAGTCACTTGCCGACGCGTTTGAAGTTGTGGCGCAGCGGTTTCCCAAGGATGATGAGGCGCAGATATTCTACGCGATTTATTTGACTGCCACGCAATCGCCGAATGACAAGACTTTCGCGGACACCTTAAAAGCGGCGCAGATCCTCGAACCGCAATTCAAGAAACACCCTGATCACCCCGGCGTGGCCCACTATCTCATCCACGCCTATGATTATCCGCCAATCGCAGAGAAGGGTCTGAACGCCGCCAAGCGCTACGCTGAGATCGCGCCATCAGCGCCCCACGCGCTGCACATGCCGGCGCATATTTTTACGCGTGTCGGCGCATGGCAGGACTCAGTGGCTACCAACCGACGCTCAGTCGCTGTATCCCGGGCGGAAAAGGAGCCTGGCGGCGGGCTCCATGCCATGGACTATATGGTGTACGCCGACCTTCAGCTTGCGCGCGACAAGGACGCCGACTCGGTGCTACAGGAAGCACGGGCCGTTACGAACATCCCTCCCAACAACGCCGGCTCGGCTTACGCGCTGGCTGCGATTCCGGCGCGCATCGTAATCGAGCGCGGATTGTGGAAGGACGCCATGCAGCTCGAACCGCGCCCGAGCAAGTTTTTGTATACGGATGCCATGACCCATTTTGCGCGTGCGCTAGGAGCTGCCCGTAGTGGCGACCCTGCAGCCGCCGATAAGGGGGTGCAGGAACTCGCGCGGATCGTGGATACATTAAAGAACGCGAAAGATACGTATTGGGCCACCGAAGTGGAAGTACAGCGTCTGGGAGCTGCTGCCTGGACCGCGCACGCCAGAGGCAACGATGACGATGCGCTTGTCTTGATGCGCTCTGCCGCTGACATGGAGGACAAGAGCGAAAAGCATGCAGTAACACCGGGCCGCCTCATACCCGCCCGCGAACTCCTCGGTGAGATGCTGCTCAAAATGAATCGACCTACCGAAGCACTTGAGGCATTCGAAATCTCTGAGAAACACGACCCGAATCGGTTTCGCGGTCTTTATGGCGCAGCAAAGGCCGCAGCATTGGCAGCCGATCAGGCTAAAGCCAAAGCTTTCTACGGAAAGCTCGTCATGCTCGTGCAAACCGCCGACACTGAACGGCCGGAGATAAACGAAGTACAGGCGCTTCTGGCCGCGAACTGAACCGGGCCGGCGAGAGTCTGATAAAATTTGAACTTGTCATCAATCTCAAAACCGCGAAGCAGATTGGCCTCACGATTCCGCCAAACGTGCTCGCGAGAGCGGATAGGGTGATTCGGTGAAAGTCGTCAGGAATCGGTTGTCAGCAGCCAACCCTGCTCTTGCGCTTTGCGCTGTGCTCTTTGCGCTTTGCGTGTCTGCGCAGGCACAGCAACCGGCGAAAATTCCACGGATAGGATTTTTGGTTTCTGGTTCACCCTCAGCTTATGTGAGCCGCACCGAGGCATTCCGTCAAGGTTTGCGCG
>Ga0070664_100005406_pt1 | contig 10255 bp, 7 predicted proteins | sample KBSC73metaG_FD_65863 | JGI IMG/M metagenome (GOLD analysis project Ga0070664, IMG submission 65863) | Corn rhizosphere microbial communities from Kellogg Biological Station, Michigan, USA - KBS C7-3 metaG | ecosystem: Host-associated > Plants > Roots > Rhizosphere > Soil ... | reverse complement strand
CGAGCCGCTGTTCAACTCCAACGTGGTCGCCACCCCGCCCACGGTCACCAATCCGGGCGCGCAGCTCGGCGAGGTCGGGGTGGCCTCGACGCTCAACCTGGTCTCCTCCGGCGGCTCGGCCCCGCTGATCTGGTCGGCCACCGGATTGCCGGCGAACCTGCAGATGAGCTCGGCCGGCGTGCTGAGTGGAACACCGGCGACCGCCGGTATCTATACCGTCACGGCCACCGCCACCGACGTGTTCAAGCTGACCGGCACCGCCACGTTCACGCTGACCGTCAACCCGGCGCCGGTCCTGACGTCGCCGGGCCCGCAGACGACCGTCATCGGCGACGCCGTCACGCTGCCACTCACGCTGACCGGCGGCACCGGGCCGTTCGCGTGGATCGCGACCGGGCTGCCGACCGGGCTCACCCTCAACGCCACGACGGGGCTCATCAGCGGTACGCCGGCCACCACCGGCACCGGCAACGTGACGGTCACCGTGACCGACAAGTTCCTCAAGACGACGACCGCCACGTTCGCGTGGGCGGTCATCCCAAGGCCGACCGTCACCACCTCGCTCACGTCGTACTCGGGGACCGCCGGCACGGCGATCACCCCGCTCGCGATGGCCGCGACCAGTGGCACGCCCGCCTACACGTGGACGGCCGCCAACCTCCCGCCCGGCGTGACCATCACCAGCGCCGGGCTGATCAGTGGTACCCCGGTCAACGGGACCCGGTTCATCACCGTCGTGACGGTCACCGACAGCCTCGGCGTGACGGCCACGAAGACGTTCATCTTCAACGTGGCCACGTCGAACCCATCATTGATAAAGGTCACCGCGCCGATCGCCGACCGCGGCGACCTGGTCAACACGTCGGTGTCGATCCCGCTCACGGCGGCCGGCGGCTCCAACACCTACACGTGGACGGCCACCGGGCTGCCGACCGGCGTGACCCTGTCCGGCGCCACGCTGACCGGCAAGCCCACGGTGGCCGGCACCTACGTGGTGACGCTGAAGGCCCAGGACACCCCCAGCAAGGTGGCGACCATGATGTTCGTCTGGACGGTCGTATGAACGGCCTGCACGACGACCGCGGCTTCACGATGACCGAGATCGTCGTCACGATGTCCGTCATGTCGGTGGTGATGGCCATCTTCACGGCCGGCGTCGTGCAGATGTACAACACCTCCAACAAGACCGAGTCGCTGGCCGTCGCGCAGGCCCAGAGCAACACCGCGTTCCTGCGGCTGGACAAGCAGATCCGCTACGCCAGCGGGATCAGCACGCCGGGTGCCGTCGGCGGCGTTCCCTACGTCGAGTACCTGCTGGCCGGCAGCGGCACGGCGACCTGCTACGAGCTGCGACTCAAGGACAGCAAGCTGCAGCAGCGCAACTGGCCGCAGAGCGGGACGATCACGAACAGCCCGTGGACGGTGCTCTCCAACGGGGTGAGCTCCAGCCAGCCGTTCACCTTTCTGGCGCCGGACGCGACCTTCAACTTTCAGCGGCTGCGGTTGCGCCTGACCGCCACGTACGGCGGAAACCAGACGCTCAGCTCGGCCAACTCGGACATCACGTTCACCGCCCTGAACACGACGCTCGGCACGTCCAGCGCGTCCGTCTGCACGGAAGGGCGATCGGCATGAGACGCCGATTCCAGGACGAGCGCGGCTCGCTCGCGATGGCCCTGATGCTGACGCTCGTCGGGATCTCGCTCAGCGGCCTGATGGTGCCTGTCGTGGTCGGCCAGATCGTCACCGCCCGCGTCGACCAGGCCCGGATCAACGCCCTGAACGCCGCGCAGGCCGGGATCGACGCCGCCCTCGGGCGGATCCGCGCGGCGGCCGACAGCACGGGCGTCGGGAGCCTGCTTGATCTGCCCTGCTTTCCGCTGAAGACGGTGGACGCGACCCACCCGCAGCGGGACCTCGTGGGCACGGTCACCAGCCAGACCCAGGCCAACTACGCGGTGAACGTCGACTACTACTCGGTCGATCCCCTGTCGGCCGGCAGCGACGCGTTCCAGATCGTCTGCAGCCCGCTCTGGGGGACGCCGAAGACTCCCGCGTACGCGCTGATCACCTCGATCGGCGTGGACACCGTCGGCAACCAGACGGTCCGGCGCACCCTCACCGCCAGCTACATCTTCAAGACGACCAACGCGAACATCGCCGGCGGGCTGGTGCATGTGTACAAGACGTCGACCAGCGCCGACCTGTGCATGGACGGCGGCTCGGCGACGCCGGCCGTCGGCACTCCGGTCCGGATGCAGCCGTGCAGCCCGGGCAACCCGCAGCAGAAGTTCAGCTACAACACCAACTTGACGCTGCAGCTGACGGCGTCGGTAACCGCGACCAACGCGCTGGGCATGTGCCTGGACGCCGGGACCCCGCACGCGAACGGAGCCATCGTGGTGTTCCAGCAGTGCGCCGTGGTGACCAAGCCGCAGCAGCAGTGGAGCATCAACGACTCGGCCAACTTCGAGGGCACCTCGAACGGTACGTCGCTCGACGGCTACTGCTTCAACGTCCAGAACCCGAACGTGTCGGGCAGCCTCGTGGTGCTCACCAACAGCAAGTGCAAGGGTGGATACGACAACCAGCAAACGTGGTCACCGGACGCCGCCGTCGGTGCTGGGGCCGCCGGCCCGCTGACCGGTCAGCTGGTGAACTTCAACCAGTTCGGCCGGTGCATCGACGTCACCGAGCAGAACGTCAACTACAAGGACCCCGTCAGCGGCCTGACGTACCTCATCGTGTGGCCCTGCAAGCAAGCGCCGAACGCGGCCAGCGTGGCGTGGAACCAGAAGTGGGCGGTGCCGGCTATCGCCGCCGGCCAGGTGAGTGGCGTGGGCCGCATTACCACCAACAACGGGACGCTCTACTGCATGCAGAGCCCGGGTTCAACAGCGGCGAATCAGTATGTGCGGGTCAACCCGTGCCCGGCCAGCGGTACCCCGGTGAACATGACCTGGACCGTCTACGGCGACACCGGCGCCTATCTGACCAGCTATCGCGTCGTCGACGGCTACGGCAACTGCCTGGTGCCAACGGATCCGACGGCGAGCCCGGCCGACCTCTATGCGAAGGGCAACCAGATCAGCAAACTGGTGGTGCGCACGTGCTCGGGCGACACCACGCAGAAATGGAACGCGCCGCCCAACATCCTGCAGCCGCTGCCGCTGAAAGACATCAGCGAGAAGTAGGCGAGCTCGCGCACCAGCCACCCGGGAAATCTCAGCACCCGTCACGTTCCGGACGGCTGTCCCGTCCCACGAACATGACACACAACATCGTGGTTCTCGGCGGCGGCTACACCGGCACCATGTGCGCGATCCGGCTCGCCCGCCGCACTCGTCGCATGCCGGAGGACGTCACGGTAACGCTGGTGAACCCGTCCGAGCGGTTCACCGAGCGGCTGCGGATGCACCAGATCGCCACCGGCCAGCGGCTCAAGGACATCCGCCTGCCGGACCTCTTGGCCGGCACCGGTGTGACGTTCGTCAAGTCCCGGGCGGTGGCGCTGGGTCAACACGTGGTGAGCCTGGAGAACGGCCGGTCGCTGTCCTTTGACACGCTCGTGTTCGCGATCGGCAGTGTGGCCGACACCCACTCGGTGCCGGGGGCCGGCGAGTTCGCGTACACATTGGACACTCCGGCCGACGCGAAGCGGCTCTCGACCAAAGGAACGGTCGCGGTATGCGGCGGCGGGCTGACCGGCATCGAGTCGGCGGCCGAAATCGCCGAGCAGCACCCGGCCGCCCACGTGGTCCTGCTCAGCCGGGACAACCCGGGCTGGATGATGTCACCGAAGGCGCGCGCCTACCTCGAAAAGTCACTGGCCCGGCTCGGCGTCGAGGTACGCGCCGGCGTCGAGGTGACGAAGGTCCTGCCGGACGGCCTCGAGTTGAGCGGCGGCGAGACGCTGCCGGTCGACGCGTGCCTGTGGACGGTCGGCTTCGTGCCGCCGCCGCTGGCGCGGGAGGCCGGGCTGGCGGTCGACGCGCACGGCCGGATCGTGGTCGACGAGACGCTGCGCTCGGTGTCCCACCCGTCCATCTACGCGATCGGCGACAGCGCCGCCGTCACGCAGCCGTGGGGCGTCATCCACGGCACCTGCCAGAGCGGCATCCCGACCGGCGTATACGCGGCCGACGCGATCGTCCGGCGGCTGCGCGGCAAGCGCGTGAAGCCGTTCCGGTTCGGCTACATCCACCAGCCGGTCAGCCTCGGCCGGCGGGACGCGGTCATCCAGTTCACCAAGCGGGACGACCGCCCCGGACGCTGGTTCCTGACCGGCCGCGCCGCGCGGATCTACAAGGAAGTCGTGACGAGCAGCCCGCCGCCGACGTACCGGCTCTCAAAGCGCCTCAGCGTGCCGCTGGCAATGCTGCGGAGGCCGTGACACAGCACGGCGTGGATGGCGACACCCCTCCAACCGCCATCCACGCCGCCAGCCGCGTTTGCGCCCGCAGCTGTTCGCCGCCGCCCAGACCGGTTCACGGGTCTGGCGCGGACCGCCACCGTCCACACGACGCGGCGCTCGCTACATCGCCACGTCATGCTCCGGCGGCGTCAGCCGACACCGGCAACTCCGCCGACCCCCGTCCCGGCATGGCAGGCAGGGAAGGCCGCCTCGCGTAGACGTTGACATGGGAAACAGAGTGGGCAAGCGGCGTCCTGATACATGCGTATGTGTCAAATCCTCGACCAAAGATGTTCATGCACCGAGACAGACAAAACTGTGCGTCGTCGTGCGTGCCTCGTCCGTCGCCGCGGCCTGGGCTTCGGCCAGCGCGACGGCCGGGGCCGCGCCGGCCCCGAGCCGCCGGTAGACATCGATCATGAAGGTGCCGGTCACCTCGTCGTCGACCGGTCCGATCGTCGCGATAATCGTTCGGGTACCAAGCCCAAGGAGCGCGGCGGACAGGCCCATCAGCTCGTCGCCCGGGTGGACGGCGGACAGGCCGGTGTCGCAGGCCGAGAGCACCAGGAGCTCGGGGGCCTGCTCCAGGGTCGACAGATCGTGCACGGTCAGTGGACCGTCGGCCATGAGCAGGTGCGAGAAGAGCGGGTTGTCGGCGCGGAACTCACCGTGCGTGGCGACATGGCCGATCCGGGCGCCGTTTAGGGCCTCCAGCACGCTCCGCGTCCGCGACCGCGATCCGGACAGCACGATCACGCCCGGCATCAGCGCGGCGAGCGTCGCCACCTCGGCCGGCGCCTGCGGCGGCTGCGGCCCGGCGACCAGCACGGTCGGGCCGTCCACCGAGGGCGCCGTCGCCGCCCGGTGCCACAGCGTCGCCGCCGGGGTCACGGTCAGTGCCCGCCCCGCGCACGACGGCAGCAGCGGCCACGGCAGCGCGTGCAGCACGCCCGTGGGGGCCAGCACCAGCCCGCGCTCCCCGATCGCATCCGACAGCGGGACGAGCAATGTTTCATTCAGCCGGTGTACCGCATGAGCCAGCGCACCCTGCGCCGAACGGCGGTTGCCCTGGCCGAGGACGAGCCGCCGGAGCGCGAACCGCAGCGCGTGGACCTCATCGGCGATCGCCGCGAGGGGGCCGAGCGCCCGGTGCCGCACGCGGCCGTCGATGACCAGCAACGCGTGCAGGTCACCGTCGACGTTGAGGATCTCAACGAGCGCCCGGTCGTCGAGCGCGGTGGCCAGGTCGGCCAGCGGAACGGTCGGCTCGACCAGCCCGGAGCCGCGCGTGCGCCAGGTCGCGCGGCGGATCTGCTCCTCCAGGACCCGCTGGCGGCGCAGCAGGCGTGCGGCCCGGCGCTGATCCGTCGGTACCGCCGAGAGCTCGGCCGCGACCCGGCGCAGCTCGGCGAGCGGCGCGGCGACCTCGGCGGCGGCCGGCTTGGTGGGCGGCATCCGCAGGGCGTTGGCGCGGGCCCGCTCGGCCCAGGTCAGCGCCTCGGCCGGGCGGCCTTCCTGCAGCGCCATGCGTAGCCGCAGCGTGGCCAGCTCGGCCGCCACACTCGCGCCTCCCCGGATGCGCAGCTCGGTAGCGCCGAGGCTGGCCCGGTAGGCGTCGACCTCGCGCAGCCCGGTGGCCGCCGCTCGCTTGGCTCCGGGCCGGTCGCCGTGAGCGAGCCGGAGCAGGGCCTCGACGTGCCAGGCGCGGGCCCGCTGGCGGCCGGCACCACGCTTGCGGGCTCCCTGCGCCCGCTCCAGATCGATGCGGGCCGCCTCCAGATCGCCGGCCTTGATGGCCAGCTCGGCGGCGTCCAGCCAGGCGTCCCACTGCGGCACGGTCCAGCCGGTCGCCTCAAGCGCGGCGGCGGCGCTGCGGACCTTGCGATGGGTCGGGCGAGCCAGCGCCTCGGCATAGCGAGCCAGTTCGGCCCAGTTCGTCCGGTCTTGCCGGAGAAAGGCACGGCGAGCCGATCGAGCGGTGCGGGTGGCGGCGCTCGGGTCACCGGTGGCCAACGCGATCCGCGCCTGCAGCAGCCGCGCCTGGGCGAGCGGCCCCGGCACGCGCGTCTTGGCGCTCGCCTCGGCGGCGGCCGCGGCGATCTCGGCGGCCTCGGGCAGCAGCGACGCGGAGAGCAGCACCTCGGCCCGGTCGGCCAGGATGACGCCCGGGGAGCCGTTGCGGCGGAAGTAGTCGTCGGAGCGCCCGTACCACTCCAAGGCGGCCGGCACGTCACCGGCCTGAGCAAAGACGAAGCCCAGGTTGTGCTGCACCTGGGCCAGGGCGGCGGCATGCCCCCCGGCCGCGAAGAACTCGGCCGCGCTGTGCATGTCCGCCTGCGCAAGAGTGAAGTTTCCCTGGTAGGCGTGCACGATGCCGCGGTTGACCAAGGTGCGGGCCTGCCAGACGCCGTCGCCGTAGCGGCGGAACACCGCCAGCACGGCGCGATAGCCGGCCAGCGCCTCGTCGTCGCGGCCCATCCGGTGCAGGATCAGCGCCTGCTGCATCCGGGCCCGGGCCCGCGGGAGGCCGGTGAGCACGGCAAGCGCCTCGTCGATCGCTCGCAGCGCCTCAGCCGGGCGGCCGAGGTCGTCGAGCACGAGTGCCAGGCTCATCCGCGCCTCGGCGCCCAGCAGCTCGAGGCCGCGTCGCTCGGCGAGCGTAACGGCCCGCCGAAGATGCCCGGCCGCCCCGGTGAAGTCGTGCAGTTCCCGGACCGCCATGCCGAGGGCTCGGCGGGCGATGACCTGCTCTTTCGGGTCCGCCGAGGGGGTGGCCAGCACACTCTCCGCGGTGGCCCGGGCTCGGCGTGGATCCGTCGGCACCAGGTCCAGCGCCCGCTGAGCGAGCGTCGCTGGGGTAGCCGCGGGCATCCCGGCTCCTTTAGCTTTCTTTGTTGCGCGATCCGCGTATCAGGATCACGGGGTCGTGCATCTGTACAACGCAGAATCCTTGTCCGAACTTTACCGAGGAGATGCCGAATGGCAGTGCCGGGCCACGACGAGCGGTTCAGGCGGTGGCGGGAGCGGCGGTCCGCCTGGCTTCAGGCCAAGGCGCCCTGGGTGCACGAATATCCCTATCCGGACACCGACGTGTCGACCGTGGCGGCCGCCTACGTGCGCGACGAGGTCCTCGTCAGCGAGGCTCACCACGCCGAGGGGCTCAACATCGTCAGCGGTTTGGGGCACCGGCGCTCGGCCATCGAGACGCGTGACGTGGCTCCCGGCTTCCGGATGCTCAAGACGTCGGGCCTGGACGCCTGGACGGCCGCCCGCCGCCTGCGCGACAACGTCGGCCGCACGCCCGGGGCCGTCGTCTCGCTCAACCACGTCTACATGTCATCGCCATGGGACATGGGCGGCCCGCACGGCGACCCCTCGGCCGCCGAGCCGGTGACCCTGCACGCGCCGGCCGCCTCCGGCGTCAGGGTGGCGATCCTCGACACCGGCGTCTGGTCCGAGAGCCCGCTGCCGGCCGGCTCCTACACCGCCGGCCCGGGCGACTTCGAGACCGAGATCGACATCAACGCCGACGGGGTGATCGACTCCGACGTCGGGCACGCCAACTTCATCGCCGGGGTGGTGCTCAACCGCACTGGCAACGCGCGGGTCCGCATCGTCAAGCTGCTCACCACGCTCGGCCTGTGCACCGACGTCGAGCTGGCCAACACCCTGCTCGCGCTTGACGATGTTGACATCGTCAACCTGTCGCTCGGCGGCTTCACGGCCGACGACCAGCCGGCCCCGGTCGTGCAGATGGCGCTGGAGTCGGTGCTGGCCGGTCAGGACCGGGTCGTGGTGGCCGCGGCCGGCAACGACGGGCAGACCGGCCGGCCGTTCTGGCCGGCGGCGTTCAGCACCGCCGGTCAGGCGTGGAGTGACCAGGTGCTGGCGGTCGCCGCACATGACGGAAACGGGGTGTGCGAATGGAGCAACACCGGACCCTGGGTCACGCTGTCAGCGCCCGGTCAGGACGTCGCCAGCACCTACATCGTGCACAACCCCGCGTTCGCGACCGGCTGGGCGACCTGGAGCGGGACCTCGTTCGCCGCGCCCCATGTTGTGGCCGCGATCGCCGACCAGCTGGGCGGCTGCGGCTCGGTGACGGCGGCCGCCGACCAGGTCCGCAAGAACGCGTCGCAGCAGATGTACGGCACCTTCCCCGGATTGCCATGATCGACAGCGGGTGCGGCGGGCACCGAACCGGCGCACCCGGGCCGCTGTTAACATCGCGCACCGTGGCGGACTTCGAACCGGCGGCGGCGCTCGCCCTGGCGGCTGGTGGCGACCAGCAGGCCTGGGACTCCATCGTGAGCGCCTACGGGGAGATGGTCTGGGGCATCGCGCGCGGCTACCGGCTCAGTGGCCCCGACGCCGCCGACGTCGTCCAGGCGACCTGGCTCAAGCTCGTCGAGCACGTGGGTGACATCCGGGAGGGTGACCGGCTGGGCGCCTGGCTGGCCACCACGACCCGCCGGGAGGCGCTCGGGCTGCTGCGCCGGTCGAAGCGCGACATTCCGGTCGAGGACGCCGGGCTCACCGAGGCCGACGATCGGGAGATCGACGGCCCCGAGCAGCGCGCCATGCGCAACGACGAAGACCGCATGCTGTGGAAGGCGTTCGGCCGGCTCAACGGGCCGTGCCAGCGCCTGCTGCGGGTGCTCATGCTCGACCCCGCACCGCCATATGTCGAGGTCGCCGCCGTGCTCGACATGCCGGTCGGCAGCATCGGACCGACCCGCGCGAGGTGCCTGTCCACCTTGCGCGGTTTTTTGAAGGACACCCCATGAACATCCCGGCCTCCGACGACGAGCTGCTCGGCATGCTCGGCGACCTCTTGCGGCGGGTCGACCCGATGCCCGAGATGGTGCGCGAGGCGGCCACCGCCAGCCTGGCCTGGCGCGACCCGGACAGCGCGCTCGCGATGCTGATCTCCGACTCCGCGGCCGAGCAGGCCGACAAGCAGCTGACCACCGTCCGCGGCGCCGCTCCCCGCCTGCTGACCTTTGAGGTCGGCGACCGGGCCGTGGACCTCGAGGTGACCTCCGAGGCCCGCCAGGCCCGGGTGGTCGGCCAGATCATGCCCAACGCGACCGCCACGGTGACCATCCAGCACGGCGACGGCACGAGCGAGGTCGAGGCCGACGCGCTCGGGCGCTTCGTGGTCAACGACGTCGCCAGCGGCCTGGTGCGGGTCTGCTGGTCCAACGACGGCAGCCGCGTCTGCACCGAGTGGTTCTTCGCCTGAGGGCGCTCCGGCACGAGTGGACGCTCGTGTCGGTCGGCGCCCTCGCCCTCGCGGTGGTCATGACGTGGCCGACGCTGCGCGATCCTCGGCACACGATCGCCGGTGACCTGTGGGATCCGTCACTGCAGGCGTGGCAGATGGCGTGGAGCGGGTGGGCGGTCACGCACAACCCGGGCCAACTCTGGCAGAGCAACGCGTTCCAGTCCGAGCAGTACGGCTTCGCGTACTCCGACACGCTCCTCGGCTACCTTCCGGCCGGGCTGATCGGGCACGGGGTGACGGCCACGCTCCTGCGGTACAACATCATGTTTGTCCTGGTTTTCGCGTTGGCCTTTGTCGGCGCCTATGCGCTCACCCGCCAGCTTGGCGCCAACATCGCGGGCGCGGCGGTGGCCGGGGCGGCGTTCGCCTACGCGCCGTGGCGGTGGGCCCAGGACAACCATCTGCACGTGCTGTCGACCGGCGGCGTCGCGCTGGCGCTGGCCATGCTCGCGCGCGGGCACGGGTACTCGTTCCGCGACGGCTACCGGCCGGACCGGGTCAAACCCGGCTGGGCGCTCGGCGGCTGGCTGGTCGCGGCCTGGCAGATGACGATC
>Ga0070664_100005404_pt1 | contig 10256 bp, 7 predicted proteins | sample KBSC73metaG_FD_65863 | JGI IMG/M metagenome (GOLD analysis project Ga0070664, IMG submission 65863) | Corn rhizosphere microbial communities from Kellogg Biological Station, Michigan, USA - KBS C7-3 metaG | ecosystem: Host-associated > Plants > Roots > Rhizosphere > Soil ... | reverse complement strand
ACGCTGGGCGTGCAGGCGCAGCCGGCCAAAAAGGCGGCGGGCAGAACCGGGGCGAACGGGAAGCGGAGTGACAGGGTCATGGAACGGACCTGCGGAAGCGGAAGGGAGAGACAGTGTGACGGCGGCATCGATGGCGTCCCCAAGGAGCCCGGCAAGGCCTGCTTGGCGAGGCGGTCATCGCAAGGGGATCAAGCGGCGGCCATCACGAAGATGAACAGCACGGCGGCAACGAGGGCGGGCACGGACACCAGCACACATTCGGCCGTCCGGGCGACACCTCGAGGCGCAGGCAAGCGTCGGTAGGCCACACCTGCCAAACCGGCCGCTATCAGCGACAGCAGGCCGCTGCTCAGGAAGGCCCAGGCGTAGATGACGAGCACCGGCATACCGCACTTTGGCACGGCATCAACGCCAAAGAAGATCGCCAGCTGCATGCGGGCCCAGGCGGCAGGCACGGTCACTGACGCCACAAAAACAAGCCACGACGCACGTCGGAGCATCTTGTGGCCTGCAGCCCCGCCGATCATGGACGGCGCTCCAGGTCATGATTCACGGTCGGGAAGCGCACGAAACGCACCTTCACTGGGTCTTCTCCTCGAGCGACGCTGCATCTCGCCTTGACGGTGCCGCACCATACACCGCAACGGACCATTGATCTTGGCCCGGCCGCAGCAAGCGTTCAAAGCGATGCGCCGACACAACGGATGTGCCGCGATGCGGTGCGCGGCGTGCAGGATCACGCGCACCAGACGTTGCAAAACCGGGCTGGCGGACGTGCCGACTTGCGGCATCATGTGGCATGGCGCGTTCACGTCCCCTTCTGTTCCTGTCGCTTGCTTGTGCGCTCACGACGCTGGCGTGGGTGCAGGAGCCGGCTTCGGCGTCGTCGGCCATTGAACGCACGGGGAACGCCGTGGACCGGACTGCCCATCGCACCGGGGCTGCCATCGAACGCGGCGCGGAACACACCGTGAGCGCAGTTCAGCGCGGTGCCCATCGAACGGGGGCCGCCATCGAACGAGGGGCGCGCCGAACGGGTGCAGCGATCGATCGCGGTGTGCAGCGCACCAGGAAGGCGCTCGGCGCCGAAAAGGGCGACGCCGCGCACGCCCCGCCAGGCTGATCCAGGCGGCTGCCGTCACCCCCGGCAGCCCTGGGGCCGTTCAACCACCACGGCCCACGAGCTGTCACTGCTCGGCGGCCACCTGTGAACGTGATTCACGGGCCAGCAGCGCATCAAGGTGTTTGCCGATCTCGGCCTCGATCGATCGCCGAAGCGCCCCGAGCAGCAGACCGAGCTTCGCCGTCAACTCGAAATGGGTGGCCGACACCACCAATTGCCCCGCGACGCCTGCCCGCTTGAACGAGACCCTGTCGATGGCGGAGCCGGCATCCACGGCACAGGTCAGGTCGTACATGCGGGCGGCTTCCAGCGCCCACTGGCGCGAGAGTTCGCGGGCGCGGGCAAAGCCCAGTTGATGGTGGCGATGAATGCGAATGTCGGGCATCGAAAAGGTTTCCGGAAAGAATCAGCGCGCCAGGGCAGCGTGGCGCTCGGGGCGGGGCAAGGCAGCGATGCGTTGCACCTCTGCATAGAAACGGTCGAAATTCTCGCCCTGCGCACGGAACAGCGCCTCGAACTGCGGCACCTGCTCGTAGTACGCCCCGAGCACCCCCAACGCCGCGTTGTTGGCGCGCTCGAACCAGGGATCGTAGCCTGCAAAGCCTCCCCAAGGCCCGGCCTTCAGCGCGGCGTACTCGGTGCGCATTGCTGCCATGGCCTCGACCTTCGCGACGCGTTTGTCCGCCTCAGACCGGTTGCTGCGGAAGATGGCCTCCAGCGCCTGCCGCGTCTTCAGCGTCAGCTTGCGGAAATCCTCGCGACGCGATTCCAGCCGTTCGTATTCAACGCGCGCCCTCTCGCTCGCATGGGTGGCAAGCCAGCGCCGCACCCCGATGCGCTCCACGGCGGTGGCAAAAGATTCATTGAACACGGTATCCCCCGGCGCATAAGCCACTTGGTGGGCCAGTTCGTGAAAGATGAGCCGAGCAAGATCCCCCTCGGGATACCGGATGAAGGTGCTGAGAAGCGGGTCGCTGAAATACGCCCCGGGGATGCGGCCCAGGGTGGAGTACGCAGGCACCGGGTAGACGGCGACTTCGTACCCTTCCGCGCGCAAGGCCGCGGCCTGCGCTTCGGCTGCAGGCTGGTCGAAGTACCCGCGGTATCCGACGCAACCCACGATCGGGAAACACCACGTCTTCAGCATGAGGTCGAGTTCCGGGGCGGCCACCACGTTCCACACGGCCGCCGGACGCTTCAAATCGGCATAACGGCGGTAGCTGGCGTTGTCGGGCAGCTTCAACGCCTGCACGGCGAAATCTCGCACCGCCTCCGTTAGGACCAGGCGCTCTCGCAGCGGTGCGGGCGTATCGGGATCGGCCAGCCAATCGGCCACAGGTCGAGCACTGCCGAGCAGGGAGAAATGCCCGTGAATTGAATGCTGGTAGTAGTCGAGGGTGCTGCAGCCCCCGGTGCTGGCAACCACCGCCGCTGCACCCATCGCCCCAGCCATGACCCTCCAGCGTTTCACTTGCGGCACACGTCCGTCGGCCCGTGGCAGAGCGACGAGCCATGGCGCACTTCACCCAGAGGGTGCCTGGCCAATGCGCCAGGACCATCATGGCGAGAGGCCGCGCAGACGAGGGCATTCGGATTCATGCGCCACTATTGCACAGCCCGGCCCCTCCGCGCGCATAGCCTAGTAGACTGGACGACCGATCTCGATCGGCGCGCCAGGTTGCGCCGAGCACCCGAAAGCAACCGCATGCAGCTGATCGAATCCATCCTGGCCGACAGCAAGGCCGCCACCGCCATCCGTCGCGATCTTCACGCCCATCCAGAACTCTCCTTCGAGGAACATCGCACCGCCGATGTGGTCGCGAAAGCGTTGACAGACTGGGGCATCCCCATCCACCGGGGGCTCGGCAAGACCGGCGTCATCGGCATCGTGAAAGGCAGCCGCGGCGACAGCCCTCGGGCAGTGGGCCTGCGCGCCGACATGGACGCGCTGCCCATCACCGAACACAACACCTTCGCCCACGCCAGCCGCCACGCGGGCAAGATGCACGCCTGCGGTCATGACGGCCACACGGCGATGCTGCTGGCGGCGGCCAAGCGCCTGTCAGAGCACCGTGATTTCGCTGGCACCGTCTACCTCATCTTCCAACCGGCAGAGGAGCGCGGCGGCGGAGCGCGCGAGATGATCCGCGACGGGCTTTTCGATCTGTTCCCGATGGATGCCATCTTCGGCGCACACAACTGGCCTGGCCTCAAGGTAGGCCAGTTCGCGGTGCGCAACGGCCCGTGTTTCGCGTCGAGCAACGAATTCCGCATCACCGTGCGCGGGAAGGGATCGCACGCAGCGATGCCGCACCTCGGCGTGGACCCGATCCCGGTCGCCTGCCAGATGGTGCAAGCCTTTCAGGCGATCATTTCCCGCAACAAGCGCCCCATTGAAGCCGGCGTCATCTCCGTGACGATGATCCACACCGGCAATGCCACCAACGTGGTACCCGACCACTGCGAAATCCGGGGCACCGTGCGCACCTTCACCGTTGAATTGCTCGACCTGATCGAGCGCCGCATGCGCGACGTTGCCGAACACACCTGCGCAGCGTTCGAAGCCACCTGCGACTTCGCATTCACGCGCAACTACCCGCCCACCATCAACCACCCGGCCGAGACCGCGTTCGCGCGTGGCGTCATGGCCAACGTCGTGGGCGACAACAACGTGCAAGAGTTCGAGCCCACCATGGGTGCCGAAGATTTCAGCTACTTCCTGCAGCAAAAACCCGGCTGTTATTTCGTCATCGGCAACGGCGACGGAGACCACCGCGCCGGCGGCCACGGCCTCGGCCTCGGCCTCGGCCCCTGCATGCTGCACAACCCGAGTTACGACTTCAACGACGACCTCATCCCCCTTGGTGCCACCGTGTGGGTGCGCCTGGCCGAGGCCTGGCTGAACCGCTGAAGAACCAGCCGAGGGCGAGCGAGCGAAGCGGAGCAACGCCCCGCAACGCGTGCGCCAGGTAGCAGGCAAGCGAAGCAAAGCCGCCCATCAAGCCACACGCGAGCCCGGGTTCCCCGGGCGACCCGTGGCGCCCCCCCGGGGGGCAGGAGCAACGCGACGTGGGGGCCAACATCAAGCCACGTTGACCCAAGGACTGTTCGCCGCCAGTTGGTCGCGCAAGCGCACGATGCTCTGCGGCTCACTCAACAGGTGCATGCGTTCTTCGTTGGACAGGCGCTCGGTGTCCTGAGGGCCCATCAGACCGCGCATGAGGCGGCGCCGCACCTTGCCACGCAAACCCCAGGTCGTGTTGCGCGGCCCCATCGCCGAGCGCACGACGTCGAAGAGCCATGGGTCGGTCACGGCGTCGCTCCAGCTCGGCAGCGGTTCAGCGTCGCTCGCATAGGCCCAGGCCTGGCGCAACACCGTGGGCGACCAGGACTCTTCCGGCGTCACGAGCAAGTGGCGCGCCTTCACCCGTTCGCCGAGACCGGCGCGGCTCGTCGCCACGGTGAGCGGCACCGCAAACAGCAGCGGCAGCGCCACCGGGGCAAGCCACAGGGCTGCCCCCGGTTCGACAGCCAGCGCCACCCCCACCAACAGCGTGACCACCGCCATGATGGGCAGGAAGCGCTGGACAGCATCGCGCCAGCCGATGTCCTGCGCTTCGCGGGGCGGGGACTTCCAATTGAGCTTGAGCCCGGTCAGCGCGACCACGACAAACAACGTGTGGGCCACCATGCGCACCGGCGCCTGCAGCACCGACAACAGCCCCTCGAGGAATCCGCTGCGCACGAGCGCCCCCGTGCCGCCATACAAGTGCTGTTCCTTCTTCATGACGATGGTGGCCACGCCGAGAATGCGGGGCATCGACAGCATCGTCGCCGTGGCCAGCCACAGGCCCAGCATTTCGAAGGGTACGCCTCGCCCCGGGTTGAAGATGGCGTAGCCGCCGAAGAGCCACAGCGCGCCGCCCAGCAGCACGAAGCCGAGCCACAGCGGCGCGGACAGGTACGCGAACGCGCCGGTCAACAGCATGGCACGGTGCACGCCATGCAAGCCGGGTTCGGTGAGCAGGCGGGCGTTCTGCAGGTTGCCCTGGCACCAGCGGCGGTCGCGGCCCAGTTCCTCGAGCAGGTTGGGCGGCTGCTGTTCATAGCTGCCTGGCAGGTCATGCACAAGCCACACGTGGTAGCCGGCGCGACGCATCAGTGCTGCTTCGACGAAGTCGTGCGAGAGGATGTCGCCGCTCAGCCCGCCGCGTCCCGCCAGCGGCGCCAGCGCGCAATGTTTCATGAACGGTTCGACGCGGATGATCGCGTTGTGGCCCCAGTAGTGGGATTCGCCGAGCTGCCAGTACTGCATGCCAGCGGTGAACAGGCGCCCCGCCACCCGCCCGGCGAACTGCTGCGCCCGGGCGTGGATGGTGGACAGGCCGCACGCCTGCGGGGCAGTCTGAATGATGCCCGCGGTGGGATGCGCTTCCATCAGCTTGACCATCGTGATCAGTGCATCCCCGGTCATCACGCTGTCGGCGTCGAGCACCACCATGTAGCGATAGTCCTTGCCCCAGCGACGGCAGAAGTCGGCCACGTTGCCTGACTTGCGCTTCGTGCGGTGCTGCCGCCACCGGTAGTACACGCGCCCGCAGCCACCAAGCGTGGTCCGCAATTCGGCCCAGGCGGCCAGTTCGGCAGCGCGCAGTGTGGGGTCACTCGTGTCGGACAGCACGTATAGATCGAACATGCGCGAGCCCCCTGCGGCCGCCAGGGATTCGCAGGTGGCGCGCAGGCCGGCAAACACCGTGGCCACCTGCTCGTTGCAGATGGGCATGATGATCGCGGTGCGCGCATCTGGTGACAGGGAGTGGTGCAGCACGTCCTCGTACTTGAGCGCGTGCGGATCGCCTCGAAGTTGCACCCAGAACCCCATCAGCGCAGTGAAAAACCCTGCCGCCACCCACGCAAACAGCAGTGAGAACAAGGCCACCTGCCCCACGCGCAGGATGTTCAGCTCGTAGACCGGCAGCACCTGCGTCAGCATCGCAGTGGCACCGATGGCCGACAGCGCCACGAGCACCAGCAACACGAACCGCCGGCGCGACGCGGCCACCTGCCACGGCAGGCGGGCTTCCGCTGCGGGCCCACGGCCGGCGAACACGCCAGCAATGCCGTCGAACAGGCCGCGCCAGAATCCCCGCCAAGGGGTTGCAACCATCGAGGTCCGCCGTATAGGCGGCGCGCTCGGGCCCACGCCGGGTACGCGCGGAATCAAGGGGGACACCTCGGAGAGCGAGCCGACGCGCTCATGCCCCTGGCTCAATCGGGTTGAATGATGGAGGTCCATGTTTCGGTCAATGCGTGGGTGGATTGCTGGAGGAATGCGCGCAGCTCGACCGGCTGCTTCGCGTCGATGCGTTGAACCCGCAAGCTCATGCGCCAGGCGCCGTTGGCGGGAACACGGTAGGCATTGGTTTCGACCACCTTGCCGTTCGGGCCCGCGGTGACGACGGGTTTGACGGCCGCGTCGATGGGCAGCGCATCGAGCGCCGGGCCGGTGAAATCAACGATGTACTGAACTTCGTCGGGCGCCACATCGGTGAACCCGCGGCCGACGCGTGACTGGACAGCCCAGCCCGACGGCGGACGCTGTTGGCGGTCGCCCTGGAGCTGTACTTCGTACGAGAATTCGAGCGGCTCTCCCGGGGCCGGCAGCCGTTCGGGCACCCAGTAGGCAACGATGTTGTCATTCGTCTCGTCGGGCGTGGGCCACTGGAACAGTTCGACGCGGCCCGGCCCCCAGGCGCCTTTCGGCACGATCCAGGCACTGGGACGACGCTCGTAGCTCGCCTCGGCGTCCTCATAGCTCGAGAACGCGCGGTCACGTTGCATCAGGCCGAACCCTTTCGGGTTGCGTGTGGCGAACGACGTCACCAGCGGGCGCTTCGGGTTGATCAGCGGGCGCCACAACCATTCGCCCTCGCCGGTGGCCACCATCAAGCCGTCGGAATCGTGCACTTCGGGGCGGAACTCGCCTGGGCGCGGCTGGTTCTCGCCGTGCTGGAACATGCTTGTGAGCGGCGCGATGCCCAGCGTGGCCACCCCGGCGCGGAAGTAGAGCCTGCTGCGCACATCGGCCACGGTGGTGTCCCCAGGGCGCAAGGTGAACTCGTAGGCGCCGGACGCACGCGGAGAATCCAGCAAGGCATGGATCACCAGTGCCTTGGCATCGACCGCGGGCCGTTCAATCCAGAACTCCACAAAGCGGGGGAACTCCTCGCCCTGACCGCCCACGGTGTCGATGGCCAAGGCGCGAGCCGACAGACCGTAGTGCTGCTGCTTGCCAATGGCGCGGAAGTAGCTGGCACCGAGGAAGACGATGAGCTCGTCCTTGTACGCGGCGTTGTTCAGCGCGCAGTGGACGCGGAAACCGGCAAAACCGAGGTCGCCCCACGCGTGCGACGAGACCTTGTTCTTGCCGTAGTCAAAGGCGTTCGGATCGAACGGAATGTGACGCACCCCGGCGTCGGTCACCTCGTTGATGCGTACGGGTGCCCCCCGGACACTGCCAAGATGGAAGTAAGCCAGCTCATACGGCAGGCCTTCTGCCCGCCAGGTGGACCGGGCCGGCTTGAAACGGATGTCCCGGTACTGGTCGTAGGAGAGGTCTTCCAGGTCGGCAGGCAGCGCGTCGCTGCTGGCCGCATAGGGCCGGGCCGCCCGAGCCTGGGCCAGTTGCGCCACTTCGTCGAAGCCGAACGCCGATGCCTGCCCCGCGGCCATCAGCCACGCGGCCAGGCCAAGGGCCACGCGGGCGACAACGGCGGTGCACCACACGGCGGGTTCACGCTGCAGACGGGAAGGCAATTCCAGGTTCCTTGCGATGGTCATCGAGACCGCGGAAACCCGCGGCTTGATCCTGCAAGGGCAATGAACATGCCAACACGATGAATCTCAATAAAATCAATGACTTATCGAGATTTATCGGAATTCTTAGGCGTTTATCTGTCGACTTTCTGTCGCTCCCCAGCGACAGCATTGAGCGTCATTCGGGGTTTTCCCCTGCTGCCATCGCAAAAATGCACTGTCGTTCATCAGCGACAACGCAGTCGGCTTGGTGGTCACTCCGTGGCGGGAGGGTCTGCACGGAAGCGTCCTGGCGTCAAACCGTGCTTTTGAAGCAGGCGATAAAACTCGGTTCGATTGCGGTCCGCCAAACGGGCTGCATCCGCCACATTGCCATCGGTCATTTTGAGCAAACCGACCAGGTAATCCCGCTCGAAGCGTTCACGGGCCTGGGCAAAGCTCAGCACCTCGACACTCGGCACCCGCAGTGCCCGCTGCACAAGCGCCAGCGGAATGAGGGGCGTGGTGGCCAGCGCGCAGACCTGTTCCACCACGTTGTGGAGCTGGCGAACATTGCCCGGCCATACCGCCGTTGCAAGGGCCTTGAGCGCATCGGGCGCGAAACCATTGAGCGGCTTGTTGTACTTCTCGGCCAGCTTCGACAGGAAATGATTGGCCAGCAGCGGGATGTCCTCGCGCCGGTCGCCGAGCGGCGGCAGCGTGAGGGCCACGACGTTCAATCGGTAAAAAAGGTCTTCGCGAAACTGCCCTTCAGCCATGGCGGCGTCGAGATCCCGGTGGGTGGCGGACAGGATGCGCACGTCCACGGGGGTACTTTCGTTCGCCCCGACAGGGCGCACCGACCGCTCCTGCAGCACCCGCAGCAGCTTGACCTGCAACGCCGGCGGCATGTCGCCGATTTCGTCGAGGAACAGGGTGCCCCCGTTGGCCGCCTGGAACAGGCCCTGGTGATTGGCCACCGCGCCAGTGAATGACCCCTTCACATGCCCAAACAGTTCGGATTCGAGCAGAGCCTCGGGAATGGCGCTGCAGTTCACCGCCACGAACGGTTTGCCGGCGCGCGGGCTGGCCTTGTGAATGGCCTGTGCAAGCAACTCCTTGCCACTGCCGCTTTCGCCGCAGATGAGCACGCTGGCGTCGGAGGCCGCCACCATCTTCGCCTCCGCGAGCAATTCGGCCATGCGGCTCGAGCGACTCACGATGGCGGCTCGCCAACGCTCGTCCCCATCCACAGGCTCGTTCGCAGGGGCGCCCAAGGCGAGCGCCTGGGCGATCTTCTCGAGCAGCGCCTTGCCATCGAAAGGTTTGGTGAGGTAGGTGAATACGCCCCTGGCCGTGGCCTCGACAGCGTCAGGAATGGTGCCGTGGGCGGTCAGGAGGATCACCGGCAGCGCTGGGTGGCGCAGGCGAATGGCATCGAACAGCGCAAGGCCGTCACGGCCGGGAAGCTGCACATCGCTGACGACGAGCTGGGGCCGCGCCACGTCGAGCTGGGCCAGCGCATCCTCGGCGGACGCCACTGCGGTGACGTGGTAACCGGCCGCCGTCAGGCGAATCGACAACAGCTTGAGCAGGTCCGGGTCGTCGTCGACGAGGAGCAGGTTCGCGGACATCAGGGAGCCTTCGGTGCAGAAGCTGCCGGCGCCGGCGCCGCCGCCATCGGCGGCTTGACGGGCGCGGAGGGCGGGCGTGCCGTCAGGCTGCGCTCAATGGCTTTCAGCGCCTCGAGCTTGTCGTTCGTCTGCGTCAAATTGCGCTGCGCTTCACGAAGTTGCACGCCCTGGCGCTCGAGTTGTTCCTCAAGTTTGCGCTGTTCGACAAATCGGGCCGACAGCAAGCGGGCAAGCGGCTGCCAAGGTGCCAGGTCGGGATTCGTCGATTTGACGATCGGGTCGAGCAGCGCCGCCGCGCGGGCAAGGTCGCCGTTGTTGCGGGACTGCGCGAGCGCGAGAGACAGCTCCATCACGACGGACGGCGAGGCCGATTGCGCGTTGGCCACCACCAGCGCGTTCATGCGCGTGAGTTCCTGTCCGAGCTCGGCCGGTGACATCTGCCGCAACTGCTCGTGGTATGCCAACAGCCGGCGCGCCACGGCATCGGCCGGATCCACCTGTGGTGGCGGCGGCGGCGCGGGGGGCGGCGGCACCGGAGCAGGGGCCGGCGGTGGCGGCGGCACCGGAGCGGGGGCGGGCTGCACCACCGTGCAAGCGGCCAGCACGAGGCTGGCGCCTGCCGGAACCCAGGCGCGGAAAAGGTCAGTCCGAAGACGCATGCGGTAGCTCAATGTGAAAGTGGGCACCGGGCCCGTCGGGCAGCA
>Ga0070664_100005401_pt1 | contig 10257 bp, 5 predicted proteins | sample KBSC73metaG_FD_65863 | JGI IMG/M metagenome (GOLD analysis project Ga0070664, IMG submission 65863) | Corn rhizosphere microbial communities from Kellogg Biological Station, Michigan, USA - KBS C7-3 metaG | ecosystem: Host-associated > Plants > Roots > Rhizosphere > Soil ... | reverse complement strand
ATCAATCCGTCGCTCGTGGCAATCGCGGGCGAGACGCCGGCGCCGGGGAGTCAGGATCATGCCGATCGGCTCGACACGCTGCGCAGCGATACGCTGTTTCCGAGCGCGGCGGCGGCGCGATGGCTTCGCGTCCGCATCGGTGACAGTGTCGTCGTCCAGGCGGGTCTGCACGACATCGCGCTGCGCGTCGCCGGCCACGCGGGTACCGATCCTTCGGCGCGCTACGCGGTGATGGACATCGCGGCCGTGCAGGACCGCTTCGGGCACGAGGGGCGGCTCACGCGCATCGACCTTCGTCTGCGCCCGGGTGCCGACGCCGCGGCAGTGCAGCGCCGGCTGCAGGCGCTGCTGCCGTCCGGCGTCGCCATTGCGCCGCCGTCGGCGCGCGCCGCGGCGACGACGCGCTTTTCGCGCGCGTACCGGGTGAATCTCGACGTGCTCGCGCTGGTCGCGCTATTCACGGGCGCCATGCTCGTTTACGCCACGCAGACGCTGGCAACGGTGCGCCGGCGCCCGCAGTTCGCGCTGCTGCGCACGCTCGGGCTGTCGCGCCGGCGGCTGGTGGCGTGGGTCATGGGCGAAGCGGCGCTTCTCGGCGCGGCCGGCGCCGCACTGGGTCTCGTCGCCGGTTACTTGATTGCGCGATTCGCGCTCCTGCGGTTCGGGCCCGACCTCGGTGCCGGATTCTTCCGCGGCCGCGCCGTCACGCCTTCGGTGGAACCGCTGGCGCTGCTGGCGTTCGCGCTGCTCGGCATCGCGTCGGCGGTGCTCGCGAGCCTGTTGCCGGCGCGCGAGGCAGCGCGTGCCGCGCCTGCGGCGGCGCTGAAGGCCGTCGACGCCGACGTGCTCGTCCCGGCGACGGCAAGCGTGCTTGCATGGACGCTGATTGCGGCCGGCATCGCCGCGACCTTCGCTCCGCCGGTCGCCGATCTGCCGATATTTGGCTATGTGGCGATTGCGCTGATCCTGACCGGCGGCATCCTGGCCATCCCCGCGCTGGCGCAGGCGGGATTGTCGTGCTTGCCGGCGCCGCACGCGCTGCAGTTTTCGCTGGCGCTCGCGCACCTCCGCGCGACGCCCGGACGCTTCGCCGCAACGCTCGCGGCCGTCGTCGCCAGCGTCGCGCTGATGGTGTCGATGGCGATCATGGTGACGTCGTTTCGCCAGTCGCTCGACGACTGGCTCGGCGTCGTGCTGCCGGCCGATCTTTATGTGCGCAGCGGCGGCGGCAGCGCGTTCCTGTCTGCTGCCGATCAGCAGGCCATCGCCCACGTGCACGGCGTCGCCCGCGCCGAGTTCATGCGCGTGACCTCGGTCAACGCCGATCCCGCGCGGCCGCCGGTCGCGCTGCTCGCGCGCGACATCGACGCGCACGACACCGGCGCGCGACTCGCGCTGGTGAGCGGCGAGGTGACGCCGCGCCCCGATGCCCCACCCCCGCTGTGGATCAGCGAAGCCGTTGCCGACATGCGTCGTCTCGCGCCGGGCAGCGCGATGACGCTGCCGCTGGCCGGCCGCAACGTCGCGTTCACGGTGGCGGGTGTCTTTCGCGACTATGCGCGCCAGCAGGGGGCGATCGTCATCGAACGCACGCGCTATCGTGCACTGACCGGCGACGACGCGGTGAACGAAGCCGCGCTGTGGCTCGCGCCCGGCGCAGCGGCGGCCGACGTGCGCGACGCCATCGAAGCGTATGCGGGCGGCGCGATGCGCCTTCGTGTCGAAACGCCGGCCAGCCTGCGCACGTTGTCGCTCGCGACGTTCGATCGTACCTTCGCGGTCACCTACGCGCTCGAAGCCGCCGCGGTCGTGATCGGGCTCGTCGGGCTGTCGGCGGCGCTCGCCGCGCAGACGCTTGCGCGAAGCCGCGAGTTCGGCATGCTGCGCCACGTCGGCATGACGCGGCGCCAGATTGCCGGGATGCTGGCGATCGAGGGCGCGATGCTCGCGGCGATCGGTGTCGTTGCGGGCCTGGTCCAGGGCTTCGCGATCAGCCTCATCCTGATCCATGTGGTGAACCGGCAATCGTTCCACTGGGGCATGGACCTGCACGTTCCGTCGCTTTCACTCGCGCTGCTGTCCGCCGTGCTGATCACGCTCGCGACGATCGTCGCGGGCGCGAGTGCGACGCGGGCGACCGGCATCGCGGCGGTGCGCGCGGTGCGCGAGGACTGGTGACATGGGGCGGGATGCGCGCGAGCCGCCGGATCGAGCGCGACGCCGCGTCATGGCGCTCGGCCTCGGGCTCGGGCTCGCACCCATGCGTGCCCGTGCCACGGCCGCCTATCCCGATGTGCAGGCCGGGGCGACGCTCGCTTTCCCGCGCGACGAAGGCGCGCATCCGGCGTATCGGAATGAATGGTGGTACGTGACCGGGTGGCTGCGCGAAGCACAAGGCGCTGACTGCGGCTTTCAGCTCACGTTCTTCCGCAATCGGCCGGGCGTCGCCGAATCGAGCACGAGTCGCTTTGCGCCGAAGCAGTTGCTGTTCGCGCACGCAGCGATCGCCGATCCGAAGCGGCAGCGATTGCGCATCGACCAGCGTGCCGCGCGAGAAGGCTTCGGCCTCGCCGATGCGTCGATCGCGCGAACCGGCGTCCACATCGGCAACTGGTCGCTCGAGCAAAGCGCCGAGCGCTTCGACGCCAAGGTCGACGCGCGCGAATTTGCGTTCGACCTTGCGCTTCGCGCCGGCACGCCGCCGCTTCTGCAGGGCGAGCGCGGCGTGAGCCGCAAGGGACCCGATCCGATCGATGCAAGCTACTACTACAGCCGCCCGCAGCTCGCGGTGACAGGGACGCTCCGTCTCGACGCGCAAGCGCGCAGCGTGGCGGGCATCGCCTGGCTCGATCACGAATGGTCGAGCCGCTATCTGCCGGCGGCCGCCGTGGGCTGGGACTGGACCGGCATCAATTTCGACGACGGGGCCGCGCTGATGGCGTTCCGCATTCGCGACGCATCGGGAAGCGCGCTGTGGGCCGGTGGAGCGTGGCGCGACGCGCACGGCGCGACGCGAATCCTGGCGCGCAACGACGTCGAGTTCGCGGCCCTTCGGCGCTGGCGCTCGCCGCGCACCGGCGCCGATTACCCGATCGCCTTTCGCGTGCGCGCAGGCGACGTGGTGGTCACGCTCGAGCCGCTTTTCGCCGATCAGGAGCTCGATGCGCGGAGCGGGGTCGGCGCGGTGTACTGGGAAGGTGCCGTGCGTGCGAGCGCTGCGGGAAGTGCCGGTCGCGGCTATCTCGAGCTCACCGGTTACGGCGGGGCGCTGCGCATCTGAACGTCTATCGCCTGTCCGCGGCGAACACACCGGGGATGTCGCGCGCGAGCTGCAGCGCGCGCTTCAGCTGCACGGTGCTCTCGACCTCGAGCGTGAACGCCATGCGCGCCTGATGGTGCCGCGTCTGCGTGTTGACGGCGGTGACGTTGATCTTCTCGCGCGACAGCAGCTCCGAGATGTCGCGCAGCAAACCCTGCCGGTCGCTCGCTTCGACGACGATGTCCACCGGGAAGAGCTGCTCGCGCGGCGCGCCCCAGCTCGCTTCGATGAGCCGCTCGGGCTCGCGGCTTTCGATGCGCGCCACGTTGGCGCACGACGCGCGGTGGATCGTGATTCCCTTGCCGCGCGTCACGAAGCCGACGATCGGATCGGGCGGCGCCGGCTTGCAGCAGCGCGCGAGCCCCGTGAGCAGCCGGTCGACGCCGACGACGAGGATGCCGTGGCCGCTGCCGGCGGCGCGGCTTTGCCGCGTGACGACTTCCGGCTCGGAAGGTGCAGCCGGCGCGGCGGGTTGTGCGACGGCGGTGATCGCGGCCTGCACCTGGCGGCTGTTGATCTCGTCGCGGGCAAATGCGGCGAAGAACTCGTCGGCGCGCACGTATCCCGCCTTCGCGGCGACGGCATCGAGCTTGAGAGCGCTCTGTCCGAGCCGGGCGAGCTCGCGCTCGACCATCGTGCGGCCCTGCGCGACCGTTGCGTCGTGCTGTTGCGCCTTGAACCACTGGCGCACCTTCGCGCGTGCACGGTGGCTCTGCACGTAGCCGAGATCGGGGTTGAGCCAATCGCGCGACGGTCCGCCCTGCTTCGCCGCGATGATCTCCACCTGCTGGCCGTTCGAAAGCGCGTAGTCGAGCGGGACCATCTGCCCGTCGACGCGCGCGCCGCGACAGCGATGGCCGAGGCTCGTGTGCACCGCGTACGCGAAGTCGATCGGCGTCGCGCCGCGCGGCAGATCGACGACCTTTCCCTGCGGCGTGAGGACGTAGATCGAGTCGGTGAAAAGGCTGCTCTTGAACGCTGCCAGCCAGTCGCCGGTGTCGGCCACCGCATCCTTCCAGTCGAGGATCTGCCGCAGCCATGCGATCTTGTCGTCGAAGCCGGCGTCGCGTCCGCCCGGCCGGACGTCGCCTTCCTTGTAGCGCCAGTGCGCGGCCACCCCATACTCGGAATGGCGATGCATCTCGTGCGTGCGGATCTGCACCTCGAGCGGCTTGCCCTCGGGACCGAGCACGGCGGTGTGCAGCGAACGGTAATTGTTCGCTTTCGGCTTCGCGATGTAGTCGTCGAACTCGCCCGGAAGCGGCGTCCACAGGTGATGCACGAGGCCGAGCGCCGTGTAGCAGTCGCGCACCGAATCGACGAGGATGCGCACGGCGCGGATGTCGTAGAGCGCATCGATGCCGATCTGCTTGCGACGCATCTTGCTCACGATGCTGTAGATATGCTTCGGGCGTCCGGTCACGTCGGCTGCGATGCCTGCGGCGTTGAGCTCGCGCGACAAGGCTTTCGTCACTTCACCGATGTAGCGCTCGCGGTCGAGGCGCCGCTCGTCGAGCAGACGCGCAACGCGCCGGTATTCGCCCGGCTCGAGCGCGCGCAGCGACAGGTCCTCGAGCTCCCACTTGAGCTGCCAGAGGCCGAGCCGATTCGCGAGCGGCGCATAGACGTCGATCACTTCGCGTGCAACCGATGACGCTTCGCCCGATGCTCGCTCCGGCGCCGCTTCGCCCTGGTTCACGAGGTAGCGCATCGCATGTGTGCGCTCGGCGAGCTTGATCAGCACGACGCGGATGTCGTCCACCATCGCGAGCAGCATCTTGCGCAGGTTCTCGGCCTGCGCCGCACGCTGTTGCGGATCGGCGCCCACCGGCGTTGCCTGGACGCTGTTCATCCGCGCGACGCCCTCGACGAGCGCTGCGACCTCGTCGCCGAATGCCGCGACGACGGCCTCACGCTCGTACTGCGCCGTGGACGGCAGCCCGAGCAGAAGTGCCGCGGTCAGCGAGTCGGGATCGAAACGCTGTGCGCCGAGAAGCGTGGCGGCACCCAGCGCGCGCGCCAGCAATGGCTCGCCATCAGCGCCGCGCGCGTCGCCAACGCGCTGCTGCGCCATTTCGAAAGCCGCCACGAAGCGCTCGCGATCGGCGCTCGAATAGATCGAGGAAAGGGAATCGAGCCACGCGCCGACGGCCTGCGGCGTGGCGTGCGTCACGGCGACCATGCGGATTATATTGGGGCGCGACCGGCTTGCGCGGTATCGGCGATGTGCGCGCGCACGATGCTCGCGAAGTCGTCGTCGGCGCGCATGCCGAGCGCGCGTCCTGCGCCGGCGGCGAAGCGCGCCGGCCACGTCGATACGATCCGATCGATCGCCGGATCGTATTCCCAGCGCACGCGCTCGGCGACGGCGTCGCCGGCCACCGTACGCAGCGCGTTCACCATGTCGCCGACCGCGACGCAGAGTCCCGGCACGTTGATCGAACGCGATTGCACGGGCGCCAAGGACCGCCCCGCGCGCGAATCATCGGATGCTGCGCCCCGAGCTGCTCCGGCAAGGCGCTCCGCCGCCACCTCGTGTCCGACGATGAGGTTGTCGATGACCGCGCTCGGGGATTGCAGCCACATGCGCGTCGAAGCAGCAACCGGGCAGTTCGCGACCCTCCCTGCGAGGGGCTCACGGATGATTGAGCTCGCGAACGACGACGCGGCCTTGTTCGGCTTGCCGGGACGCACGACGATCGTCGGCAAGCGCAGCGACCGGCCGTCGATGAAGCCCTTGCGGCTCATGTCGCTCACCAGCAATTCGCCGATCGCCTTTTGCGTGCCGTACGATGATTGCGGCATCAGTGGCGCATCGTCGGGAACGGGATCGGGCAGCGCGCCGCCGAACACCGCAAGCGAGCTCGCGAAGACGAGCTTCGGCGGCGACGCGCACGTGCGGCAGCGCTCGAGCAGATTGCGCGTCGCGTCGACGTTGACGCGCATGCCGACGTCGAAGTCCGCCTCGGCCTGCCCGCTGACGACAGCGGCAAGGTGAAAGACGCTGTCGGTGTCGGGCGTGATGACCGCCTCGACGACGGCGCGGTCGTCGAGGCTGCCGGTCACGCCGCGCACGCGCCGATCGCCCGGTGCAGCGGCCGCGACGACGTCGACCAGCACGAGCTCGCGCACTTCGCGGGCGTTGCCCCGCGCGTCGGTCAGCGAGCCGCGGCGGAGGATTTCATGCGCAAGACGGCTGCCGAGGAAACCCGCTCCGCCGGTGATGACGACGCGCATCGGATCAAAGCCGCTGCCCGGCCGCCGTGGCGATGGCGTGCGCGAGCGATTCGGCGTGAAGGTCGGCCAGGTTTCGCTCGCGCGCCTCCACCATGACGCGCAGCACGGGCTCGGTGCCCGACGGCCGCAGAAGGACGCGGCCGGCGCCGCCGAGCGACGACACCGCCAGGCGCTCCGCGTCGATCACCGCCTCGTTGGTGCGCCAGTCCCAGTCGCGGCGCACCGGAACGTTGATGAGCCGCTGCGGAAACAGCGCGACCGGCGCCGCCGCTTCGGCGAGCGTCGTCTTCTGCTCGATCAGCGCACGCAGCACCGCAAGGGCTGCGATCGTCGCGTCGCCGGTCGTATGCTTGTCGAGGCAGATCATGTGTCCGGAGTTCTCGCCGCCCAGGTGAAAGCCGCGCGCCACCATTTCCTCGAGCACGTAGCGGTCGCCGACGCGGGTGCGCAGCAGCGCGATGCCGGCCTGCGACAGCGCCTGCTCGAAGCCGAGATTGCTCATCAGCGTGCCGACGACGCCGCCGGCGAGCACGCCGCGCCGCTGGTAGTCGCGCGCGATGATGTACAGCAGCTGGTCGCCGTCGTAGAGACGCCCGTCGCTGTCGGCCATGATCAGTCGATCACCGTCACCGTCGAGTGCCACGCCGTAGTCCGCCCCGTGCTTTCGCACCTGCTCGGCGAGATAGGCAGGATGCGTGGCGCCGACCTGCGCGTTGATGTTCGTTCCGTTCGGCTCGTCGGCGACGGCGATCACCTCGGCGCCGAGCTCGTGGAATACCGGCGGTGCCACGTGGTAGCCCGCGCCGTTCGCGCAATCGACGACGATCTTGCAACCCCGAAGATCACGCTCGTTCGGGAACGTGCTCTTGCAGAACTCGATGTAGCGTCCCGGTGCGTCGGCGACGCGGAACGCCTTGCCGAGCTCGGCCGATGGCGCACAGACGAGCGGACGCTCCATCTCGCGCTCGATCGCGAGCTCGACGTCGTCGGGAAGCTTGGCTCCTCCCGCCGAGAAGAACTTGATGCCGTTGTCGTCGAACGGATTGTGCGAGGCGCTGATGACGATGCCGGCCGACAGCCGCAGCGCGCGGGTGAGATACGCGATGGCCGGCGTGGGCAGCGGTCCGCAAAGGTACGTGTCGACGCCGGCGGCGGACAGGCCCGCCTCGAGCGTCGCCTCGAGCAGGTAACCGGAGATGCGCGTGTCCTTGCCGATCAGCACCGCGGGCCGTTCGCCGCGCGCGTCGGCCTTGGCGAGCGTGCGCCCCGCAGCCCAGCCGAGCTTCAGGATCACATCGGGGGTGATGGGTGCCTCGCCGACGCGTCCGCGCATGCCGTCGGTGCCGAAATAGCGGCGCTGCCGCCGCGTCTTGTCGCTCATTGTTCCGTCCACGAGTTCGCTTGTGCTCCGGGCCATCGCTCGATCGCGCCCCACGCCGAAAGGGCGTCGACCGTCTCGCGCACGTCGTGCACGCGCAACAGGCGCGCGCCGCGCACCGCCGCCGCCAGCGCCGCCGCAATGCTGCCGGCGAGTCGCGCGTCGACGTCGCTGCCGGTAATCGCGCCGATCAACGACTTGCGCGACACGCCCGCGAGCACCGGAAAGCCCAGCGCGGCGATATCGCCCAGGTTTCGCAACAGGTCGAGATTATGCGCGAGCGACTTGCCGAAGCCAAAGCCGGGATCGACGACGATGCGCGCGGCGGCGATCCCGGCGTCGATGCATGCGCTCGCGCGGCGCAGCAGGAACGCGCGCACTTCCGCGACGACGTCGCCGTATGCCGGCGCGCGCTGCATCGTTTGCGGCTCGCCCTGCATGTGCATCAGGCAGACCGCGGCGTCGCTCCGCGCGACGACGTCGATGGCGCCCGGTGCCAGCAGCGCGCGCACGTCGTTGACCATCGAAGCACCCGCGTCGACGGCGGCGCGCATGACGCCGGGCTTCATCGTGTCGACCGAGACGCAGGCGCCTTCGCGCGCGAGTGCGGCGACGATCGGCACCACGCGCGCGAGCTCGTCGCGTTCGTCGACCGGCGTCGCGCCCGGACGTGTCGATTCGCCGCCGACATCGACGATCGCTGCGCCGTCGGCGAGCATCTGGCGCGCATGGGCAAGCGCCGCGTCGACGTCCACGCGCCCGCCGTCGTAGAACGAATCGGCGGTGACGTTGACGATGCCCACGACGCGGGGCGTCGCGAGGTCGATGGCATGCTCACCGGCCTTGAGGATCGTCATCGTGCGATCTTCCCACACTGCCTGAAAAAAAAGAGGTGCACGTCGCCGCGCACCTCTTTCGATGACAATCCCGGGAACCGGGCTCAGGAATCGAGCCGTGACCTCGCCGGATTCGCCGAGGGTGCCGTCCCGCCCATGGTTCCCGGTCCGATCGTCGTTCCGGGCGAAGGCGTCTGCGTCGGCTTTGGCGGCCGCGGTGGCTTCCCGGCAATGATGTCGCCGATCTGATCGGAATCGATCGTTTCGAACTCGAGCAGCGCCTTCGCCATCGCCTCGACCTTCTCGCGGTTGTCCTCGATCAGCTTCCGCGCGAGCGCGTACTGCTGGTCGATGATGCCGCGGATCTCGGCGTCGACATTGCGCATCGTCTCTTCCGACATGTTCACCGTCCGCGTGATCGAGCGGCCGAGGAAGATCTCGTTCTCGTTGTCGCCGTAGACCATCGGACCCATCAGGTCGCTCATGCCGTAGCGCATCACCATGTCGCGCGCCAGTTGCGTGGCCCGCTCGAAGTCGTTCGAGGCGCCGGTGGTCATCTGGTTCATGAACACCTCCTCGGCGATGCGCCCGCCGAACAGCACCGCGATCGTGTTCAGCATGCGGTCCTTGTCCATGCTGTAGCGATCGGACTCGGGGAGCTGCATCGTCACGCCGAGCGCACGTCCGCGCGGGATGATCGTGACCTTGTGCACCGGATCGGTCTTCGGCAGCAGCATCGCGACGAGCGCATGTCCCGACTCGTGGTATGCGGTGTTGCGGCGCTCTTCCTCGGGCATCACCATCGAGCGGCGCTCGGCGCCCATGATGATCTTGTCCTTGGCGCGCTCGAAATCGAGCATGTCGACGAGCCGCTTGTTGCCGCGTGCGGCAAACAGGGCGGCCTCGTTGACGAGGTTCGCGAGATCGGCGCCGGAAAAGCCCGGCGTGCCGCGCGCGATGATGTCGGGCTTGACGTCGGGCGCCATGGGCACCTTGCGCATGTGCACGAGCAGGATCTGCTCGCGTCCGCGGATGTCGGGCAGCGGCACGACCACCTGGCGGTCGAAGCGGCCCGGCCGCAGCAGTGCGGGATCGAGCACGTCGGGACGGTTGGTCGCCGCGATGACGATGACGCCGGCGCTCCCTTCGAAGCCGTCCATTTCGACCAGCAGCTGGTTCAGCGTCTGCTCGCGCTCGTCGTTGCCGCCGCCGAGACCCGCGCCGCGCTGGCGGCCGACGGCGTCGATTTCATCGATGAACACGATGCACGGCGCATTTTTCTTCGCCTGCTCGAACATGTCGCGCACGCGTGCCGCGCCCACGCCGACGAACATCTCGACGAAATCGGAGCCCGAAATCGAGAAGAACGGGACCTTGGCTTCGCCGGCGATGGCCTTGGCGAGCAGCGTCTTGCCGGTGCCGGGCGAGCCGACCATCAGCACGCCACGCGGAATGCGGCCGCCGAGCTTCTGGAACTTGGACGGATC
>Ga0070664_100005400_pt1 | contig 10259 bp, 7 predicted proteins | sample KBSC73metaG_FD_65863 | JGI IMG/M metagenome (GOLD analysis project Ga0070664, IMG submission 65863) | Corn rhizosphere microbial communities from Kellogg Biological Station, Michigan, USA - KBS C7-3 metaG | ecosystem: Host-associated > Plants > Roots > Rhizosphere > Soil ... | reverse complement strand
ACCTTGGCGAGCTTGAAATCGCCGGTGAGCGCGGGGATTTCGCCGGCCAGGTTCACGCGTCCGCTGCCGCTGAGATCCAGCAGGTCCTTCTGGAGCATGCGCAGCGAGGCGAGGGTGAAGTCGTCGCCCAGCAAGGTGCCCTTCGCATCGAGATCCAGCGGGTTGGCGCCGAAGTCGAGCAGCACGGGACCCGCCAATGCCTGGCCGGCCGTGCCCTTCACGTTCACCGCAACGTGGGTGGCCTTGCCGCGCGGCTCGGCCTTCAGCCGCGCGACGGCCGCGAGCTTGTCGGTGACGATGGTGCTGGCCTCGTTGGTCAGGTCGACGGCGCTGAGTCTCGCGGTGAGATCCGCACTCAGACCGGCGCCGGCGTCGGCCAGCGTTCCCTCGAGGGCGACCTTGCCATCCCCGGTGATGTCCTTGGGGAGTTCGAACCACCGCGCGGCGAGCTTGCGCAACGCGGACACGGTGGCCTCGCCGGTCCTGGCCTTCACCTGCCAACCCTTGGGGTCCAGCCGACCCTCGATCGCGGCCGTGGTGCCCGCGACCTTGAGCTCGTTTCCCGTGAACGTCGTGACGCCGGTATCACTGCGCATCATCGCGGTGACGTTCATGTCGAGCGAACCCGTGGGCCCGCCACGCGCCGTGAACTTGCCCGCCTCGCAGCCGAAGCGCGGTTCGGCGACCACCGGGCGAGCACACAGCAGTTGCAGGTCAGTGAGCCGGCCGATCGGCTCTGGCATGCCGGCGCTCCCGGCCTTCAGGGTGATGCGGAGATTTTTCTCGTCCAGCAGATCGAGTCGTGCGCCGGCGTCCTGCACCATCATGCCGCCGATTTCGACCTGGCGTACCTCGAGCACGACGGCATCGAGTGCATGTGAGAGCGGTGCGAGCCCGAGGCCGAAAACGGCCAACGCGGCGGCGCGGTGGTTAGACGGTCGCGTCATCAGGCTGCCGATTGTAGCGATGGGCTCCATTCGATCAAATTCAGGCAGTTGGCAACAAAACCTTAACACCCTGGTCACGGGCCTGCCTTGTGTCCCGCACAGACTGCTTTCCCCATGGCGACCCATGGCTCACTGCTGGATCGTTTCGATCACGCCGAGTACCGGTTGTGCCGGCGGCTGAACCGCGGCGCGGAGCATTTCTGGGTGCGCGTGCTGTTCAGGACCGCGAGCCGCCTCGGTGATGGTGTCATCTGGTACACGCTGATGCTGGTGTTGCCCGTGTTGTACGGCAATGCAGGCCTGCACGTCGGCCTGATCATGCTGGCCACGAGCGCCGTCAACCTCGCAACCTACAAGTTCCTGAAGCGCACCTTCGTACGCGAGCGTCCCTTCATCCGCCACGCCGGCATCTCGCTGGCGCAGGCGCCGCTCGATCGCTACAGCTTTCCCTCGGGCCACACGCTGCACGCGGTGGCTTTCACGTGGCAGGCCTGCGCCGCCTTCCCCGAGCTGGGTCTGGTGCTGGTCCCGTTGGCGCTGGCCATTGCCGCCTCGCGCGTGGTGCTTGGCCTGCATTACCCGACCGACGTGCTGGTGGGCGCCTTGTTAGGCGGTGCCAGCGGTTCGATCGGTGCTGCGTTCGCCTAGTCGGAAACAGTCAAAGGGCATGCGGGTACTGTTCGTCTCCGACGTCTATTTTCCCCGGGTCAACGGCGTCTCCACCTCGATCCGCACCTTCCGCGGTGATCTCGCACGTGAAGGCGTCCAGACGATTCTCATCGCGCCGGAGTACCCGGGCGCTCCGGCTGACACCGAGCCTGGCATCATCCGCGTGCCATCGGGTGGCGTGCCGCTCGATCCCGAGGACCGGCGCTTTCATACCGATGCGCTGAAGCGGGTCTTGAATGCCGGCCTGGCAGCGCGTGTCAACCTCGTGCACATCCACACGCCGTTCATCGCGCACTACACCGCCGTGCGATTCGCGCGCAGGCATCGGCTGCCGGTGGTGGCTACCTATCACACCTTCTTCGAAGACTATCTGCACCACTATGTCCCGGTGCTGCCACGTCGCATCGGTCGCTTCCTCGCGCGGCATTTCACGCGTTCGCAGTGCGACGACGTGGCCGCGCTGATCTCGCCGAGCGCACCGATGCGCGAGGCGCTGCTGGCATACGGCGTGGACACGCCGATCGAGGTGGTGCCGACCGGGCTGCCCGCGGACAGTTATGTCAAGGGAGACGGGGCGCGCTTCCGCCGTCGCTTCGATTTGCCGGCCGACCGGCCACTGCTGCTGTACGTCGGCCGCGTGGCCCACGAGAAGAACATCGACTTCCTGATGCGGATGTTCGTGCGCCTGCGCGCGACCTGTCCGGAGACGCTGTTCGTGATCGCCGGCGAAGGACCGGCGCGCGAACATCTGGCCAGGGTGGCGCGCTCGCTCGGTATCGAGGACGCCGTGCGGTTCATCGGCTATCTCGACCGCGCCGCTGAATTGCCCGACTGCTACGCCGCGGGGGACGCGTTCGTCTTTGCCTCGCGTACCGAAACCCAGGGGTTGGTATTGCTCGAAGCGATGGCGCAGGGCACACCGGTGGTTTCCACCGCCGAGCTCGGCACGCGCTCCATTCTCACGCCGGGCTGCGGCGCTTTCGTCGTCGCCGAAGACGAGGGCGAATTCGCAAGCGCCGTAGCCCAGGCGCTTGCACTGCCGAAGGGCGATCCCCGTCGCGGGCAACTGCGCGCGCATGCCGAGTCGTGGGCTTCACAAGCCATGGCTCGTCGCCTGGTCGCCTTCTATGAACAGTTGAATAGCCCGGCGGAGTTGCCCGGAGACTCGAACCTGGAAAACAAAAGGGGTCCGATGAGGACCCCTTTAAGAGCGGAACGCAGTTCCTAATCAAGGCCGCAATCCCTCCCAGGGCGGCTCGCGCCAATACCCCTTCGAAGCCGGCCCTGTTGTTGTTCGGGCTGCCGACCGACTTCGACCTGCCCGACGCACATCCAACATCGGCCGCAGGAATCATCGACGCTTCGAGTATGCGTCGCGCCCTTCGCGTGCATGTCGAAGGTCGGATGGGAAGTCCCGTCATTCGTGCGCTGGATCACATCTGACTTTCAGCCCATGCGGCGCAGTGGTGCTTGCTAACTAGCCCCACACGTCATCGGGGCGCCGCGCTGGACGACGAATCCATGTCCACGTGCCGAAAAATTTTACGCATTGAAAAAAATTTACGACCCAGCGCCGCGAACGCGTACCGCCCGGTGGTGATGACGCTACACTTTCCATAAACCTGCCGAGTGGGAGCTGAAACTGATGTCCTCCAAGCGTGCCTTGGTCGTGGACGACTCGAAGTCTGCGCGCGCATTCCTGGCGCGAATCCTCGAGCGTCACGAAATCGCGGTCGACGCGGCCGAGTCCGCCGAAGCGGCCATCGAATACCTCACGCGCCACAAGCCCGACGTGATTTTCATGGATCACATGATGCCGGGCATGGACGGCTTCCAGGCGGTGCAGTCGATCAAGAACAATCCGCGCACCTCGGCCATCCCCATCCTCATGTACACCTCGCAGGAAGGGGACCTGTACGCCGGGCAGGCGCGTGCGCTGGGCGCGGACGGGGTTCTGCCGAAGCAGATCAAGCAGTCGGACGTCACCAAGATGCTGTTCCAGCTGCAGCTGGTAGCCGAGCGCCGTGCCGCCGGGCGCGATACGTTCATGCCGGACCTGTTGCCAGCCAATGAATCGGCGATCGTAGTTACGCCACCGGCCGACATTCCCGAGCAACCGGTTCCGGTGGCAGGCACGGACATCTCGAAGCTGCTGCCGCAGATGTCGCTGGAGATCCGCGCGGCGCTCGACGCCACGCTGCAGAAGGAGATCAGCGCGTTGCGCGGCTTCATGGCGACCACGCTCGAAGCCCATGCCGAGCGTGTCAACGGCGATCTGTCGGCGGTTCTCACGCCCCCTTCTCCGGCGCCCGTGGTTGACACGCCGACGTTCATCCCCGAGCGCCGTCCCTGGGTTGCGATCTTCGGCTGGCTGCTCGCCGTGATCGGACTGGGTGGCGCCGGTTTCATGTCGTGGATGTGGTGGCAACAGGGTGCGGAGATCGCCGGGCTGCACACCGATCTGGACGCCGCCTACGCCGAGGTGGAAGCGCTGCGCGCGCGCCCGGTAGTTAGTGAGCCGCCGGCACCGCCGGCAGATCCGGCCGCCATCGTTCCGGCCGCCGATGCGCCGGATGCCGCCGCCGCTGCCGCACCCGACGTGCAACTGGTACCCGACCAGGGCAACGCGGCCGTTTCGCCGCCCGCACTGGCCGTTCCGGAAGCCATGCCGCAGGGTGGTACGATGCCCGCCGCCGCATCCGCGGCAGATCAATCACCCCAGGCGCAGTGACCGGTTTTCCGCTCGACAATTCCTTCCGACCTCCTCGCTGGCTGCGCGGCCAGCATTTCCAGACCATCCTGCCCAACTGGCCGTGGCGGCGCGCGCGCGTGGAACGCCGCGCGATCCCCATGCGCGCCGCCAGCAAGGAGCTGCTGCTCGATTGTGGTGACGGCATCACGCTGCAGTCATTCCATTCGAGTCCGGCCCATTCCAGCTCGGAAACTGGCAGGCGCGAACCCGGCAAGCGGCTCGCGGTGCTGCTGCACGGCTGGGAAGGCAGCGCGGACTCGAGTTATCTCCTGTCGCTCGCGCAAACCCTGTTTGCCGCCAACTTCGAGGTCGTGCGGCTCAATCTGCGCGACCACGGCGCCACTCATCACCTGAACCGCGAACTCTTCCATTCCTGCCGCCTGCCCGAGGTGGTCGGCGCGGTGCGAACACTGGCCACGAAGTTCTCCGGGCTGCCCATGGTGCTGGCCGGTTTTTCGCTGGGCGGCAATTTCATGCTGCGCGTCGCCGCGCATCCCGAGGGCCGGCAGTTGCCCATCGAACGCGTGATCGCCGTATCACCGGTGCTGGACCCGGCCGCGACCCTGGTGACGCTCGAAGCGGCGCCCGTCTACCACCGCTACTTCGTGCGCAAGTGGAGTCGTTCGCTCGCCAAGAAGCAGCTGGCTTGGCCGGAGCACTACGACTTCGGAGACCTGCTGCGAGTCGGCAGCCTGCGCGAGATGACGCGCCAGCTGGTGCTCGCTCACACCGAGTACCCGAGCATGGAGGACTACCTCGCCGGCTACGCCATCACGGGAGGTCGTCTGACAACCCTGGCGGCTCCCGCCACTGTGCTGACCTCGCTCGACGACCCGATCATCGCTGCCGCGGACCTGGCGCGCCTGGCGCGCACGCCGCACCTGGAAATCATCACGACAGCCCACGGCGGGCACTGCGGCTTCATCGAATCGTTGGGCGCCACCACCTGGATCGACGCCTGCGCGGTCAAAATGCTGTCGCGGAACTCTGACAACTAGGCAGGGATTTACCGCCGTGCTGAGCTGCTAACAAGCAGCGGGCCGAAAGCCCGACGTAGTTGGAGGTCTCTCGCATGCGCCCGTCCCGAATCGCCACCGGCCTGCTGGTCCAGGCGCTGGCTGCCGTCATTGCAGGTTGTGGCGGCGGCGATGGCGGTTATTCGCCGAGTCCACCTCCGCCGGCGCCGGCTCCAGCCCCCACACCGACACCGGCTCCCACGCCAACGCCCACACCCGCGCCGACGCCTGCGCCCACGGGTGCCTCCGGTCTCGATGTGCGACCGAGCAACACCACTTGCCTGGCCGGCGATCCCCCGAGCGGCGTGTCGATCGACGCGCAACGCGTGTTCCCCAACCTGCCGAGCTTCACGCAGCCCATCCTCATGCTGCAGGCACCGGGAAATTCCGCGCGATGGTACGTGGTGCAGAAAACCGGCCAGGTGCGCGTGTTCGACAACACGGCCAACGTGTCGTCCGCCAGCACCTTCATCGACATCTCTTCGAAGCTGAACTCCGATCCGACCAGCTCGAATGACGAACGCGGCCTTCTGGGCATGGCCTTCCATCCGAATTATCCGACCGATCCGCGCGTGTATCTCTACTACACCGCCACGGATTCCTCGCTCGGACTGGTGGACCGTGTTTCCGAATTCCGCACCACGGACAATGGCGCGACCCTGTCCGCGGGCTCCGAGCTCGTACTGTTCAACGTCGACGACCCGGAGGACAACCACAACGGCGGCAACATCGCCTTTGGTCCCGACGGGTATCTCTATATAGGTATCGGCGATGGCGGCGGCGCGGGTGACGCGCACGGCAGCATCGGCAACGGACAGTTGTTGACCACGCTGCTCGGCAAGATGCTGCGCATCGATATCGCGAACTCGAACAGCACCACCACGTACGCCATCCCGTCGTCGAATCCGTACGCGACGAACGCGCGTTGCAATGCCACGGGCAACGGCTCCACCAACTGTCCCGAGATCTATGCGTACGGATTCCGCAACCCGTGGCGCTGGAGTTTCGACCGTGTCAGCGGCGAGTTGTGGCTCAACGACGTGGGCCAGATGACGCTCGAGGAAGTCGACAAAGTCACGCGCGGCGGGAACTACGGCTGGCGCTGCTCCGAGGGCAACACCGGCTACAGCGCCGCCTGCGGCAGCAATCCGAATCCGATCGCTCCGGTTGCCGTGTATGGCCGCACGCTCGGTCAATCCACCACCGGCGGCTTCGTGTATCGGGGCAGCCAGATTCCCAACCTCTACGGCCGCTATGTATTCGGCGACTTCGCCAGCGGCAACATCTGGCAGATCGCGCGCGACACCACGCCGACACAGACGCTCGGCACGCCCGCGCGCGCCACCAGCCTGCAGATCGCCTCGTTCGCACAGGACACTGACGGCGAGATCTACGTCGTCCATCTTGGCGGCACATTGCACAAGCTGGTGCAGGCCACCGGCGCGGGCCGCACGATTCCCACGCAGCTCAGCGCGACCGGCTGTGTGAATGCCTCCGATCCGAAACTCGCGGCCGCCGGGCTGATTCCATACGCGCCCAATGCGCCATTCTTCTCCGACGGAGCCGTCAAGGCCCGCTGGCTCGCGCTGCCCGACGGCCAGCGCATCACCGTCGACGGGTCGACCAACGATTTCGATTTTCCCAACGGCAGCGTGCTCATGAAGAACTTCACCATCGGCTCGGCGCTGGTGGAGACGCGGCTCTTCATGCGCCACAGCGACGGCAACTGGGCTGGATACACCTACGAATGGAACGCGCAGCAGACCGAGGCGACGCGCGTGGTGGGTGGCAAGACGGTGCAGGTCGGCGGCCAGGACTGGCAATTCCCGAGCGAATCCCAGTGCCTGCAATGCCACAATGCCGCGGCGGGCCGCAGCCTCGGACTCGAGATCGGCCAGCTCAACGGTGACTTCGGTTACACGGCCACGGGCCGCACCGCGAACCAGCTCACCACGCTGAACACCATCGACACCCTGACGCCGGCGCTCACGCAGACCCCGGCGCAGTTGCCCGTCATCCCGGACCCCGCCGGGTCGGCGCCACTCGCGGAGCGCGCGCGGGCCTATCTACATGCGAACTGCGCCTATTGCCATCGCCCCAACGCCCCGGTTCCCTCGGACATGGACCTGCGTTACACCACGGCGCTGAACCAGACACATGCCTGCGACATCACGCCGACGCTCGGCGATCTGGACATCACCGATCCGCGGCTGATCGCGCCCGGCTCGGCGGCGCGCTCGGTGGTGGTCGCGCGCATGGACCGCACGGGCGCGGATGCGATGCCGCCGCTGGGACGGCACAAGATCGATACCGCAGGGGTACAGCTGCTGACCGAGTGGATCAACAGCCTGTCGAGCTGTAACTGAGGAGCCGCCTAGGCGGCGTCGGCGTCGGCGTCGCTGCTGCGCTTCTCGTCGAACTTCACGATGGCCTTGCCGCTCGTGACGGTTACGGCGCCTTCGATGCGTGCACCGTTGGCGATGGCCAGCACCTTGGCGATGATTTCGCCGTCGATCACCGCACTGGCGCTGACCTCGAGCTTGTCCTCGATGACGATCTTGCCGGTGACCTTGCCGGCGAGCACGGCCTGGCGGGCGGTGATGTCACCGTCCCACTGAGCAGACTTGCTCATGGACAACGTGCCGCCGATGCGGCCGTTGCCCCGCACGTGGCCCGAGACCATCAGCGGTCCCTGCGTCACGACGTCCCCGACGATGGAGCTGCTTTCAGAGATCACGGTCGGCGACATGCCCAGCCGGTCCGAGAGTCTGCGTTTCGGTTCATCTGCCATGGTCTTACAATAATCCAATGGCAAACCGCACACTCGTGACGCTGTTCGCAATCCCGTTGCTCGCACTCAGCGGCTGCAGTCGGGAAAAAAGTGACTGGCGGTCGGCACAGGCCGCCGACACGCCGGAGTCGTACGAACAGTTCATCGGCGCGCACCCGGACAGCCCGCAGGTGGCGACGGCCCGCGAGCGCCTTGCGCAGCTCGCCGAAGAAAAGGATTGGCGCAATGCGGCGGCACTCGATACACGCGAGGCCTACCAGCAGTTCCTCGCGCAGTACCCCAATGGCAAATGGGCGCGGGAAGCACAGATCCGCGTCGAAAATTTCGCGCTCGGCAACGGCTCCAGTGCCTCGGCCGCGCCACCTTCATCCGCCGGCGCGCCCGGAGAGGCCGCGTCGGTCCCCGAAGCGCCGCCGCCCGCGGCCGCCGGCAGCGGCGGTTTCGGCGTTCAACTCGGCGCATTTTCTTCGGCTGATCGCGCCAACGCAGAGTGGAAGAAGCTGCAGGCCGAGGCCGCGGGCACGCTCGATGGGCTCGAGCCGCGCGTGGTGGTAGGCGAGTCTGGCGGCAAGACCATCTATCGCCTGCAGGCCGAGGTGCGCGACGAAGTCCAGGCGCGCGCCATCTGCGGTGGCTTGCAGGTCGCCAAGAAACCCTGCGTGCCGGTGCTGCCACCAGCGCATTGACAGAACGCCGGCAGGTTCTGCGCAAGAGGCGCGTCACATCCTGACGTAGCGCGTCACTTCGCCACCGCGGGGTCCTACACCGCGCGCCCAAACCACTGATTTTGTTGTGCTTCGCCGGCTGGCACGGCCGTTGCTTCGTATTCCTTGTGATGGCGAGATCGACAGTGACGCTGATTCTTCCCCAGGCGCAGGGTGTCGCGAGCACGCGGCCGGCGATGGCGGGAATGCTGGTCAAGCGTCGTCGCGGTGGCAGCGTGATGTTCGCGCCCATCGATGCACGACTGGCGCGCGCGCAGCTGTCGGCGATCTCCGCTGTGAAGGTTTCGAGGTAACGCCAGAGGCCGCACCTCAACAAGAACTGCGAACAACTCTTCCCCGGTGTTCGCTTCTTCGCGCCGCGCACGACTTCCCCCGTTCGCGGCGCTTTTCTTTTATCTTCCCACCCCTCAGCTTCGAGGTAGCGTCCATGGCTTCAGGGGTGCGCGCACTCTGCGCGGGATTGTTGTCGTTCGGCATTGCCGCCGCCGCCGCCGCGGCCGCGAAGCCGGCACCGGTGACGCGGGTTCCCGGCGCCGACCAGGTGCAGGCCACGACGCTGGCCAATGGCATGAAGGTCATCATCTGGACCGACCGCGATATCCCCAACATCGCCATGTACAACTGGGTGCGCGCCGGCAGCCGCAACGAAGTGCCCGGTATCACCGGTCTCGCGCATTTCTTCGAACACATGATGTTCAACGGCACCAGCAAGCGCACGCCGGGCGAGTTCGACCGACTCATGGAAGCGCAGGGCGGCTCCAACAACGCCTCCACCAGCGAGAACGTCACCATCTACATGGACTGGATCCCGCGCAGCGCGCTCGACCTGGTGTTCGACCTCGAAGCGGATCGGCTCGCGAACCTGTCGTTCGATCCGAAGGTGGTCGAGAGCGAGCGCGGCGTCGTCTACTCGGAGCGCCGGCTTTCGGTGGAGGACAACAACCAGGGTTTCCTGGTCGAGCAGGTGCAGGCCGCCGCTTTCGTCGCGCATCCCTATCAGATTCCCACCATCGGCTGGCCGTCCGACATCCAGGGCTGGAAGTCCGAAGACCTGCAGAAGTTCTTCAAGACCTACTACGCACCTAACAACTGCACGCTGATCCTGGTCGGGGACATCGGCGCGGAGGAGGGCGTGGCGCTGGCGAAGCGGTACCTGGAACCAATACCAAGACAAGAACCGCCGCCGACGGTGCGCACCGTCGAGCCCGAGCAGCTCGGCGAGAAGCGTGTGCTCGTGGAACGCGATGCATCGACGCCGTTGCTGTACATGGCCTACAAGTCTCCCGCGGCGAATGATCCGCAGAGCCCGGCCATCAACCTGCTGGTGTCCGTGCTCACCGAGGGGGACTCCTCGCGCCT
>Ga0070664_100005397_pt1 | contig 10262 bp, 9 predicted proteins | sample KBSC73metaG_FD_65863 | JGI IMG/M metagenome (GOLD analysis project Ga0070664, IMG submission 65863) | Corn rhizosphere microbial communities from Kellogg Biological Station, Michigan, USA - KBS C7-3 metaG | ecosystem: Host-associated > Plants > Roots > Rhizosphere > Soil ... | reverse complement strand
TCGGGCGTGTTCGGTTCTGGGCGTGTCGGGTCCACCAGGTGGAAGCTGGTCTTGCCGATGCAATGATTGCCGGTTGGGGTTGGCAGGTGAAGGGTGTTCGATGCGGCGGGGGGTTCCGACAGGAAGCATCGCTGTGCATACGTCTGCGGAACCTCGCCGCCGCCGTCGTCGCTGCCGCCGCAGCCCGCCAGGATCAGCAAGGCGAAGCAGCAGGCGGTGAGTGACAGGCGCAGCGAGCGGGGCGTGCGGGCGGAGCGGGCGGATCGGATCTGCATGGAAGGTACGCGAGTGAAGAAAGCCGCAGTTTCCGGAAGCGAACCTGTGGCAAAGCTTAAGGTTCGCAAGGCGATACTGGGCCCATGCACCTCCTGATGATTGAAGACGACCTGGACCTCGGCCGCGCCTTGCAACAGGCCCTGAAGGCCGAAGGTCTCACCAGCCAGTGGTTGCGCCGGGCGGCCGATGCGCCGCTGCGGCTCGACGATCCGTCGATCGATTGCGTGCTGCTCGACCTGTCGTTGCCCGATGGCAGCGGCTTCGAGCTCCTGGCGCGTTGGCGCCGTGCGGGCAGCGGGGTGCCGATCGTCATCATCACTGCACGCTCTGCACTGGAGGACAGGCTGCTGGGGCTGGACGGCGGCGCCGATGACTTCGTCATCAAACCCTTCGCCACCGCCGAACTGGTGTCGCGCATCCGGGCGGTGCTGCGCCGCTATGCCCAACAGGCCTGCGAGGTCTGGACCGTCGGCGACCTGCAGATCGAGCCGCGGCGCCACCGGGCGAGCCTGGGCGGTGAGCCGCTGGAACTCTCGCCGCGCGAGTACCGGCTGCTGTTGGAACTGAGCCGTGAAGCGGGGGCGGTGGTCCCCAAGGGCGCGCTCTCTCAGCGGCTGGAGCCCCTGGGAGATCCGGTCGAATTTGGCGCCATCGAGGTCCATGTGTCGAATCTGCGGCGAAAGATCGGCGCCCAGCGCATCCAGACCGTCCGAGGCGTGGGCTACATGTTGACGGCATGATCAAGGCGTTTGTTCGTCGCACGCTGGTCAGGCGCGTGTCGGTGGCGCTGGCCGTGGCGTTTGCCGCGTTGTATCTGGTGTTGACGGGCTATGCGATCCTGACACTGCGGTCGGCTGAACAAGACGGCCAGTACCTGCGCACGGAAGCCGAAGCCACCTTGCGGGCGTTGGCAAAGGTGTCTCAACCGGGAGAGGCGCGGGCCGTGGCCCTTTCGGCGGAGGCAATGTCCAATGCATACCGGAGCTTCCAGCAGGCGCCGGGCGTGACACTGGTGCAAGTGTGGGACCGGCACGACCCGCAGATGGTCTACTCGACGCCGGAGGCTGGAAGCACCCTTTTGCCCGGATCCCCGAATGCACATACGCAGCAGGTCATCGGCGGTTCCGCCTATGGCGTGTTTCAGGGCGACACTCCCCGTTGGTCCTTGCGGTTTGCAGAGCCGGTCATGGCAAGTTCGTCGACGTGGGCGTGGGCCATCAGCGGTCTGATGCCCTGGATGCTGATTGCCTTTCCTTGCATGCTCCTTCCGATCTGGTTCGTGGTGTCGCACGGTTTGCGCCCCTTGCGGCGTCTGTCCGATCAAATCGCGCTGCGCAGTGCCGATGACCTGTCGGCCGTGAGCGGGGCCCCGGTGTACGAGGAGTTGAAACCGCTTGTGGCGTCGCTGAACCACCTGCTGGCGCGGCTTCGCCACAAGATCCAGCGCGAGCGCACGTTCGTGCAGGATGCAGCGCATGAACTGCGCACGCCGATGGCCGTGATCTCGGCACAGGCGCACGTACTGGCCACTTCGTCTGAGGTCGATCGCCTCGAGGCGGCCCTGCAGCTGGACCGCGCCATCGCCCGCGGCTCCCACCTGATCGAACAAATGCTGCAACTGGCCCGTGTCGACCACGAACTCAGCCCGCGCGTGTCCGAGGTGGATGCCGCGGAGCTGGCGCGCATGGTGCTGGCGCAGAGGGCACCCGCCGCCATGGCGCGCAGCATGGAACTTTCCCTCGATGCACCCGATTTGTTGCGCCAGGTGCTCGACGTGCAGGCCCTCCACTCGGTCCTGCACAACCTGGTCGACAACGCCATCCGCTATGGCAGCGCCGGCGGCCGCATCGTGGTGGCATTGAGAAGCGAAGCCGGTGCGTTGCTGCTGTCGGTCGCCGACGACGGGCCGGGCATTCCGGTGCACGATCGGGTGCTCGTGTTCGAACGCTTCTACCGCGGCGCGGATCACGATGCATCGGGCTCGGGGCTGGGCCTGGCCATCGTCAAGCAGGCCGTGGCGCGCATGTCGGGTACGGTGACGGTCGAAACAGGGCTGGCCGGGCGCGGCTGCTGCTTTGCAGTGCGCATCCCGACCGATCGGACGCCTGCCTGAACCTGCGCGCTCCACACCGGGGGCAACCTCATGAAAAGCCTCCCTTTGAGCCGCTTGGTGATGGCCGCATGAGACCGGCAACAGGTTCAAGACGGCCCCTGACTCCCAGCACCGTCTTGGGCCGCGCAAGCAGGCCCCTGGCTGATATAACGGCGGCCTCATGCCTTTGCCAAGTCAATCAATATCGTGGATATCAGAACCGTTGACCTGAACCTGCTGAAAGCCTTTGACGCGCTGATGGACGAGGGGAGTGTCACCCGCACGGCGGGGCGACTTGCGGTGACACAGCCTGCGGTCAGCGGCATGCTGAACCGGCTGCGAGAAAGCTTCGGCGATCCGCTGTTCGTCCGCACGCAGCGCGGCGTGATGCCCACGCCACGCGCCATCGAACTGGCCGGTCCGGTGAAGGACGTGCTCGCGCAGGTCGAGGCGCTGTTGCGCCCCGCGGCGTTCGATCCCGCCACCGCAAGTTTCACGGTCTCCATCGCCACGACAGACTACGCACTGAAGGCGGTCGTGATGCCGTTCCTCGCTGCGCTGAGACCGCTGGCGCCAGGCATTCGGGTGGCCGTTCGCCCGATGGACGAGACCCGGCTGCGTGGTCAGTTCGAGCGCGGGGAAGTGCACATTGCCTTGCTCACCCCGCAGACGACCCCGCAGGACCTGCATGCACGGCGGCTCTTCGACGAAGACTATGTCTGCGTGCTGCGCCAGGGCCATCCCGAGGCGGGGAGGGGGCGGCTCACCCTGGCGCGCTTTTGCGCGCTCGACCATGCCATCGTTTCGCTGGATGGCGGCGGGTTCGTGGGCGCCACGGATGAAGCACTGAAGGCACTCGGTCGCTCGCGGCGGGTGGTGTTGTCGATGCCGAGCTTCATGAGCCTGCTCGATGTCGTGCGCGCCAGCGACTTGATCGCTTTGGTCCCGAGGCGCCACGTTGCCGACGTGCGCGATGTGGTGTTGGTCCAGCCCCCGCTGCAGGTCGCGGGATTCACCAAGGTCGCGGCCTGGCATGCCCGCACGCACGAGGACGCGCGGTACCGGTGGGCACGTGCGCTGCTGTTTCAGTCCTGCGGGATCATGGAAGAGCCGCCGCCCGGCAGGAAACGCCAGCGGGTGAAAGACGCTCGGCAACGGCCCGCCAGGTAAGCGCCGGCGTCCGGATCACCCGAGTCGTTGCCCTGTTGCCAAAGGTGCCGAAGGGTGCCACTCGACGCAGACTTTGCCGAAGTGCGCACCGCTTTGCTGATAGTGAAACGCTTCGGCCAACTGCCCGAAAGCAAAGGTGCGATCGAGCACGGGGCGTTGCCCGGAGTGATTCAACGCCGCGACATAGTCCTGCTGCTGGCGCCGGTTGCCCACGATCAGCCCCTGCAGGCGGGCGTGCTTGCGCATCAACGCGGCCGTGGGCACGTTCCCCTCCCGGCCTGCGAGTGCCCCGATCAGCGCAATGCGCCCGCCCACGCGAACCGCATCCACGGACTGGGCCAAGGTGCCCGCGCCACCGACTTCCACGACGTGATCGACCCCGCGGCCATCGGTCCACGCGCGTGCCTTCTCTCCCCAATTCGGATGCTCTCGGTAGTTGACGACGTGGTCCGCGCCGTGCGCTCGGGCACGTTCGAGTTTCGCGTCTGAAGACGATGTGACCATCACCGCTGCGCCCATGGACTTTGCAAGCTGCAGGGCTGTGATCGAGACCCCCCCGGTGCCCAGCACGAGCACCGTGTCCCCTGGCTTCACGCCGCCGTCGACGACCAGCGCACGCCAGGCCGTCAGCCCGGTCGTTGTGATCGTGGCGGCCTCGGCAAAGCCCCAGTCGCGCGGCGCATGCGTGAACGCCGTGGCCGGCCGCACGACGTAGGGGGCCGCGAATCCATCGATTCCATCGCCGGGCGTGCCTGCAAAGTTGCCGACCTCTTGCCGGGGCAGGCCGTCCGGCCATTGAGGAAAGAAGCAGGACACCACGTGGTCCCCCGGCTGGAACTCCGTGACACCTTCACCCACGGCCTCCACCACACCCGCGCCATCGGACATCAACACTCGCCCGTCGGCCGTGGGAATGGTACCGTTGGCCACAAGCAAGTCATGGTAGTTGAGCGAGGTTGCATGGATGGCGACGCGAATGTGCCCGGGCCCGGGAGCGCCTGGGTCGGGTCGCTCGTCGATCTGAAGCCTGTTGATGCCACCGGGAGCGCGCACGACGAAAGCTTTCACGGTCACGCGCCCCTTGCCGGCCTGGCGGCATGGGCCCGCCCATCCGCGGCGGTGTGTCTTGCGTCGGTGAGGCCGGTGGACAAGTCGCCGTGGGTCAAGCCTGGCCCGCGCCCTTCGGGCCGTGCGATGTCGCTCATGGTCAGCATCCTCCATTCAGGGTCACAGTTCGCGTGCCGCCGCCCGTCATGCGCGATGCAGGGCCGGTGGCTGCGTGGTTTTCCGGGATGTTGCTGTCGGATCGATCATCAGTCCAATCATCTTTCAGGATCATGAATATCAGTTCGGCTGATATCTGCGCGTTGCCAAGCGAACAACAACGCCGTCGGGGCTGGCATCATGCAGCCATGCGCTGGATCGATACCCACTGCCACCTCGACGCTCCCGAGTTCGATGCCGATCGTGACGCTGTGGTGTCACGCGCTCGCGCCTCCGGGGTGGAAACCATCGTGCTCCCGGCCGTGGGCGCATTCGATTTCGACACCGTGCGCGCGCTGGCCCACGCGCACGGTTTCGCGTACGCGCTGGGCATTCACCCCCTGTTCGTGGATCGCGCCGACGACCGTGACCTGGACCTGCTGGCCAACCACCTCGAACGCCACCATGGTGACCCCCGCCTCGTGGCCATCGGGGAAATCGGCCTCGACCATTTCGTGTCCGGGCTTGACCAGGTACGCGCCGAGCGCTTCTTCGCAGCGCAACTGCAAATGGCGCAGCGTTTCGCCTTGCCGGTGATCGTGCACGTGCGCCGGTCCGCCGATGCCTTGCTCAAGCACTTGCGGCGTGTGCCGGTGCGCGGCATCGCGCACGCGTTCAATGGCAGCGACCAGCAGGCGGGCATCTTCGTCGACCTCGGTTTCAAGCTGGGCTTCGGCGGCGCCATGACCTTCGACCGTGCGCTGCAGATCCGTCGCCTGGCCGCCACCGTGCCCGATCACGCGGTCGTGCTGGAAACCGACGCCCCCGACATCCCGCCGCATTGGCTGTACCGCACGGCGGCACAGCGCGCGGCTGGCGAGACCATGCGCAACGAACCGGCGGAGCTCCCCCGGATCGGCGCCACGCTGGCCGAGCTGCGGGGCTGGACGGCTGAGCACACCGCCGAGGTGTGCCGGGCGAATGCGATGTCGGCGCTGCCCCGCCTGGGCGAACTGATGAGGGGGGCTTGATGTCCTCCGATGCCCCATTGCTTTGCGGCCTGCCGCCCGTGATCGACGCCCGGACGCGGCTCGTGGTACTCGGCAGTTTCCCCGGCGCGGCGTCACTCGCCGCCGGCCAGTACTACGCGCATCCGCGCAACCAGTTCTGGCCGCTGTTGTCGGCGTTGTGGGGCATCGACCTGCGCGCGTTGCCCTACGCGGCCCGGCTCGACGTGATGAAGGACCGCGGTGTGGGTTTGTGGGATGTGTATGCCCATTGCCGCCGCGAGGGCAGCCTCGACAGCGCCATCGAAGACGCCCGGCTCAATGACCTGGCAGGCCTCAAGGAGCTGGCGCCGGGCCTCACCGCCGTGGCGCACAACGGTGGCGAATCGGCGCGTTCGATGCGGCATACCTCCGCCTTGGGTGTCAAGGTGGTGCGCCTGCCGTCCACCAGCCCGGCCAACGCATCATGGCGCTTCGAGCGCAAGGTGGAGGCGTGGCGCGCTGTGTTCGTGATGCACGGCGTCGCCTGAACTTTTCCTGCTTGCGAGCGACGCAAGCTGGGTTGCGCCTGACATCGGGCCGGGCTCTGGCAGACTGCGGCGCCGCACCCCCAGAACTTTCCCAATTCCTCGAGATGGCCACCCGCAAGCGAAAACCAGAACTGGCCCCGGCCACCATGTCAGAGGCCGATGGCGTGCGCTACCTTCACCTCGGCACGCCGTGGGTGCAAGGCGCCATGCGTGTACGCAAGCCCCACGCGCTCGAACTGGAATACATCCAGCGCATGATGGCGTGGATGCTGTTCCGCGATCCCGCCCAGGTGGACAAGGGGCACGCCGTGCAACTCGGGCTGGGCGCTGGCGCCATCACGCGCTTTTGCCATCGCAACCTGCGCATGAAAACCACGGCGGTCGAGTTGAACCCCACCGTCATCACGGCGTGTCGCATGTGGTTCCACCTGCCGGAGGACGACGCGCGGCTCTCGGTGGTCAACGTCGATGCGGCGGCATTCGCCGCCGACCCGGCCCACCACGGCACCGTCGACGTACTCAACGTGGACTTGTACGACCACGATGCGGCGAGCCCCGCGCTCGACGATGAGGCGTTCTACCGCCACTGCCATGCGCTGCTGACCGACGGCGCCGTGATGACCGTGAACCTTTTCGGACGCGACGCAAGCTTCGAGCGCAGCACGGCGCGCATCGCCGCGGTGTTCGGCCGCGAGGCGCTGCGCAGCCTGCGCCCCACGAAAGAGGGCAACACCATCGTCGTGGCATGCAAAACCCTTGCAATTCCTGACCGGGACGAGCTTGCCCGGCGTGCCGAAAACATCGAAACTCGGTTCGAATTGCCCGCCCGCAAGTGGTTGCGCATGCTTCGTGCGCTGCCGGCCGACCCGAGCCCCTCCTGAAATGAAAGCTGCTGCCACCCAAGCCACCGCCAAACTTCCCAGTTCGCATCCAGCGGGTCGGCTCGAATGGCGGCGCTTGCTGAAGTGGCTGCGCGACGACGGCATCATCTCGGACGCCGACCACGCCACCATCGAGAAACGCTTCGCCACCGCCGACAGCAAGCAGCACCCCCTGGTGCGCCTGGGCAGCGCGGGCCTGAGCCACGCACGCACCGGCAAGGCCCTCGACACGGAACTGCTCACCGAATGGCTCGCCAAGCATTGCGCGCTGCCCTACCAGCGCATCGATCCGCTGAAGGTGGACGTGGGCCGCGTGTCCGAAGTCATGTCCATCAACTACGCCGAGCGGCGCCGGTCGCTGCCGCTGCAGGTGGCGGCGCATGAGGTGATCGTCGCCACCAGCGAGCCGTTCGACGTGGCCTGGGTGCCCGAGATCGAGGCGCACACGCGCAAGGCGCTCAAGCTCGTGGTGGCCAACCCGGTCGAAATCGCCAAATTCACCACCGAGTTCTACACACTCTCCAAATCCGTGCGCAACGCGGTCAAGACGGGCGAGATGGCCGCTTCCGCGAGCTTCGAGCAACTGGTCGAGCTGGGCCGGTCCAACAAGCAGCTCGACGCCAACGACCAGGGTGTGGTGCAGGTGGTGGACTGGCTGTGGCAATACGCGTTCGACCAGCGCGCGAGCGACATCCACCTCGAGCCCCGGCGCGACCTGAGCGTGATCCGCTTCCGCATCGACGGCGTCATGCACACCGTGTACCAGCTGCCGCCGGGCGTGATGAACGCCATGATTGCCCGCATCAAGCTGCTCGGCCGCATGGACGTGGTGGAGCGCCGCCGCCCGCTCGACGGCCGCATCAAGACGCGCAACCCGAGCGGCGACGAAGTGGAAATGCGCCTGTCCACGCTGCCCACCGCCTTCGGCGAAAAAATGGTCATGCGGATCTTCGATCCCGACACCACCGTCAAGCAACTCGATGCGCTCGGCTTCGGAGCCCATGACGCCCAGCGTTGGGAGGGACTCACCGCCCGCGCACACGGCATCATCCTCGTGACCGGCCCCACGGGTTCGGGCAAGACCACCACGCTGTATTCCACGCTGAAGCGGCTCGCCACCGACGAAGTCAACGTCTGCACCATCGAGGATCCCATCGAGATGATCCAACCGGCGTTCAACCAGACGCAGGTGCAACCGGCCATCGACCTCGGCTTCGCCGAAGGCCTGCGCGCGCTGATGCGGCAGGATCCGGACATCATCATGGTCGGCGAAATCCGCGACCTGGAGACCGCCGAGATGGCCATACAGGCGGCCCTCACCGGCCACCTCGTCTTCAGCACGCTCCACACCAATGATGCGGCATCGGCCATCACGCGGCTGGTCGACCTGGGCGTGCCGCCCTACCTGATCGGGGCCACGGTGATCGGCGTGCTGGCCCAGCGGCTCGTACGCACCTTGTGCCCGGGCTGCCGCCAGCCTGATGAAGGCGTCACGGCCGATGCACTCAACACACTGATCAAGCCGTGGACACTGAGCGGCAAAGTGCGGGCGTACAAGGCGGCGGGTTGCCTGGAATGCCGCATGACAGGCTACCGCGGGCGCGCCGGCCTGTACGAGCTGCTGGAGGTGACCGATGGGGCACGCAACGCGATCACTCCGGTGCCCGACGTAGGCGCGCTGCGCCGGCAGGCACTGAAGGATGGCCTGCGGCCCTTGCGCCTGGCCGGCGCCATGAAGATCGCCGAGGGGCTGACCACGGCGGAGGAAGTGCTGCGCTCCACGCCCATGTGGGAAGGCTGAGGGCTTGCGGATAACCGCTACGTGTAAACCACAGACGCCAGTTGGGTCTTGCTGCCTAGAATCGCACACAACGGCCACACGTGAGGGGTGCTCAGGTGAAGATCAAGAGTCAACAGGATTTCTATTCCGGATTGATGTTCATGGTGGTCGGCCTCGCGTTCGCGTTCGGCGCCACCGACTACAGCATGGGCGTCGCGGCACGCCCGGGCCCCGGGTACTTCCCGATGATCCTCAGCGTGCTGATGGCCATCCTCGGCGCGATCGTGGTGTTCACATCGCTCACCATCGAAGTGGAAGGTGGCGATCCGGTGGGCCACATCGCCTGGCGGCCGCTGATCGTGGTGGTATTGGCCATCACGCTGTTCGGCGCGCTGCTGCCGCGGGCTGGCCTGGTGATCACGGTGCCCATCCTGATCGTGGTGGTCAGTCTGGCGGGCGAAGAATTCAAGTGGCTGGGCGTGGCGATCAACTGCGTCGTGCTCACGGTCTTCTCGTGGCTCGTGTTCGTGAAGGGCCTTGGCCTCACCATCCCCGTGTGGCCGGCCTGAATACCGTCCGCAACTGATTTGAACGCCCCCGGAAGCCGCCCATGGATCTCATCAACAACCTTGCAATGGGGTTCGGCGTTGCCTTCACGCTGAACAACCTGATGTACGCGTTCTTCGGCTGCGTGCTGGGAACACTGATCGGGGTGCTGCCAGGCCTCGGTCCCGTCGCCACCATCGCGATGCTGCTGCCGTCGATCTACTCCCTCGACGCCACGCCCGCGCTCATCATGCTCGCGGGCATCTACTACGGTGCGCAGTATGGTGGCTCCACCACCGCCATCCTGATCAATGTGCCGGGTGAATCGAGCTCGGTGGTGACCGCCATCGACGGTTACCAGATGGCCCGCCAGGGCCGTGCCGGCGCGGCACTGGCCGCCGCGGGCCTCGGCTCCTTCTTCGCCGGTTGCGTGGGCACCATCATCATCGCGGCCTTCGCGCCACCGCTGACCGAACTCGCATTCAAGTTCGGCCCGGCCGAGTACTTCTCGCTGATGGTGCTGGGCCTGATTGGTGCCGTGGTGCTGGCCTCCGGCTCGCTCCTGAAGGCCATCTCGATGATCATCCTGGGGCTGCTGCTGGCGCAGATCAACACCGACGTGATCTCCGGCGTGCCTCGTTACTCCGAACTGCCATTCACCGGCATCAACTTCCCCGAACTCACTGATGGCATCGGCTTCGTCGTGATCGCCATGGGCGTGTTCGGCTTCGGCGAGATCATCGCCAACCTCGGCCAGCCGGCCGAGCACCGCGAGGT
>Ga0070664_100005394_pt1 | contig 10265 bp, 4 predicted proteins | sample KBSC73metaG_FD_65863 | JGI IMG/M metagenome (GOLD analysis project Ga0070664, IMG submission 65863) | Corn rhizosphere microbial communities from Kellogg Biological Station, Michigan, USA - KBS C7-3 metaG | ecosystem: Host-associated > Plants > Roots > Rhizosphere > Soil ... | reverse complement strand
GTGAAGTTGTTTCCTTCAACGAGGATGTCTGAGGGAATGCGATCGGCCGTCTTGCTGTCTGCGCCACCAAACATGACGTTCTCGCTGGCGGCCTCGAGGAAATTGTTCGTGATCGTATATGGACCGGCGCCGTCCCAGGCGCAGAACGCTTGCGAGTCCTGGCTCGTCCTCGCGATATTGGCAATGTACGAGCGCGTCAACGTGATTTTCTGCCCGTTGCCTCGAATTCCTCGCTTCTGGCCGTTGATACCGCCGACGATCAGGAGGCGGTCCAGGTAGATGTTCGTCGACTCCTGGAGGAGGATGACCTCTCCCGTGCCGTCGACAACCGGTTCGAACGCGATCCCGTCGAGCCGCCAGTTCGAGGCGCCGGTCCCGTCGAGGACGGCCCACGCCACCGGAGAGGCGAGCGTTGGAAGCAACGCCGCGTCCTGGGGCCCGATGCGCCGCTCCGGAAGAATCGCCGAGGATCGAATGGTAATCGGCGGACCGGACGGGTTCGGCGGCAGCGTGAACGGGCCGACGTAGCGCGCGCCAGCCTGCAAGACGAGAACGTCTCCCGCGTGCGCGGCGTTCAGCGCCATCTGCAAGTCGGCACCGGCGGGGACGACCGTTGTCGCGGCAACAGCATCCGTCGGGAGCGATGTGCCGATCATCACCGGAATAGAAACCATCCTAAGTACAAGCAGAGCTGTCCGCACAGGAGAGAGTGGGCCCATTTGCTTTGTCCTTGAGAAAAGGGGGGGCGCGGCTAACGCCGAGCTTCAAGCTCAGCAAGTGAGGTACCACTACGGCCGAGGCGGCTTGTCAGCGATATTTCGTGGGCTGGTTACGAGCGACTTACATTTCTGTACTTCAAATTACAGATTTGGCTTGTCGTCTGTTGAAGTGGAGCAGTGCGCGTGAAGAAGAATTACAGAATAGGGGGCTTCTGACCTATTTCGTACGTCCCGGCGCCGAGCGCGGTTCGCGCTCTGGCGGTCGTCGACGGACGAGCTCTTCCATATTTGCTCCAAGGATCGACCCGTCGATACCGGCGGTGCGAAAACTGCTGTTAAGGCGCAGGCGGTAATCGTCATGCGCGCTGTCCATGAACTCGGCCATGAGCTGCGCGACGGTGGGAAACAAATTGTCCGGTGGATAACGCGCCGGATCGCCCCCTGCGAGGACGTTCCGTCGAAATTCGTCGTGGCTCACATACGCGGTAATTGCCGTCCTGCCAATCCCAGCGGACTCGCCGATGATCCCGAATTGATTGTGGCGCGCGAGGTTGTTGGTGAAGTGAAGGTTGTCAATCACCCACGGCTTTCCGTTCTGGGTTCCGTAAAACTGCACGACGCTGCCGCTCTGGATCACGGTGTTGTGGTCGATGACAATGTTTGCGGGGCCGCCGCCGATCAGGAGAAAGCGACCGTCTCCTCCCCAGTGGGCGGAATCCACGTCATAAAAAACGTTATTGCGGATCACCAGACCACGCATGTGCGCGCTCGGGTGCTCGTAATCGGTTCCGAGGATATTGATTGCGGAAGAGACGTGCCGAACGATGTTGTATTGGACCGTGACATCGGACACGTCCGACCATGGGGCCTTGCCATCCTGATTCACCGGCTTGAAGAGGAGGGCGTAACCTGTCTGCGCCGCGACCCAGTTATTCTCGAACATGTTGGACTCGACCACGACCTGCCGCGCATTTTTCAGCTCGAGCAGATTCTTCACCGTCCAGCGTGAACCCCGCCACTCGACCGGCTTCGTCACGTAGTTGCGCCGGATGGTGATCCCGGTCGGGACGAGATCAGGAATGGACGGATCCGACCCTCCAAACATCACATTCTCAGCAGCCGCTTCCAGATAGTTGTTGTCGATCACAAATGGGCCGGGCCCGTTCCAGCCGCAGATCGCCTGACTGTCCTGGCCGTCGGCCTTGATGTCCCGAATGTCGGAGTTGCGAATGACGGTGTCACCGCTGTTGAGCGCGATCGCCCGCTTCTGCCCCTTCGCCGCATCACCGCGAATGATCAGGCCATCGAGTTCGAAATGGTGTGGCACGCTCGCAAGCTCGCGTTGCGCTGCACTGCCATCTCCGAGGCTGATGATGTTGCCTTCACCGCCGGAATTTGCCTGAAAGGCAAGCCACTGCAGGCGCCAATGATGCGCACCTGGCTTGGTCGCCAGTGCCGAGCTTCCGTTTGGTGACCGTAGCGTCGGCATCCATTCCGCGTGATCGGGCGTCACCCGCCCCCCCGTCGGAAAGTGCGAGTTGTCGGCTGCCGATCGAATCGTGATGAACTGCGCGGGAACGACGGTGGACTGTTCCGGAAGCGCCGGCAGCGTAAAGTTCCCGACAAAGGTCGCCCCCGGTTCGAGCAGCAACACGTCGCCGGGGCGCGCGCGATTGATGAAGGTCTGGAGATCGGCGCCCGCTGGCACATTCGTCTGCACGGCCGGGATCGGTTCGGCGGGACCGACAGGAGTAGCGCCGCTCATCTCCGCCACAAGGCCGGAGGGTTTTGCTAGCGTTGCCACGAACAAGACCAATAGCAACTTTGCCGTACGCATGACTATAGGCATCCAAACCATATGCCAGAGCCAGCCGCGTGCTGATCGCCCGAGCTCATCATTTAGGACCACTCACGGTGATGTAGTTGAAGTTTCCTACGGCCCCGCTGGCGCCGGCCTTGTCCATGACGACCCTCCACACTTGCGAACCGGCTGATAGTGAAACGCCAGCTTTCCGAACGGTGCTCCAGGTTTGCCAACCGCCGGTATTCGGCACCGTGAGCGGGCCCGTCTTGTCGACGCCGTTCACCTCGATATGAAATGTTCCGCCGCTCGCTGGTGACGCGACGCGCACATCTATGTCATAGGTGCCAGCCGTCGCGACGTTCACCGTATAGTTGAGCCACTCTCCGGCACCCACCCAACCAATGTCGTAGCCAGCGCCACCGTCCGACGTCCGTTCGATATCAACGTCGGTCGTCCGATACTGACCTCCGGAATTACCGGTGCTTGTGTCCACGTACGCCAGACCCGCGCCACCGTTGTCGAAGTTCTCGACTTGAATGGTGCCAGGCAAGGCCACTGCGGTGCCACTGAACGGAGTGCTGGCCGTACCACGCGCGACGCGAATGTAGTTGAAGTTCCCCACGGCATTAGTCGCCCCGTTTGTGTCCATGACAAGCCGCCACAGCTGCTGCCCGGCGTTGAGACTGACGGCACTCTTGCGTACTGTCGTCCATTTTTGCCATCCGGAGGTATTCGGAACCGTCAACCGGCCGGTGATGTCGGTACCGTTCGCCTCGATGTGGAACGTCCCGCCGGCGCCCGCGGACGACACACGGACATCGATGTCATAGGCTCCCGCGGCCGACACATTGACGGTGTACGTCAACCACTCGCCGGCCGCCACCCAGCCCACGTCGTGCCCTCCACCCGAATCCGACGTGTCTTCAATGTCGACGTCGGTCGAGCGATACTGTCCGCCTGAATTGCCGGATGTCGTGTCGCGGTAGGCAACGCCGCTCCCGCCATTGTCGAAGTCCTCCGCCTGGAACGTTCCAGGGAGCGCGGTCGGCGTACCGCCGAACGGAGCCGGACTCCCCACCGGAGGTGGCGCAGTCCCACCGCCACTGTCTCCGCCACTACTAGGAGGCGGAGGGGGCGCACCCTTCATCGCCGCATCAAGCGCGGCGAAGTCCACGCCCAGAGTTTTGCCGTCGGTTCCTGCGCCATTGTAGATACTTGCCGCAATCAGCCGGAAGTCATTGGCGGCGACGTCCACGAACTGCGCGTCGAAGGTCGCCATGTTCGGATAGAAATTGTCTGGCGGGTAGAGCGACGGATTGGCTCCTCCAATCGCGTTTCTCCGAACAATCGCGTCAGGGAAGTAGGCCGCAAGAGCGCTGTTCCCGAAGCCCGCGCCGCTGCCGAAAATACCGTACTCGTTTTGCGGCGCGATGTTGTTCGTCAGAACGAAGCTCGGAATAGGCGCGCCATCGGCAAGCACGATCATCCTGTCCTGATGGATGGTGTTGTGATCGACTGTGACGCCGACCGGCGCGCCGGTCATCAGCAGAAAATGCTCGCTTCCCCACGTGGCCGACACGTCGTACACCACGTTGTTTCGAATCAGGACGTTGGTCGTGCGCTGGCTCGGATAATCGTAGTCGGTCCCGAGAATATCGATCCCGCCCGCGACATGCTGGATCACGTTGTTGGTGAGCGTGATGTCGCGAACAACGGACCACGGCGCGGTGCCACTCTGATTGCGCGGCGTCAGCAGGATCGCATAGCCCTTCTGGGAAGCCGCCCACGAGTGTTCGAAGACGTTCCCGTCGATCAGAACGCGCTGCGCGTTCTTCAGTTCGAGCAGGTTCTTGACATTCCACTTCTTCGCTGCAGTGGGCGGCGTGCCAGCGGTTTCGCCGCTGCCTGTGTAGACGATTGAGGTCGTACCGGGAGCGCTCTGCATGTAGCGATTCTCTCCGCCGGCACTCGTCCCTCGGTAAACGCGATAGAAGTCCGCGGCCGCGACGCCGCTCCAGGTGAGCGTCACGCGCGTGCCACTGGTCGCCACGACCACCCGCGCCTCAGCAGACTTCGCCGACACAGCTTCGTCTCCTTCGGTTTTCATCACCGCAACCACCGTGAAGTAGTGCGTGCCGGCGGCAAGCGCGCCGCCGCTGGCAGCCGTCGTGATCGCAGGAGCGGACGGTGTCGTCAGGATCGGATTGCGCCAGCTCACGGGCTTGGTGAATAGATTGCGGGTGATTTGGATGTCGCTTGGAACCAGGTTCGGGATCTTGGGATCCGCGCCACCGAAGAGAATGTTCTCGGTGCTGGCTTCCAGATAGTTATTCGAGATCTTGAAAGGACCCGGCCCATTGAAGCCGGCAATGGCCTGCGAATCGATCTCAACGGCGGCGCACGCGGACACAAAACTATTGAGCACATCGAGCGACGCGCCATTGAGTGCGATGCACCGCTTTTGTCCCTTGGTCTTGTGACCGTGCACATACACCCGATCGAGAACAATTCCATACGGAACGACGCTCAGCGTCGTCTGCGCGGCAGAGTTATTGCCCCATTCGATCAGCGTGCCCCATCCTTCCTGCGCCACGCCGTCGATGTCGAGGAACTGCAGGCGGTAATTGTGCGCACCGGGAGCCGCCTGCAACACGGGCGTGGTCCTGTAACCTCCGCCGACACCTTTCAAGCGCGCTAACTGATTCAACGCCACGTTGGCCCCGGCATATCCGGGAGGCACGAGACGGATGCCGGCTGCCGGCAGCGCGCTGTCCGATGCGTCGGATCGGATCAGAATCGGAGCGGTGTTGGACCCGCTCTTCACGGGAAGGACGAAATTACCGACGAACGTTTCTCCGGCCCTCAGGAGAATCGTGTCCCCCGGCGATGAGGCGTCCAGCGCGTCCTGGAAGTCAGCGTACGCGCAACCGCTCGCGCAAACCGTCAGGGTCGCTGCCGACGCCTCGCGCGAGGTTCCTACCGCAATCGAGCCCGCAAACAGAAACGAAAGGACAGTCGGCAGACCGAGCCGACACACGAAGGACAGACGCATCAGGGGCACACCTTGTTTGGATTGAGAGTGAGGGTCAGCAATGGAACCGAGCGGCGGTCGCAATTGATGCGCCAACTGCAGAGAAGCTGCGCCCAGTCCCGCATTCGGGGCCGCCTATAAGCGGCAGGCTCCAGATGTGCAGTCAAAAACAACTGAGCCGTTTGTAAGGATTACATCGGCGCATCGAGGGTCACGGTTTGCCTAAAGACGGGATTCCAATTCCCACTTCGGCGGGGACGTCCGATCGATGGGGAGGCTAAGACCATATTTTTCACAAATTTGTCGCGTGGCACCTCACTTGCTGCCCCATGCATTTCGAGCATACGGGTGCCCGAAGGCCATGAGCACGCGTGATTCTTCGTGTGAGGCAAGGATCCAGAGATGCGAAATGTATTAAGACTCTTTGCTGCCGCACTCGTCGGAGCGGGATTGATCGTGCCCTCCGTTGTTCGAGCCCAAGGCGGTGCTCTTCCTGCTCAACAGCCGCCACCGGGTTGGGTCTTCACTCCGTCGATGACGGTCGGCGGAACGTGGGACGACAACGTGCTCCTCGTCAATCCCGGCACGAATCCTCCTGCCGACTACGGGTCACCCATTACCCCGGCGGCGAACCTGAGCTACACCGGAAAGTACACGCAATTTTCAACTGGTTATTCAGGATCGTTCCTCCGCTATGCGACGCTGACCGAGTTGAATAGCCTTCAGCAATCGTTTCACGCCATGGCCGAGCGACGGGCAAATGCCCGATTCACGTTCTTCGGCCAGCAATCCTTCAATGCCTCTCCGACCACGGATGTCCTTCAACTGGCCGGAGTTCCGTTTTTTCGCACCGGATCCCGATCGTTTGCCGCAACCGGCGGCATTCATGCGGCGCTGTCCAAGCGTGTCGCGCTCAAAAGCACTTATGTGCTGCGCGCAGTTGACTTCGACACCAATGCGTTCACCTCGAATCAGCTTCAGGGAGGCCACGCGCACGACATCATTACCTCAATCGATTACTCGCTCAGTCGCAGGCTCACGGTGGGCGGCGAATACCAATTCGAGCGCGCCATCGTGAACGGCAGAATGATCGCCGGCGTCGCCGGTCCCGAAGACCGATTCAACATACAGACGACGATGGCAACCGCACAGTATCAAGTCAGCGCCGGGACCACCATCGACGGAGCGGTCGGGGTGGCGATGCTCGGTGCGGGCCTGACACATGAAGCGCGCACCGGCCCCGAGTGGCACGCCGGCGTTTCTCACAAGACCGGCCGCGGCGTCGTCTCGGCGAGCTACCTGCGATCGTACATTCCCTCGTTCGGATTCGGTGGAACGCTTCAAAACCAGCAGTGGGCGGCATACGTCCACATGCCTCTCGGCCTCACTCGCACCTATGTCGACGGCGGCATAACCTGGCTCCACAACGATCCGCTTGATACCAATCAGCCGAGCCTGCAGAGCTCGTGGATTTCCACGGCTCTCGGTTACTCCGCGACACGGTGGTTGAAGCTGGAAGGTTTCTACGGCCGCACCCAGCAGGACTCTCAGCGCATCGGAGGCCAGTTGGAGCGCAACCAGGTCGGGTTCCGTGTCGTGGCGGTCAAGCCGCTCAGGCTTCAGTAACCGTCGATCCAGCTGCCGTATGCCACATGTCAGCGTTGTCATACCCGTATTCAACGCCGCGCCGCTCGTCACGTCGGCGCTGCGATCGGTCTTCGCCCAGACGTTCACCGATTTCGAGGTCGTCCTCGTGGACGACGGCTCGGAGGATCGCGAGGCACTGACTGCAGCGCTCGCGGAGTTCTCCGGACGCGTCCAATGCATCCGCCAGGCGAACGGCGGTCCGGCCCGGGCCCGCAACACAGGAATTGGCGCCTCAACGGGAGAGCTGGTCGCGTTCCTCGACGCCGATGACGAGTGGCTGCCCGAAAAGCTGGCGCGACAGGTTGAGTATTTCAGCTGCTATCCGCAGACGGGATTGCTGCATACCGCAGTCGTCCACGGGACGCGCCACGGCGCATCATTCGACGGGCCGCCCCGGCTGGCATTCTGCGAGCTGTATCACACGGATTTCTTCATCAACACCCTGACGGTCATGATGCCGCGCCGGGTACTGGAAGAGGTCGGCGGCTTCGACGAGCGCCGGGAGATCCATGTCGAGGACTGGGATCTCTGGCTGCGCACCGCCGCACGTCATCCGATCGGATACATCAGCACGCCGCTCGCGCATCATCGTCGGGGCGGCCTGATGAGCCGTCAGATCGATCGCACATACGAAGCCCAAATGCTGGTCATGGCGAAGAGCCAGGCGCTCTGCCACGACGCCTGCGCCCGGCACAGGGCGGGTCCAGAGCGATGCGAGCGACTGCGCCGTCACGTCCTCCATCGCGACTGGGGACACAATCGTTTCGAAACCGGAGACGCTCGCGGCGCCCGGGCCCAGTTCCGGCGCGCCCTCGCGCAGGCGCCGTTCGATTTGGCAACCCTGCGGCTGTACCTATCGACCTTCGCCAACGAGCGTTGGCGGACGCGGGTGCGGCGCCTCCTGGTTGGAAGACCGCAGCCCCCCAACACGGCGCCCTCGAACACCGAGGCACCCCAGGTGGCACGTGGCTCGGTGTCGCTCGTCCACGACACGCCGTACCGTCGTCTCCGCCGGCACGCAATCCGCCGCATTCACGCGCTCGACGACACGGTCGCTCGAACGACGCAGGATCGGAAGCGCGTTCTCTTCGAAGCCGCGTCGCCGATGAGCCTGACGATCTTCATGCCGCTGTACGAACGGCTCAAGCAAGACCCGAGAGTGGAGCTCTGGTTCACCTCATGCGCAACCGCGTGGGAACCGGATGACATCTTCGGGCTCTTCGGCATCACCGATAACGTCCTCAGCCGTAAAGTCGCCAGGGGCTTCAAAACCGACGCGTACATCAATACGGACTTCTGGGACATGACGTGGTTGTACCGGTTCACCCGGCGCATCCACCTTTTTCACGGCGTGGCCGGCAAGTACAACCTTGACGCTCCGGTCGATCTGGCACCGACGATCGCCGGGTTCGATTGCCTCATGTTCGCGAACGACGATCGCCGGCGGCGCTACATCGACGCTGGTCTCGTAATCGACGATGAGCGACACGCCCCCATTGTCGGCTACCCCAAGGTGGATTGCCTCGTCGACGGGTCCCTGGATCGCGAGACGATCGCGCGTTCCCTTCAGCTCGATCCGTCCGTGCCGACGGTGATTTACGCGCCAACCTGGTCGCCCGAGTCGTCGCTGAACACGGGCGGGCTCGATGTCGTTGAACGCCTGGCGGCCGCCGGACTTCAGGTCATCGTGAAGCTGCACGACCGGTCGTATGACCGGCAGCGGCGCGGTTCAGGCGGCATCGACTGGGCCGACGAGCTGCGCCGGTATGACGCCCACGCACGCGTGCGCATCGCCCGCGAATCGAATGGCTGCCCGTTCATGGTGGCGTCCGATGCGATGGTGAGCGACCACAGCTCCATCGCATTCGAATACATGCTGCTCGATCGGCCTCTCATCGTCCTCGACCGCCCCGCGCTGATTAAGAAGGCGGGCATCAGCCTCGAGAAGGTCGAACGTCTTCGCGCCGCTGCCGATGTCGCGACGGATCCGCGGATGGTCACGAACGCGGTGCTCGCCGCTCTCCAACAACCTCAACGCCTCTCGGCTGAACGGCAACGTACAGCGGCGGCGCTTTTCTTCGAACCGGGCACAGCAACCGACCGGGCGCTTGCCGAGATATACCGGCTGATTGATCTTCCGATGCCGGCTGCGACGGTCGCCGCAGCTGCATCGAGCCGGCAGCTCGCCACGGCGGGATAACACGATGGCACACACCGATTCCATTTCCGTCCTGATTTGCACCTACAACCGCGCCGAGTTACTCGGACAGACACTTGAAGCCCTGTCGCAAGCCACAGCTCCGGATGCATGTTCAGTAGAAGTCGTCGTCGTCGACAACAACTCGACCGACGGTACCCCCGCGATCGTCCGTCGTGCCGCGGCATCTTGTCCCTGGCCGGTGCACTACGTGCACGAACGGCAGCAGGGCAAGGGGTTCGCACTCAATGCCGGGTTGTCGGTTTCGCGCGGCGACATCATCGCATTGACTGACGACGATGTCGTCCCAAGTGAGGACTGGCTGGTGCGAACCCTCTCGAACTTCCGCAGTGCTGAGGACGTCGTGTTCGTCTTCGGAAAAGTGCTGCCTCGGTGGGCGGTCTCTGCTCCGCCGGAAATGCTCACGGTTCGTGCCCGGGATATCTGGGGTCCGCTTGCATTGGTGGACTACGGTGACGAGACGATTCGATACGATGCGGCAACCTTCGGCACCCGACGGCTTCCGGTGGGTGCGAATCTCTCGATTCGCCGCGACGCGATCGAGAGGGTCGGCGGTTGGCGTACAGACCTGGGCAAGGTCAACGACACGCTGATTGCCGGGGAGGACCACGAGCTGTGCGTCCGCCTTTTTCGCGCCGGGTTGTACTCCGGAATCTATGATCCAACCGTCTCGGTCCGGCACCTCGTGCCCGCCTCTCGGTTGACCCGACGCTATTTCAGGCGATGGTTCTACTGGCACGGCCGGACGATGGCGAGAATGGCCGACGCGGTCTATCTCGATCTGGATCTCACACGCGTCCCCTCGATTGCCGGAGTACCGCGCTTCGTCTATCGCGAATTCCTTCA
>Ga0070664_100005391_pt1 | contig 10269 bp, 11 predicted proteins | sample KBSC73metaG_FD_65863 | JGI IMG/M metagenome (GOLD analysis project Ga0070664, IMG submission 65863) | Corn rhizosphere microbial communities from Kellogg Biological Station, Michigan, USA - KBS C7-3 metaG | ecosystem: Host-associated > Plants > Roots > Rhizosphere > Soil ... | reverse complement strand
CCCAAGCCGATCGCCGGCTGGTTCGGAAAGGGCGTTCGCGGCTGTCGACGGGGGACCGACGAGGACATCCCTGCCCGGCGGCAAGTATGGATTGGTGTGAGGGAGCGAACCGACCCCGCGAGTCCCGATGGGTGGAACGCCCGTAGGTGCGCACACACTTCATCCTCGGAGCAGCGGTGTTTCGATGCCCAGGATGGATCAGACGTGCTCGGGGAAGGTGATGACGACCTTGTCCGCACCGCCGGGTGTGAGGGTCAGTCGCAACGCTCGGTCGACGTCGGCCACGTCGATCTCGTCACTCACGAGCGGAGCGAAACGCCGCCAGTGCCGCGCCAGGTCGTCGGTCACCTGGAAGATCTCGGTCGGATAGCCGACGGAGGCGACCATGCGCAGCTCACCCGCCAGGAACCGGCGGAGGTCGACGTTGACCGGCGCGTGGTGCATCCCGACAATCCCGAGCCGCGCCCCCTGCTTGCCGTTGTCGAGGAACGCCGTGATCACCGACTCGTGCCCGGCCGCGTCGACGTAGACGTCAGTACCGGCGCGTGGCGCACCCACCACGTTGGTGCCCGGCCCGTGCAGCTGCGCCAACCGAGCGCCGACGTCGTCGGTCGTTGCGTCGACGACCGCGTCGGCGCCCACCGCCAACGCCGTCTGCAGCCGTCTCGCCACGACGTCGACCACGACAACGTGGGCCAGGCCCGCCAGCTTCAGCCAGATCGCCGTGCCGAGCCCGATCGGGCCCGCGCCGAACACCACCGCGGTCTCGCCTGCTTTCACGCCGAGCTGGTTCGTCAGGTGCTTCGCCACGGCCATCGGCTCGTTCAGTGCGGCGACGGCAAAGGGTACGGCCGGATCGATCCGGTGGAGCGCGCGGTTGGCCTCCGCGTCGTGCAGCACGATCCAGTCGGCGATCGCGCCGTAGCGCGAGCCGCTGCCGATGGTGCCGTCTGGTGCCGCCATCGGGTTGACGACGACGTGATCGTCCGGCGCGATGCCGGTGACGTCCGCGCCAACGGCGGCGACCACACCAGCCGCCTCGTGGCCGATCGGCAGCGGGCCCGATCCCATGCCGCCTTCCCGGAGGTAGCCGACATCGGTGCCGCAGACGCCACAGGCGCGGATCCGCACGAGCACGTCACGCGGGCCGATCGAGGGAAGCGGGATCGTGCGCGTCTCCCACTGCTCGGGGCCGGTGACGTACACACCCGTGGACGCGGTCGGGGGGAATGCGATGGTCATGACGGTTCTTCCATGTCGGGTCAGCTGTGCGGGTAGGCCCCGCGCCGGGGCTGGGTCGAGCGAGCTCCGGTCGTGTGTGCACGGGTCGCTCAGGACAGCTGCACGCGCGTGCGCAGCTCGAACGAGGTGGTGTCGAGCACTTCCGACAGCCGCTTCTCCACCGTCTCGGGCGTGAGCTGGGCATCGGTGATCCCGGCGGTCTCGCCGAGCATCATGCGGCTGACTTTGCCGCCGGCGACGACGAGGGTCTCGCCGGAGACCGCGCACTCCTCGTGCGCGAGGTAGACCACCGCGGGCGAGACCAGCGACGGCGGCATGTGCTCGCGCATGTACGCCTTGACCGTCGCGGAGGTGTCCGTCGCCTCGGCCATGCGCGTGGCGGCGCCGGGAGCGATGGCGTTGGCCTTGATGCCGAACTCGGCACCCTCGATGGCGAGGCTGCGGGTGAACCCGAGGATGGCCGCCTTGGCGGCGCCGTAGTGCGTGCGGTTGGCCAACCCGTACACCGTCGCCGAGGTGGTGTTGACGATGCGGCCCGCGCCGGATGCGATCAGGTGGGGCCAGGCCGCCAGGGTGACGCCCGCAGTTCCGATGAAGTGCACGTCGAGATGGTTGCGGATGTCTTCGACCGTGCACTCGCCGAACGGCTTGGGCCGCTCGAAGCCGGCGTTGTTCACCACGACGTCGATTCGCCCGAACGCGTCGAGCGCGGCGGCGATGATGGCTTCCGGGTCGGTGGCGACCGAGTCCCCGTTCACGGCCGCCCGTCCGCCCGCGGACTGGATCTCCGCGACCACCTCAGCGGCAGGCGTCTCGTTGGTCGGCACGCCGTCGAGCCCCGCGCCGAGGTCGTTGACCAGCACCGCCGCTCCGCGCTCGGCCAACAGGAGCGCGTGCGCGCGCCCCAGGCCCCGGCCCGCGCCGGTGACGATCGCCGCTTTCCCGTCGAGACGTAACATGCCCTCTGCTCCTCTTGTCGTTCCGGTGATCGTTCAGCGGGACGCCGGATGGCCCGGCCGCGTCGAGGCGCTCCGTCCGGTCGTCACCGGCTGGGCGACTTCCGTGCCGACGTGGTAGGGGTCGACGTTGCTGTCCGTCATCACTTCTCTGAGCTCGGTGCCGGGGATCTGCGCACCGTGGCTGCGGCGTTGCTTCCGAGCGGTTGCCGCATGGCTGCCGGTCCCAGCTGAGCCGCTGGCCACGCTAGGGGACAGCTCGGCCGCAGTCCCCCCGAGCATTCCGACGAGTGGGAACGACCGGCGCCGCTCCTGGCTGGCAGGCGTGGACTGCGCCACGCCGGACACCGGTCGAACGCGGCGGAGGTCCTTCCGATCGTTCCGGCCCCTGCCATTGATCGCTCGCCGACGCTGAGCAGGGCGCCCGGCTCTCTTCCAACGAGTGGGATGACACCGTGGCGGACCAGTCCGGTGGCGGACACGCTCGTCTCGGGCACGTACCCCGTGGCCTGATTCGTCAGGTGAGACCGCGCAATCCGACCCGTCCCCCTTGCGGGGTGCTGGATGAGCCGAGAGGTTCAGAGTGTTCCAACAACGAGCTGTTCGCGGTCCACGGCCGGCGGTGCCGCGCCGGCTCGGTGACCGTGGGCCCAAGGTGCTACCGCTGGGTCCGGCGTTCGTCGCGGGCATCGCGTATGTGGACCCGGGCAATGTCGCCACGAACTTCACCGCCGGCTCTCGGTACGGATACCTGCTGGTGTGGGTCGTCGTCGCGGCAAATCTCATCGCCGTCCTCGTGCAGTACCTCGCGGCCAAGGTGGGCATCGCGACGGGCAAGACCTTGCCGCAGTTGTGCCGGGAGAATTACGCACCCGCGGTGTCGCGAGGTCTGTGGCTGCAGGCTGAGGCCGTGGCGGTTGCCACAGACCTTGCCGAGGTCCTCGGTGGTGCGATCGCCCTCAACATACTGTTCGACCTGCCGCTGCTGACCGGCGCGGCGATCACCGGTGCCATCTCCTTCGTGATCCTGTCAATCCAGCGCCCGGAGAACCAGCGGCACTTCGAGCTGGCGATCATCTACTTGCTCGCGGTCATCGTGGTCGGCTTCGCTTGGTCATCCATTGCCGCTCATCCGAGTCCCGCTGGGGTCGCGGGCGGCGTGCTGCCCGGTTTCCAAGGTCGCGACAGCGTCCTGCTCGCGGCCGGCATTCTCGGCGCCACCGTGATGCCACACGCGATCTACCTGCATGCGGCGCTGATTCGCGATCGGTTCGGTTCTGAATCCAAACCGCCGCAGGTCAGGCGGATGCTCCTGCGGGCCACCCGCACCGACGTGCTGCTCGCGATGGCAGTCGCGGGCGCCGTGAACCTGGCCATGGTCCTTGCTGGCGCCGGGTCGCTCCAAGGGCTCGGTATCGAATCGCTGCGCGACGTCTACGAAGGCCTCGACCAGGTTCTCGGCAGGCACACGGCCGTGCTTTTCGCGGTGGGCTTGCTGGCGTCCGGGTTCGCGTCCTCCTCGGTCGGCACCTATGCCGGATCCATCATCCTCGAGGGGTTTCTTCAGCGAAGGATTGCCCTACCTCTGCGGCGACTCCTCACCTTGGTCCCGGCGCTGGGGATCGTCGCGTTCGGTCTGGATCCCACCCAGATGCTGCTCATCTCGCAGGTGGTGCTGAGCTTCGGCATCCCCTTCGCGCTCTGGCCCCTCGTCCTCTTGACCCGCGACCGGCGTGTCATGGGCGAGCTTGCGAACAAGGGTCGGACGACGGTCGCCGCGGCGTGCGCCGCAATTGTCATCAGTGCCCTGAACGTCGCGTTGGTCGTCCTGACCATCACCGCGAGCTCCTGACGCCAGGGCGGGGCCTGGCGGCACAGGGCATCAGCGGAACCTGCAGCCGATCGGGTCAGGTGGCGAGATAGCCGAGCACTGCCTCGGGCACGCCGAGGACGAGTTGATTCTCAGGGTGGCGATCCGTCCTCAGCTGAACATGTTTCTCGGGCTCCTCAGGCCGACTGACCCGCCAGCGCCTCCAGGTGCTGAGCCGTGTGGTTCTGAGAAGGGCCCTGGACGCCCGTCGCCGGACGGGTCGCCCAGGCCGAAAACACGAGCGTGTCGTTCGCGGTCATCGCTGCTCTTGTGCTCGCCGGGTTGGTGGCCGTCGCCCGGATGCCGAACCAGGTGGGGTGTCGGTGAGCTGTCAATGCAGTTCTGCTCAGCGTGCGGGGCTGGGCGTTCCTGCCGACGATGTGATCCGCGCCATCTGCTCCTCGCTGTAGCCGATCTCCCGGAGGACCTCTTCGGTGTGCTCCCCGATCTCCGGCGCGCGCGCCCGCACCGCGAAGGGCACGCCGTCGTAGTCGAAGGGCGGGCGGACCAGGGTGACGCTCGCCTCCTGATATTGGACCGAGGCCAGGGTGCGGTTCGCGGCGACTTGCGGATCGGCCAGCACCTGCTCGTAGTCACGCACCATCGTCACCATCACCCCTGCCTCCTCGAGGGCGGCACTCAGGTCTGCACTGGTCCATGTCGAGGTCGCGGCTTTGAGGCCGGCGCGAATCCTCTCCGCGTTCGGCGGCTGGGTACGGCCCTCCCGGGTCGCGTAGCGCGGATCCTCGGCAAGCTCGGTGAGACCCAGGACGCCACAGAGCGCGAGCCAGTGCCAGTCGTAGTAGGCCGCGATGAAGACCGCGCCATCGAGGGTGGGGAACTGGTCCGCCACCGGGTAGCCGGCGATCGCGGTGTCCCGCGACGCGGGTCCGAACACGCTGTACCCCGCGATGTCGGGTGCCTGCAGCAGGAGAGCGGCGTCGAACAGCCGGGCGTTGACCCGACAACCCCTGCCGGTCCGTTCGCGCTCGAGCACCGCTCCGACGATGCCCAGGGCGAGGTTGATGCCTGCCGTCATGTCGACGATCGCGACGTGGTCGATCATGCCGCCCGCCGACATCAGCCCGCTGTCAGCCTGGACGATCTTGTCCATCGAGCGGCGTGCGGCAGCCGGGCCGACCTCACCGTAACCCGACAGCGACGCGTAGATGAGGTCCGGACGCCCCGGGAGCAGGTCATCTGCGCCGAGGCCGAACTTCGCCATCACGCCGGGACGGAAGGAGGAGACCACGACCTGGGCAGTGTCGATGAGGTCACGCGCAGCCTGGGATCCCTCCGGGGACTTGAGATCGAGGGTGACCGACCGCTTGTTCCGGTTCATGGACTGGCGCATCATCTCCAGCGACTCCGGACGGTCGGCGCTCTCGACCTTGATCACCTCAGCACCGAGATCGGCCAGAAGCATCGTGGACAGCGGGCCAGCGGTGGCCATGGTGAAGTCGATGACCCGGATCGCGCGCAGTGGCCCGGTGCCGGCATCCTTCTGCAGACTCGACATGCCTCTCCTCGATTCACGTCCGACGGCTCGTGGGTCAATGTTCGCGTCTCGAGTTGTCCGGGGCGGCCGTCTGCTCCCACTCAACGGGAGCCGTCGCTCGGGCGATGCGGTCCCGGTCGACGGGACGTCGCGCTTTCCCGTCTCTAGTCCGTGCTGGATCGTCCCATGAGTGAGTGGTCTTCGGGACGAGCGAACTGTCGTGAGCCCAGCGTCTGACGCCCAGCGGGCCGTCGATGACGATGCCAGTGGGACCCCGCGTCGGCCAGCGCGCGGGTCAGCTCGTGCTAGGGTTTCGCGCCATGCGGCCGGGGGCTCCGTGAACACGCGCGCGAAGGCCCAGCCGTCGCGGGAACGCATCCTGGAAGCCGCACTGGACCTGATGTCCGAGCGTGGGTACGCCGGCACCACGATGTCCATGATCACCAAACGTTCCGGCCTGCCGCCGAGCTCGACGTACTGGCACTTCGGCAGCAAGGGCGAGCTCTTGGCGGCTGTCGTGGAGTACTGTGCCGGCCGCTGGCTCGCGAGCCTGCCGCGCTGGGAGGACCTCGACGGTCAACCCGAGGAACGACTCCGCGCGCTCCTTGCCTCTGGACAGAAGGGTGTGTCCGAGCCGTTCATGCGGCTGATTCTGATGCTCGCGCTGGAGGCGCCGCAGGACGCCGAGTGGATGGACACCATCCGCAGGGTGCGGCGGAGCGCCGCGGGGGGCTTCAGGAAGGCGTACAACGAGATCATCGGTGCGCCGGACAGCGCGCAAGAGCAGGTGCGGCGCGACGAGCTGGCCCGGTTTGCCCTTGCGACCCTCGACGGGATCATCCTGGCCGCTCAGGTCGACGAGGGCGTCGACGTCCCGCGCATGTTCGCGCTGCTCGACCAGGCGTTCCTGTGCCTGAGCCGGAACATTGCCGCCGAGGAGCGCACGGTCTAGTTCCGATGGCCGCAGTTCCGCCCCTCGTCGGCGGTCAGCCGGCGTGGACGATCATCGCTCCGCAGTCGTTGCTGCCCCCGCCCGCGACGACGCCCACCCGTGCGCCGCCGACCTGGCGTTCACCGCACTCGTGGCGCAGCTGCTGGACCACCTCGGCGAGCAGCCCGATGCCCTGGATCCGTCCCTCGGCCAACATCCCTCCGGAGGTGTTGAGCGGCAGCACGCCACCGGGCCCGATGGACCGGCCGTCATCGACCCACTGCCCGAACTCCCCGAAGGTGCACACGCCGAGCGCCTCGATCCAGGCGATCGGCAGATGGGTGAAGCCGTCGTAGAGCCCTGCCACGTCGAGGTCGTCGACGGTGAAGTCCGAGCACTGCCACAGTCGCCGCGAGCACGCGATGCTGCCCCCGTAGAGGAGGTCGTCGGCGAACACGAAGTCCGCGCCCGTTCCCGTCCCCCAAGCCACAGCATCGACGAAGACGGGGCGGCCGCGAAGGTCGGCGGCACGCTCCTCCGTGGTCACCACCACTGCGCAGGATCCGTTGACCGGATAGTCGCAGTCGAGGAGCAACAGGGGGTCGACGATGCTCCGGGACGACAGGTAGTCCTCCATGGTGAGCGGCTGCCGCTGTACGGCGCGTTCGTTCAGGGCCGACCAGCGTCGAGCGGAGAGCGCGATCTGGCCGTACTCCTCGGCGGTCGTGCCGAATTCGTGCATCCGCCTGCGCTTCTTCAGTGCGTAGTTGGCCAGGATGCCAGGCGCGTGCCCATAGACACCGGTGAACTGGTCGGGGCCGTTCAGCACCGCGGGCGCCGCCCCGATCGCACCGGTGCTGCCCTCGCGCTGGGGCAAGGTCCGGTACGTGAGAGCCACGTCGCACGCGCCCGACGCGACTGCCGTCACGGCCGTCATCGGCGGCCCCAGCCCGGACGGCCCATCGGCGTAGATGTTCGCGTAGGCGTTGAGGTTCTCGATGCCGAGCGCGCGCTGGACCCATGAGGTCCGCGGCGACTCCGTGGCACCGTGGAGGTACTCGAAGATGCCGTCGATCTCATGCGCGGCGATCCCAGCGTCAGAGATCGCGGCCAGGCATGACTGCAGGGTGAGCCGGCGTGGGTCCGGCGCGTCGCCCCGAGACAGGTCGGAGTAGCCGACACCGACGAGCGCGACCTGCTTGGAGAGATGAGTCACCGCGCCACCCCTCCGGCCACTCGGAACTGGGGAAGAGACCACTCGCCGCGCTGCTCGTAGGTGACCTTGACAGGGTCGCCGACGGCGAGCTGGTCGAGGTCGGAGTCGACGATGTTCGTCATCAGCCTGACTCCCGGGTCCTCGTCCAGGGTCACCAGAGCCAGGGCGTAGGGGACTTCGAACGCGGGGGAGAAGCTCCGGCCGTAGACGGCGAACGTGTAGATGGTGCCCGTACCGGACATCTCGACGAACGGTGGATCGGCGGCCTGGCAGTGACGGCAGATCGGTTCTGGTGGGAACTGGCCTCGGCCGCAGCTGGCGCACTTCTGAACCATCAGCTGCCCGCGCTGTGCAGCCTCCCAGTAGGGGAGGGAGATCTCGTCGGGCTCAGGTGCGGGCTTGGGTTGTGTCTCCATGGCCTTGCTGTCCTACCTTGCTTCGGCCGCCTGTGGTCGCGGGATGCTGCGGTGGCCCCAGTAGCTGCCGCGGGTGGTCTCAGAGGTGAGCCAGGTGGCGTCGTCGACCAGGCGTGCACCGTAGCCGTACTCCACGCTGAAGCCTCCGGGCGTGGCGACGTAGAAGGACACCATCTCGTCGTTGGTGTGCCGGCCCAGCCCTTGGCGGAGCCGGACACCTCGGTCGGCGATTCGGTCCAGTGCATGGCCGACATCGTCGATGCTGTTGACCTCGAGCATGATGTGGTTCAGAGGCGGGGCCCCGGCCGGCGCCTGTCCGATCGCCAGGCTGTGGTGTCGACCGTTGCAGTGGAGGAACAGCACCCGGTTGCCACCGAGCGTCATGCTGTCGGTCAACCGGAAGCCCATGGTGCCGACGTAGAAGTCCTCGGCCTCCTTCAGGTCGGGAACCCCGAGGACGACGTGCCCGAACCCCAGGTCCCCCGTCACGAAGCCGGAAACGGAGGTCGGCGAGACGAACGGGGTGTAGTCGAGCTCCGGACCGACGAAGACCTCGTGGCGGATCTGGCCACCTGGTGGCACGAAGGAGAGCACGTCGGTCACTCGGCGCTCCTTGGCGAGCGCTCCGGTGTCGCGCTCCACGTCGACGCCGGCGGCCTCGAGCTCAGTCGCCACCGTTCCCAGTGCGGCCGATGTGGCCACTTCCCACCCGATCGCCACCACCGACTCGGTGTCAGCTGGTTGGACCGCCACGCGGTAGGGCCGATCATCGATCCGCAGGAAGAGTTGGCCATCCGAATCCGCCCCGGCCATCATGCCGAGCACCTCTTGCCCATAGTGCGACCACTCGTCGACCTGGGGTGAGGAAAGGATCAGGTAGCCCAGCGCCCGGATGTCCATCGTGTTCTCCTGTTCGTTGGTGGGACTGACGTGACGATGCGCGGGCAGGCACTTCACGCGCGGCAGAGGAACTCGAGCGTGACGCGCTCGAACTCCTCCTTGCGCTCCACCTGCGCCCAGTGGCCGCAGCGAGGGAAGACGTGGAGCTCGGCGTTGGGCATTCGGCGGAAGGGCAGCAGTCCGAACTCCAGCGGGATCATTCGGTCGTCACGACCCCACGTGATGAGGGTGGGATTTCGGATCCTGTTCGTCAGGGCCCACAGCGGCACCTGGTCGCGGAACGCGGGATCGTTGAGGCTTGCGAAGATCTCGCGGGCGGTCTCGGTGACGCCCGGCTGCGAGGCCATGTGCATCCGCTCGTCGACGAGCTCCGCGGTGACGAGCGACTTGTCCGCGAGCATCGTGTCGATCCAGGCGATCATGCGTTCGCGCGTGGGCGTGGCCAGGAACTCGTTGAGCCGCCTGCCGCCCTCGCTGGAGGGAGTGCCGAGGATGCTCACTCCGGGTGTGCTCATCAGCACCATGCGTTCGATACGCGCTGGCGCGTCAACGGCGAGCTGCATGGCGACCGCCGACCCCATCGAGTTGCCAAGCAGGTGAGCCGATGCAATGCCGAGCTCGTCCATCAGGTGCAGGACTGCCGCCGCGGCGACCTCCGGGTAGGGCCGGTCGAGCTCGGTCAGGGGGCTTCGACCAAAGCCGGGCATGTCCGGGATGATGGTGCGGAAGTGCTGGGCGTAGACCGGGAAGTTGGCCTTGAAGTTCGACCATCCGCTGACACCCGGACCTGACCCGTGAAGCATGATCAGTACTGGTCCCTCGCCGGCTTCGTTGTAGTGAAGCGGCACCCTTCCCACCAGTGTGTGAGCAGTCTGGTCGAAGTCCAGCAAGTCGGTCATCTCAGCCTTTCGCGCCTGTTCGGAATCTTCGGCGGTTGTCCCACGTGGGCGCCGCCCCGTCAGATGAACGCCTCGGGAGGCGGGGTTCCGCCGAAGGCGGTCTCGACGGAGGCGCGGTACGTGAGACCGGGGACGTGAACCGCGTGGTGCAGGCCCGCGTGGGCATCACGCCAGAACCGCTGCATCGGTTGTGCCATCCGGATGCCACTGCCGCCGGTTCGGAGGAACGCGGCGTCCAGGGCGGCCACAGCTCGCCAGCTCCCACGCACCTGGTCCCGACGTGTGTCGGCCCGCATCTGCATGGTCACCTCCTTGCCGCTGCTGACCAGGTCGAACGTCGC
>Ga0070664_100005390_pt1 | contig 10269 bp, 7 predicted proteins | sample KBSC73metaG_FD_65863 | JGI IMG/M metagenome (GOLD analysis project Ga0070664, IMG submission 65863) | Corn rhizosphere microbial communities from Kellogg Biological Station, Michigan, USA - KBS C7-3 metaG | ecosystem: Host-associated > Plants > Roots > Rhizosphere > Soil ... | reverse complement strand
TATAAAACATTGCATCGTAGCTTCGGTTTTTAGAGATGCCCAATAAGGTTCGCCAAAATTGGGACGGCCTTTCTACTAAGGTTTATCCTTTTTTTCACGACCGTCTTTGCGGTTTATCACGTTCAAATACTCCGCACCGGCATTTATACCGACCTCTCTTCCAGTATCTCCAATTTAGTTGTAAGTGTCTCATCCACCCGCTCTGTTTTCTTTTCTCTGACAAACAGATAGCAAATAAGAGCAGCGACAACCATTAAACCCCCGCCCACCTCAACTGCAAGTAACCTGTCATTGTACAATAAGTTTTTCATCAGCCATCCAAAACCCAATGATGCAATGATCTCAGGCAGTACGATAAAGAAATTAAATATTCCCATGTAAACACCCACTTTGTCTTTGGGAAGAGATCCGCTGAGCATGGCATAGGGCATCGAGAGAATACTTGCCCAGGCAATTCCAACACAAGTCATGCAACCGAAGAGCATGTATTTATTACTTACCCAACCCACACTGATCAATCCAATGCCACCGCATATAAGACAAAGCGCATGAGTTAATTTTCTTCCCAGTTTGTCTGCAATAAAAGGTAATACCAGTGCAAACAAAAATGTAACAACACTGTAATAGGCAAGAGTAAGACTTCCAAAATCAGCACCCTTTGCATAAACAGGGTCGCTGGCATCCTCACCGCCAAAAATATTTACAGCAACCGCCGTGGTATAATAAAACCACATTAAGAAAAGTCCTGGCCACGTAAAGAACTGTATCAATGCAACAATCCTCATTCTTTTCGGCATATGCACCAATGCATCAGTTATCTCCTTTACTACGCCGCCAGCAAAACCTTTCCTTGATTCTTTTGCTTTTTCTTTATAGCCCGTGTCAGAGGGCGGGTATTCCTTTGAAGTAAGTACGGTGTATAAAACAGCCGCTAGAAAAAAGAAGGCCCCGGTATAAAATGACAATTTTACATTCTCGGGTATAAGGCCCTTTGCAGCGGTGTTTTCATAATGAAAAACATTCTTCATGAGCCATGGCAATGACGAGGCAATGCTGCCTCCTAACCCAATCATAAAACTTTGCATGATAAAACCACGGTTCACTTGTGAGTCAGGCAGTTTGTCGGTGACAAATGCACGAAATGGCTCCATCGAAACATTTCCAAAAACATCCATCACCCATAGCAATCCTGCCGCCATAAATAAGCTACTGCTGTGAGGCATAAAGATTAAAGCGATCGAACTTAGAATAGCACCGATCATAAAGTAAGGTCTTCTTCTCCCCCATCGCGGATGCCATGTTCTGTCACTCATGTAGCCAATGATCGGTTGAACAAGAAGTCCGGTTAAAGGCGCTGCTAGAAACAAAATCGGAACCTGGTCGGGATTAGCGCCGAGATTTTCATAGATACGACCCATGTTCGCCCGCTGAAGGTCCCAACCGAATTGAATGCCGAAGAAACCGACACTCATATTGATGATCTCCGAGATCGATAGTTTGGGTTTTACTCCCGTGTAGGCTGAAGACATAAGCAATCATTAAGTGAAAGGAAAGATAGGAAGATTATGTAAGAAGGACACAAATGCTTAACGAAAGTTGGAAATGGAACATTGAGCATTTTTAGGCATTCTCCTATTTCAGAATGCTCAATTCTCAATTGTCAATGTTCAGTATCGAGCTCGCTTAAATAACGAGTTGTCAAATAAAAATGATCTGCTGTCTAATCGTTTATTCCAGTCTCGCCCTTTTCAAAAAACCATTTTCAAACAGCTTGTGCGACAAAAATTGAATAGCAGGAAGTAACCGGGTATGTGCGCCAACTGGGTGATTGTATTTTGGATTTTTCTGGTTTACGATCTTCAACACGATGTCTGCAACAGGTTCCGGGGACGGCGATTTCGCCAATGACTCTGAAAAGAATTTGAACACTTTCTTTCTTGAATGTTCGTAGTCGCTGATGTTTTCATTTCCGTACTGAGCGCCGCGATCAATATTAGTTTTAAAAAATCCCGGCTCCACGACCGAGACCTGGATGTTGAATGGTCTTAATTCAAGCCGGAGAGATTTGTAAAAACCTTCCAGTGCATGTTTTGACGCAGCATAATAGCTGTTAAAAGGAACACCAATCAATCCAATCAAAGAACTGATCGCAATGATCTTTCCCGATCGCTGCTTTCTCATAATTGGTAATATTGCCTTTGTCATTTTCACGGATCCCCAAAAATTTGTTTCAAATTGTTCATAGGCCTGCTCTATTGCCGTTTCTTCGACGCTGCCTGCAAGCAAGCCCCCCGCATTATTGATCAGCACATCGATCGTTGGCACTTCAGACATCACCCTGCCTATGCAATCGCGGACAGATCCGTCGGACGTGACATCGAGAGACAGCAATTTAAAAGGAACTTTGTCTCGATGTTTTTCTGGAGTTCTGCTCGTTCCATATACAATATACCCTTCGTTATGCAGCCTGTTTGCTATTAGCAAACCTATACCGGAGCTCGCACCGGTCACCAGTATCACTTTGTTCTTCTTCATTTTGATCTATATTTGTACTTGCAATTTACAAGTAAATTTATTATTAACTTGCAAAATGCAAGTAATTTTATTAAAAAATTAATATTGTGCCCGGAAAAATCAACTATCGTTCAGACTGCCCAATCAGTTGCTCCCTCGATATCTGGGGTGATAAATGGTCGCTCCTGATCATCAGGAACATGATGTTCTATGATCTCAATACTTACGGGGAGTTTTTAAATGCCCCTGAGAAAATTGCCACAAATATTCTTGCTGACCGTCTTCAAAAGTTGGAAGAAGCTGGTTTAATAACGAAGGAAGAACACCCGGAAAGCAAAGCGAAAATATTTTATAAGCTAACACCAATGGGGATCAGCTTGCTTCCCGTCATGGCGGAGATCAGTCTATGGGGAGATAAATATTTTAAGATTGCGCCGCGGGCCAAAGCATTAACCAAATTGGCAAAGGAGGATAAGACTGGATTTATAAAATCGTTATCAGAAAAGCTTTCAAAGGTCACAAGCAAGAGCAAAGAATGATTCGATCAGATGACAAACGGAGCAGCGGTGAGATTATGTAAGACGTACACAAACTTACTTGAACATTGAGCGTTGAGTATTGAAAATTGTGCATTTTACGACATTCACTGGTTCGGAATGTTCAATACTCAATTTTCAGTGTCAATACTCAAGGGAGCTTGCGGAAGAGACCGTCAGATCACAAATCCATTTGGAATAACTGCTCCCTTTTTCATCACTACTACCCCATCTTTGATCGTGTATAAAGAATGGTCCGAATTCTCCAGGTGATTCCCACCGTTGATGCGTACATCATTTCCAATGCGGACATTCTTATCGATGATCGCATTGCGTATATAGCAACGATGCCCAATGCCTAATAAAGGAATACCTGCTTTATTAGCACTTGCGATGTCATCGAGAGTTTCAAAATAATCGTTGCCCATTACGTAGCTGCTCACAACGGTCGTGCCGTGTTCGATCCTTGAACGAATGCCGGCAACACTGTTTTCAATTCTTGATGCATTGATGATACAACCCTCCGCGATCAATGTTTTTTCAAGAGTAGTGCCGCTGATCTTTGCCGGGGGCAACATGCGAGCCCTGGTATAAATGGCCTTGCTATTATCAAATAAATTGAATTCCGGGAGGTCTGCAGTAAGATTCAGATTCGCTTCAAAGAACGAATAAATATTCCCGATGTCTGTCCAGTAACCATCGTACTGGTAACTGGCCACTTTATATTTTTGAATCGATTGGGGAATGATCTCTTTGCCAAAATCAGTCCCCTCTTTATACTCGGATTGTAAAAGATCGAACAACATCTTTCTTGTGAAAATATAGATGCCCATCGATGCCAGGTACACTTTTCCTTTCTTCTTCATTTCCTCACCAGTATCACTTTCCCAATCGGGCAACATATCCTTTTTTGGTTTTTCTGTAAATGAAGTAATATAACCCTCATCACTTTTTTTCATGATCCCAAAATCGGAAGCATCCCTGGCAGCAACAGGAATCGTGGCAATGGAAATATCAGCTTCCATTTTTTTATGGTTCTCGAGCATCTCATTAAAATCCATTTGATACAACTGGTCGCCTGAAAGTATCAGCACGTAATCACTTTCAAACGGGCCAATGTGTCGCAGGCACTGGCGCACAGCATCGGCTGTGCCCTGGTACCAGGTGGGATTATCAGGAGTTTGCTCGGCAGCAAGTATATCAACAAACGCCGAACTAAAAGCACTAAAATGATAAGTGTTCTTGATATGCCTATTCAATGAAGCCGAATTGAATTGCGTCAACACAAACATCCGGCTGATACCGCAATTGATGCAGTTAGAAATAGGGATATCAACCAACCTGTACTTACCTGCAATAGGAACGGCTGGTTTGGAACGGCTTGCTGTCAGTGGATAGAGTCTTGTCCCGGCACCGCCTCCCAATATGACTGCTAAAATTTCCTGGCTCATGGTTTAGATAAAAGTTTATCAGATAAAAGATAAAAGTCTCTATAAAGTACGCTTTATTGTTTTAAGCCCAACACACTATTCTTACTATTCTCTACGTCCATTCTCATCAAATCAAACATCTTTTTAAGGATGTTTTTATGTATCCAACTAAGATACTACTATTAAACTTTCGTTGCGTCGCACTCTTGTGCAGCTTGTCCCGCATCAGCGGGATTCTGTTCCCTGTTCAACAAGGGCCTCAAAAATCAAAAAAGACATTCAACATTGGGGTTGTCATGCCGTAGGCATCTATACGCAAAACATCTTATAGCGAATTCGACCATCGCACAGATTCCTCGCTGCGCTCGGAATGACAACCCCAAAATCGCAGGCTCTTTTATTTCAGCGACCCGTACAATTCTAAATACTCTTTAGCCGATGCTTCCCATGAATGATCGATGCCCATCATGTATTGCTGCATCCAGCTCAATAAATTTTTCTTATGATAATAAAGATTGATGCCGCGGCCAACAGAGTAGGTAATGTCACCTACGGTGGCTCGGTCGAACCGGATACCAAAGCCCTGGTAATCTCCGAAATCTTTTACTGTGTCGATCAGGCCACCTGTACTCCTCACCACTGGAACAGTTCCGTATCGCAACGCATACATTTGATTCAATCCGCAAGGCTCCACACGACTAGGCATTAAAAGAAAATCTGCACCTGCATATAGCATGTGACTGAGCGGCTCGCTGTATCCGATATAAGTATTGACATAACCCGCAAATTGATGTTTTATCGTTTCAAGTTCACTTTCCACTTGCGGCTCGCCGGAGCCAAGTACCAAAAAATTGCAATTGCCATGATGCTGGTAAATAGAAGAACTGATACTATCGGGCAAAAGGTCGGCAGCCTTTTCCCCAACCAACCTTCCGACAAATACAAACAATGGTTTTTCAACATCCAGGCCAAATTGCCCGCAGATCTCCTTTTTATTTTTAAGCTTTCCCTTCTCGACCTTTTCGGCATCATAATTCTTTACAATAAAATTGTCATTATTGGGATTCCATACATCAGTATCAATGCCGTTCAATATCCCTATAGTCTTTCCTTTTTCATATTCGAACAAACTCTCCAAACCATTAGCCATATAATTTAATTCACCCAAATAGCTTGGACTTACCGTCGTTACTTTCCACGCACATTTTACCGCAGCTGCCAATGGATTGATGCTATGATTCCATTCGAGCAAACCACCTTTCCATGTATCCCATGCTGGCAGGTAATAGCTTTTGTCCCAACCCATCCAGCCCTGGTATTGCGCATTGTGAATGGTAAAGACCGTTCGAATATCCGATAAACCTTTAAAGACATAGCAATGCTGCAGCATAAATGGAATGAGCGCCGTATGGTGATCATGTGTGTGAATGATATCCGGCTTGTGCTGCCATTGATTGACCCAATCGCAAAATGCTATCTGGAAAGAAGTAAACCGCTCGGCATCGTCATCATATCCATACACTCTTTCCCGATCCAGCAACCCATTAATATCGATCAGGTAAAGATCAAAGCCAAGCTTGTTTGTTTTTTCTTTGATCACATTATAGTTGAACCAATGCGGCCCCAAATATTGACTTGATTGATGGACTACCTCCCATTCATTCTCGTACAAAAATTTTGTCCGGTACATCGGCATCACCACCTTGGTAACATGCGCCTCCCTTGCCTGGTATTTTGGCAATGCTCCGACCACATCTCCCAATCCACCCACTTTTGCCACGGGATAACATTCTGCCGATACATGAATAATCTCCATACTGAAATTTATTTCAAAATGACCATCCGTATGTTTAAACTCAAATCTTATTTTCTACATACGTCGTGTTCTTGTCTCCTTTGCACTCGTTGCCTTTCTTTTCCGAACAAGAATGGTCACAAAGCCCACAAACCTGCCTGCTGGCAGGCAGGGGACCAATGGCCACAAAGATTGTTGCAAAGGGAAACGGTTTATTTCATTCCCGCGTTATATCCTTTAACCGAGTAAAAAAGTATATACAAATAGCAGGGAATCATTAATGCAAAGAACACAGTTTGAAAATTGTGGTGTTCTTTCAGGCTAGCAAAGGCTTTTGGAATGATCGCGCCGCCAACAATTCCCATGATCAAAATGGCCGCTCCTTTTTCTGTAAATCTTCCAAGGCGATTGATCGCTAATGGAAATATGGAAGGCCACATCATGGCATTTGCAAATCCAAGCGCTGCGACAAACCCAACAGAAACATAGTTTGAAGTTAAAAAAGCTCCGGCGGTAAATAAAATTCCTAATATAGCCGAAATGGTAAGCGCCCTTTGCTGGGAAATATATTTCGGGATCGAGATTAGTCCCGCAATATACCCGAGCAACATGGCCCCCAATGTAAAAGAGGTAAAATACTTTGTCTGATCGGTAGGAATGTCGAACCCCTTGCCATAGATGCCTATCGCATCGCCGGCCATTACCTCTGCCCCTACATAAACAAAAATGCAAATAGCTCCCAACCACAAATGCGGGAATTGGAAAATACTTGTTTTGTTTTTTTGCGGACTTCCTTCCTGGGCTACATTGGCCTCAGAACCTTTTATCTCCGGTAACGGTGATCGCAGGATCCATATAGCGAGAGCCAAAAGTATCACAGCCATTATCAGATAGGGTACATATACTTTTGCAGCGAAATCATTTAAAATAAGTTCTTTGGCTTCTTCCGTTGGAGCAGCATTTACTTTCTCTTCAAGTTTGTCGATACCCTTCAATACAAAAAGACTCAGGATGATCGGACTCAGGATACCGGCTGCTTTATTACAGATCCCCATAATGCTGATCCGCTTCGCTGCACTTTCTATAGGCCCTAGTATGCTGACATACGGATTCACTGCAGTTTGAAGAAGCGATAGTCCCGATCCGATGATGAACAGCCCCGTTAATGCCAGCGTATAGTTTCGGTGAGTGGCGAATGTGCCAAAAACAAAAGTACCAACGGCCATAACCAATAAGCCCAGCGCCATTCCTCTCTTCATGTTTGTTTTTTGCAGTATCCACGAAGAAGGCAAGGCAAGAAAAAAATAAGCCATGTAAAAAGCGGTCGTTACTAAAAAAGCTTTCGAATCTGTATCTAATCGGAAAGCAAGCTTGACATAAAAAATAAGCGGACCATTTATCCACGTGACAAATCCAAAAATGAAGAACAGCAATGCGATAATGGCCATCGAAGTTGCATAGTTAGTTTTGGTTGCAGGAGAGGTCATTTGCATTTATTAAATTTTATTCAATGTAACTTCTAAAGAGTTGTGTCAGCTAAAATTCTATGTGACATCTATATGCCTATGATTTCTATGTGGTGAACCGAAAATACCTGGCCATCGAACAAATTCACCCCATAGGCACATTAGAAACACGGGAAACACATAGAATGCTCAACGAGCAAAAATTCAGGTAGTACAACCCAGTAATTTATTTTAAACATAAGAACAATTTTCCAATTCTTGCTTATTCGCATATTTACCCGGACTTTTCAGATTATTGATAATAAATTTTTGCATTGGTGATTTCTGTTTATTTTGGGTAAATTTTCAAATCAAAACGATTGCATTATGGCAACAGCAATGGCATCCAGCCGCCCGGTAGCCTCTTCATCTGCTGCTCATGTTCCAACAAATTACGGAGCACTCAGCACCCTGGTAATAGTATTCTTCTTCTGGGGATTCATCGCTTCCGGCAACAGCGTGTTCATTCCTTTTTGTAAACATTTCTTTCATCTCGACCAGTTTCAAAGCCAGTTGGTTGACTTTGCTTTCTATACTGCTTATTATATAGGTGCGCTGCTATTGTTTATCTATGGAGCGTTTGGCGGGAAAGACCTTGTCGCAAAATGGGGTTACAAAAAAAGCATCGTATATGGTCTATTGTTTTCGGCTTTAGGTGCTGCTGCCATGATTATCGCCGTTAATGCAAATACGTTTGCAGGGATGCTGGCAGGTTTGTTTATTGTGGCTCTTGGCTTTTCATTACAGCAAACTGCCGCGCAACCTTTCGCTATTTCACTCGGTGATCCTTCTACGGGTATGGGACGGGTGAACCTTGGTGGTGGAGTGAACTCCTTTGGTACCGCCATAGGACCTATCGTCGTTGCCTTTGCATTATTTGGTACAACAGCCGCTATTACCGATGAGAAGATTGCATCACTCAGTCTTAGCAAAGTTATCGTCCTGTACATCGGTGTAGGTTTATTATTTATTGCTGCCGCAGCACTATTCAATTTTTCTAAAAAAGTTCCACCCGGCATTTCAACGGAAAAAACTGAAAATGCAAACAAAGCTCTGTACTCATTATTAATAATGACCGGACTTCTCTTCATCATGTTTGTTCCTGTCTTCAACAGTTATAAAGCCGACCCGGCTATTTTGACTGATGTTCAAAAGCATGATCTTGAAACTTACCGAATGAAATGGTTGTTGGGTGCATTGGCCATTGTTGTGATCACGCTTCTTTTTTCAAACCTGCGCGCGCAAAAAAAACCAGAAGGTTGGGGCGCAATGAGGTATCCTCAACTGGTTTTGGGTATGCTTGGAATTTTTGTGTATGTAGGTGTTGAAGTAACTATTGTGAGTAATTTAAGTGAGTTGTTGAAGCAACCTGATTTTGGCGGTCACCAGTCATCGCAGGTAGCGCCATTTATTTCCATGTATTGGGGAAGCCTGATGATCGGCAGGTGGACAGGCTCCATTCCTGTTTTTAATTTCAAAGAATCGACCAAGCAAATACTCATGTTTGTTGTACCGCTTGTTGCGTTTGGAATTGTGATCGGTATCAGTGCAGTTTCACAATATGATGTAAAACCATTATACTACTATATCGTCTGTGTATTTGTTCAAATGCTTGCTTTCTATCTCAGCAAAAACAAACCCGCAAGAACGCTGATGATCTTTGCCGTTCTTGGTTTGTTCGCGATGTTGATCGGGCTGTTTAACAAAGGGCAGATCGCAACGTATGCCTTCCTTAGTGGCGGGTTGTTTTGTTCGATCATGTGGCCCGCAATCTTCGATCTGTCCATCCTTGGTCTTGGAAAATATACTTCGCAGGCTTCTGCATTTTTAATTATGATGATCCTTGGTGGAGGAATTATTCCGCCAATACAAGGTAAGATCGCTGACTATGTACAATCAAAATCTTCAGTGATTGGGTATGGTATTCATCAATCTTATTGGGTGCCTGTCATTTGTTTTGCTTATCTCGCCTTTTTAGGATTTGCAGTAAGAGGAATTTTGAAAAAGCAGGGAATTGATTTTGATGCGCCGCCTGAAGCTGCGGTTGCTGAAAGTTTTCCGGAAGGTGAGTTTCCGAAGAAGTAATATTGGTCCAGCTACAGGAATTCTATTTAGCCGCGGTTGTGTCACTCACTTGTGCGTTCAGTAATTCTATTGTGCGTATATCTTATTGGCTAACTTCCTTCGTTTCTGATACGCGTCTTCGCAGGCACCAGCGTAACTTAAGAAACTCGCATCATAGTTCTTCTCACCAACGACACAGCGAAGAAACTTTTAAGTCCGCCCGGGGTCTTTTTGCCTCATGATTTCTCAACGCTCGATTAAGATGAGCAAAAGACCCCGGCGGACAATGAGGAGACTGAAGATCGATTTAGATTTTGAAGATCTACCGGCGTGCAAGCCTCATACAATTCCTATAGTCTCTCAGTTTACACAATAAGTACTTAGCATTTGAGTATAGGCGGGAAGGTGTTAAATCTTCACGGCTA
>Ga0070664_100005389_pt1 | contig 10269 bp, 10 predicted proteins | sample KBSC73metaG_FD_65863 | JGI IMG/M metagenome (GOLD analysis project Ga0070664, IMG submission 65863) | Corn rhizosphere microbial communities from Kellogg Biological Station, Michigan, USA - KBS C7-3 metaG | ecosystem: Host-associated > Plants > Roots > Rhizosphere > Soil ... | reverse complement strand
GTCGGTGCCAGCCTTCTGCAGGATGCGAATCAGCTCGAGCGCCTGCGGTTCCGTCGCGCGGCCAGAGAGCACCGCATGGATTGGCGTCTGGCGATCCGCCATGTAGAGCGTTGCGTCGGCACCATGTTCGAGCAGGATCTTCACGACCTCGAGATCGTTGTTGTTGGCGGCCCGGATCAGCGGCGTGGCGCCTCGCGTCGCCGTCGTGCCGCGCGCGTTCGCCGGCTTGAAGAACAACTGCATGTTCGGGTCGGCGCCGCGCTCGAGCAGCAGCTTCACGATCGCAAGTCCCGTCGTCGTGTTCGGGGAATCGATCGAGGCGCGTCCACCGTCGATCCGGTTGTGCAGATCGACTGACATATAAAGCGGCGCTTCGCCGAAGAGGTCCCACTGATTGACATCTGCACCAGCCAGGATCAATTGCCTGGCGACGTCCCAGTTGGCGTTCATGGCCGCCACGAGCAGCGGCGAGACGCCATCGGGATCGGGCAGATCGATGTCGACCTTGTTCTTGACGAGCACCTCCACGCAGGCCGAGCAGTTCTCACGCGCAGCATAGAGCAGCGGCGTCAGTCCGCCGCTGTCCAGGTTCTTGGGACGCCCTTCCGCCTGCACGTGACGCTGATAGTTGCGATCGGTGGAACGCGCATTGACGTCGGCGCCCTTGGAGATCAAGAGCTGCATCATCTCTGGATGCCGCCGGGCCGATGCCCACATCAGCGCGGTCTGTCCGCCAAACTTCTCGATCGCATCGACGGAAGCGCCGTGATCGAGCAACAGTTTCGCGGCTTCCACGTTGCCCGTTCTCGCAACCGCCATCAGCGCGGTCTGTCCATCCTGATTGGGCGAGTCCGCGTTCGCGCCGGCCTCGAGCAGTACCTTCAGGATGTCGGCGTTGCCGACTTCGGCGGCAAGGCTCATCGGCGTCGCGCCGTAGTTGTTCGCGAGCGACACGTTGGCACCGGCGCGCAGCAGACGGCTCACCTCGGCGACATTGCCGTTGTAGACCGCCCACTGGAGCGGCGTGCTGCCATCCGGGTTGCGGCGGTTGACGTCTTCTTTCGATGCGGTCCGGCCGGAGCCGGACACGACGCCTTTCTTCGCCTGAGCCAGCGCTGGCGAAGCTGAGGCTAACAGTACCGCGACCGCGACGATGGCCAAGAGGAGACTGGCGGGTCTACAAAGCAAGACCCGCCCTGTACTGCGGCTGCCCTGCAATACGCTGCAGCTGCCCTGCACAATCACACCTCGGAGAACGCGCCGGTGGTGTCGGCGAACTTCTCGATCTCGTTCGTCGGAATGCCCGCGCGGTGAAGCATCGTGACCAGGATGTTCGAGTGCGGCGTGTCCTGCTTGTAGTGCAGGTGCTGGTTGCCCTTGATGCCGCCGCCACGACCGATCAACGCCTGCGGCAGCGGATCGTTGTTGTGGGCGTCGCTGTTGGCCATGTTGCTGCCGAACAGGATGATGGCGTTGTCGAGCACCGATCCGTCGCCTTCGCGCATGTTCTTGAGACGATCCACGAACTTCGCGAACACCGCGGTGTGGTAGTTCTGAATCTTTCTCAGGTTGGCGACGCGGTCCGGGAATCCACCCCAGTGCGACGTCGGATGAAATGCCTCGTGGACGTCGAGGTTCGGGTACGTGCGCATGCTCGCTTCCTCGACCATCTTCATCGTCGCCACTCTGGTCCGATTGGTCTGCCAGGCCAGGGCCAGCATCTCGAACTGCACGCCGAGCAGCTCACCGAAATCCTCCGGCGGACCGAGCGGCGCGCCGGGCAGCTCGTCCAGTGAATGAGCGTTCTGCTCGAGCTTTTGCACGCGGAGCTCGATCTCGCGCACTGAATCCAGGTAATCGTTCACCCGGGCGCGGTCAGCCACGTCGAGCTTGCGATTCAAACCGGCCGTCGATTCCCTCACGTAATCGAGCAGGCTGTCCGTGGTCTTGAGGATCGCCTGCCGTTCTTCCTGTGTATCGCCCTGCCCGAACATACCGAAGAACACTTTGCGCGGATTGTTCTCCATCGGGAGCGGTTGATCCGGCGTTCGGAACGAAATCATGCCGCCCGGTTCGGCACAGAGTTCCAGCGACGGCAGGGACGTCTCTTTCCCGAGATGGCGCGCCGCAATCTGGTCCACGGTCACGCCGATGCCTGTCTTCGCGCTGCGCTGGCGCGGGTTCACGCAGTTGAGCCACGTCTCCTCGATGATGCCGTGCGGGCTCGAGCTCTCGCCGCCCTTGTTGCGCAGACCGCTGACGACGGTCACATGCTCGCGCATCGGTTCGAGCGGCTTGAGGATGAACGGAAACTCGAAGTCCTGGCCGACCTTCGTTGGCTGCCACTCGTCCTGCAATGCGCCATGCGGGAAGTAGACGAACCCAAGACGCGGGCTCGCGGCGGCGACCGTCTGCGCCAGCGCGGTTCCTGCCGGGATCATGGCATCCAACAACGGGAGAGCTATCGTGGCGCCAGCGCCCTTCAGCACGGTGCGCCGTGACAGATACTTCTTGGTCAGGAACATCACTGGACTCCTCCGGTGTCGGTGGATCTCGGCTTCACTGGCGCGTCGTCAAGACCACCCGCGTCCCTCTTACGAAACGCATCGCTTGAAACAACGCCAAGGACAATCGACTTGAAACGGTAGTCGTCCGCAGCCGACTGCCGGACGATGCGGCGAACCGTGGGCATGTCGCGATAGTCGAGGCTTCGACCGAGCGCATAGGTCATCAGATTCTCGGTGAAGGCCTGCATGAACTGATGATCGGGCCGATCGACGAGCGCGCGGCGCAGATCATCAGGTCCCTTGATCGCAGTGCCATCCGGCAGTTGGCCGGCCGTATCGATTGGCGTAAGCGTATCGGGGTCGTTGGCGCGGAACTGCCCCACCGCGTTGAAATTCTCGAGCGCAAATCCGAGCGGATCCATCACACCATGACAGGCGAAACACGTGGGTTTCTCGCGGTGCTGCTCGAGCCTCGCGCGCAGGGTTCGCGCCGGCTGGCCGCGTTTGTTCTCGGGCAGCGACGGGACCTCGAGTGGTGGATCGGACGGCGGCGTACCGAGCAGCCGATCCAGAATCCATGCGCCTCGGAGGACAGGCGACGTGCGATTGGGATAGGCGGTCAACATCAGGATGGCACCCTTTCCCAACAAGCCGTAGCGCGCCGGGTTGTCGAGCGTCACTCGACGGAAGTGGCTGCCCTTGACCGTCTCGATGCCGTAGTGCATGGCGAGGCGCTCGTTGAGGAACGTATAGTTCGCCGTCAGCAGGTCGCGCACGCTCTGGTCGCTGCGCAGTACGCTGTCGACGAACAGCCGCAGTTCCTCCTTCAACATCCCGCGCGGATCCAGCAGCCCGCTCGCGTGCGGGAACTGGGCTCTGTCGGGGGTGATTTCGTCAAGCTTCGACAGATGGAGCCACTGGAACGCGAAGTCGTCGCTCAAGGACTCAGCTCGCGGGTCGGCGAGCATCCGGCTCACCTGCGCGGCCAGCACATCAGGACTACTGAGGCGCTTTTCAGCAGCGACCTTCAGCAGTTCGTCGTCCGGCAGGCTGCTCCACAAGAAGAACGACAGGCGCGACGCCAGCTCGAGATCGCTCAGCGTGCGAATCCCGCCGGCCGCTTCTCCTGCCTCCGCGCGATAGAGGAAGTGCGGGCTCGCAAGGATGGCGCTGAGGGCATCGCGCACACCGCCGTCGAATCCGCCCGCGGCGTATCCAGCCTTATAAAAAGCCATCAACGGATTGACATCGTCGGCGGTCACCGGGCGCCGGAACGCGCGGCGCGCGAGGTTCTCGACGATCTTGCTCGCACAAGCCGCCTCATCGCGCGACGAGGTCGGCCTGCAGATGAAGATCTTCGCGCGGCTCGCCGACTGGCTCATGCCAGTCACGGAAAGCGGTCCGCGGATCTGCAAGGCATGGGCGGCCTGGATGCGCTCCTGACCACCTTCGAGCGCAATGGTGCGAGTGCGCTCGTCGCTTTCGGCGAAGCTGCGATGGAGGAAGGTGACCGCCAGCTTGTGCTGTCCGGCGGTGGATTTGAAGCGGAGCTTGCGCAGCCGGCCGTTGATTTCTTCAACCGCGGGATCAAGCCTCTGATCGATCGCCTTGTGGTCGGCATCGCCACCGATATTCGTGCGATAGATCTCCTTGCCGTCGAGCAGGACGATGACGGTGTTCTCGAACTCCATCCGCGGCACTTCGCGCGCGAGCGCCATGTCGCCGATCGTGAGCTCGTATTCCCCGTCGGCCGGGAAGTTGTGCTCGGCGATGAAGCCGCCGCGCGTGCCGAAGGGCATCCCTTCGATGTGATGCTGCTGCCGGCCGGTGCCGGGGGCACCATCCGGTGGCAGTGAGATCACCATGTTGGCGACGTCGCCGTAGGTCGTGGTCTCGGCAATGGCCTTGGGGTTGCCGATCGCTTCGAGCGCGACCGCGCGCGCGGCGTAGATGTATTGATCGACGAAGTTGGGTGAGACCTGCAGGGCAGCAGCGTTGTTATCGAAATTGCCCTTGACGTTGTCGTGCGGCAACCACGCCGTCGCGTCGATGTCGAGCCCGAGCAGGTCGCGGATGGCGTACCCGTACTCGCGGCGATTGAGGCGGCGCAGCGCTACCCGTCCGGGTTTACTTTCGGTCGCCGCCGCATCGATCTTGTTTTCGAGCCATGAGACGAATTCCGCCGCCGCGTGACTGTCCGGGCGACGAGCCCCAGCCGGCGGCATCAGACCGCCTCGCAGCTTGCGTATGACCTTCTCGGCAATCTCCGCGCTCTGTTGGACATCGTCGAGATTCAACTGAGACAACGCGAGGCCGCCCGACTTCATGCGATCGCTGTGGCAGCTCATACAGTACTGATCGATGAGTGCCCGCCCCTCGACCTTGCTCGGGACAGACGTCGGTGCCGGAGACACCGATTGTGCCTGCCCCTCCGACCAGCGATCGGCTGCCACGGCTAGATACACCAACACGGCTACCGTCACGAGTCCGGTTCTGGTTGCTCGTCTCATAATCGTCCGGCGCAAGACTCCAGTCGAAGTCTAGCCGGGGACCAACGGGCGAGCAAGATCAATGCATATCCGTGTAGCCGTTGACCTTGCGGTCGCGAAGGGTACCCAGATCTGGGGGGTCCTTGCGAAAAACCGCATCAAATCCCAAACGCCCGACGCAGTGCCGCCCTCACGCGCTCTTCGGAGAAGGCACGCTCGCCGCACAGATACCTGACAACACCCTGTAGATCTGGTGCGTTTGTCTCGACCTGGTACTCATTGGTCACCGCAGGCTGGAGAAACACCCTGCGAACCTGAGTCACCACCGGCTCGAGCATCTCGCGGATGCTCGCCGGCATGTGTTCGATCGATCCGTGTTCGCGAACCAGCTTCAGCGCCTTCTTCGGCCCGATTCCCTTGATGCCAGGATTGAAGTCGTTGCCGACGAGAATCGCGACGTCCACCAGCTGCTCGCGTGTAATCTCGAGCGTTACCAGCATGTGGTCGAGATCGATGAGCTCCGGCTTGATCGCCCGGAAGGCGGCCTGGCTCGGCAGATACTCCTTGCCGGAAATCGTCAGGAATCGTACGAGGCGCGACGTTCCGAACAGGAGTGAATCGAAGTCCTTGCTCGCCGCCGCCCAGACGGCATGCGATCGCGCCATGTGCGCGGCCTGAGCCTCGGCTTCTGATGGGGCCTGCAATACTGGAATGCCCATCAGCTGCAGCAGGTGCATGGCCTCGCCCACCATGTCGCGCGTGAGTCGCGATGTCATCGTCGCCTTCGAATAGGCACGCGGCAGATCGCCGGCGGCGCGCGCAGCGACAACCTCCTCTTCGTACCGCTCTCGAATGGCGCGTCGACGCTGTAGTTCCGCCGACTTCAATACCGGCGGCACACCATCGAAGACGAAGACCGGCTCGAGTCCGTAGTCGGCAATGAGGCGGGTGGTCCGATAGAACAGCCCCGAGAGGTGCGAGGTCACCCGGCCGGATGCATCGCGCAGCGGCGTGCCGTCCGGCAATCTGATGAGCGCGAGAAACTGATACAACTCGCCGTTCCCGTCGATGGCAAGCCGTTTCCCGCGGAGCTGTTCCAGCTCGATGACCTGTTTGACGCTGATCGGCGTCAACGCTACGCCCATGCGTGTTCCTGCGACTCTACCGGGCGTCGCTCTCAACGTCCAGATCGGCAGCTGTGCTCGACTGTTCCATATCGCCGTAGAGCGCAGGCTTCAGAGCCTGCGCGATCATCTCGCGCGCGCCGCGCGCCCTCGTGCAACTATTCATCGCACGTCGGACTTGTTGCGGGCGGGCGCGAGCGATTCGAGCGAACGCGCCGCGCCGATGCGGCGGGCTTCGATCTGCAGGTTGTCTTTCTCCCACGTGCGCCCGCCGTCTTTCGACAGATCGCTGGCCCACGAGAAGCGATCGGGCGCGATGTTGTAGTAGCGGATCCGCCGCACGACCGGGTTGCTGGTCATGACGCCGAATTTCTGCTCGATGCGAACTTCCCCACCTGTTTTCGTGGCGGTGCCGACGTCCTGCAAGCCGTTGCCTCTGTCCATCCCGACGAGTTCCCACCTGTCGAGCGTCGCGTTGTACGCACGCAGCGTCGTCGTCACGTAAAACGTCTCACCTTTGTCGCCGACCAACCGGTACTCGTCGAGAATCTGACCCTCGGCGAGTCGAACGGCGCTCCAGTAGCCCTGCCCCTTCCCCCACTCCTTGCTCGTGGCAGTGAACTGCCAGTCGCCAAGGAGATAGTCGAATTCGCCGGCGTGCGCGTCGTAGTTCGACTTGAGCTGTTCTGGCGTCCTCGCTGGCGTCTGCGCGGAGGTCGGTGAACCAGCAACGAGACTCAGGACCACTAACGAAAGCAGGGTGTAACGCATGATGACCTCCCTCGCCGCGACATTTTTCTTTCCGGCCGTATGTGCGGGCAACCGCAAATACGGGAACGGTGCGCCTCGTGACGCAAGCGGTCGTCGGCTGCACGGCTGTTGCGCACGCGTGAGCCGCGCGATAATCCACGCTCACAACAATCCTTCGATAAGCGGATAGCCCCAGAACACACCGAGCGCGAGCGACACACAGCCGGCAGCCAGCGAAAACGTACGCGTGCAGGCGTGATGAGCGCCCAGTCGCGCCATCGGCCAGCCCAGGAGTCCCGAGAGGACGATCATCCCCACCGTCGTTCCGACACCAAATAGCACCAGATACGCCAGCCGTGTCACTGTCGAAGGGAGCGTCGTCACCACGAGCGCTGTGAGCGCGCCGCTACCCGCGAGTCCGTGCACCGCGCCCACCAGGAGCGGTCGCGCCAGCGTCCATCGGTCCACCTGAAACGACGACAACGCTTTGGTTTTTTTGTGGGAATGCGTTGGACCTTTCGGCACTCGACGGGCGCCCAGATGGATCGCGCGCACACCAAAGCCGACCAACAGGAGGGCTACGCAGATCTCTAACACCCGCGACACGATCGCTGGCATTCCAGCCTGCAGCACGACCAGCAGGGCTCCGGCCGTGAACAAGGTCAATGTATGCCCCAGTCCCCACCATGCGCCGAGCCACGCCGCCTTCGCACTGCTACGCTCCCCTGTCATGAGCGTTGAGACAGCGGCGAGATGATCCGGCTCGAGGGCATGCCGCATGCCGAGCACTGTGCCCAGACCCGCGCTCGCTGCGAATCCCAACGGCGGGAGGGAGACATTCAGTTCGCCTGACGGCTCCGCGCTGGTGAACTGAAGCAGCCAGTAGGTCGCGACCGTGCACGCGAGCGCAAGCAGAACCCAGCGTGCTTCGGGCATTCGCGACTGAAGCAACTCGACCGGTTGACCGTGAGGCGTGTTTCGGTAAGCGGCCGCCCAGGCTTCCTTACGAGTCAGGAGCGCGGTTGGATCTGCGAGCCCCTTCGCGGTGACCAGCGTTTCCAGAGCGGCCAGCCAGTGTTCGTAGTAACGAGAACCATCGTCGGGCTCACCGCGCCGGGCGGCAGCCTGGAGCTCATTCGCCAGAGCGGCCGCCCACTCCTTCCACGTGAAGTGCCCTTGCTCTGACAGTTTGACGGCAAGCGCAAAGGCCTGCGCCTGCCACGGCTCAGCGAAGACCGGCCCACCTTCGTCGCGAGGCAGTCGAGGAAGGTCGGAGAGATCGTTCGAGCTGAGGGTCGGACTAAGCTCGCTCAAGGTAGTCATCCCACAGGTCGAGATACACGGAATCGCGCGGCGACGCGCGTTCTCCCCACAACTCCCGTGCGGTGAAACGCACGGAGTAGACATGCTGCCGTTTCTCGCCCTGGCAATGCGCGTTGGTATCGGGAAAGAGATAGACACCGTGATCGCGGACGATGACGCCGGTCTTGCCGCGTGCATAGCGTGGCATGCGAGTGTGGCCAGTGGGATTGATGTTGCGTGCGCGTACGCGCTGATTCACGTTGAATAGCGGTCGCACATGCGGATCCTCACTCGACGGGATTCCCCGCGTGAGCCAACGGTCCGACGTTGCGAGGCTCAATACCGGCGTGGCTTTCGTCGAGCCTGGCGCCGCCTGTCCGCGCTCGATCTCTTCTTTGCTCACGAGACCGTACTGCACGAGCTGCGCTTCCAGCATGTGGACCCACCGCTCGTAATAACTCATTCGCAAGTAGTCGACAGGGGGCATGAGCTCGAGTGCGTGCCTGTCGGCGTCGAGGCTCCACTTGCGCCAGGCGCGCATTGCACGCGTCAGTGCGTAAATCCGTCCCTCCCATGGAGCATGGAACACAGGTTCGTTCTTCTCGTGCACAACTGGACCCATGTCCTGCTGACCGCCCATGTCGTGCACGCCGTTCATCGTTGTCCTTTATTAAGGGGTCAGACCCCTTGAGAGTGTTGCACTCAGGGGTCTGACCCCTTCATAGTTTGGCGACGCCGACCATCCCATCGCGTGTGACCAGTGCTGCGAGTTGCTCTTCCGTCATCGATTCAGTGCCAGCGGGACGCTCGGGCAGAACGATATATCGCAACTCCGCGGTGCTGTCCCAGACGCGCACTTCGACATCTTCCGTCAACTCCGTACCGAACTCGCGCAAGATGCCGCGCGGATCGATGACGGCACGGGAGCGATAAGGCGCCGACTTGTACCAGACCGGCGGCAGTCCGAGAACCGGCCACGGATAACAGGAGCACAACGTACAAACAACGAGGTTGTGTACCGTGGGTCCGTTTTCGACCACCAGCATGTGCTCACCCTGTCCGCTGGTGTAGCCCAACTCGGCAATCGCGGCCGGCGCGTTTTCGAGCAGGCGTTCTTTGTAGGCCTGATCAATCCACGCGCGCGCCACGACCCGCGCTCCGTTGCGCGGACCCACCTTGTGCTCCATCGTGTCGACCAGCGCGTCGAGCGCAGCCCTGTCCACGAGACCTTTTTCCACCAGGAGCGACTCGAGTGACTTCACGCGCAACGTGAGATCGGAAGGGACCGCCTGGCGAATGTCGTCTGCTGGCAAGCGCGCCATTCTAGCTCGTTGTTCCTTGCCAATGCCTGAGGTGATCGCGTCAGGCTCGCGAAATCTTACGGTGCAAATGCGTCAACCATGCAGATGTGTTTCGCAAGCATCGGATTTGACGTTATGGCTCTCTCGAAGCGCTCATCGGCAGTGATCACGCGCGTCTCGAGTCGCACGGCCAGGGCGAGATATACGCAGTCGTACACGGTCTGGGCGCTCGCGAACGCGATAGCGAAGGCATCGCCGATCAACCCGCGCGTCGGGATCGATTCGACAGCGATGGCCTCGATATCGGCAACCAGGCGCTGCGCTTCATTGCGGCTCAATTCACCGCGACGCACCTTCTTCCAGATCGCATTGCACACTTCGGGAAAAAGAAGATCGGGGACGACGAACTGGTGGGCTTCCTGGAGCAGGTCTCGCGCGGCAGCACTATGAACTTCCGGAAGAAACCACTTGAGGACAACGCTTGCATCCACCACCAGGATGCTCACCGTCTATCCCGGTCTTCTCGTATGAGTGCAGTGCTATCGGAAAGTGTCGTGTCACGAAGCCGCTTCAGCCAGCTTCTGGAGAGACGACGCGTTTCCGCCAGGCTGCGTGTGCCCGCTCGCTGCAGGGCATCGTGAATCTCGGCCTGGAGCGACCGTCCATGCGCCTTCGCCGCCGCCTTGAGCTGTTTCACCACATCTTCATCAAGGTCGCGAATCAGCAGATTGGCCACGACTTCAATGGTATCAGATCGATACCGGTGGTGTGCAACGTTACGCAGTATGTTTAGATT
>Ga0070664_100005386_pt1 | contig 10271 bp, 8 predicted proteins | sample KBSC73metaG_FD_65863 | JGI IMG/M metagenome (GOLD analysis project Ga0070664, IMG submission 65863) | Corn rhizosphere microbial communities from Kellogg Biological Station, Michigan, USA - KBS C7-3 metaG | ecosystem: Host-associated > Plants > Roots > Rhizosphere > Soil ... | reverse complement strand
CGTGCGCCGCGGGCATCGGCAACAGGCTCACGGCGATGCGGCCGCCGTCGAGCGGCGGTATGGGCAAAAGGTTCAGCGCCATCAATACCAGATTGACCGAAACTCCGATTCTCGCCATCTCGACGATGCTCGAACTGTCGAACATGCCGCCGGGCATGGCGAAGCGGAACAGCACAGCCCACGCGAGCGCCATCGCAAAGTTGACGGCCGGCCCCGCAGCTGCCACCCACAGCATGTCCCGCTTGGGATCGCGCAGGTTGCCGAAATTCACGGGAACCGGCTTCGCCCAACCAAACACGAAGTGCGGGCCGCCGAGCTTGGCAGCCGCCAGGATCAGCGCACCCGGAACGAGGATCGTGCCGACCGGATCGATGTGCCGGAGCGGGTTCAGCGTGATCCGGCCGTGCATTTCTGCCGTGCGATCGCCGAAAGCCCTGGCGATGTAGCCGTGCGCGGCTTCGTGCAATGTGATCGCGAAGACCACCGGCAGTACCCCGAGCGCGATGGTCTGCAGCGATACATCCATTTAGACCGCTAGTGTACCTCATACCGCCCGGGCTTCGCCGATCACCAGGCCGAGACGCGCCGGGTCGCCGAGGCCATGACGAACGATCGCCGGCGGCGTGACGGCAAGGTCGATCACCGTGGTGGGCAATCCCGGGCAGGGCCCGGCGTCGAGGATCGCGTCGACCTGCCGGCCAATCCGCGCCACGATGACGTCCGCGTCGTTCAGGGGCTGCGCGTCACCCGGAAGGATCAGCGTCGACGACAGGATCGGCTCGTCGACCTCTCCAAGCAGCGCGCGTACGGTCGGATGATCGGGCACCCGGACGCCGATCGTGCTGCGTCGTGGATGCTGCACGCGGCGCGGCACCTCGTCGGTGGCTCGCAGCAGGAACGTGAATTCGCCCGGCGTGCCCTGGCGGACGATCCGGAACTGCTCGTTGTCCATTCGCGCGAAGCGGCCGATCTGCGCAAGGTCGCGGCACACGAGCGTCAGATGATGCCGCGCATCGACGCCCCTCAAGGCGCGGATGCGCCGGGCGGCCTCGCTGTCCCCGATCCGGCACCCGAGCGCATAGCTCGAGTCGGTCGGGTAGGCGAGCACGCCGCCATCGCGCAAGATCGCCGCGGCGTTCCGGATCAGGCGCGCCTGCGGGTGGGTCGGGTGCAGCTTGAGCAGTCGGGTCATCGCGAGCGGACGGCACGCCGATCATATAATCGAGCCCTTTCGCGGCCGCCCGGTTATATACAGCGTGAACCTGCAACAACTCAAGTACCTCTGCGCGGTCGTGGACAATGGCCTCAATGTCTCCGAGGCAGCGGAATCGCTCTACACGTCGCAGCCCGGCATCAGCAAGCAGGTACGGCAGTTGGAGGACGAACTCGGGCTGCGCGTATTCGTACGCCAAGGCAAGCGCCTGACGTCGCTCACGCCCGCGGGGGAAGTCGTCGTCGCAACAGCGCGGCGGGCATTGCGCGAAATCGCCAATCTCAAGCGCGTCGCCGACGAGTTCCGCGCCGAGGACACCGGCGTGCTCGCCATCGCGACCACGCACACGCAGGCGCGCTACGTGCTGCCCAAGGTCGTATCGCAATTCGCGGCGCGCTTTCCGAAAGTGCGCCTGGTGCTTCACCAGGGCAATCCGCTGCAGGTCGCGGCGCAAACGTCGGCGGGTGAGGCGGACATCGGCATCGCCACCGAGGCGCTCGCCGAAGATCCGGATCTCGTCACGCTACCGTGCTATCAATGGAACCGCGGGGTGCTGGTGCCCAAGGGTCACGCGCTCGCGTCGCAGCGACCGCTGACGATCGAAGCGCTCGCACGCCACCCGATCGTCACCTACGACTTCGCGTTCACGGGTCGCACGGCGATCAACGCCGCGTTCGCGGCGAAGGGCCTCGAACCCAACGTCGTGCTGAGTGCCCTCGACGCGGACGTGATCAAGACTTACGTCGAACTCGGAATGGGCGTCGGGATCATCGCGCGCATGGCGTTCGACCCCGAAAAAGACACGAGCTTCGAGCTGCTCGACGCCAGCCACCTGTTCGCCGCGTCGGTGACTCGCCTCGCGCTGCGCCGCGGCGTGATCCTGCGCGGCTACGTCTACGATTTCATCACGCTCTTCGCGCCGCAGTATTCGCGCCGCGCCGTCGACGCGGCCCTGGAAGGCGGCGGTGCCGCGGAAGTCATCTGACGCGCCTCGTGGCATCCGGCGCGAGCAGCGGCGGCGAAGGCGCCGTGCACCGGCGATCCTGGTCGTTCGCGGCGCTCCTGGCATCGCTGTCGATGCTCGGCCCGTTCGCGATCGACATGTACCTGCCGGCGTTCGGCGCAATTGCCGCCGAGTTCGACACCTCTGCGATCGCCGTACAGCAAACGCTGTCCGCGTACCTCTTCGCGTACGCGTTCATGATGCTCTGGCACGGGGCGTTGTCGGACGCCTGGGGACGGCGCCCAGTCATCATGGGCGGCCTTGCCGTGTATGCAGTGGCGTCGCTTGGATGCGCAATTGCCGGAAATATCGAATCGCTCTGGCTGTTCCGCACGCTGCAGGGTCTGTCGGCCGGCGCGGGATTGGTGGTCGGCCGCGCGGTGATTCGCGATCGCTTTCACGGCGCGGACGCGCAGCGGGTGATGTCGCAGGTGACGCTGGTGTTCGGCATCGCGCCGGCGCTCGCGCCGGTCGTCGGCGGCGTGCTGCTGAACCTGATCGGCTGGCGCGCGATTTTCGGGCTGATGCTGGCCTTTGCGGCGGGACTTTTCGCATGGGTGGCGAAACGGCTTCCGGAGACGTTGCCGCGCGGCGAGCGCCAGCGGCTCAATCTCGCAACGATGTGGAACAATTACCGCGCCGTGCTGTTGCGGGGCGACTTCGTGCTGCTCGCCGCGATCCCGACGCTGAACTTCGCCGCGTTCTTCGTGTACATCGCGAGCGCGCCGGTTTATCTCGCGCAACTCGGCGTCAGCACGTGGGGGTTTGCATGGCTGTTCGTGCCGATGATCGCCGGCATCATGACCGGCGCGACACTGTCCGGTCGCCTCGCGGGACGCATTTCTCCAATGCGGACGATCGCCGCCGGATACGCCTGCATGTTTGCGGGCGCGGTGCTGAACCTGCTGGTTGCGCTGTTCGTGCCGCCGTCAATACCCTGGCATGTGCTGCCGATGGCGGTATTCACGCTCGGCAGCAGCCTGATGGCGCCCAACGTGACGTTGCTGCTGCTCGACCTGTTCCCGCGGATGCGGGGGCTCGCGTCGTCGCTGCACGGATTCGTGCAGTTCGCGTTCTCCGGTGTGGTCGCGGGAACGATCGCTCCCCTTCTCGCACCGTCGCTGGGAGCGCTCGCACTCGGGATGCTAGCGTTCACCGTCGCGAGCTTCGGCGTTTTTCGCTTGCTTCGTAACAGGAACCTGCCGGTGGCCCATCCATGATCCGCTTTGCCATTGCGCTACTGTGCCAGTTCGCTCTCGTGATGCCGCTCAACGCGGCGCCGGCCGAACTGCCCAGTCTCACGCTGACAATTCGTGACCAGAAGCTCGTCGTGGAAGTCGCCTCGACGCCGGAGACGCGAGCGACCGGCCTCATGAATCGTTTCAGCCTGCGCCAGGACCACGGCATGCTGTTCGTGTTCGAGGCGCCGCAGCCGCTCGCGTTCTACATGAAGAACACGTACATCCCGCTCTCGATCGCGTTCGTGGATACACAGGGGCGGATTCTCAACATCGAGGACATGCGCCCGCTGGACGAATCGACGCATTGGTCGCGCGGCGTCGCGCAGTATGCGATCGAGATGCGGCAGGGCTGGTTCGCGGCGAAGGGCATCGGGGTGGGCGATAAGGTGGAGGGGTTGAAGTAGCCGGCAACGCCGGAACTCCCGCTCGACGTACCGTCAAAAATGCCAGTTTTGCGAGTCGCCCGTGCCTCGTCGACAATCTCGGAATGGCGCTTCCGCCGGGGTGTCTTGCCACGGGCGCACGCCTGCATCGCTTTGCCGCAGCCATGATCACCAAGGGGGAGGGTCGAACATGCTTACGGTCATTGACCCCGGTGCGCCTGCCGACATCTCGGGGTATGTCATCAACGAGCACATTGCTCGGCTGTCCACGGCCGCGCTCAAGCGCCAGCCGCTGCAACCGGTGATGGAGCGGATCGTCAAGGAACTGGGCTTCGACAGCTTCATGTACGGGATGTCTGCCGATCCCAAGCCCACGCGCCGCGATACGCGATCCTATGTCTGGACCACGCTGCCGCGGGAGTGGGTGAAGCTGTACGGCGAGCGGGGCTACATCGAGGTCGATCCCTGTGTGACGAGGACGTACAACCGGAACATTCCTCTCGTGTGGGATGCCGCGGAGTACCGCGAAGACCCGCTGTGCCGGCCATTTCTGGACGACGCCGCACGATTCGGCGTCTGCAGCGGCGTGGCAATCTCGTTCCGGGATCCGGATCACGGGCGCTTGCTCGTCGCCATCAACTCGCGGATCACGCCGGTGGACGAGGTGCGCAGGCAGTTCGTCGCCAAGCAGCTCGGCGAGCTCGTACTGCTCGCGATGGCGTTTCACGACTTCTTCATGGCGCACCTCGTCGACTACCAGCCGTCGCTGATGATGCGAGTGGTGCCGCTGTCGCCGCGGGAGGCGCAGTGCCTCGAGCTGGCGGCCAACGGAATGACGAGCGTGGACATCGCCATCAAGCTCGGCATCACGCCCCGGACGGCCAACTTTCACTTCGGCAACCTCGTCGACAAGCTGGGCGTGCTGAACCGGAAGGAAGCGATCGCCATGGGCATCGCGAGAGGCCTGATCCGGCCCAATCCGGTGACCATGGGACGCGCCGCAGGGCAGCGGTTGCAGCGCCGAGCGCGCTGACGCGCGAAGGCAACGGGACTCAACCGTCCGCCCGGCCGAGCGCGGCCATGAACCTTGCCAGCTCCGCCGGCACCGGCGATTCGACGGTCATCTCGCGACCGTGCGTCGAACGCCTGAATGTCAGCCGTTGCGCGTGCAGGAACATGCGCTTGAGCCCTTCCCGTGCGAGCTCCCGGTTCCACGCGAAATCGCCGTACTTGTCGTCACCCGCCAGCGCGTGGCCAAGATGCGCGAGATGGACGCGGATCTGGTGCGTGCGTCCCGTCCGCAGTTCCGCTTCCAGTAGCGCGACCGGGGGCGCGTGCCGTGGCCAACGTTCGAGCCGCCGAAATATCGTGATGGCGCGCTGCCCGCCTTCGTCGATCCTGACCCGCCGCTCGCCCTCACGTGTCACGAATTTGTGCAACGGGACGTCGACCCTTCGCACAGCGTCGCGCCACGGCCCGCGCACCAGCACGAGATAGCGCTTGTCCATCGCCCCGTCGCGAAGCTGGGCGTGCAGATCCACAAGCGCGGCGCGCTTCTTCGCGACCAGCAGCACGCCTGACGTGTCCCGATCGAGGCGATGCACGAGTTCCAGAAACCGCGCCTCGGGCCTCGCTGCCCGCAACTGCTCGATGAGCCCGAGCGCGATGCCGCTGCCGCCATGGACGGCGAGCCCGGCCGGCTTGTCGACCGCGATGATCTCGTCGTCCTCGTACAGCACTTCCGGTCGAAACGTGCGGGCAGCCACGGTCCGCGGCCTCGCGGGCTTGGACATCCGCAGCGGCGGGATCCTGACGACGTCTCCCAGTGCCAGCCGGGCGTCCGGACCGACCCGCCCGCGATTCAGCCGCACTTCCCCGCTGCGCAGAATCCGGTACACGTGACTTTTGGGCACCCCCTTCAGGACGCGCAGCAGGAAGTTGTCGATCCGCTGGCCGGCAGATTCTTCTCCGACCGTAAGCGGCGCGCCAGCATCCTTGCTTAACTCGTTCATTCGCTTATAATTGTGCCCGAACCGCGCGCAAGCGCAGCGGGCCGCGTCCTTCGTGCGATACGCCGAGGGACAGGCCGCGCGGCGCCGCGGGGCCCTGCAGTGTCAGGGAAACAAAGCCGGCTAAGTCGCTCGCCGGGCGGTCCTTTTGGAAGGCCGCGAAGAAGTAGCGATGGTAAAGGAACAGCGCAGCTCCCGCACCCGGCAAAGGCCGGTTCGAAGCGGCCGCTGCGCGGCGCACAAGCGAACGATTCTGCAAAGCGGGAGCCGTGCCCGGAGGCACTGGCTTCCGATCGGATTATTCCGCTGATCCGCGAACAAGAAGACCCGCCACGACGAGACCGGCCCTCGGCCGGACGTGCGAACCTCATGCATACGCCACTTCGCTCCGCTCGCGCCCGCCGGCTTCGGCCGTCGGATGGCCCGTCTTCCGCCGCGACCGCCGCGTAGGCGCATCCGCGTCGCAAGACGCGGCCGTCTCGTACCGCCCGTTTGCCCTGCGGCCCTGCGCCGGGGACAACGTCCATGAAACGCATGCTGTTCAACGCCACCCAGGCGGAGGAACTCCGGGTGGCCATCGTCGATGGCCAGAAGCTCATCGACCTTGACATCGAGTCCGCCTCCAAGGAACAACGCAAGAGCAACATCTACAAGGGGGTCATCACGCGCGTCGAGCCGTCGCTCGAAGCGTGCTTCGTCGACTACGGCACCGAGCGTCACGGCTTTCTGCCGTTCAAGGAAATCTCGCGCCAATACCTGAAAGGCGGTCGTCGCGCCGGCGACCCGGACGACATCGAAGGCGACGCGCGTGGCCGCGTGCAGGACCAGCTGCGCGAAGGCCAAGAACTGATCGTCCAGGTGGACAAGGACGAGCGCGGCAACAAGGGCGCCGCGCTCACGACATATATCTCGCTGGCCGGACGCTATCTGGTCCTGATGCCGAACAACCCGCGCGGCGGCGGGGTGTCGCGCCGCGTCGAAGGCGAGGAACGCAACGAGCTGCGTGAGGCGGTTGCCGCGCTCGACGTGCCGAACGGCATGAGCGTGATCGCGCGCACTGCCGGCATCGGCCGCACGGCCGAGGAGCTGCAGTGGGACCTGAACTACCTGATGCAACTCTGGCGCGCCATCGAGGACGCCGCGAAACTGCAATCGGGCGCCTACCTGATCTACCAGGAATCGAGCCTCGTCATCCGCGCGATCCGTGACTACTTCCACCCGGACATCGGCGAGATCCTGATCGACACCGAGGCCATCCAGGAGCAGGCGCAGCAGTTCATGGGCCACGTGATGCCGGCCAACGTGTCGCGCGTCAAGCTCTACAAGGACGACGTGCCGCTGTTCTCGCGTTTTCAGATCGAGCATCAGATCGAGACCGCGTACGCGCGCCAGGTCCCGCTGCCTTCTGGCGGCGCGATCGTCATCGATCACACGGAGGCGCTCGTGTCGGTCGACGTGAACTCCGCGCGCGCGACGCGCGGCGGCGACATCGAGACAACCGCCTACAACACGAACCTGGAGGCTGCCGAGGAAATCGCCCGCCAGCTTCGCCTGCGCGACCTGGGCGGGCTGATCGTGATCGACTTCATCGACATGGAAAGCGCCAAGAATCAGCGCGACGTCGAGAACCGGCTGCGCGATGCGCTCAAGTACGATCGCGCCCGCGTCCAGCTCGGCAAGATCTCTCGATTCGGCCTGATGGAGTTGTCGCGGCAGCGCCTGCGCCCCGCACTCGCGGAATCGGCCTACCTGCCCTGTCCCCGCTGCCATGGCATCGGGCACATCCGCGGCACCGAATCGACCGCGCTGCACATCCTCCGGATCCTCCAGGAGGAGGCGATGAAGGACAACACCGCCCAAGTCGTCGCGCAGGTTCCCGTCGATGTGGCGACGTTCCTGCTGAACGAGAAGCGCGCCGACGTGCAGGCGATGGAGACCCGTTTCAAGGTCAACGTGTTGCTGGTGCCCAACCGGCATCTCGAGACGCCGAACTACAGCGTCACGCGGCTTCGCCATGACGAGCTCAATCAAAGCGAGCCGCTGCCGGCATCGTTCCAGATGGTCGAGCAGCCGGAAGAAATCGATCCGGCCACGGCATTGCGCGAAGAAGCCAAGGAGCCGAGGCAGGAGGCGGTAGTCAAGGGGATCACGCCGGCACAGCCCGCGCCCGTCGCGGCACCGCGCGTGGTCCCGGTGGCCGCGCCGGTCGCGCAGCCCGCAGGTGGCTGGTTCACCCGCGTGATGCAATGGCTCCGGACACCGCCGGCGCCTGTGAGCGTCACCGGGCCTGAAGTCGCTCCGGCCCCGGCCTCGCCCGGCACGCGGGCGCGCGACGGGCGCCCACCGCGGGGCCGGGAAGGAGCGCGGGACGCGCGGCGGCCCGAGGCGCGCCGCGAGGGGCAACACCGCGACGAGCGGCGTCCCGAGCGCGACCGCAAGGATGCGCGCGGCGGCGACGAAACGCGCCGCGGAAGTCAAAGCGCGCCCGAAGCACAGCGGCCATCGCATCGAAAGGACGGCGAGCCTCGCGAAGGGCGGCGTGAGCGGGAGCCACGCGAAGCACGCCGCGACGGCGAATCCCGCGACGGACAGCGCGACGACGCGGTGCGTGAACCACGCCGCGACGGAGAACGGCGTGACGGCCGACGCGACGGCGAGCGGCGCGAGCCGCGCGAGGGCAAGACCGGCACACCGCGCCCCGCGCGGGAGCCGAAACAGCCGAGTACGGAGATCGAAGTTCCGGCGCTGGATTCGGCCAGTGAAGCCTCGCCTGCCCATAACGCTGTGGGTAACGGCGCGGACGAGCATCGCGAAGGCGGCAGCCGTCGCCGCCGCGGGCGCCGGGGTCGCGGTGGCGATCGCGCCGAGCGCGCGCCGCGCGCGTCGCCTTCCGACCAGACAACCGACGACACTGTGGAGGCGCAACCCGAGGCGGCTCTCGTCGTCGCGCCGGAAAGCATTCCGGCAACGTCTGGTGCACCTTGGGTTTCCTCCACGGACGTCGAAGCGCACGATCCGGCCATTCCGGAACGCACGGCGGCAGCCGACATCACGTCGCCCACGCACGAAGCCCGGCCGCCAAGCGCGATCCCGGCGCACGTCGCCGTGCCGGAGGCTGAACGCCCGGCGCCCGCGGTTGCACGTCCCGAGCGAGCAGTTGCACGCGCAGAGCCAACGGTTGAACGCATGGAGCCCGCGGTTGCACGTCCCGAGCGAGCGGTTGAACCCATAGAGCCGGACGACGTAGCCGCTCAGCCCGCTGCAATCGCCGCCGGCTCGCCTCCGGCGATCGAGACTGTATCGATGTCGTTGCCGCCGGATTCGGATCTCGTGATGGTCGAGACGCGGTTCGCACCGGCCGTCGAAACCGACGCGCCGGCCACGCCCCGCGGCCGGCGCGTTCGCCAGGCGCGCCCGGTAATAGCCGACGAGCCGCTGCAAATGGTCGAGACACGCAAGGAACAGCCGGCGCCCTGACCGCAGGAAATCCGACGCTGCCGCTATCGGCAGCGTCGGACCTGCTCGCGTCCGCTGCGCGAAGCGTGCGTCAGCTCAGTCGATGAGTCTCGACGATACGCGCGAGGAGTGCTGCGCTCGCTCGCTCGGTGAGCTCGAGCACCTTCTCGAATCCGTCGGCGCCGCCGAAATAGGGATCGGGCACCTCGCGCACGCCGAGTTCCGGCGCGAGGTCCAGAAAGAGGCCGAGATGCCCCTGGAAATCCGCGGGGCGCAACAGGCCCAGATCGCGCAGGTTGCGCCTGTCCATTGCGAGTATCCACTTGAAACGCGCGAAATCCTCGGGCTGGACCTGGCGTGCGCGCAACGACTCCAGGTCGTATCCCCGCCGCCGTCCATGAGCGATTGCGCGCTCGTCAGGCGGCTGCCCGACGTGCCAGTCGCCGATGCCCGCCGATTCGACGCCGATGCGCCGCTCGAGCCCGGCGCGCTTTACGTGTTCCCGAAAGACCGTCTCGGCCGTGGGCGATCGGCAGATGTTGCCCATGCACACGAACAGCACGTCAACGTCGTGAGTCGCGTTTTCGGGCGCTGCGGTACGCCGACGAAATGGCGCGGGCAACTGCATGCGGCTTCTCCAAAAAATACGCCGGCGGCCGTTGCGACCGCCGGCGCTCTTTCGAACCGCTACGGGTACGCGGATTACGACCCGGAATACACCGCGCCGGCCGAATGGACGCTCTTGTTGATCGAGTTTACGCCAAGGTTCTGCGCGCACGATCCGACCGTATACCTGCCAGCCGGAACGCTTCCCGTGCAGGCAAGCGGGAATTCCGTTCCGGCGGCCCGCGGCGGCACCCGTGCGATCATCAGCGCATGCATTCCCGCCTGCAACGTCCCTACCGAGCCTTGGCCATGCCGATCGGACGCCATCACCGGGTCTTCGCCCTCGCGCTTTGCATTGCA
>Ga0070664_100005384_pt1 | contig 10276 bp, 11 predicted proteins | sample KBSC73metaG_FD_65863 | JGI IMG/M metagenome (GOLD analysis project Ga0070664, IMG submission 65863) | Corn rhizosphere microbial communities from Kellogg Biological Station, Michigan, USA - KBS C7-3 metaG | ecosystem: Host-associated > Plants > Roots > Rhizosphere > Soil ... | reverse complement strand
TTGGTGATATAGGCAAAGGCGCCACGGCGGAGGGATTCCACCGTGTACTGTTCTTGGACCGACGCGGTGAGGACGATGACCGGGAGCAGGGGGTCTAATTCCTCGAGCCCACGAAGCACGGCGAATCCGCTGAGGTCCGGCAATCCTAGATCCAGGAGCACTGTCCCAAACGAGTGGTCTTCAGCTTCCTGCAGTGCGTGCCTTCCCGTCCTCGCGCAGCGCACCGTGTACCCTTCATGTTGAAGATATTCTTCCAGGGCGAGGGAGAGATCCGGATCATCCTCCACGATGAGCACGGACGAATGATGGGAAACGATTTGTTTTGCTTTCATGGAAGCTGTCGCAGCCTTGCAAGAGTGGAAAGGATCGGACAAAATCTCGGGAAAAGCAATAGATGGACCTGAGGGAGGCTAAGTTATACGTGTAATTAAACGGGCAGTTGCGGCCGGAACAAGCAAGACAACCAATGGATGGAGGTTGAAATGGGCGGAGGCTAAATGGTGTATGGCAAAGTGAAGGAAAAATGGCTTCCTTCCCCTGCAGTGCTCTCGACAGCCACGGTTCCTCCATGCAGCTCAATGAGCCCTTTGGCGATGGCGAGTCCTAAACCGGACCCCGCAACATGTCCCGAACCTGCCTGTGCCCGATAAAATTTATCAAAAATTTTGGGCAGATGCTCCTCAGAGATGCCGCATCCTGTGTCAGAAACGTTCATTTTGATATACCGATCGTCCAGAACCTGTGCACTGACGTGGACACGTCCGCCCGGCGGGGTAAACTTGATCGCATTCTCGAGTAAATTGGCGAGCACTTCATAGAGTTTGTCCCGGTCAGCGCGAATCTTTGGCAGACTCTCCATCGGGGCTACGTCCATCATGATCGGCTTTCGCTGGGCGATAGGCTGAAACACTTCCGCGAGATCAGCAAGGAGGTCGTGGAGCGACAGAACCATCGGGCGCAGCTCCATCTTCCCGGCTTCAATTTTGGAGAGGTCCAGCAATTCATTGAGCATGCGCGTCAGTCGGTCGGCATTGAATTGGATTCGTGAGGCATAGTGTTTTTGCTTCTCGTTTAGTGGGCCCGCCAGTTCCTCCTGCAAGTTCTCTGAGAGGCTCTTGATCGAGGTGAGCGGCGTCCTCAGTTCATGAGAGACGACACCGACAAAGGCACTTTTCAGCCGGTCAAACTCTTGAAGCTGCTCAACCGTAGCCTGGAGAGTACTTGTTCGGTCCTGAATCCTCCGTTCCAGAGTTTGGTTCAGTTCATCGAGGTCCTGTTCCACGCGTCTTCGTTCGGCTACGCCTACGGCTAATACCAAGGCGGTCACGGCAATGACGGCGATGAAGGCCTGTAACAACAGCAAACTTTCATGTTGATTGATGCGAGCAAAGGGACCGGAGCCGCGCAACGTTCCCCAGATGGCGATCCCCGCACACAGCAGAATGGCGGTGACGGTTTCACGAGGTCCAAGCCGGACGGCCACCCATATCAAAATAGAGAGAGTCAGGAAGGCGAGGGGATAGTTAGGCCCCGTCCTCGCCTGGCTGCTCTGAAACACAATCCAGGTGACGAAGCAGAGCAGCGTGATCGAGAAGCCTATTTCCAGCAGCCTGGAGCGACTCCAGTTCTGAGCGGGCTCCGATACCCACAGCATGATCGCCGGTGTGACGATCAGAGCGCCAACGGCATCACCGAGCCACCAGGTCATCCAAATCGCACCATAACTCTCCCAGTCTGCATACCTGCCCAGGGAGAGACTGGTGACTCCGAAGGTTGCGCTCACGGTGGTACTGACCAGAGCAGCCAGAAGCACAAACTTCAACGTATCGCCTTGTTGGGAGAAGAGTTTCCGACCGTTCGCCAAATGATTGACCAGAAATGCCCCAACGAGCCCTTCGAACGTGTTCCCGGTTGCGATCGCGAGAGAGGACGCTATCGAACCCGCGGTTGTGATATTGACGACCAATGCTCCGAGAAAGATCGCGGGCCAAACCCAATATCCAAGCAGAAGAAATGCAGCCAGACTGATTCCCGTAGGAGGCCATAGCGGAGTTGCACTGGGATGAAAAATCGCCAGTTGAAGGCCGAGCTTTCCGGCGAGAACATAACCGGCGGCAAGACCGCACAACAGGATCCAAACCTGTATGGGGCTCAATCTTTGCCGGAGAGGGTCAGGCAAACGAACAAGCGAATGGATGAGCTCCCCGATATGAGGCAAGGGATTGGACGCACGCGTTCCGCATACTGCTTGTTCAATGGCGAGCATAGGCGCGTTCACCCCGAACACAAATGGGGGGCATATCCGTGCTCGATGTCTTAGCGAACCAATAGTAAGGAGTCCGTTGTGGGCGAAGCAATAGGGCCGAATGGCGAAACAAAATACGTGTATTAAGCTTTGAGCATCACAACAACAATCAAGGGCATCCTCCAGAGACGTCGTTATCTGCTGAATCGTCGCGTCGGGTCTGAGCGGGTAGGGGGAGCGGCTTTCTACGGATGGGTGTTACGTGGCCGCGCCACACGAAGCTTCAGGAAGTTCCATGGCGTCGCGCTGCAGTGACCTTCGCTAGCACACGACTGATGCCTCTTTTCCGGCCTGTTCTCGAGCGGGAGCGGAATTGCGCAGGTGGAAGGCCGAATTCGCGTTTGAAGGCGCGGTTAAATGATGCCTCTGACTCATAGCCAACCTCAGCGCCTATGTGTGCAACCCCGCTGCTCGTGGACGCAAGCATCTGTGCGCCGAGCTGAAGCCGCCAATGAGTGAGATAGGCGATAGGCGTATCTGAAATATAACGTCGAAACCTCTCCGCCAGTACAGTACGCGAAGTGCCGACCTCTTTGGCGAGTGAAGCAATTGTCCATGGATGGGCGGGCTGGCGATGAAGTAAGGCTAAGGCTTTGCCGACCTCTGGGTCGCGGACACCGGCCAACCATCCCGTTTGTTCTGGCGGAAGATTTTCAATATACCGTCTCAGCGTTTCGACGAACAGAACTTCGGACAACTTCGCGAGCACAGCCTCACACCCCGGCCTGGACGCATCCACATTATTCACTGAATGACGGATGGAATGCTCCAGCCACTCACCTGACGGATCGTCGCGAATATTCACCTTGAAAATTGGTGGCAGTGCGCCAAGGAACACGCGGCTCAACTGCGGATCGCAGGACAAGTAGCCGCATACGAATTTCGTCAGTTCCCCACCTCCGCCCATGCGGGACACTTTAAGACCTTTCGAGAGGACTTGGTCCAGCACTTGTGAACGATCCACGGGTTTGATCGGCGGACCGTTTCCCAAGATATGTGGATCACCGCTCGGGACAATGAGGATGTCGCCCGCGTTCAGCGGAAGTTGCCGATCATCCCCCTCGAGATTGGCATAACCCTGGCCGTGAGTCAGCAGATGAAAGATGATCACGTGCTGAGAATTTGGCGAGAGATGCACGTTGACGGTCTGCCCGTCGACCGAGTGAGCACACCAGGGCGCTGAAAACTCAGCATTGTAGAAAAGAGCTCCATTGAGCTTCACGGCCTTGAGGACTTCCGACAGAACTTCCATCGGGCACCATCAGGCGGGTACGGACTCTCGGCAAAAACCGTGGAACGGGCGGGCAAGTATAGTGCCGTCGAATGAGTCCCTGTCAAGAGAGCCGAACTCTCGGACAAGAGCCTACCAACAGACTCCCTCTATAGTGCGACGCATCGAAGCAACGGAGTGTTCGAGCCGTTCTTCGATCCGATCATACGCAAAGGAGGGTCAGCAATGGCTTCGTCCGGACGATCGAGCGGATTGGCAGGAGTGTCCGTACGCACCGCACCGCGCTCCATCAAGACAACGCGTATCGGACTCGCGCAGAAGTTTTGCTACTTCAAGAGCGCACAAGAGACGCGTTCATGGAGTGCCTCGTTCCTCCAAAGCGCCAGAAGTCCTCCGTGGTGAAGCAGGCTCATGAGGACGTCCAGGTTCAGGAGCAATGTATGAAAGCAAAGGTGTTTCCAATAGGAGGGATGGCCATGACAAAACCTACCAACATACGTGTCGTTTCGAAAAGAGCGCATCAGAGATCAGTGATGGAGCTTTTGAAACCGGTGCGGTTGGTTATTACTTTTGGAATCGGATTGACCTTGATGGGTTGCGGAGATGGCAGCGATGAGGGAATGGCTCGCGCACAGAATACCGGCAGAGATTTCGTGGCGCCGACCGTGTTCCAGGCTGCCGGTCCAGACATCGCCTCGATTCAGAACACGATCGAACAGTACAGGATAGCCTTGAAAGGAAACAACAATGGCAACGACGGGCCTCATCCCGACGGTCGACGCGAGATCAACTGGGACGGCGGAGGTGTCGATACGACGACAGCGCCGGTCACGCCGTTCAACACGTTCCTGAATACGCGCGGCGCCCAATTCACAACGACAGGAACCGGCCTCTCGCAGGCTCCCCCTTCGGGTGGGGCCCAGGGCGGCCTGGCGACGCTCTTCAACAATCCGACCTACGGCACCAGCTTTAGCACCTTCAGCCCTAAGCGCCTGTTCACGCCAGTGGACAGCAACGTCACTGAGGCACACTTCTTCGTACCCGGCTCCAATGGGACTGTGCCGGCAAAGGTGAGCGGCTTCGGCGCGATCTTCACGGACGTTGACCTGCCGGATGGAAGCGGTCCCGGAGATAAAAACGGAAACCGTCAATCTAGTACGCGCATCGAGTGCTTCGGCACCGACGGAGGCTTGATCTACAGCAGCTTTGTCGCAGCCTCGCCTGGCGACGGAAGTCTTTCCTTCCTGGGAGTCGTCTTCACCGATGCGCGTATCGCCCGAGTGCGGATTACGAGCGGCGACACTGCGCCGGGGCCAAATGACGATGGAACACATGACATTGTCATGATGGATGATTTTCTCTACGGCGAACCGCAGCCCATACACGTGACACCATGATGAGAGAACGCCCCGTAGGATCGATTGATCCTGCGGGGCATTCGGGCTGGAGCCATGAGGCGCGGCCCGGTCCATCAGAAGGGGCAGTATGGTTTAGAACACCATGGCGTGATCGACCAGGAAGGTGCCGTCCTTTTCCACGAGGAGCATTTCGGCAACGAATTCACCAGGCGCTTTGGTGAACCACTGCCTCCAGATAATCGCCGCTCCGCCGGGACGTTTGAAAACGGCCACCGGCTCTCGCCTGGAGAAGTACCCCTTCTCCCGCTGATACTTCTCACAGACCTTCTGAAGATGCTCTTTGGTCACGATCGCTTTCATTCTCTCGGTAAAATCGCGAATGTGCCGCTCGTGATCTATGGCAGTTGAAGCGTCCATTAGATTGTCCATGATGGGATTGGCGACGCCTAGGATGTCGGCCTCAGACATGCTTTCCAGAGTCATGGGTCACTCCTCAATGTGAACATACCAAACAATGATACGCCGACGCGGCGGGAATATTTTACGTGGTCATCTGGGCTGGGGTCTGCCCCTGTCAATTCTAACAGTAGTTTGGCTTTCAGCTACGTAAGTAGAATATGAGGGTTGTACCAGCCCAATATAATCCAGGTGAAGCGGTTCAGCTCATGAAAGCCATACGCTTGCATCACCTTGATGGTCCAAAATCGCTTTGCTATGAAGAGGCGCCGAAACCGATTCCGAAAGACCATCAGGTGTGTGTCCAGGTCTGTGCCACAGCGATCACACCAACGGAGTTCGACTGGTATCCCACATCCCATACGCCTGAAGGCAACGAAAGACCTCTTCCGATTATCCTGGGTCACGAATTCTCTGGTGTGATCGAATCGGTGGGGTCGGAGTGCAGGCATGTACAGGTGGGTGAGCCTGTCTATGGACTCAGCGATTGGTTCATCGACGGTGCTCAGGCGGAATATTGTTTGACTGTTCCTGGCAATATTGCACCGAAGCCTGTCACGATTGAACATGCTCACGCTGCGACGGTACCGATCTCAGCTCTGACCGCTTGGCAAGCCCTTATAGACCGCGCACACGTTTCTGCAGGACAACGGGTATTGATTCATGGCGCAGCCGGTGGTGTTGGCAGCTTTGCCGTGCAGTTGGCGCGGGCTCAGAAAGCATACGTGATCGCAACGGCTTCAGCGGGCAACATCAACTTTGTCAAGGCGCTCGGAGCCGATGAAGTTGTCGATTACCGGATCACGCCGTTTGAAACGGTCGTGAGTGACGTGGACGTGGTGCTTGATACTGTCGGAGGAGCCACGAGAGACCGTTCCTGGGGAGTTCTCAACAGGGGAGGGCACTTGGTAACCATTGCAGCAGATGCCGAGCGGGTGAAGGAGCAGCGAGTGCGCGATGCGTTTTTCATCGTCGAACCAAACCGCAAGCAGCTCTTGGACATTTCACGACTGATCGATGCCGGCGTGATCCGACCCGTCGTGGGCGCCGTCCTGTCGATGGAGCACTTCCGGCAGGCTTACGAACAGAAACCTGTGCGCGGCAAGACTGTCCTCCGCATCGCGGAGTTGTGATGGGCCCGTTACGATACGCGTGAAAGGAACCGGCCAATGATGACGACGACATCTTTTTTCCGAATGGTAGTGAGACAGACGCTGCAGTGGGCCGCAGTGCTGGGGACGACTCTGCTTGTGGGACAGCCAGCGGTGGCAGAAGACGCTGTGTCGGTGTTGATGAAGCGGCAGTTGGCTGACATGACAGGAAAGGAGGGTACCCTGATCACCGTGGACTATGCGCCGGGCGCCGAGTCCGAGTCGCACGTCCATCCGGGATCGGTGTTCGCCTACGTCTTAGAGGGAGCGGTGGTGTCTCAATTGGAGGGAGAGAAGGCTGTGACCTATACAAAAGGTCAGAGTTGGTATGAATCTCCCAAGAAACCGCATCTCGTGTCCAAGAATGCGAGCAAGACCGAACCGGCTAAGCTCTTGGTGTTTCTACTTTCACAGGAAGGAGAGTCGCTCAAAACTCCGGTGACATCGTCCGACAGCGGGAGGTGATGCTCAGCAATGTTGCAACTCATGTGCGATGAATGAAAGGAGAGACGCGATGAAATGGATCGCTGTATTGCTGTTTGTCGTTGCAATGGTATCCGGCGTTGTCACAGCCCAGGCCCAAAAATCTGCGCCGACTAACCAACCTCAAGCCAAACTCATTGTGGACCCCCCAGTTCCTGATTTGCTGGCTAAGGGCATCGTCTGGATCACGTGGCGGGCGGAGAACGTGAACATCGGATCGATGTCCGGCAAGGAACACCTCAACGCATCTCCGCCGGTTGGGCATCTGCACATACAAGTGGACGACCTGCCTTGGTTGTGGGCGCACATGAGTACCGCCCCGATCGACGTGGCCTTGTTGCCGCCCGGTCCGCACAAGATCAAGATCGAATTGGTCAACGCCGTCCATCAGGGCGTCGTCGAACAGTCCAAGACAGTGGCGTTCACCATACCTGAGGGAGCGTCTCCCCACTGAAGGTCACCGAGGCGTTCATTTCATCTAGAGCCGCGTGGGCGAAACGACGAGAAGGTGCATGTTTGATAATGGATCGATACTTGTAACCGGGGCCGCCGGTCACGTCGGAGGAGTTGGCCGAACCGTGGCCGGCCTGCTCGTCGATCGCGGTCTGCCGGTGCGCGCCATGGTCCGCCGAGAGGACGACCGGGCTGTTGCCTTGCGGGACGCGGGTGCCGAGGTGGTTGTCGGTGACTTACTCGAATCGGCAGACGTCTATCGGGTCCTGAAGGGTTGCCGGTCCGTGTATTTTGGCATGTCCGTGTCGGCCGGCTACCTGGAGGCTGCCGTGACCATGGCGACAGTCGCGCGCGAAGTCGGGGTGAGTGCCCTTGTGAACATGTCCCAGATGACCGTTTCGCAGATGAGTATTCAAAACAGCACCCCGAGCCGCCAGCAGCGGCAGCACTGGCTGAGTGAGCAGGCGTTCGCTTGGTCCGGCGTGCCGGTGGTTACGATCCGGCCGACGATGTTCCTGGAGAGCTTTTTCCCTCTGGCTGGTCTTACGGTTCGCGACCAAAACCGCATCGAGCTGCCGTTCGGGCGGGGGAAGACGTCTCCCGTTGCTGCGGCTGATGTGGCTCGGGTCGTCGCTGCCGTTCTCGCTGACCCTGGGCCGCATGTCGGCACGATCTACGAACTCACGGGGCCGCGGTCGCAGGACTTGCATGGGGTCGCACAGGAATTTTCAGACGCGTTGAATCGGCAGGTCATCTACCGTGACATCCCTCACGAGGATTGGGAGCGAAATCTGAAGAGGGCGCAGGTGCCTGAGCACTTGGCCCAGCATCTACTGACGATGGCTGAGTTACACCGAGCGGGTCGATATGACCGGATGGCAGACGGCGTACAACGAATAACTGGTCAGCCAGCCATGAGCGTCCGGGAATTTGTCTCGCGTTACCCAGATCAGTTCGGAGGGCGCCGATCCTGAAGTGTGCCGATCTTCGTAGCGTCTAAGCAGAATGTCCCATTGTTCGCTCGTGTTAGAGTTGCCGGAATAGCGAAAGCTATCGCATCGTTTGTTCAGCCTGCTGAATGACGGGGCGGCGGCGCGTTGTCTGTTGGAGTGTTGTTTATGGGCGAGGGTCACGCGATGCAATTTTGGCGAGGAGCTCGATGCAGTAGTACTCAATCACTCTCACTTCCTCGTCAGTCAGTGGCCGATGCACCATAATGGACGACAAAAGTGATTCACATGAGTCGGAGAATTGTTGAACGTTGGCGGCAAGTTCCATCGACACCTCTATCTGAGATCAGGCCCGCCATAACGCCGCAAAATGGTTCGTGGCACTTATTCGTTCCGGCGAATCCATCGATAGTGGGGCGGATCAGGTTACTTCGTCGGCTGATTCTGGCGGGATGGTATCTAAGGGGATGTCACGAATCTGAATCGAGTCGACTCGTTGCTGTGCCAGAACATCCGAGATGATCACAACCTTGTCTCCCACCTGAAACTGTTCACGCTCCTTCAGGATCCGGAATGCTGTTTGCAGCGTCTTCTCAGGGTCCGAACTAAAATCGATTTTGAAAGGAAAGACACCACGGTTGAGCAGCATGGTCCGACGCGGTTGGCTCATGTTGGTAAAGGCGTAGATGTTGGTAGAGAAGGGACGGCAGTTCGCCACGAGATCGGCCATGAGTCCCCGTCTGGTGATCACGACGACTCCCTTGGCGTTGACCCCTTCGGCAAGCTGAACAGCCGCCGCCGCCAATTGTTGTTTATTTCCGGTGTCGCGCAATTGTTTCGCAAACCGTAATCCGGGAATCGTCTCAGATTTCAGCGCGATCTTACGCAAGTATTCAACACACTTCACTGGATACTTCCCCACCGTGGTTTCCCCCGACAACATGACGGCGTCGGCTTCTTCATAAATCGCGTTGGCGACGTCGGTAACCTCGGCGCGGGTGGGGTGCGGATTGTGGATCATGGATTCGAGTAGATGGGTGGCGACGATCACCCGTTTTCCGTGCTCGGCACAGAGTTGTACGATCCTGCGCTGGACGTTTGGCAGATCCTCGATGTTGATCTCCACCCCAAGATCTCCACGCGCAACCATAATGCCATCCGACTCCTTGATGATCTCTTCCAGGTTGCGAACGCCTTCCTGGTCCTCGATCTTTGCGACAATCTTCACTCTCCCGACTTTTTCACCCATGAGTGCCTTGAGTTGCTGAATATCGGCCGCTTCACGGACGAACGACAGCGCGATGAAGTCCACATCCCGTTCCAGGCCGAACAGGATATCCTTGGTGTCCTTTTGCGTGATCGCCGGCAGATTGACGCGAATACCGGGGAGATTCACGTGACGCTTGCTCTTCAAGAGCCCACCGTCCAGGACACGGCACTGCATCACGCGTTCTTGCTTCTCCAGCACCTCCAAATTGATCAACCCGTTATCCACGGTGATCTTGTCCCCGACGCTGACCTGCTCAAGCAAGTCCGCGTAGTCGATGTGGATGGAGCTTTCCTCAACGTCCATCGGCCCGCGCGTGGTGACGGATACGATGGCACCCTGCCGCAGATCGAGCTCGTTGGAGAGGTTCCCGGTGCGAATCGCCGGGCCTTGTGTATCCAGGAGGATGGGGATGGGAAACTTGACCTTCTTGTTGAGTGTCTTGATGTGTTGAATGACCTTGGCGTGGAAGTCGTGGTCTCCATGGGACATGTTCAGTCGCGCGATCGTCATCCCTGCCTCGTACATTTTCTGCAACATCTCGTAAGATTCCGTGGCCGGGCCGATCGTGCAGATAATACGGGTCTTTTGCATGTGGGCTCCCAGTGGACTGAGCTATCTC
>Ga0070664_100005379_pt1 | contig 10280 bp, 6 predicted proteins | sample KBSC73metaG_FD_65863 | JGI IMG/M metagenome (GOLD analysis project Ga0070664, IMG submission 65863) | Corn rhizosphere microbial communities from Kellogg Biological Station, Michigan, USA - KBS C7-3 metaG | ecosystem: Host-associated > Plants > Roots > Rhizosphere > Soil ... | reverse complement strand
GCGGAGATCTTACCGAGCTTGTAGTAGATCTGGTGCCGCTGGGGCGCGTGGCGGAGGATCTTGTTGCACAGCGCGATGGCGTTGTTGAGGTAGCCGCCGTCGGTGTAGAGATCGACCGCTTGCTCGTAGTAGTTGACCGCCTGATCGGTCTTGTTGAGGCGCAGGTAGAGGTCGCCAACCCGGTTGAAAACCGTTACGTCGCGGTCATCAGTCCCACCGGTTGCTTCGATGATCTGGAGATAAACCTCGAGCGCGCGGTCGAACTGCTTCTTCTGCTCAAATTCGGCAGCCTTTTTTTTCAGCTTGTCGACGTTGGACATTCAGGGGCGGCCGAGTAATGTGACTTACCCGGCTGGGACATTCTCCGGGAGACGAGGGTTCAACTTACCTAGGTTTTCATAGGGGTGACAAGGCGCGCCAGCCCTCCACGACCCGACACAAAGACGTGCGCCGTACCAGTATGGCAACTCCCGCACATCGCTGATGGCGAAGAGAGCGAGATCGGCGGCAAATCCCGGTGCGATCTGACCCGTCTCGCCCGCCAGCGACACCGCCGCGGCACCGTTGACCGTCGCGGCAATCACTGCCTCGCCAACACTCATGCGCAGCTGACTGACGCCCAGCGTCAGCATCAATGGAAAGTTAACGCTGGGGGAAGTCCCCGGATTGAAATCGGAGGCGACTGCGACGGCCGCACCCGCATCAATGAGCGCTCGAGCCGGCGCCTGTTTTGGTCTTCCAAGAAAAAGCATGGTTCCCGGCAGCAGCGTAGCGACCGTTCCCGCTGCCGCCAGAGCGTTGATCCCTGCGGGGGAGATCGCGGCCAGGTGATCGGCGGAGACCGCACCGAGAGATGCGGCTAGCTCAGCCCCACCGCACGGCTCCAGCTCGTCAGCGTGAAGTTTGACACCGAGTCCAGCCGCCCGCGCAGCCTCGAGAATGCGACGCGTTTCTGCGACCGTGAAAACCCCGGGCTCGCAGAAGACGTCGGCGAACCGCGCGATCCCCTGCGCGATGACCTTCGGCAGCATCTCATCGACGAGGAGCGCCACGTAGTCGCGGCGAGTGGCGTCGCTCGCGCGGTACTCGTGAGGAATCTCGTGGGCGCCGAGCCAGGTCGGGACGATTCGAAGCGGCAGCCGCTCGGCGAGGCGGCCGATCACCCGCAGCGCCTTGAGCTCGTCCTCGACCGAGAGGCCATAGCCGCTCTTGATCTCGAGGGTGGTCGTACCATACGACGCGAGCTCGGTGATGCGGGCGATGGCGAGCTCGTATAGCTCGTCCTCGCTGCGCTCCCGAAAATCGCGCACGGATGCGTGAATGCCGCCGCCACGCTTCGCGATCTCCATGTAGTCGTGTCCCGCCGCGCGCAGCTCGTGCTCCTCGAATCTCGGCTTGCCGAACACCGCATGGGTATGCGAATCCACGAGGCCGGGCGTGAGGACTCCGCCGCGGCAGTCGACGATCTCGGCAGCGGGGAAAGCGTTGCGGAGGTCGCGCCCCGCGCCGATCATCGCGATCCGGCCGCTGCTCACCGCGACAGCCGCGTTGGTGAGGATCCCGGCTTCGCGCATCTCCGCACCCCGCCGCGCCCGCGGGGGGCCGGCGCAGGTCACGATCTGGCCCGCGTTCACGAAAAGGAGATCGGTCATGGTGTCGGGGTGGCGTTGGAGTTGTTAACTGCCAAAGAAGACTACCGGCGGGAGGCCTTGGGCGGGCCGGCTGGAGGCCAGGGGCTCACGCTTCAAACCCATCGTTGCAGTCGCCCGCGGCCTCTCGCCGTGCGGCCCCCGGCCTCCCGCCGGTAGTCTTCAGTTAGTCCTCCCATCCATGACCGGCAGCCCCCGCGTCGGCGTCGCCATGACATCGAGCACCCGCGAAAACTTCAACGGCGCCTGCGCTTCCCCGCGACAGGCGTAGTAGCATGCGTTGCAGTCGATCGGCTTGTAGTTCCGGAATTCCGTCCAGTGGAAGTCCGCCGGAAAATCGGGACACCGCTTTACCTGCCCCGTTGGATCGATGTGAATGGTGCGCATTCCGGAGCGGCAGGGCTCCTTCATCTCCCCGCGAACGTAGCGCGGCAGCTGCTCGAGGTAATAATCGGAATTCGTGATGACGCCCCGGTTCCGGCGCTTGTACTCGAGGAGCTGGGTAATGACGTCGTCGACATCGCGGGTCTGATCATCGCGAAGCAACCCGTCGACGTTGCCATTCTTGGCATCGGTGTAGCAGCTGAAGTTGACGCCGCAGCCGAGCTCCCGCGCCCGACGCACGATCGGCAGCAGCTGGTCGAGATTGTCGTGCTTGATGACGGTGTTGAATCGAATGCCGCTGATGCCGATCTCACGCATCTTCGGAACCGCGGTCATGATCCGCTTGCTCAGACCCGGAATGCCGCGCGCCGCGTCGTGCCGGTCGTCGAGGTAGTCGAGCGAGATGTTGAACTGATTGATGCCGGCTTTCCAGAGCGAGCGCGCGCGCTCGGCGGAAAGCATCCCGCCGTGGGTTATCAGTGTCACGTACTTGAGCGTCACCGCATCGTTCACCGCGGCGACGATGTCCTCGAGGTCGCGCCGCAGCGTCGGCTCACCGCCGGTGAAAGTGATCACCATCGGATTGAAGAACCGCGCGGCGTCGGCAAACGATTTGAGCTCGTTCTCTTTTGCGGACGGATCCGTCTTCCAGTAGTCGCAGAAGCCGCAGCGCGCGTTGCAGCGCATGGTAACCTCGAAGTGCACCAGGACCGGGCGCTTTGTCGCCGTGAGCCAGGCGTACTTCATGAGGAACAACGGCACGTGCCACGGCTTGAATTCGCGGGTGAGCATGTCAGCCGATCATCGGAAGATGCAGGCCGTGCTTTTTGGCGGTGTCTTTCGCTTCCGCGTAGCCCGCGTCCGCATGTCGCGCCACACCGGTACCGGGATCGTTGGTGAGCACCCGCTCCAGCCGCACCCGCATTTCGGGCGTCCCGTCGGCGACGATCACCTGCCCGGCGTGCAGCGAGTTGCCAATCCCCACTCCGCCACCATGATGAAATGACACCCACGACGCGCCACTGGCGACGTTGAGCATCGCGTTGAGCAGCGGCCAGTCGGCGACTGCGTCCGAGCCGTCGCGCATGCCCTCAGTCTCGCGGAAAGGCGACGCGACACTCCCGGTGTCGAGATGATCCCGGCCGATGGCGATCGGCGCCGAGATCTCGCCGCTCGCGACCAGATCATTGATTGCAACGCCGAACTTCGCGCGGTCCGACTGCCCGAGCCAGCAGATTCTGGCGGGCAGTCCCTGAAATTTGATTTTCTTCTGGGCGAGCGAGATCCAGCGATGGAGATGCTCGTCGTGCGGGAAGAGCTCGAGCGCGAGATCGTCCGTCCGCTTGATGTCTTTCGGATCGCCCGACAGCGCAACCCAGCGGAACGGTCCCTTTCCCTCACAGAACAGCGGCCGGATGTACTCGGGAACGAAGCCGGGAATGTCGAATGCGTTGACGAGGCCGGCGTCGAAAGCGACGGTGCGGATGTTGTTGCCGTAGTCGAAGGTGATTGCGCCACGCTGCTGCATCTCGAGCATCGCCGCGACATGCTCGACGGCGGAGGCTGTCGATCGCCTGACGTACTCGTCTGGATCATCCGTGCGCAGCGACAACGCTTCAGTAAGCATCATTCCGGCGGGGACATAGCCGTTGAGCATGTCGTGCGCACTCGTCTGGTCGGTAACTACATCGGGCGTGATGCCGCGGCGCGCGACCTCGGGCAGCACCTCGGCGGCATTTCCGAGCAGACCGATGGAGATGGCGTCGCCGGCGCGCGTCGCCGAGGAGATCAGATCCAGAGCCTGATCGAGATCGCGGGCACGGCGATCGAGATATTTCGTCTGCAGACGCTTCTCGATTCTTGATTCATCCACTTCGATGATGAGGGCCGCGGCGCCCTGCATCGTCGCGGCGAGCGGCTGCGCACCACCCATCCCGCCAAGCCCGGCGGTGAGGACGAACCTGCCGCGCAGAGTGCCACCGAAATGCTTGCGCGCCAGGGAGCCGAGGGTCTCGTAGGTCCCCTGCACGATTCCCTGGGAGCCGATGTAGATCCACGATCCGGCAGTCATCTGGCCATACATCATCAGGCCTTTGCGCTCGAGATCGCGAAACACTTCCCACGTCGCCCAGCGTCCGACGAGGTTGCTGTTCGCGATGAGCACCCGGGGCGCACTCGTATGCGTGCGAAAAACCCCGACCGGCTTTCCGCTTTGCACCAGCAGCGTCTCGTCGCCGGCAAGATTGGTGAGCTCGCGCACGATCGCGTCGAAGCACTCCCAGTTGCGCGCCGCCTTCCCCGTCCCGCCGTACACGACGAGGTCGTCCGGACGCTCGGCGACGTCGGGATCGAGGTTGTTCATCAGCATCCGCAGCGCAGCCTCCTGCTGCCATCCTTTGCAGGAGATCGTCGTGCCGCGCGGCGCCTGGATGTTGGCGTGCTCGCGGTGGGAGACGTCGAACGATTTCGGATCGAACCGCACTCTCAGATCTGTCATGTCACGGCACCGATGTCCGCGAAGCGCAGCTCCGACACCGCGCGCATCAGGGCCGCGATGTCCGTGCTCAACACCCGGTCGGCCGCCAGTCTCGGCACGATGTCACGCACCCGCTCGTGCGCAGTGCGCACTCCGCGACCGGGACGCAAAGGCGCGCGAAAATCGATGCCCTGCGCACCGCACATCAGCTCGATCGCGAGAATGTTCTCCAGATTGCGAAGAACGCGCCGCGCCTTCCACGCGGCGCCCATCGCCATCGGCACCACGTCTTCCTTGCTGCCGTCGGTGGGGATGGTGTCGACGCTGGCGGGATGCGACAGCACCTTGCATTCGCTCGCCAAGGCGGCAGCCGTGACCTGCGCCATCATGAATCCGGAGTTAACACCGGCGTCGGGAGTAAGAAAGGCGGGAAGTCCCTGATTGAGATCGGGATGCACGAGCCGATCGATCCGCCGCTCGGCCATAGTCGCAAGATTGGTGAGCACGATCGCCAGAAAGTCGAGCGCCATGGCGACGGTGAGTCCGTGGAAGTTTCCCCCGCTCAAGGTGTCGCCGTTCTCGAACACCAGTGGATTGTCGGTCGCCGCGTTCAGCTCGCGCGACACGGCGTTGTCGATGAAGTCGAGGGCATCGAGTACTGGACCATGCACCTGTGGCATGCAGCGCAGTGCGTACGGATCCTGGACGCGCGGATCACCTTCTCGATGCGACTCGCGAACTTCGCTGTCGGCGAGAAGGTCGCGCAGGAGCGCCGCCGAGCGCATCTGCCCCTTCTGGCCGCGCGCCTCATGGATCCGTGCGTCAAAGGCGACCGGGGTGCCGAGTAATGCCTCGAGCGACATCGCTCCGGCGACGTGCGCTGTGCGCCAGAGGGCCCGCGCGTGCACCAGCGCGATCAGCGCCACCGCAGTGTGGGCCTGGGTCCCGTTGATGAGGGTGATGCCCTCTTTCGGCCCTAGCACCAGCGGTTTGGCGCCAATCTCTTCCAGCATCGCCGTTGCGGGTCCTTCGCGATTGCCCTTGATGAGACTGCCTTCGCCGATGAGCGCGAGGCCGAGGTGGGCGAGCGGCGCAAGATCGCCACTGGCGCCAACGCTTCCCTGCTCCGGGATCGGCGGATACACGTCGGCGTTGAGCATTCGCAAAATCAGATCGACCAGCTCGGGCCTCGCGCCGGAGTACCCTTTCGCGATGACGTTGGCGCGCAGAAGCATCATCGCCCGCACCTCGCGCTCGGGCAGTCTGTCGCCGACGCCAGACGCGTGGCTCCGCACGAGATTTACCTGGAGCTGGGCGAGCTTGTCGTGCGGGATCGCGACCTCGGACAGCTTGCCGAATCCGGTGGTGACTCCGTAAACGACGGCGTTCCGGGCAACGATGTCGTCGACGACGGCGTGGGTGCGCATCATCCGCTCGCGCGCCTTGGGCTCGAGCTTGACGCGAAGCCGCTCGACGGCAACGGCGTAGGCTTCATCGACAGTGAGAGAATCGCCATCGATGAGAATCGTCTCGGTCATCTCTTTTTGCCGGGCTTGCGTGTGTTGACGCGTTTGCCGCGTACGAGCTCCCGGCGCTCCGGATCCCAACGCCAGCCACCATTGCCTGGCGTGAGCTCAACTCCGCCAAGCCACCGACCTCTGGTAGTGATGCCCTGCCAGTCGCGCTCCCCCGACAGAACCTCGCGACCCAATGCCGTAACCTTCAACTCACCATCGACGAACTCCCGCGCCCGCCGCGAATCCGGTGACACCACCGGCCTGCCGTCCTTCCACGTCACCAGTGCGTTTTTCCTTCCGCTCAACCTCTGAAGGTACGAGTAGAAAATAATGTCACCGAGGAAGATGCTCTCCTGCAGTCGCGCGACCTCGAGGAAGGCGCGCACCGGCGTCGAGTGACCCGCCTCGATTGCAGCCAGAGCTTCGCGCTCGGAGCGCGATAGACCGTTGACTGAAGATGGGAATTCCTCGAGATGCCGGGTGAGCGCGCGTGCCAGATAAGGAAGGTCCGAGGTCGGCTCGTTGAGTAGCTCGGCGATCGCCGTCGGATCGGCTGATCCGAACGCCCGCCATGCTTTTCTGCCGAGCTGTAGCTGGCTCTCGGTGACCGCGGGCCGATTTTTATCGAGCGCCGCGATTTGTTGCGCGGAAAGCGGCGGGATGTATCCGTCGACCACGACGAGCGATAGCTCCTTGCCCTTTCCCGCACCAGCGGCGAAGAAATCGAGCAGCTGGATCAGCTGCAGCTGGTCGTAGAGATCGTCCTCGAACCAGAGCACCACCTCGTCGAAGTAGGCCAGGTGACGGATCGCGTGGTCGCGCTCCGCGAAATTGCCGCTCACGTGCGCAAAATCGTCCCAACCCTGCTCGGCGATGAACCGCGCGCGCCGCTTGCTCAGCTCCTCCAGGGACAGCGATGAATCAACCGGACCTTCGTGCAGTACATCGCGCCAGGCAATGATTTTTCCGTCGATACCAGCGTCAGCCAGAGTGCCAGCGGCACTGTCGCCGTTGGTGATGTTGAGCCGACGCGTCGGAGTGGACTTCAACGTCAGCGCGCTACTGGACGGTAGGTCTGCTTGTCATAGTTGAATTTTAGGTCGGGCTCGGCGTTGAGGGCAATGAAGAACGTGAAAGCGAAGTTGCCGTTAGGCGCCTGGGTGAAGCCGAAAATCGCGCGCCAGTCGTGAAGCTCGCGTTGCAGTGTGACGGTGTGCATCCCGAATTTCTTGGCGGTGAAGTCGTAATTGGTGTTCCAGGTTCCGCTCCACTTGGGCGTGAGGTGGAAGCTCGTCGTCGCCTGCAGGTTGTCCTGCGGGGGCACCCGGATGAAAGTGCCGCCCCCGATTCCGCTCTGCAGCGGTGACTGGGTATTGGCGAGATTGGTTCTCTGGAGATCGATGCACTGCTGATACAGGATGGGATTATCGATCGCCGCCGCGCATTGCGTAGCGAAGAAATTATCGTCGACGATGTTCCCGCTGCCGGTTGGTGGACGCTGGCGCTGAGAGGAATAAGTGAGGGTCGCGGTCCAGCCCTGGGTCTCAGGCACCGAATACTGCCGGTTCCGCGAGGTTACCCCCGCAACGGGTGTCGCCGACACGCGACTGGCGAGGGCATCGTCGGAGCTCGGCTCGACGCTCTCGACTTGCGGATGGGTGGGCGGCACCGCGCGGCCAAAGAGACGGTTGAAGACGCCAAAGATTCCCGACTGGCTGTTCAGAGTCAGCGATGCACCCATGTTCGTCTTGAATGGCTTGAAGACCGCGGTGTCGCTGAGGATGTCTCCCTGATACAAGGACCAGCCAACGTTGGCGCGGAATCCCGGCACCAGGTCCGAGCTGAGGTTGGCGTTGAAGTTCGGCGAATTGAACCCCGACCGATGGGTTTTCCGCGCCCGCTCGAAATCCCAGGACAGCGCCGAAAAATCGGTGGAGAGTATTCTGACCTTTTTTGGCTCGGCGTTGGCCGTCGTATCCGTGCTGCGTAGCTTCGCCTCCAGGACCTGTGAAACGGTGAGGCTGAGGGTGTTCTGCGCCAGCGAGCCGAGATAGCTCTGTCGACTGCGATTGGTGGCCTGCAGGAACTCGTCGCTCAGCCGCCCGCTCGGAGCGTAGCTCCAGGAAATCTGCGGCGTAATCGAGTGCCTGAACCTCGTCACCGACCCGAAGCCGGGAAAGAGCGCGAACAAAGTCGGCGACGCCGAGAGACCAGTCGAGATGCGCTTCGACTGGTGCACGAAACGGCCGCCATTCACATGTGAGCGGACCCAGAAGCCGTGACTGCCGTCGACGTTCACGATCGAAAAAATCGGCGCCAGATTGAGCGAGCTGTGCGCAATGCTGGGCAGCGTAAACGAGGTTTGCCAATCGATGTCGGTGTCGAAGGTTTTTGCGAAGACCCTGGTGGTGCGCTTCGACGAATCGTTGGGATCGCGAATGACGAAGGTCTGCGGCGCGTCGATCTCGTTGTCACGCATCGAGAAGGTGTTGCTCCAGGTCCACCCACCGATGCGAATCGGTGTGCTGAAGCTCGACGACGTATTTCGCGAATTTCTCTTGAGCGCGACGGAATCCTTCTGACCCCGCGCATCGGTGAAGAAGCGGTAAGTGAACTCGCCGGCCTGGTCGCTATTGAGCTGCTGGGTCGTGGTGTAGTTGAAGGCCGGCGTCCAGTCGAGCCAGGAGGTCACGGCGATCGTCGGCGAGCTGATGCTGAAGACCGGGAAAGTGCGGTCGACGGTTTTCCGGCCCGGGTGCTGGGTGTTCTGACCACCAATGTCGAGCGATGCGGGGCCGAACTTGGTCGCGTAGTCGGCGTTCGAGGAGATCGACGCCAACACCTGCATCGGATTGAAGGTCGTCGTCCTCTGAATCGAGGTGTTGGTGACGTAGTTGACGTCGGTGTGGAGATGGGTGTCCTGCGAGAAGTTCTGGTCGTGATACCAGCTGAGACCGGTGTTGGTCGATCCATCGCGCTGGGCGTGGTGGAAAAGACCGACGCGGCCACTCATGAAGCGATCGAGCCAACGGTACTGGAACTCGCCATTGAGCCGCACCCAGCCCGGATCTCCGCCATCGTCGGAGGGTCGCGCGCCGCTTCGCCAGTCGAGCGCAACCTGCGCGTCCATGTAGTCGCTGAGCGCGAAGTAGTAGCCGAGGTTCTCGACGTGCCGGCGGTAGGTCGGACTGTTGCGGAACAGCTCGCTGACGCCGAAGCGCGGAGTGAGCACGCCACTCCTCCGTCCCGACCGCATGTCCTGGAAGATGAACGGCAGCCAGAGAATCGGGACGTCGCCGATGTAGAGGACCGCCGGGCGCGCGACCATGATGTTCTTCGAGACCATCTTTATTTGCTTGGCCTGGAAGTGATAATCGGGAATGGAATCGTCGCAGCTCGTGAGCGATGCGTTCCGCGCGTAAAAAGCCGTCTCACGGCCGCGGCTCGTATCTGGCACGAACACCGGCTGGCTAACGAAGCACGCATTTGCGCCCTCGACGAACCATTTTTCGCCCGATTCGACCGCGGTGCTGATGTTGGTGACGCAGCCCCTTCGCAGCTCGACGCTGTAGACCATCTGTCCGCGCGCGATCACGTCAGCGGCCTGCTGCTCGGGATCGCGAAGTATGACGGTGTCGCCGCGCGCGATGATGATCTTCGTCGAATCGCTGTAGGTGATGGTCTTTCCGACGAGGACGGTCTGATCGCGATTGACGCCCGACTTCTCGCCCTTGAGCTCGAGGTTGTGGGTCTGCGCGTCGAATATCGCGGTGTCGCCCTGATACCTCGTCGCCGTGTAACCTTCGCGCTTCATCAGGGCCTGCATCACCGAATCGGGCTCGACCCACTCGATCAGCTCGCGGGTGGCGGCGGTGGTGTCCTTTGCAGCCGCGCCGGCGCGAGTCGTATCCCGACCGGCCGCGGTCGTGTCACGCTTTTTGACGACGGTATCACGGCGCGCTATCGGCGGCGTCGGTCGCACCTGGGCGGCCAGCCCGGCGGCCCCGCCAAGCATCAGCGCGGCGATCAGCGCAATGCGCTTCACGCCGGCGCCCTCGCACCGTCCTGTGCGGCGGCATCCTCGGCGTCACGCGCGGCCTCGCGCTTCCGGCGCTTGCGATACGCGAAGGTGGCCACGAACACGCTCAGCTCGTAGAGCACGTACAGAGGAATCGATAGAGCGAACAACGAATACGGATCCGCACCGGGCGTAATGAATGCCGCCGCGACGATGCACACCACAATCGCATGCCG
>Ga0070664_100005378_pt1 | contig 10280 bp, 10 predicted proteins | sample KBSC73metaG_FD_65863 | JGI IMG/M metagenome (GOLD analysis project Ga0070664, IMG submission 65863) | Corn rhizosphere microbial communities from Kellogg Biological Station, Michigan, USA - KBS C7-3 metaG | ecosystem: Host-associated > Plants > Roots > Rhizosphere > Soil ... | reverse complement strand
CCGCTTGCCACCGCATCGAGGAAGGCGAGCGGATGACCGTCGGCGTCGAGGAAACGCTCGGGCCGCGCCGCCGCGGGTGCCATCTCACGGCCGTCGTAGGCGACGAGGCGCTGGTGCTTCGCGTCGTGGTAGAGAAGAAATGCGCCGCCGCCGAGGCCCGACGACTGCGGCTCGACGAGGCCGAGCACGAGCTGGACCGCGATCGCCGCGTCGACCGCATTGCCCCCGGCGCGCAGGATTTCCTCGCCGGCGCGCGTGGCGAGCGGATGCGCAGCCGCAACCATGTCATGCCGGCTCGCGACCGGCTTCTTGTCGATCCAGCCCGACGGATGCTCGGGCGGGAGGGGCTGCCCCGATGCGAGTGCGGCGAACGTGCACGCAATGCACGCCGCGGCACGCGCGAACGCCAACGTCAACGATCCGGCGGCGCCGGCGTCGGGTCGCGGTCCCCGATCTGGGCACGATCCCTGAGCGACATCGCGCCTTCCTCGTGCGCGCAATGCGCGCAGCAGAAATAGCGCCCGCTCACTTCCATGCCGTGCCCGATGATCCTGCAGCCGCAATGCTCGCATGCGGGCGCAAGCGTGTAGATCGCGCATTCGAACGAATCGAACGTGTGCGCGACGCCGGCCATCGTCACCGTGAAGGACTTGTCGTAGTCGTTGCCGCAGCATTCGCATCGCGCCATCGGGACCTCCGCGTGATCGGGAAAGGGACCGCGGCGGCAGCGCTCTCGCCGCGCTTCGAGGATGCGACGATGATACGCGCCGCGACGCGTAATGAAAAAAGGCAGCGACGGCGCTGCCTTCGTTCATCGCTGCGGCGAGGCGCCGCGTGCGCAATCTACTTCACCGGCGCCGCCGCGGGCGCGGGCGCCGTCGCCGGCGCGCTCATTGCCGCACGCGCGCCTGTCACGTGAGCGGGACCGTGCAGCGCAAGCAGCGGCACGATCATCAGCGCAACGATGTTGATGATCTTGATCAGCGGATTGACGGCCGGTCCTGCGGTGTCCTTGTACGGGTCGCCGACGGTGTCGCCGGTGACCGCGGCCTTGTGCGCGTCGGAACCCTTGCCGCCGAAGTTGCCATCCTCGATGTACTTCTTCGCGTTGTCCCAGGCGCCGCCGCCGGTCGTCATCGAGATGGCGACGAAGAGACCCGTCACGATCGTCCCCATCAGCAGGCCGCCCAGCGCCTGCGGGCCGAGCACGAGGCCGACGACGATCGGAACGAGCACCGGCAAAAGCGACGGCACGATCATTTCGCGAATGGCAGCGCGCGTCAGCATGTCGACGGCGACGCCGTATTCGGGTTTCGCGGTCCCTTCCATGATGCCCTTGATGTCGCGGAACTGGCGGCGAACCTCCACGACGACCGCACCTGCCGCACGTCCGACGGCTTCCATCGCCATCGCACCGAACAGAAAGGGCACCAGGCCGCCGAGGAACAGGCCGATGATCACCATGTGGTTCGACAGGTCGAACGACGTCGTGAGGCCGAGCGTGTCGAGCGCGTGCGTGTAATCGGCGAACAGCACGAGTGCGGCGAGCCCTGCCGAGCCGATCGCATAGCCCTTCGTCACCGCCTTCGTCGTGTTGCCGACCGCGTCCAGCGGATCGGTGATCGCCCGCACCGAAGCGGGCAGGTCGGCCATCTCGGCGATGCCGCCCGCGTTGTCGGTGATCGGCCCGTACGCGTCGAGCGCGACGATGATGCCGGCCATCGACAGCATCGCCGTCGCGGCGATCGCGATGCCGTACAGGCCCGCGCAGGCGTAGGAAACGAAAATCGCTGCACATACGGCGATCACCGGCCACGCGGTGGATTTCATCGAGACGCCGAGGCCCGCGATGATGTTCGTCGCATGCCCGGTGGTCGACGCGGACGCGATGTGCTTGACCGGCTTGAAGTCCGTGCCCGTGTAGTACTCGGTGATGACGACCATCGCCGCGGTCAGCACGAGGCCGACGAGCGACGCACCCCACAGGCGCAGCGGCGACAGCGCCGCGTTGACGCTGCCGATGTCGCCCATCATCCGCTGCGTGATGAAGTAGAAGCCGATGGCCGAAATCACGCCGGCGACGATCAGCCCGCGATAGAGCGCGTTCATGATCTTGCCACCGCTGCGCGCCTTGACGAAGTAGCAGCCGACGATCGACGCGAGGATCGAAAAGCCACCGAGCACGAGGGGGTAGGTCACCGCCGTGGTCGCCATCGTCGGCAGCAGCAGCGCGCCGAGCAGCATCGTCGCGACGATCGTCACCGCGTACGTTTCGAAGAGGTCGGCGGCCATGCCGGCGCAGTCGCCGACGTTGTCGCCGACGTTGTCGGCGATCACCGCCGGGTTGCGCGGATCGTCCTCGGGAATGCCGGCCTCGACCTTGCCGACGAGATCGGCGCCAACGTCGGCGCCCTTCGTGAAGATGCCGCCGCCGAGACGCGCGAAGATCGAGATCAGCGAGCCGCCGAATGCGAGGCCGACGAGCGGCTCGATGGCAGCGTGCAGGCCCTCGTTCTCGAAGTTCGGCGCGTAGTGGGCCGACGACACGAGAAACCAGTAGAAGCCGGCGACGCCCAGGAGGCCGAGCCCGACCACCAGCATGCCGGTGATCGCACCGCCGCGGAACGCGACCGCGAGCGCTTCGGCAAGGCCGGTGCGCGCGGCCTCGGCGGTGCGCACGTTCGAGCGCACCGAAACGTTCATGCCGATGTAGCCGGCGAGCCCCGAGAGGATCGCGCCGACCGCGAAGCCGCCGCCGGTGCGCCAGGAAAGAAAGATTCCGATGAGGATGAACAGGATCACGCCGACGATGCCGATCGTCGTGTATTGCCGGTTGAGGTATGCCTTGGCGCCGGCCTGGATCGCCGCCGCGATTTCCTGCATGCGGGCATTGCCCGCCGGTTTGGCGAGGACCCAGCGAATGGACACCGCGCCGTAGACGATCGCCGCAATCGCGCAGACGAGCGCGAAGATGAGCGAATTGGACATTGGAGACTCCCTTTGCGAACGTGATCGTGAAACGGCCATCGAAGCGTCGTTCTCGCGGATGCTGCCGATGCTGCGACGCGGGCCCTTGCGGGCCCGTCGTCGTGCCGTTCCTCTGCGCGGCGGCGCCCCCTGGAGGGCCCCGGCCGCCAAAACACGCTATTTTGCCAGTTTGCGGGCGAGGAAGTCGAGCCGGAGCCTCTTCCGATGACCCATGACCCTCGCGAAGCTCTCGTCATTCCAACGACGAGTGAGCCTGAACGAGGGCCGCAAAAACGCGTGCGCGACGCGAAGACGCCGCGCGATGGTCACCCGCGTGGCGGCGTCAGATCTCGAATCCCGCCTTGAGCTTCTTCGCCACCGCGACGTTCTTCAGGCGCACGTAATGCGGCAAGCCGTCGCGGTACGGCGGCGGCGCCTCGCCGCGAATCAGCGGGGCGAGATAGGCACGCGCCCTCGCCGTGATGCCGTAGCCGTCGCGCGTGATGAAATTGCGCGGCAGCATCTTCTCGCGATTGGCGACGTCGGCGAGCGGTGCCACGCCGAGCTTCCACCGGTACGGACGGTCGGACACGCGCACGATCGCCGGCATCACCGCGTTGTGTCCGCGCAGTGCCAGCTCGACGGCGGCCTTGCCGACCGCATACGACTGGTCGAGGTCGGTCTTCGACGCGAGGTGGCGCGCGGCACGCTGCAGGTAATCGGCGACCGCCCAGTGATACTTGTGGCGGAGCCGCTCCTTGACGATTGCCGCGATCTGCGGACCGACGCCGCCCAGTTGCGCATGGCCGAACGCATCCTTCGTCCCCGCCTCGCCCATCAACTCGCCTTGCGCGTTGCGCAGGCCCTCGGATACGCCGACGCAGCAATAGCCGAACGTCTTGACCCGCGCATCGACGGCTGCCAGGAACGCCGCCTCGTCGAACGCGATCTCGGGAAACAGCAGCACGAGCGGGATCGGCGTCGCTTCGTCGTCGGCGAGCCCGACGGCCGCCGTGATCCAGCCGGCGTGGCGGCCCATCACCTCGAGCACGAACACCTTCGTCGACGTTTTCGCCATCGACGCGACGTCGAACGCGGCCTCGCGCATCGACGTCGCCACGTACTTCGCGACCGAGCCGAAGCCCGGACAGTTGTCGGTGACGGCGAGGTCGTTGTCGACGGTCTTCGGCACGTGCACGGCGATCAGCGGATAGTCGAGTGCCTGCGCGATCTGCGACACCTTGAGGCACGTGTCGGCGGAATCGTTGCCGCCGTTGTAGAAGAAGTAGCCGATGTCGTGCGCGCGGAACACGTCGATCAGCCGCTCGTATTGCGCACGGTTCTCGTCGAGCGACTTGAGCTTGTAGCGGCACGAGCCGAACGCGCCGCCCGGCGTGTGCTTGAGCGCGGCGATTGCGCGTGCCGGCTCGCGGCTCGTGTCGATCAGGTCCTCGGTCAATGCGCCGATGATCCCGTTGCGGCCCGCATACACGCGCCCGATCCGCGTGCGCTGCGCGCGCGCCGTCTCGATGACGCCGGCGGCGCTCGCGTTGATGACGGCGGTGACGCCGCCCGATTGGGCGTAGAAGGCGTTACGTCGGCTGGGCATGGGATGCTCCTCCTGGCTTCGGACCGGTCATGGCGCCGGCGGGCGCTGGATTCAGCAGCGCGAGATTGCGCGCGAGCGATGCGTCGTGCGGACGCACGGCGCACGCGAGCGCCTGCGTTTTGCGCGCGTCGTCGACGCGTCCCGCCGCGCGCTGCACCATCGCGAGCAGGTTGAGCGCAAACGGGTCGTTCTGGCTGAACCCGAGCACTTCCCGGCAGATCGCTTCGGCGCCCGCGAAGTCGTGCGCCTTCGCAAGCTCGGCGGCGCGCTGCAGGCCGCCGCGGACACGCTCGACGAGTGCGTCGTGGCGTGGCGCCCATTTCGCATAAATGCGGTCGCGGAACGCCGCAAAGCGTGCGTCGTGCTGGTTGACACCGGCGCCCGCGCCGGAATCGCCCGCCTCGGCGTGCCATTCGAACGTCTGCCTCGGTTCGAAATGGAAATGCGTGTGCTGGGCGCACTGGATGAAGAAGTCCCAGTCCTCGAGGATGTCGAGCGATTCATCGAAGCGGCATCCGCGCGCGACGATCTCGCGCGAGAACAGCGACATCGACAGGTGGATGAAGTTGCGCTCGAAAAGCTCGATCGGTGCAAAGGGCCGGCCGACCGGCTGCGTCGTGCCGTCGGTGAAGCGCGCGCGTGCGAGCGTGTACACGACGTTGCACGTGCCGGCATGGCCGAGCGCGTCGACGAGACCGGACACGTGCGCCGGCAGCAGCACGTCGTCGTCGTCGAGGAAGGTGATCCAGTCGCCGGTCGCGGCGTCGAGTCCGGCATTCGCGGCCTGCGGCCGCGAGCGCGGCGATTCCCCGGCGACGAAGCGCACGCGATGCTCGCCGATCGTGCCTGGGGGCAGCGGGTGCGCGGCGCCACATGCTGCGACGACCACCGCCTCGATGCGTGCGTAATCCTGCATGCCGATCGACGCCAGCGCCTCGTGCAGCGACGCCCGCGCCATGCTGCGCACGACGATGCTTACAAGCGGCAGCATCGGATGGAGGCGGTTCGCGTCAGCTTCGCAGCGCCGCCATGCACGCGTCGCGAACGGCCTCGACGGTGCCGAGGCCGTTCACCTTGCGATAACGGGGCGCCTTCGGATCGCCGCGCGCCTCCCACTGCGCGTAATAGGTGACGAGCGGCTCGGTTTGCGCATGATAGATCGCGAGCCGCTTGCGCACCGTCTGCTCGCTGTCGTCCGCGCGCTGGATCAGCGGCTCGCCGGTGACGTCGTCGCGGCCGGTGACCTGCGGCGGATTGAACTTGACGTGATAGGTGCGTCCCGACCCGACGTGGACGCGCCGCCCGCTCATGCGCTCGACGATCGCCGCATCGGGAACGTCGATCTCGATCACGTAGTCGAGGACGACCCCCGCATCCTTCAGCGCATCGGCCTGCGGGATCGTGCGCGGGAAGCCGTCGAACAGATAGCCCTGTGCACAATCGGGCGCGCGCAGCCGGTCCTTGACGAGGCCGATGATGATGTCGTCGGAAACGAGCACGCCGCGATCGATCACCTGTTTCGCGGCAAGGCCGAGCGGCGTGCCGGCATCCACCGCAGCGCGCAGCATGTCGCCCGTCGAGATCTGCGGGATGCCGTACGCCGCGCGAATGAACGCCGCCTGGGTGCCCTTGCCCGCGCCCGGGGGGCCGATCAGGATCAGTCGCATCGGCTGCACTCCGGTTTCGTCACGCGTGGCGAGAATTGCGGAAGCTCGCGCACCCGCGCGAGATCGTCCGGTGTGTCGATGCCCGGTGACGGGGCGCCTTCGACGACGTCGACGACGATGCGCAGGCCGTGCCACAGCGCGCGCAGCTGCTCGAGTGCTTCGTGCATCTCGATCGGCGCGGGCGCCAGCGCCGGGAACGTGCGCAGGAACGCGACGCGATACGCATAAAGCCCGTAATGCCGGTGGATCGGCAATCCGGGCGGCAGCACCGGCGGGTCGGCCGAGAAGGCATCGCGCGCCCAGGGGATCGGCGCGCGGCTGAAGTAGAGCGCGTTGCCGCGCGCGTCGAGCACGACCTTCACCACGTTGGCGTTGCGCGCTTCGTCGACGTGCGTGATCGGATGGCACGCGGTGGCAATCGCCGCGTCAGGACGTGCGGCGAGCGTGTTCGCAACGCGGCGCATCAGCGCAGGATCGAGCAGCGGCTCGTCGCCCTGTACGTTGACGACGATCTCGTCGTCGGCGAGCCCGAGGCGCACCGCCGCTTCGGCGAGCCGGTCGGTGCCGCTCGGGTGTCCCGTGCGCGTCATGATCGTGTCGACGCCCCATGCACGCGCGGCCTCCTCGATGCGCGCGTCGTCGGTGGCCACGACGACCCGCTCGGCACCGCTGGCGCGTGCACGCTCGGCGACGCGCACGACGAGTGGCTTGCCGCCCAGATCCGCGAGCGGCTTGCCGGGGAGGCGCGTCGATGCGTAGCGTGCCGGAATGAGGATCGTGAAGCGCGCGCCGGCCGCGTCATGCGCCGGCGGCGTCACTCCTTCCCCGCTTCCCATTCCTCGGGAGTGAGCTTGCGCGCCTCGTCCTCGAGCATGACCGGAATGCCGTCGCGGATCGGATAGGCGAGGCGCGCCGATCGCGAAATCAGCTCGCCGCGCTCGGCATCATGAACGAGCGGACCCTTGGTAACCGGGCAGACCAGCATTTCGAGGAGCTTTCGGTCCATCGATCTTCTCCAGGACGAAATCGACCAGCGCCGGTTCGACGCGCGCGCGAATCGGCAGCATCCACATCCGAGCGTCGGCGAATGCCCGGCATTTTACCGCGTCCTTTTGCGTCATCAGGATGGCAGGTGCGCGCACGAACGCGACGTCGTCGCGCGCATAGGCGTGATGATCGGCGAAGGCTCGCGTCTCGCCGCGGAAGCCGAGCCCGCGCAGCGCATCGAAAAACGACGCCGGGTCGGCGATGCCTGCGATGGCGACGCTGGCCGGATCGGCGAGCAGCGTCTCGTCGAGCGGCAACGACGGGTCGAGCAGGTTGACCCACGGTTGCGGCTCGTAAGACGCCACGAATTGGTGCGGATGTCCGCGCGACGGTGCGCGCTTCCCGGGCGCCACGCGCCATACGAGCGCATCCACCGAGCGGAGCCGCGACACGGGCTCACGCAACGGACCTGCCGGCAGCAGCAGCCCGTTACCGAGCCCGCGGGCCGCATCGATGACCGCGATCTCCACGTCGCGGTCGAGGGCGTAGTGCTGCAAGCCGTCGTCGCTCAACAGCACGTCGACTTCGGCATGCGCACCGATCAGCGACTGTGCGGCCGCGACGCGATCGCTGCCGACGACGAGCGGAAACCCGCAAGCGGCGAGAAGCAGCGGCTCGTCGCCGACGTCGCGCGGATCAGCGTCGGGACGCACGTCGCGCACACCCCGCGTGCGCCTTCCGTAGCCGCGGCTCAGTATCCCGGGATGGCGGCCGCGCGCGGCGAGATCCTGCGCGAGCGCGGCAACGAGCGGCGTCTTGCCCGCGCCGCCTGCGGTGATGTTGCCGACGACGACCACCGGCACCCGGACGCGCGTGCGCCGCAACAACTTCGCGCGATACGCGGCGCGCCGCAGTGCGGCAAGCGCACCGAACACCCACGACAGCGGCCGCAGCAGCGTCGCGACGAGCGTCGGCCGGGGCGAGTACCAGGCGCGCGCAAGCGCCGCCTCGGCGCGCATCACCGGGGTGGCGCGGCCGGGGACGCCTGAGTCGCGAACGTGATGTGCGTCAATCCCGCGCTGCGCGCGGCTTCCATCACATGGATCACCGATTGATGCGTCGCCTGCGCGTCCGCGTTGATGACGACGATCGGCTCTTTCGCATCGCCCGCGGCGCGCTTCAGCATGCCGGCCAGCGCGTCCACCGTCGTAAACGTGAACGTCGGCTCGCGTCCGATCTTGTAGCGGCCCTGCGCGTCGAGGCCGACATTGATCTCGCGCGGCCGATCCTTCGCGGGATCGGCGTTGGCCTCGGGAAGCGTGATCGAAAGCTCGGCGATGCGCTGGTACGTGGTCGTCACCATCAGGAAGATGAGGATCACGAGCAGCACGTCGATCAGCGGAATGAAATTGATCTCCGGGTCCTCGCGCTCGCGGCTGCCGCGCAGGTTCATCGCGCTGCCCCGCAAGGCAGCTTCGCCGTCGCCATCATTTGCGCTCGTTGTGCGCGAAGTCGACGAGCTTGATCGCCTGCTGCTCCATCTCGACGACCAGCGCATCGACGCGCGAGCGGAAGTAACGGTAGAACATCATGCTGGGAATGGCCACGATCAGGCCCATCGCCGTGTTGTACAGCGCAACCGAGATGCCGTGCGCGAGCTGGACGGGATTGGACCCTGCCGCGCTTTGCGAGCCGAAGATCTCGATCATGCCGATGACGGTGCCGAACAGGCCGAGCAGCGGCGCCATCGACGCGATGGTGCCGAGCGTGGTGAGGAAGCGCTCGAGGTCGTGCGTCACGACGCGGCCGACCTCCTCGATCGCCTCCTTCATGACCGGACGCGGGCTTTTCACGTTGGCGAGGCCGGCGGCGAGGATGCGTCCCAGCGGACCCTGCTCCGCCGTACGCGCGAGCAGGTCGTGCGTCGAGCCCGTATGGCGGAATTCGACCAGCACGTGGTCGACCATGCCGGCGGGTGCCACGACGCTCTGGCGCAGCGACCACAGCCGCTCGAAGATCAGCGCCAGCGCCACGACCGACGCGATGATGAGAGGCCAGATCGGCCAGCCGGCCGCTTGAATCATCGCCCACATGGATTTCGTTGCTCCTTAGTTGAAGACAGCGGCGAAATGTAGCGTGGCGCCCGCGCGACGGCAACCCGAACGTCGCCGCCGCCGCGTCAGCCGCTTGCCGTGGCGCGCCGTACACGGCGCCCGCCGGGCTCGGCGATCGTCGCCGAGACCGCCGCGCCCGCCAGGATGATGAGCCAGCAGAAGTAGACCCACAAAAGGAAGATCGGCAGCGCGGCGAGCGCACCGTACACCGCCTCGTAGCTCGAAATGCGCGTCAGGTACCAGGCAAACGCATGCTTGGCTGCTTCGAACACCGCCGCGCCGAGAACGGCTGCCGCGAGCGCGGGCACGAGCGGCACGTGCCGCGCAGGCAGCCACTTGTAGAGCAGCGTGAGCCCGGCGGTCGAGAACGCGAACGGCAGCGCCTCGACGATCTGTGCGCCGATCGTCCTGCGGAACGGCACGACCGCCAGCGAATGCACGACGAGCCACGTCGTGATCGAGATGCTCGCACCGAGCAGCACCGGGCCCGCCGTGAGTCCGATCGCATAAACGAGCAGGCGCTTGGGCAGCGAGCGGCCGCGCCGGATGCCCCAGATCGCATTGAGCTCGCGCTCGACGGTGGTCACCGCGAGCATGGCGCTCACGGCGATGAACAGGATCGAGATGCCGCTGAGCCGGCCGGCCTGCTCGGCGAAGCCGATGATGTGCGCGCGGACGTCCGCGGCTCCCGCGAACGGCAGCAGGTGGCGCAGCAGGAAGTGCTCCAGCACGTTGAGCCAGTCCTCGAAGATCGGGAAGCGCGCGACGAAGGCGAACGCAACGGTGACGAGCGGAACGATCGCAAGCAGCGTCGTGAACGACAGGCTGCTTGCCGCACGGGCGAGATCGATGTCGCGCAGCCGGGAAACCACGCGGAACAGGAAGCGGAACGGATTGAGCGTCAAGGCGCGGGCGATTTCGCCGCAATGCGGGCGG
>Ga0070664_100005374_pt1 | contig 10283 bp, 7 predicted proteins | sample KBSC73metaG_FD_65863 | JGI IMG/M metagenome (GOLD analysis project Ga0070664, IMG submission 65863) | Corn rhizosphere microbial communities from Kellogg Biological Station, Michigan, USA - KBS C7-3 metaG | ecosystem: Host-associated > Plants > Roots > Rhizosphere > Soil ... | reverse complement strand
GGCTAATATGTCCGCGGACGATCAGCGAATCCGGATCACCGACCTCCGCTCGACCTCGATCTCCTGGCCCGTGCCGTGGCGCGGATCGTGGAGCCCGTGGGACAGGTACTCGCGGATGCCGGGAGCGAACCGCCGCCACTCGCCCGGGAACGCGGCCATGGTCGGAACGACGTCCCCGGTGTTGTCGCGCGACAGGCTCTTGAGCTGATCGCGCGTCAGCGGCGGCGCCTCGAGGATCCCGCGGCGCGCGAGCGCCTCGAAGAGCCGCGCAAGCAGGCGGCCGTACCAGAGCGGGAAGTGGATGAGCGGCTTGCCCGGCTTGCCGACCGCGGCCGCGATCTCGCGGTAGACGTCGTCGAGCGTCAGGACGTCCGTCCCGCCGACCTCGTAGCTCTGCCCGGCCGTGTCCGGCTTCTCGAGCGCTTCGGCGAAGACGCGGGCGACGTCGTAGATCGAGACGGGCTGGAATCGCGTCGTTCCGGGGCCGATGACGGGGATGAAGCCCGGATTTTTCCGCACGATCGGCACGAGCAGGGAGACGAACCCGTCGCCGGGCCCGAAGATGATCGACGGCCGGAAGATGGTCCAGGCGAGGCGCGAGGCGCGCACGGCTTTCTCGCCCGCGGCCTTGGTGCGCCCGTACTCGGACGGAGAGTCCTCGGACGCTCCCATCGCGCTCATGTGGAGGTAACGGCGCACACCCGCGCCCTCGGCGGCGGCGACGGCGTTCTCCGTCGCGACGCGGTGCATGCGGTCGAAGGTCTGCCCGCCCTGCTCGTGAATGATCCCGACGAGGTGGACCAGCGCCTCGCGCCCCGCAGCCGCCGCATGGAGCGACTCCGCGTCGAGCACGTTTCCCCGCACGGTTTCAACCGGCCGGTTGTAACGGTTGCGCGTCTTGCGCGGGTCGCGCGCGAGGACGGCGACCTCGTGGCCGCCCCGGAGCAGGCGATTGACCAGGTGGGTTCCGACGAACCCGGTGCCTCCGGTGACGAGAACTTTCATTGGCCGCGAGGTTGTATCACGGCCGTCCTCGCTGGAATCCGAAGCGTCCCGGGCTTGCGCTCATGCCGACGACGATTCCCGCTCACGACAGGAGGACGAACGATGAACGGCCCGACGGCAGCCCCGCGAGACGCGCGCTCGGCTTCTTCGCGATTCTCGCGCCCCTTTCCGCGTCCTGCGAGTGCCGCAGCGCCGCCGCGGTCGACGACCGCGCGACGATCCTCCGGCTCGAGCAGGAGCTGAACGACGCCGCGCCGCACGCCGACACCGCCGTCTACGAGCGGCTCCTCGCGGAGGATTTCGCCGGCCAGTGGGCCGACGGGACACGAAGCGACAAGAAAGAGACGACCGCCGATCTCGCCTCGGGGCACGACTCGTATCAGCGAGCACGCTCGGCGGCCGGAGCGGGACGGGCCGATACAACTTCCTCGACGTCTGGATCCGGAGAGACGGAAGGTGGCAGGTCGTCGCCTTCAAGAGCCTCCGGCTGTCGGAAAAGGTGGAGCCGTAGGGCGGTTCCTCGACCTCACGGAAACCCGAACAGATCGCTTTCGACCTTCTTGCCCTCCGCTCGCATCGCGAGCACCTCGCCGCGCGCCTGGGCGAGTCGTCCGAGGTCGTGCAGCGGGTCGGCGACGCGCAGCGCGGGCAGTCCCGACTGGCGGCGCCCGAGCAGGTCTCCGGGCCCGCGCGCCTCGAGATCTTTTTCCGCGATCGCGAAGCCGTCGGACGTCTGCTCGAGGATCGCCAGCCGCGCGCGCGCCTCCGGGCTCGCGCCCTTGCCCACGATGAGAGCGCACCAGGACTTGCGGTGGCTGCGTCCGATCCGGCCCCGCAGCTGGTGGAGCTGCGCGAGGCCGAAGCTCTCGGCGTTCTCGACGATCATCAGGGTCGCCTCGGGCACATCGACTCCGACCTCGACGACCGTCGTCGCGACGAGGACCGGCCGGCGGCCCGCCGCGAAGTCGGCGAGCGCGGCCGAGCGCTCCGCCGGCGGTAGCCGTCCGTGGAGCACGCCCACGGGCACTCCCGGCAGCGCGGCCCCGAGGCGCTCGGCGGTGTCGCGCGTCGCGGAGACCTCGCGCTCGCCCTCCTCGATCGCGGGCACCACGACGTAGACCCTCTCCCCGGCCGCCGCGCGCTCCCCCGCGAACGCGTAGACGCGATCGCGGGCGTCCTCCTCGCGAACGCGCGTGACGACGGCGGCGCGCCCGGGCGGCTTCTCGTCGAGAACCGACACGTCGAGCTCGCCGTAGACGGCCCACGCGAGAGATCGCGGGATCGGCGTCGCCGTCATGACGAGGACGTGCGGCGACTCCCCCTTGCCGAAGAGCTTCGCGCGGTGGGCGACGCCGAAGCGGTGCTGCTCGTCGACGACGACGAGGCCCAGCTTCCGGAACTTCACCGGCGACTCGATCAGGGCGTGCGTGCCGACGAGCAGGTCGAGCTCCCCCGCCGCGAGCGCGTCGAGGAGGCGGCGCCGCGCGGGGCCCCGCACGCGGCCGGTGAGGAGTCCCATGCGCACTCCGGCGGCCGTGAGCCACGCGCTCAGGCTCTCCGCGTGCTGCTCCGCGAGGATCTCCGTGGGCGCCATCAGGGCGGCCTGCGCGCCGTTCTGCGAGGCGATCAGGACGGCGAGGCCGGCGACGACGGTCTTCCCGGACCCGACGTCGCCCTGCAGCAGCCGGGCCATCGCCCGCCCCGATGCGAGGTCGTCGGCGATCTCCCGGACCGCGCGCTTCTGCGCTCCGGTCAGCGGGAACGGCAACACGTAACGGGCGAGCCGCTTGATCGCCTCCTCGGCCGGCAGCACGATGCCGCGCCTCGCCCGCAGCCGCGCCCGCCGATCCTCGATGCGCGCCGCGAGGACCGTCAGCTCCTCGCGCGCGAGCTGCCAGACCGCCGCCTTCGCGGCGTCCACGTGGTCCGGGAAATGCGCGGTCTCCAGCGCCGCGCGCAGCCGGTCCGGCGGCGACGACGCCGCCGCGAAGCGCGGTTCGAGGGCGTCGAGCGTGCGGCGCACGAGCGTGCGCCAGACCCGCGGCGCGACGTCGCCGACCCGGTGGTAGACGCCGACGATCCGGCCGGTGTGGACGGGATCCGCGTCCTCCGTGGCGTCGAAGAGCTCCGTCTCGGGGTTCTCCAGGCGCATCTCTCCCTTGCTGCCCGGCTCGGGCGTGGCGTACAGCGCCGCGCGGCGCCCCTCGAGCGACTTCGCGAACGACGGGTACCGGTTGTGCCACACGACTCGCACGGCGCCGGTGCCGTCGTCGGCGACCGCCTCGATCCGCATCGTTCCGCGGCGCATCCGCGCCGAGCGGACCCCGGAGAAGCGCACCAGCACGGTCGCGGGAGTTCCCCAGGTCAGCCCCGATACCGGGACGAAGTGGCGGCGGTCCTCGTAGCGGAACGGGAGGGAGAGGAGGAAGTCCGCCACCGTGGCGTAGCCGGCGGCGGCGACCCGCGCCGCGCGCGCCGGGCCGAGGCCGGGCACCCGAGCGACCGGGTCCCTCAGGCGCAGCCCCCCGGCGGGCGATCCGGCGCGGCTCAGGTTACGTGATCTCGGGCGCCTGGAACGTCAGCGAAACGAGGCCGAACTTCAGCACGTCCCCGTTCGAGACCGGCACCGGGACGCCGGTCGTCAGCCGCGTCCCGTTGACGTACGTGCCGTTCATGACGCCGATCTCCTCCATCACGTAGTAGCGATCGCCCATCTGGTAGAGCTTGGCGTGACGCCGCGACGTCGAGCGCTGCGCGTCGAGCGGCGTCAGGTCCACGTCGGGAGTGATGCCGGTGACGGGATCGCTCCGGCCGACCAGCGTGTCGCCCTCGCGGTTCAGGAAGAACTCGGCGGCCGGCTCCGTCGAGGTGAGTCGGCACGCGTCGCGATCCGGCTCTGCGCGGCGCGGCGGGGGCTTCTCCTCCTCGGCGACGCGGCGTCCGAGCGATTCCTCGAGCATCGAGGTGACCTCGCGCAGACGCCGCGAGAGCTTGCGCATCATCCGGATCGCGATCTCGGTGTTGCCCTTGAGCATCGCGTCGAAGGTCGCGCCGTTGATGCGCAGCAGCTCGACGTCGGTCTTCGCGCGCGCGGACGCGGTGCGGGGCACGTCCTCGAGGACGCTCATCTCGCCGAAGAAGTCGCCCTTCTCGAGCGTCGAGAGCACGCGCGTCTCGCCGCCGATCGCCTTGAGCAGCTCCACCGTGCCCGACTGCACGATGTACATGTCGGTGCCGATGTCGCCCTCCGAGAAGATGATCTCGCCCATCAGGTGATGGACGAGGAACTTCTCGTAGGGATTCTTCCCCCCGCCGCCGGGTCCCGACTTGAAGACCGCCTTCACCGACGTCATGGTCTCAGACGGCGGCCGGCTGGAGGAACTCGACGACGCCGCGGGCCGTGTCCACGCGCACGGGCTGGCCGAGCGGCAGCGTGCGGCTGTCGACCATGTGGCCTGCGGGATAGCCGCGGACGACCGGAAACGGCGCGCCGCGGAAGCGGTCGAACAGCCACTCGGCGACGAACTCCGGGGATTCGCCGCCCACCTCGCCGGGCGTGATCGACCCGATGATCATGGCTTGCAGTCCGTCGAATGTACCCGAGCGCTCCAGCTGGGTCAACATTCGGTCCAGGCGGTACGCCTTCTCGCCGACGTCCTCCCAGAAGAGGACCGCGCCGCGGGCGTCGACCTGCTCGGGCGTGCCGGCGAGGGAGGCGAGCAGCGAGAGACATCCGCCCACGAGGATTCCCTGCCCCGCGCCCGGCGCGACGACGTCCGTCTCGGACACGCGGTGCGGGTCGGGCGTGGCGCCGGAGAGCACGTGCTCCCAGTCGAGCGTCTCGCCTCGCGCGATCGCCATCGCCGCCATCGGGCCGTAGAAGGTCGTCAGCCGCGCGTGCGTCGCGGCGTACGCGAACAGCGCCGTCAGATCCGAGCCTCCGAGGTGGATCTTCGGCCGGCCGGCGAGCTCGCGTGGATCGAGGAGGGAGAGGAGGCGCCCGGCGCCGTAGCCTCCGGTCGCGAAGAAGATCGCGTCGACCTGCGGATCGCGCAGCAGCGCGCGGTAACCCTCGGCGCGCTCCGCGTCGGTGCCCGCGAAGAGCTGCGTGCGGGAGCCGATGTTCGGGGCGCAGACCACGCGATAGCCGCGGGACTCGAGGATGGCCGTTCCGGCGGCGAGCTTGCCCGCGTGGACGGGCCGGGATAGGGCGGCGATTCCGATCGTGTCGCCGCGTTTCAGCCGCGGAGGGCGGATGAAGGTGGCCGGCTCCATGCCGGACTGTCGAGCGCCCGCCGCGATCGTCGTCATCGCCCGAACCAGAGACCAGAGACCAGAAACCAGAAACCTCTCTCAAGAGGCTCCGAGCGGGCCGATAAGCCGAATTCCGTTCCGCCGAAAGCGGTCGCGATCATTCCTCTGGTCCCGAGGTTACCCTCGGGCTCGAGCAGCCGACCCGGAGGCAGATCCCCTTTCGGGGAAGCGGGACGGGCGCCCGCTGCCTCCCTATTTGGCCTTGCTCCGCATGGGGTTTACCGTGCCCCCGCCGTTGCCGGCGGAGCGGTGCGCTCTTACCGCACCGTTTCACCCTTGCCGTCCTCGCGGAAGGCGGTTTGATTTCTGTGGCACTTTCCTTCGCGTCGCCGCGACCGGGGGTTACCCGGCATGCCGCCCGTGTGGAGTTCGGACTTTCCTCTCCGGGCGACGGTTCGCCCGAAGCGATCGCGTGGCCCGCTCGGAGCCATGTTCATTTTACAACGACCCGGCGGAGGCGCCGGACAGGCGATTACCGCGACCGCGACGCCTCCAGCCCCCTCACCCCTCCCGATTCCGCTCGTCCCCGAACCACTCCATCCACTCCTCCACGTCGACGCGCGACCCGGCCGGCTTCGCCGGAGCCTCGGCGCCCGCGCCGAAGCGGCGAAAGAAGTCGTCCGGAGCGCAGACCGCTCCCCCGGCGTCGCGCACCCGACGCGCCAGCTCGCGATCCGAGGTGACGACCACCATCTCGCCGGGCGACTTCGCCTGGGCGACGGCGCGCACGATCGCCTCGTCGGCGCCCTTCGGGCCCGCGCCGCGCACCGTCAGCGGGCCGAGCGAGGATCCCCCGCGATCCGCGTCGGCGGGGCCGTCGAACACGATCGTGGCTCGCGCGCGCGTCCGGCGAAGCCGCCCCGCGATCTCCGCGACGAGCGCCTGCCGGTCCGCCGCGGAGGGGCGCGCCACGCGCAGGACCGCGCCGATGAGGTTGTTGCCGTCGAGCAGATACGGCATCAGGCCGGGCGCGCGCGCCGCGGGTGCTTCAGCCGGAAGAACATCACCGCCAGCCCGTGCGCCACCCGCCGCCGCTCGATCACGAGGAGCAGGACGAGCCCGCCGAGCAGCAGCCACGTGAACCACGGCACGAAGAAGACGAGCGCCCCCAGCGTGACGGCGACGAGGTCCTCGGCGAGCGACACCGCGAGCTGCGCCAGGCCTCGCGTCGCCGCCGTCGACGTCAGACGCGTCGTGGTCTTCACGAGGTGGGTCAGCAGCGTGGCGGCGGCGCCCGCGGCGGCGAGCCCCACGCGGGCCCCCGGCGACGGGTCGGTGACCGCGGACAGCGCGAGGAGGGCGCCGACGACGGGCCGGAGGATCGTCTGGACCAGATTCCACACGTGGTCCACGACCGGGATCTTGTCCGCGACGAACTCGGCGAGGAACAGCACGACGGCCGCCGTCAGGACGGTCTGGCTCGCGAGAAACGCGACGCTCGGACCGGCGAACTCCTGCGGCAGCACGTAGTAGAGCCCGTTGAACAGCAGCAGCACGGCCCAGGCGTTCAGCCCCGCGGCGGCGGAGAGCCCGAGCCCGATGAGGACGCCGGTGGTCAACCGCGGCGGAAGAGGCGGGAGAGGAGCCCGGAGGCGGGCGCCGTTGGCGGAGGCTCGGCGGCCGCGACCTCGGGCTCCGCCGCCGGAGCGCGCTCGTCGGACGGCGCGCCGGGCGTCTGCGCGGCGGCGTCGAGGACCTTCTGCAGCAGCTCCTCGTTCTCGTGCGAGGGATCGAGCGCGAGCGCGCGACGCGCGAACGGCTCCGCCTCGTGGGGGCGGCGATGGTCCAGCAGGGCGCGAGCCGCCTCGACGGAGAACGCGACGCGGCGCGCGTCGAGCCGCGCGGCCTCCTTGAGATTGGCGAGGCCCTGGTCGATCCAGTTGGGATTCTTCAGCTCGACCTGGGAGAGGACGTAGCGGTACTCGGCGTTGTCCGGCACGAACCGCACGGCCTCGCGGAGCATCTCGACGGCGGGGTGGTAGTCCTTCTCCTCGATCAGCTGGCGCGCGCGGCGGAAGTTCTGCGCGGCGATCTTCTTGCGCATCTCGGGATCCGCGGACGGCCCCTCGGTGACCAGCAGCGGCGGCGGCGCCGCGTCGAGGCTCTGGTCGTAGAGCGCGCGGCTCTCCGGATCGGACAGCGCCTCGTAGGCCCTCTTCATCCGCTCGAAGACCGCCGTGAGCTCCCGCTCGAACTTCGCGAGGTCCTCGCGGTGGCGCAGGTCCGGGTGAAAGAGGCGGCTCCGCTCGAAGTAGGCCTCGGAGACCCTCTCGGGCGAGGCGTCGCGCGCGACGCCGAGCAGCTCGTAGTGCGTCAGCCAGTCGATGCGCCGATACGTGTTCTTGACGAGCTCGGCGTGGCCGGGAGACCGGTCCGTGGGCTCGGCGGTGAGCTCGACGTTCAGGCCGTGGAATCCCCCGCGCCCGCTCGCCGGCCGGTCGGCGCCCTCCTGCTTCCACTCGACGATGCCGCACGAGACCAGCGCGTAGAGGATCTTCCCGGTCGCCGCGCGCGAGGAGCCCGCGATCTTCAGCAGCGAATCCACGTCGAGGATCCCGTCGATGCGGGAGAGCAGGTACGCCTCCTGCGGTGTCAGGGGCAGGTACTGGTAACGCGACATCGGGTCGGTCGCGAGGATCGGCACGCGGTGACCGTCGCCGAGCCGCTCGCGGAAGACGTCGGACTCCGGCAGACGGCGGATGCCCTCGACGATGATCGCGGCGGTCGAGAGCGACAGCGCGACGTCCGGGTCGAGGACTCCCGAGGAGGCCTGGAACCGGTACTCCCCCGAGTCCCACGCGAAGGTCGAGAAGACGATCTCCTCGACGAGCCGCCGCATCTCGGCGTCGAGCACGGTCCGCGAGATCAGGCCGCGCTCGACGAGCAGTTTGCCGAGCCGGGTGCGGCCCTGCTTGGCGACGGTCTCGAGCGCCCACGTCAGGTCCGCGTCGCTGATCGAGCCGCGACGCTTCAGGAAGGCGCCGATCCGCTGTCCCTCGCGGGAGGAGGTGGCCGTCCTCAGCTCGCCCTTCTCGAAGAAGAGGTGGCGAGTCTCGTCTCCGTGGACGAGCGTCAGCGTCCCCTTGAGGCTCCCGAGGAAGATGCGCCTCAGGACCTGGGGAAGCGGCGTTTCGGAGAGGGATCCCCGAAAACCGGGAGCCGTGCTCTGTGTCGTCATCGAAGGAACGCGCGGTGTGCGCGCATCAGATTAACACCGCCCACAACGGTTACCGGACCGGGACGACCAGGGGCTGATTGCGCGGGGTCGAGAAGAACGACGGGGCGCGCGGAAGGGCCCGCGCGGCCTCCTCCCGGGTCGCATAGCGGCCCCAGAGGACCCGGAAGCAGGTCCGCCCCTGGAAGGGGCCGGTGAGCAGCCACATCGAGCCTCCGCGATCGTGCTGGAACGCGTCGACCAGCGACGGCACCTCGCACGCGAGCTCGAGCTGGATCGCGAAGCGCGCCTTGCCCTCCTGGACGTACCGGCGCCGGTCGCGCTCGGCGCGGTCGACCCAGGTCTGCCGGGAGGACGCGGCGCCGGCGGCCGCTCTCGGAGACGGCGGCGCCGTCGGCGCCGCGGCGCGAGCCGGGGCCGAGGTGGGACGCTGCGCGGTCGGCCGCGCGGCGGGCGCGGCGCGTGTCGGCACCGGCGACGGAACGGGCGACGCCGCGACGCGCGCGGGCGTCGGAGGAGCCGAGGTCGGAGCCGCCGCGGCGCGGAGCGCCGTCGGCCCGATCCGCATCGGCGTCGGGCTCGGCTCCGCCGCCTCCGCCGGCGCGGCGACCGTGGCGCTCAACCCGAGCGGCGTGGCCGTCCGCCGCACGGCGGCCACCGGCCCCGGCCCCGCCTCGCCCTCGCCGCCGGCACCCTCGCGCGTCCGCCAGAGGAGAAGCGCGATCACTGCCACCGCGAGGGCAGCGAGCACCCAGATCCACAGAGCCGTCGCGCGAGGCTGCGGGCGTTCCGCGGCGCCGACCCCGGTCGTGCCGTCGAGCGCCCGGTCGAACGGCGACGGCGGCGCCGCCCCGCCTTCCCCCTCGAGCCCCAGCAGGTCCGCCGGCGTGGACTCGGGCGGAACGCGCTCGTGGCCCTCCTTCTCCCCCGCCCCGCGCTCGTCGTCGAGCGCGTAGCGCGGTTCGTCCCGGCGGTCGCGAGCGACGACGTCGAGCTCCTGCTCGCCGAGTCCGGACTCCTCGCCGCCGGGCTCCGGCTCGTCGTCCTCGTATTCGTCGTAGTCGGCCGGGACGCGCTCCTCGAAGCTGCCGCCCGCCGGCCCGGCCTCGGCGTCGTCGTCGTCGAAGCGCCGGGGCTCCGCCGGAGGCTCAGGCTCCTCGGCGCGGCGCTCTTCGACCGGCGGAGCGGGAGCCGAGGGCTCCAGCGCGTTCTCGGCGGCGGCCTCGGCTTCGTCCTGGTCCTGGTCGACGGCCTCGACCTCTTCTTCCCCGGCCTCGGCGTCGACGTCCTCTCCCTCGAGGTCTTCCGCCCCGACGGCTTCCTCCGCAGCGGGTGCCTCCTCGGGCTCGGCGGATTCGTCCGGCTCGGGCGGACGAACGGTCGCGGGCGCGGGCATCGGCGGCGCGGCCTCGCCGGGCGCGAACTCGGGATGGACGAGACCCAGTGTGACGAGCGCGGCGAGCAGCTTCTCGACGGCGAACGCCTCGGCGGGCGCCTCGCTGGAGATCTCGGCGGCCGTCCGCTCGCCGTCGATGAGCTGGACGACCGTCTCCGCGTCCGCGGTGAGGCCGAAGCTCGGGAACTCCGCGTCGAAGCTCGACGCGCGGGCGAGCGGCACGTCCACGCCGCCGAGGTAGTGCAGGACCAGGTTGCGGTCGCGCGAGCGCAGGAAGAGCTCGAGCACGAGCCGCGGGATGGTGAGTCGAAACTCCGACGCCTCCTGCGCGCCGGTCCGGAAGAACCAGTACTCCCCCTCGAGCCACGTCAGCAGGTCCGACAGGACCTCGAC
>Ga0070664_100005371_pt1 | contig 10288 bp, 10 predicted proteins | sample KBSC73metaG_FD_65863 | JGI IMG/M metagenome (GOLD analysis project Ga0070664, IMG submission 65863) | Corn rhizosphere microbial communities from Kellogg Biological Station, Michigan, USA - KBS C7-3 metaG | ecosystem: Host-associated > Plants > Roots > Rhizosphere > Soil ... | reverse complement strand
ATCTCTTCGGCCGAGGGCGCGGTCACGTTGCCGCCGCCGTGCGTGGTGTGTTCTTCGGCCATTGCGTAGGTTTTCTGCAGGGCTGCCAGCAGCGCCGCGGCGTCCACGGGCCGCAGTTCGCCGGTGCGCTCGAAGCCTTCGCGGCTGGAGGCCAGTTCACCAGGCACCTGTTCGATGTTCTGGCGCACGTGCGACATCACCTGGCTGACGCGGTCCTGGAACTGCAACTGCACCAGGGCCTCGCAGATCTCGGACTGGATGCCGACGCTTTCGCGCTTGAGCACATCGGCCGATTCGACCAGCGCCTGCGTGACGCCGTGGAAGCCCGACAGCACGCCGTTGATCGAGCCTTCGCAGATGGAAATCGACTCCGCCTCGCGCGCGGCGGACGCTTCGGCACTTTGGCGGGCCTTGACGATCGCCTCGCCGACGAGGTTCACCTTGTCGGTCATCCGGCGGCCGGTTTCGCCCGACATCGCCGAGAGCTTGCGAACTTCCTGGGCCAATACCGAGAAGCCGCGGCCCGATTCACCGGCGTGGGCAGCTTCGATGGCGGCGTTGATGGCAAGCAGGTTGGTCTGGGAGGCGATGCTGGCCACCTCGGCGGCCATCTGCTGAAGTTCGGTGATGAAGCGGCTCAGGTTCTGCACCTCCTGGTGCATCACACTGTTGCTGGCCGTGGCCTCGCGCAACGATTCGAGCACACCGTTCAGTTCGCGGGTGCTGCGGTCGAACACCGCGACAAGGCCCTGGTTGGCACCATCGCTGGAATCCGCCGCCATGTTGGAGGCCTTCATCGCCTGGTCGAGCCGGTCGACGATCCCGCCAAAGCGCTGGCTCAGTTCGGAGATGGCTGTTTCCATCTGCTGGCGCGAGCTTTCGATGTGGGCGCCCCACACCGGCAGCAATTCCCGCCCCAATGCTTCCGTGCCGCTGACGAACGCGGCGGTGCTGGCACGCTGCCGGCGCTCGGCGGCGGTGCGCTGCCGGTCGAAGACGACGCCCGCGACAAGCAGCACCCCCCCTCCAACCAGCGTCCAGGCATTCCAGCCGCTGGCCGCCCAGGTGCAGACCCCGCCCGCCGCGCCGAGCAAGGTGCAAGGCCACACGTGCGGCCGCAATGCACGCAGGCCGGTGGCAGAAGGCGTCGCAGCGCCGGCAGGGGTGGGGAGGGTTGTGGCAGACATGTGGGGCATATCGGCCCCGCATGCCGCGGGTTGAGGGAGATTAGGGACAACGCCATGTCGGGCACCCCCATGCCACGAGCGGATGCGGTCCAGGCAGGCAGACGCCCGTCACAGACGTAGGAATTGGCCGCGCTGTAGCTGATGAGTGAAACGGTGCCCCCGCGCGGTTGCCTAATGAAATCACCCCTGACAATTGCAGAAGGAGTCCCCATGAAGAAACCATCGATCCAGGCCGTCTTCCTCGGCACGGCGCTCGTGCTCTTGTCCGGTGCCGCGCAGGCCCAGGAACAGGCTCAGGACGTGCCGCTGCCGCCGGTCAAGCAATCGGGCAATGTCAGCTACCTCAGCGGCGGCGTGCCCGACGAGCAACTGGAGGCCATCGAGCAGGCGCGCCCGTCCTATCCACTCGTGATCGAGCTGTACCAGAAGGCGGGCCCGAAGAGCGAGTACACGGCCGATGCGGAGATCCGCATCAAGAACAGCAAGGACGAAATCGTCGTCGACGACAAGTCCGAGGGCCCCTACTTCCTCGTGCGCACCCCCCCGGGCACGTACGAGGTGGAAGCGACGCTCGACGGCAAGTCCATCACGCGGCGGGCCGTGGTGCCCGCCAAGGGCTCGCGCCGCTTGATGTTCGTTTTTCCCGAGGCCAAGGACTGAAAACCTGGGAACCGGGATGCGCGTCGCCCTCAGCCCTGGGTCATCAGCGCCGTGTACCGGCGCTGCATCTCTTCCGGCGTGAGGGCCTCGTTTTGACTGCCGATCAGCCACGTGTGGCCGAACGGATCGCGCACGCGCGCTGCACGCTCGCCATAGAACTGATCAGTAGGCGGCATTGTCACCGTGGCGCCGGCGGCCTCGGCCTGCGCCACCACGGCATCGCAGTCGTCCACGTGCAGGTGCACGAAGGACGGGGCTTCTGCGCCTGGCTGCGGGGCGCAAAGGCCTAATTCGGGGTATTCGTCTGACAACATGACGATGGCCGGACCGAGCCGCACCTCGGCATGACCGATGCGGCCCGACGGTTCGACGAGCCGGAAGAGTTCCTCGCCGCCGAAGGCACGGGCGTAGAAATCGATCGCGGCAGCGGTATCGGACACGCGGAGGTAGGCGAACACTTCGTGGATGCGGGACGTGCTCATGGTGAACTCCAGTTCATTGAGGGTTTTATCGCAGCCGGTGGACGCCGGGGCGCAGGCATGGTGCGGCGCACCATTTCTGCCTCCTTCGCCAGGTCAGCCGATCCGGCCGATCAAAAGGTATTCCATCAGGGCTTTCTGTACGTGCATGCGGTTCTCCGCCTCGTCCCAGACCACGGACTGCGGGCCGTCGATGACTTCGGCCGCCACCTCCTCGCCCCGGTGGGCGGGCAGGCAGTGCATGAAAAGAGCATCGGGCTGGGCGACGGCCATCATGTCGGCGTCGACACACCAGTCCGCGAAAGCCTTCTTGCGCGCCTCGTTCTCAGCCTCGTACCCCATGCTCGTCCATACGTCGGTCGTGACGAGGTGGGCACCACGGCAAGCGTCGAGCGGATTCTTGAACGCCTTCACGCAGTGTGTGTTCGACACGCCGGCGACCAGGGGGTCCAGTTCATACCCGGACGGCGTGCTGACGTGCAGCGTGAAGCCGAGGATGTCGGCCGCCTGAAGCCAGGTGTTGGCCATGTTGTTGCCGTCCCCCACCCAGGCGACCACCTTCCCCTGGATCGAGCCTCGGTGCTCGATGTACGTGAACACGTCCGCGAGGATCTGGCAGGGGTGGTACTCGTTCGTCAGCCCGTTGATCACCGGCACGCGGGAATTGGCGGCAAAAGCCTCCAGTTTGGTCTGTTCATAGGTGCGGATCATCACCAGATCAACCATGCGGCTGATGACCTTGGCGCTGTCCTCGATGGGTTCCGAGCGGCCGAGCTGGCTGTCGCCGGTGGTCAGGTTCACGACCGAGCCCCCCATCTGGTACATCCCCGCTTCGAAGCTGACACGTGTGCGCGTGCTGGCCTTCTCGAAGATCATCGCGAGCGTTCGATCCGCGAGGGGGGTGTACTTCTCGTAGTTCTTGAACCGCTGCTTGATCACCGCCGTGCGTGCCAGCAGGTAGGCGTACTCCTCCGCGCGGAGGTCCTTGAACTGGAGGTAGTGTTTGATGAGGCTCATGCCAGGCTTCATGGTGTTGTCTTGGCCAGGAACGACTTGATCAGCGGAACGAGGATCGCCACGATTTGGAGGGCTTCGTCGGCGGTGAGGATCAGCGGCGGCACGAGGCGGATCACCGTGTCGGCGGTGACACTCAGCAGCAGGCCGGCTTCGGCGGCCTGGCCCAGCAGTTCGTTGCACGGGCGCGCGAGTTCGATGCCGATCATCAGGCCCTGGCCGCGGACGTCGACGAACCCGTCCACGCCGGTCAGCTCGCGCCGGAGGGTCGATGACAGCAGGGCGCCGACGGTGGCGGCGTTGTCGAGGATTTTGTCCTCTTCCATGATGCGGATGGTTTCGACGCCTGCACGCATCGCCAACGGGTTGCCGCCAAAGGTGGTGCCGTGGTTGCCCGGCTGGAACACCTGCGCCGTCTTCGGCCCGCACACCACTGCGCCCACTGGCACGCCCGAACCCAGGCCCTTCGCGAGCGGCATCACGTCGGGCAGGATGCCTGCCCACTGGTGCGCGAACCATTTGCCGGTGCGGCCCATGCCGCATTGCACCTCATCGAGCATCAACAGCCAGCCCTTGTCATCGCAAATGCGGCGCACCGCCTGCAGGTACTCGATGGTGGCGGGGTTGATCCCGCCTTCGCCCTGGATGACTTCGAGGAACACGGCGACGATGTTCGGGTTGTCCCGCGCCTGGGCCTCGATCGCGGCCACGTCGTTCAGCGGTACCCGCACGAACCCTTCCACCAGCGGGCCGAAGCCAGCCTGAACCTTGGGATTGCCCGTGGCCGACAGCGTGGCGATCGAGCGGCCATGGAAGGCTTTTTCATAGACGATGATCTCCGGGCGGTCGATGCCCTTCTCATGGCCGTACTTGCGGGCGATCTTCAGGGCAGCCTCGTTGGCCTCGAGCCCGGTGCTGCAGAAGAAGACGTTCGTCAGGCCCGACAGGGCCACCAGTTTGGCGGCGAGCGCCTCCTGGAGCGGCACCTGGTAGTAATTGCAGCTGTGGATGAGCTTGCCCACCTGGTCCTGCAGGGCCGGCACGAGTTTGGGGTGGGCATGGCCCAGCGTGTTGACCGCGATGCCGGCCAGGCCATCGAGGTACTTCCTGCCATGGGTGTCCCAGACCCACACGCCCTCGCCATGGGACAACGCGAACGGCAAGCGGCCGTAGGTGTTCATCACGTGGGGGTGGGCGCTGGCGGCGGGCTTGGCAGGGGCGGTCATGAGGAAGGGGCTCCAGGGCAACACGAGAAAACAATCCGGGGCCGAACGACGGCCCCGGGAAAGCTTCGATTTTAGTGCGGTGTTCCGTGCCAGGGCCCATCGCCTCCGTGCATCCTTGCGCCCCGCGGCGCACGGCACTGTCAAGAAATTACCTGTCCGAGGGCCTGGAGGCTGGCACAAGGGTACAAACCCGGCACAATGCGGGCCGGACCCAAAAAACGTCTTCAGCCATTGCATGAGCCCTGCCAAACCCCGCGAAGTGTTCATCCAAGGCGTGACCACGGACGGCCGCACCTTTCGACCCAGCGATTGGGCCGAGCGGCTCGCGGGTGCCATGTCATGCTTTCGTCCTGAAGGATCCAGCGGTGGCATCGGCGCCTTCATTGGTTACTCGCCTTACTGCGTGCCTCGGGTGATCAACGGGGTCAAGTGCGTGATCGTCAACGAGGCCTTGCGCGACGTCGAATTGAAGGCGTGGGACTTCGTGATGAACTTTGCCCGTGACAACCAGCTGCAGGTGGCCGAGGCGTGCCTGTTGCCCGAGCCCGACACGGGCAAGCCACCGGGCGGCTGACATCCAAAGGGTGCCCTCCGCGGCACCCCTGAAAACGGCAAAGCCCGCGTGCTGCGGGCCTTCAAGTCACCAGACCCGCCAATGCGGGTCGCTCAACCAGCCCGCTGCCCCCGGGCGCTCAAACCACCTGGCGCACTGCGGCAGATGCTCGAACAACGAGGCCTGCTGCTGCGGGCCTGCAAACAGCAAGGCCCGCTGTCGCGGGCCTTGGCACTTCAACCACCTGGAATTGGTTCAGGCCGCGAGGGCCTTGACCTTGGCAGACAGGCGGCTCTTGTGGCGAGCAGCCTTGTTCTTGTGGAAGAGGCCCTTGTCAGCGACCGAGTCGATCACGCTCTGGGCGGACTGGAACAATTCGGTGGCCTTGGCCTTGTCGCCAGCGGCAACAGCCTTCTGGACGTTCTTGATGACGGTGCGGAACTTGGAACGCAGGGCGGTGTTCGCGGCGTTCAGTTTCACATCTTGCCGAACGCGCTTGAGACCAGACGCGATGCGGACGGTTTTTTTCTTAGCTTTGGAAGCGGTAGCCATGCTTGAGCTTTACCCAGGTGGTGTGAAGTCCGCCAGTATAGCATCCGCCGAGAGGCTGCGACAAATCGCGTGATGGGGTGGGTGTGTGCTCCCTATAATCCGTCCCCTTTCGGGCTCGAACTCGCCATATGAACCTGCTCCGGGCCGCTTCCACCGTTTCGCTGCTGACCTTGTGCTCCCGGATCACCGGCCTGGCAAGCCAGCTGATGATTGCGTCGATGTTCGGGGCCGGCGCCTGGACGGACGCCTACAACGCCGCCTTCCGCATCCCGAACATGCTCCGCCGCCTGTTCGGCGAAGGGGCCTTTGCCCAGGCGTTCGTGCCCATCCTCGGCCAGACGCGCGTCACCGAAGGGGACGACGTCACGCGACAACTGATCAACGCGGTGGCCACCATCCTGGCATGGGCGCTGTTCCTCACGTGCGTCGTCGGCATCGTGGCCACACCGGTGGTGGTCTGGCTGCTGGCGTCGGGGCTCGAGAAGTTCGACCATGCGGTGCTCATGACCCGGCTGATGTTCCCGTACATCGGCTTCATCTCACTCGTCGCGCTGGCAGCCGGCATCCTCAACACGTGGAAGCATTTTGCGGTGCCCGCGGCCGCCCCCGTGCTGTTGAACGTGTCGCTGATCGCCTGCGCCTGGTGGCTGGCGCCCTGGTTTACCCGCTGGGGCATCGAGCCCATCTATTCGCTTGCGGTGGGGGTGATGCTGGGTGGCGTGCTGCAGCTTGCGGTGCAGGTGCCTGCATTGATCGCGCTCGGCCTGTTGCCACGCATCGGGCTGAGTCCCCGCGCTGTCCTCGCAGCCTGGCACCACCCCGGCGTGCACAAGGTGCTTCGCCAGATGGCGCCTGCGCTCATCGGGGTGTCGGTGGCGCAGTTGTCGTTGTTCATCAACACCCAATTGGCATCGCACCTCGGTGTCGGAGCGATCTCCTGGCTAGGCTACGCCGACCGGTTGATGGAGTTCCCCACGGCGCTGCTCGGCGTGGCACTCGGCGTGGTGTTGATTCCCCAGTTGGCGAGCGCCCAGGGGCGCGGCGACACAGCGGCCTACGCCAGCCTCCTCGACTGGGGGCTGCGCCTGGTACTGCTGCTTGCGTTGCCATGCGCCGTGGCGCTGCTCGTGTTTCCCGAAGCACTGGTGGCAGTGTTGTTCCACCGGGGCGCGTTCACGGCAACCGATGTCGCGCAGACCGTGCGTGCGCTGCAGGGATACGGGGTGGGCCTCATGGGCCTCATTGCCATCAAGATCCTGGCGCCGGGCTTCTACGCGCGGCAGGACATCCGCACCCCGGTTCGCATCGCGGTGGCGGTGCTGGTGCTGACGCAGGTGCTCAACGCGGTGTTCTGGTTCTTCGTGCCGTCGCTGCAGCATGCCGGGCTCGCGCTCTCGATCGGCATCGGCGCGCTCGTCAACGCCGCCTGGTTGTTCGTCGGGCTCCGCCGCTCGGGCGCGTACGTCCCGGCGCCGGGCTGGCGGGGGTTTGGGCTGCGCGTGCTGGCGGCAACCGCCTTGCTGACTGGCTGGCTCGCGTGGGGCGCGCATGCCATCGACTGGGTGGGGCTCGTGGGTTGGTGGCGCGTGGCCATGCTGGCAGGTATGCTCGGTGGTGCCGCCGTGCTGTACTTCGGTGCGCTGTTCGCGATGGGCCTCAACCCGAAGCAGTTTGCCCGCCGTGGGTGAGGGCGCGCGGGTGAGGGGGCGCCGGTGGTTTCAACTGGAATTAGACTGTGGCCATGTCGCACCACCTGCATTTCGAGACCCCCACGGCCCTCGAGTATTTCTCGGCCTTGGTGGCTGACGATGCGTCGCTCTCACTGCTCGAGGCCGCGGCGAGCCTCAGCCAGGACGAGCATCCCGGCATGGACCTGCAATCGCTGCTGGACGAGGTGGATGCACTCACCGATCAACTGCGCCGCCGCGTGCCCGCCGACTCAGCGCCGCTGCAGCGCCTGCGTCGCCTCAACCGCTATTTTTTTCAGGAACTCGGGTTTGCAGGCAATGTCAACGACTACTACGACCCCGGCAACAGCCTGCTGAGCACGGTGCTCCGCACTCGCCGGGGCATTCCCATCACGCTGGCCGTGCTCTACATCGAACTGGCGGCTGGCATCGGCCTCACCGCGCGGGGGGTGTCGTTCCCCGGGCACTTCCTGGTCAAGTTGCACATGCCCGAGGGCGAAGTGGTGATCGATCCCTTCAGCGGGCAGTCGCTGTCGCGTGACCAGCTCGATGAACTGCTGATGCCGTACCGCCGCAGCCACGGCCTCGAGGGCAAATTCGACATGCCGCTCGGCCTCTTCCTGCAGGCGGCCGAGCCGCGCGATGTGCTCGCGCGCATGCTCCGCAACCTGAAGGAGATCTACCGCAGCGCCCGGGACTGGCGCAGGCTGGTGGCCGTGATGAACCGGCTCGTGATCCTGCTGCCCCACGCCTGGGAGGAGCGCCGCGATCGCGGCCTGGCGCATGCCGAACTCGGCAACCGGGAAGCCGCGCGCCAGGACCTCGGCGCCTACCTGCTCCATGCACGCGAGGCAGTCGACCGCGTCGCCATCAGCAGCCGGCTGACAGAGCTTGGCAGGGACGGCTCGGGCCGCCTGCACTGAGCGCCGTTGGCCGCGCCCGCGCCTTCCCGCGGGAAAATGACGGTCCCGCCCTTAGAATTTGGCCCGCTCCGCAAGAAATGCGGGTGCCACGGGCGGCGGGGGCGTGCCGTTCGTGAAAACAAATCACACATCCCCGGAAGGACCTGGCTTTGAAACTCTTTAAACATGTTCTGTTGGCATTGGCCGTTGTCTTCTGCGTCAACGCGCAGGCCCAGCGCCTGCCCGTGCCCATCATCGACTTCAAGAACGTGCCAGTGTCGGCGTCGGTCACGAAACCGGTCACGGCCGATGACGTGCGCAAGGCATTTCTTCGCGCAGCGGCCGTGCAGCACTGGGTGCTGACGCCGGTCTCCGAAGGCGTGATGGAAGCGCAGTTCGTGAAAAACAACAAGCACACGGTCGTGGCCACCGTCACCTACAGTGCAGACAGCTACTCCGTGCAGTACAAGAGCAGCATCGACATGAAGTACGAAGAGAACGCGTTCAAGTCGCGGCCCCTCGAACAGGCAGCGCAAAAGCAGAAGGAGCAGTTCGTTGCCGACCCGCTGACCCGCTTTGCCGTGCTGCACCGGGAAGGCGCAGTCCTTCACCCCTTCTACGAGGGCTGGGTGCGCCAGCTGCTGGCGGGCGTGAGTGCCGAGCTGAAGGCCGCGTCCTGACAGACCTTGACCACGGATGCGACAACTTCCGCTAGACATCGCCACCGAGCCCGCACGGTCCTTTGACAGTTTCGTGCCGGGACAGAACGCCCACGCCATTGCCCACCTGCGCCAGGTGACGCTGCAGACCGCGCCGGTGTTCCTGTGGGGCGCGTCCGGCGTCGGCAAGACGCACCTGCTGCACGCCGCGGCCAACCACGTGCAGCAGCAGGGAGGGCGCGTGAGCTGGTTCGAGGCCGTGCGGCCGCTGCCCTGGTCCATTGAGGAAATCGCGCCCCAACTCGTCGTGCTCGACAACTGCGACGTGCTCGACGAAGCGCGGCAGCACGCGGCCTTTGCGCTGTTCATCGAGGCCACCACCCATGGCATTCCGGTGCTGGGCGCCGGGCGAGTTCCACCCGTGGACCTGCCGGTGCGCGACGACCTGCGAACCCGCCTCGGCTGGGGGCACGTGTTCGCCGTCCAGCCGCTCACCGAACCCGAAGCCCGCGCCGCGATGCGGCGCGAGGCGGATCGCCGCGGGCTCTTCCTGTCGGATGACATGATGGGCTACCTGCTGACCCACTTCGACCGCGACCTCAAGCACCTCATGACGCTGCTCGACCGGCTGGACGAATTCGCGCTGGTTCACAAGCGAGCCATCACCGTACCCCTGCTCAAACAAATGCTGACCGAAGAGGGGCCATGACAAAGCAGCTCTGCCTGTTCGACCTCGACCACACCTTGCTGCCGATCGATTCCGACCACACGTGGGGCGAATTCGTGATCCGCCAGGGATGGGTGAACGTGGAGGCCTTCCGTGCCGGCAACGACGCGTTCTACGCGAGTTACCAGGCCGGCACCCTCGACATCCACGAATACATCGAATACTGCACGCGTCCGTGGCGGGGCCGCCCGGCCGCAGAACTGGCCGCAGCCCACGACCGGTTCATGAACGAGGACATCCTTCCCGTCATGCACCCGGCGGCCATCGATCTCGTGCGGCGGCACCAGGCGCAGGGCGATCTGGTGGCGCTCGTGACGGCCACGAACGAGTTCGTCACGGCCCCCATCGCCAAGGCCTTCGGTGTCGAGCACCTGCTTGCCGTGCGCCTCGAGCGCGATGCGGCCGGTCACGTTACCGGCCGGATCGACGGCACACCGTCGTTCCGCGAAGGCAAGGTCACCCGCACGGCCGAATGGCTCAAGCAACTGGGATTGACGTTCGACGACTTCGAACGCATCCACATGTACAGCGATTCCGCCAACGACCTGCCCTTGATGGAGCGGGCCACCCACCCGGTGGCCACCAACCCGGCGCCATCGCTTGAAACCATTGCGCGCGAACGCGGCTGGCGCATCCTCCAA
>Ga0070664_100005367_pt1 | contig 10289 bp, 9 predicted proteins | sample KBSC73metaG_FD_65863 | JGI IMG/M metagenome (GOLD analysis project Ga0070664, IMG submission 65863) | Corn rhizosphere microbial communities from Kellogg Biological Station, Michigan, USA - KBS C7-3 metaG | ecosystem: Host-associated > Plants > Roots > Rhizosphere > Soil ... | reverse complement strand
GTTTAAGTACCAACTGAAAACCGGTGTTATAAAGCAGACACCGATGGTTAAAATTGTTTCCCCTAAAAATGAAAAACGGCTGCCCAATTTTGTGGCAGATAAAGACATACATACGCTGTTTAACCATGTTGAATTTTCGGACGACTGGCAGGGTAGAACCGAACGACTACTAATGACTTTATTTTATAATACCGGAATGCGTTTAAGTGAAGTTATTAACGCAAAAGACAGCTACGTTAACTTCTCAAATTATACTTTAAAAATTTTAGGAAAGGGCAATAAAGAGAGAATTGTCCCAATTAGCCCGGAAGTTGCGGAAGAGATTAAAAATTATCAAACAAACCGAAACCTTTTAATTAATCAAAGAGATGATTTTCTTTTAATTAATGAAAAAGGAAAAAGGCTTTCACCAAGAAGCGTGTATTCATCTGTAAAAAAATATTTAAGCCTGGTGACAACCATTGAGAAACGCGGTCCGCATGTGTTAAGACATACGTTTGCTACCCATTTAACTAACAATGGTGCCGACCTTAATGCAGTGAAGGAATTACTCGGTCACAGTAGTTTGGCTGCAACCCAGGTATACACTCATAATTCCATTGAAAAACTTAAAAACGTTTATAAGAAGGCTCATCCAAAAGCATGATGAAAAGTTTTTTAGCAAGAAAAAATTGTTGCTTTTTTATTTGAGAAACCTCTGAATGTAAAGTACCTTCATAGTGGCGAAAAAATCCCCTAGTTCTTTATTTATTGTTTCATTTATAAATGCGACTTATTATGAACGTTAACATTCAAACAGTGCATTTTGATGCGGATCAGAAATTGATTCAGTACGTCAATCAGAAAATTGAAAAACTTCCCCAGTTTCACGATCGCATCATCAACGTGGATGTATTTTTAAAACTGGATAACGTAGTTCACAACATTAAAGACAAAATCGCAGAAATCAGAGTGAAGGTGCCGAGATGTGAGTTCTTTGTAAAATCAACCAGCAAATCTTTTCAGGCATCCTTTGATGAAGCTCTTGAATCAATGATAAACCAAATAAAAAGAAAGAAAGAAAAACTTGCAGCTTAGTAAATAACAAAATCAAATAATTAAAAACTCAAGACCTCCCTGCGGAAGGTCTTTTTTTATTGATGTTTGTCCGACTTATGAAATGGCATTTTCAATTTTGAATATCAAGTCAGTATTTTGGCGGCTTATTCATTTATCCTCTTACTACAACGTTGAAACGACAACGATTGGGAGTCTACGATTTCCAATATTGAGCCAGTTTGAAAAAGAGACGTTTCTTCCTTTTTCAATTTATCGTGTTAAATTTTTTTCGAAAGCATTTCAAAAACAAATCTTCCCGGTAGATTTTTTTCTTCACATTTTTTTCAATTGTGGTTTTCCTTTACTTTTGCCTTCCCAAAAAAATGGGTGAATCGTTCATTTTGCCTCGGTGCCAACAAACTGATTCAAAAAGTTCTTTTAAAGTGCACGGCTTTTGTGGTTGCCATTGGCAAATTTTCACATCGTCATATTTGCACATTGACTTGCCACTTTAGCTCAGCTGGTAGAGCAACTGATTTGTAATCAGTAGGTCGTTGGTTCGATTCCGACAAGTGGCTCGAAACAAATAACAGATTCCAAACAGAATTGGAATTTGAAATTTGGGGTGTTTGATAATTAGTAAATGGGCGGGTTCCAGAGCGGCCAAATGGGGCGGACTGTAAATCCGCTGTCTTACGACTTCAGTGGTTCGAATCCACTCCTGCCCACGAATTAATTAGCTAATTAGATGATGTGCTGATTAGCTGATGAATTAAAAGTTCTTTGTAAAGTTGATGTCATCATTAGCTAATCAGCTAATTATCACATCTGCTGATTGATTTGCGGAAGTAGCTCATTTGGTAGAGCGATAGCCTTCCAAGCTATAGGTGGCCGGTTCGAGCCCGGTCTTCCGCTCTTTTTTTTCAGTTTGCAGCCTGCAATTTGCAGTTTGCAGTTGTAAAGGCTGCTGCTGCTAATTGCCAACTGATAACTGCCAACTGAACTACGCCGTTGTAGCTCAGTGGTAGAGCACTTCCTTGGTAAGGAAGAGGTCAAGGGTTCAATTCCCTTTAACGGCTCGAGTTCTAATAGTCGTTATGCGAATAGTAGAGCATACCACTTTGGGTGGGAATGTAAAAGGTCCAATTCCTTTAACTATTCAAGTTCTTTTAGAACGTCTCTCTATTTCAACGACCTTTATGGTGAATAGAGATCAAATGTACAAGAGTGCGACGCAACCGAGGCCAGGGAAAGCTTCATTGCCGGTAACATAAAAATTTTCCTTCTTGCTTGCTGATGTGAATGAGAAGGCGATAGAAAAATAATAATTTATAACTCCACAACTAAAAACCGATAAAGATGTCTAAAGAGACCTTTAAGAGGGACAAACCCCACGTTAACGTTGGTACCATTGGCCATATTGACCACGGTAAGACAACTTTGACCGCCGCTATTACAACCATTCTTTCTAAGAAAGGTTTTGCGGAAGCAAAAAAATACGATGAAATTGATGCCGCTCCTGAAGAAAAAGAACGTGGTATCACCATCAACACGGCTCACGTTGAGTACCAGACGGCAAACCGTCACTATGCTCACGTTGACTGTCCTGGTCACGCTGACTATGTAAAGAACATGATTACGGGTGCCGCTCAAATGGACGGTGCTATTTTAGTTGTGGCTGCTACGGACGGTCCAATGCCACAAACAAAAGAGCACATTCTTTTGGCACGCCAGGTAGGTGTGCCTCGTATGGTGGTATTCATGAACAAGGTTGACCTTGTTGATGACCCGGAATTACTTGAATTGGTGGAAATGGAAATCCGTGAGCTGTTAAGCTTTTACGGTTTCGATGGCGACAATACTCCAATCATCCAGGGTAGTGCAACAGGCGCATTGGCAGGTGAAGAAAAATGGGTAAAAGGTGTTGAAGAATTGATGGAAGCAGTTGATAGCTATATTCCATTACCTCCGCGCCCGGTTGATCAACCCTTCCTGATGTCAGTGGAAGATGTATTTTCAATTACTGGTCGTGGTACAGTTGCTACAGGCCGTATTGAAAGAGGACGTGTAAAAGTTGGTGAAGGCGTTGAAATCGTTGGTTTGATCGAAAAACCATTGACTTCAGTCGTTACTGGTGTTGAAATGTTCCGCAAATTGTTGGATGAAGGTGAAGCAGGTGACAATGCAGGTTTGTTATTGCGTGGTATTGAAAAAACACAGATCCGCCGCGGTATGGTTATCGTGAAACCAGGATCTATTACACCACACACAGACTTTAAAGGTGAGGTTTACGTATTGAGTAAAGAAGAGGGTGGACGTCATACTCCTTTCTTTAATAAATATCGTCCGCAGTTCTATTTCAGAACTACTGACGTAACCGGTGAAGTAGAATTGCCATCTGGCACCGAAATGGTAATGCCTGGCGATAACACAACACTGACTGTAAAGTTGATCCAACCGATAGCAATGGAGAAAGGTTTGAAGTTCGCTATTCGTGAAGGTGGTCGTACGGTAGGCGCTGGTCAGGTTACCGAAATCTTAAAATAAGCATTCGACAGTAGGCTTTTAGCTTTTCGTCGAAAGGCTTTGCAAATGATAACTATATTTGCGAATATTGCTGAAAGCTGTTCCTTGGGGGATAGCTTTTAGCTTTCTAACGGACATAGTTTCCCGCTAATAATCGGGTCAGAACGGTGGATTATCCTTGCCTGTTCTAAACTTTGAAACCGTATACGGGCATGTTCAATGGCAGAATATTCCCGCTCAAAGCGGGATTGATGGGAGCTCGAACAGAAAAGGAAGAATTTCAGATCTTGACATAAACGGGCATAGTTCAATGGCAGAATAGCGGTCTCCAAAACCGTTGATGGGAGTTCGAATCTCTCTGCCCGTGCTAACCAATTAGCTAATTATCTGATTAGCTAATTAGCTAATTTTTAAAAATGAATAAAGTATCTAACTATTTCAGTGAGTCATATAAGGAACTTTTGGAGAAGGTAACCTGGCCGACCTGGACGCAATTACAGCAATCTACCATGATTGTTTTAGGTGCTACATTAGTTATTACAGCTATCGTGTGGGTGATGGACTTTGTTGCTGCAGGTGGATTGAACCTAATTTATAAAATGTTTTAATGATGTCAGAAGCAGCAACAACAAGTACGCAAGAACCACAACAGCAGGAAACCAAATGGTATGTGCTGCGTGTTGTAAGTGGAAAGGAACGTAAGGTGAAAGAGTATTTGGATAAGGAAATTTCCCGCGGTGGTTGGGGTAATGTAGTAAAGCAGGTTTTTTTGCCAGTGGAGAAAGTATATAAAGTTCAGAATGGTAAAAAGGTAATGCGTGAACGCAACTATTACCCTGGCTATGTAATGATTGAAGTAGCCGAGGGAAAGTTGAGTGATGATTTACGGGATATCATTAAAAATACAACCAGCGTCATTCATTTTTTGGGAAAAGATAACCCGATTGCCTTACGCAAAGCGGAAGTGAATAAGATGCTGGGTAAGATGGATGAAATGGCGGAAGCAGGTGGTGCAAGCATGAGTGAGCCATTTATTGTTGGTGAAACGATTAAGATTATTGAAGGCCCATTCAATGATTTCAATGGTGTAATTGAAGAAGTAAATGATGAAAAGAAGAAGTTGAAAGTAACAGTAAAAATCTTCGGTCGATCTACGCCTGTTGAATTGAATTACATGCAGGTTGAAAAAATTAGTTAAGAGAATAACCTATTAAAAAGGCCATCCATATGGGTGGCTTTTTTTGTACACTATGTTCAAGCGGCCAAAATTTCTAGTTCTTATACTGCTTGCCTGGTTAAGTTTTTTTGAACTGGCAAGAGCGGTCTTTATATTGTACCATTATTCCCAGGCTAGTCAACTTTCCCTCAGAACTACCTCATTAACTTTTGTGTACGGTCTTCGGATGGATCTATCCATGGCCTGCTATATAATTATTCTGCCGTGTTTGTTTGTTTTATTGTCTGTACTCATCCCCTTTTTTAGGAAGGCCATAGTTTATAAAATTTATTCAGGCATTGCACTGTTCCTACTTCTCACAATTGTGGTTGCCGACCTTGAAATTTATACTGAATGGGGATATCGATTGGATTCAACAGTACTCCAATACCTGTCTTCTCTAAAAGAAGTATTGGCCTCAGCCGGGCATCTGCCTATATTTTGGATTTTGCTAGTATTTGTTTTTGCATTCACAGGCTTCCAATTTGTTTTCAACAAATTAATCGATCGCTCCGTTTTTCTTATAAATCCAAAGACTGAAAAAAAATTTTATTTATTGTTGCCGATGTTGTGTTTTACTGTGTTATTAATTATTCCGATTAGGGGTGGGGTACAAATGCAGCCAATGAATCCCAGCTGGGTTTATTTTTCATCAAACAATTTTGCCAACCTGTCCGCCTTAAATGCCAGCTGGAATTTTTTCCAGGATGTCTTAGATAAAGAAAGGGGGATCAAAAATCCTTATGTGTATTTTTCAACGGAGACTAGCGTAAAAATTGTGGACAGTCTTTATCGGTCATCAAATGCACATTCACAAATCATAGACACGTCGTTCGGTCATACAAATGTTATTTTAATAGTGTGGGAAAGCTTTACTAAAAAAATTGTAGATAGTTCAATTGAGGGTCAGCAAGTAACTCCCAATTTTAACCGATTAAAGAATGAGGGTGTGTATTTCAGTAATATATATTCCAGCGGTGATAGAACTCATAAAGGAATTTCAGCGATTTTAAGTGGATACCCGGCTTTGCCTAACACTTCTATTATTCGGTTTCCCCAGAAATCTGCAAAACTTGAATTGATAAGTAACTCCTTTAAAGACCATAATTACTCGAGCACATTTTATTATGGTGGCGACGCCAACTATGACAACTACAAATCATTTTTACTCCATGGGCAATTCGATGAAATTACAAGTGAAGATTTATTTAGTTCAAAAGACAAGTTAACGCAATGGGGCGCCGTGGACGGTGCTGTGGTTAGCCGGATGTTAAATGATTTTAAAAGCTGGAAGGAACCATTTTTTAATTGCTGGCTTACACTTACAAGCCACGTTCCTTATAAAATTCCTGATGTTCCGGTTTTCCAGGGAAAGGATGAAACGACCAAGTTTCTAAATTCTCTTCATTACACAGATGAAGTGCTGGGTTTATTCATTGAAAATTGTAAAAAGCAATCCTGGTGGAAAAACACAGTAATTATCATAACTGCAGATCATGGAATCCGTTTTCCGGTAACGGGAAGAGTTGTCAACGACTTTAAGATTCCGATGCTTTGGTTGGGTGGCCCTGTTAAAAAAAAAGCAGGTCTCGTGATTAATAAACTGGCTTCTCAAATTGACTTGTCTGCAACCCTGATGAATCAATTGGGCTGGAGCACTTTGCCTTTTCCTTTTAGCAGGGACATTACAGATTCTACAAATGTTCCTTTTGCTTTTTTCTGTAATAGTGTAAGCGTTGGCCTGGTGGAACCGAATAAATACTTTATTTACGATGTAAAAGGGAAAAGCGTAAAGGAACAACAGGGCAACATAGACAACAATGACTTGAAAGCAGGCAAAGCTTTGGAACAATTCATTTACAGTGATTATTTGAAAAAGTGAGGTCTTCACGGCTAATTTTGCGCACCCATGTCATTGCCAAAACAAGTTTTTCTTTCCCTGCTCGTACTCGAAGTATTCGTGAATTTTTCAGGAATAGCAGTTCCATTTTTTTCAAATGACCCGGCATTATATGCGGCCATCTCGAAAACAATGGTCCAGAAAAACGATTTTATTAACCTTTATGTTTACGGCATTGATTGGTTAGATAAACCACATTTTCCATTTTGGATGGCCGCGATTAGTTTTAAAATGTTTGGTGTGGCAGAGTGGAGTTATCGCTTACCTGCCTTATTATTTATTTTACTTGGAGCATTTTACACGTATTTACTTGCAAAAAAATTATACAATATCAGTGTTGCCCAAATCTCTGTACTTGTTTTGTTATCAGCGCAACACTTAATAATGTCCAATACTGACGTTCGTGCCGAACCTTATTTATTGGCATTGATTGTCGGAGCTGTTTATCATTTTTATATATTGTTTGAACGCTTTGGGTTTCTGCATTTAATTCTGGGTTCGATGTTGGCTGCATGTGCTGTCATGACTAAAGGAATTTTTGCATTGGTACCGATTGGAACAGCCATACTTGGCCATGCAGTTTTTACAAATCAATTCAGGTGTTTTTTAAAATGGCGATGGTTAATAGCAATCATACTTATCGCAGTTTTTATTTTACCGGAGGTATACGCAGTTTATTTGCAATTTGACAGGCATCCTGAGAAATTTGTTTTTAACAGGACGGCAGTATCAGGCGTAAAATGGTTCTTATGGGATAGCCAGTTTAGCCGTTTTATTATGCAAGGTCCCATTGTTAGAAGCAGGGGAGATGTATTTTATTATGTTCATACATTGCTTTGGGCCTATGCCCCCTGGTGTTTGGTGTTTTACTACGTTTTTGCACAAAGAATAATTGCAATTTTTAGAAGACGAAAAGTTGAAGAATATGTGACCTTATCAGCAATTGTACCAATGCTTCTCTTTTTTTCCCTGTCTAAATTTCAGTTGAACTTTTATACAAATATTTTGTTCCCATGCTTTTCAATCCTTGTAGCATCATTTGTAAGTTCCAGTTTATCGAAAACGGAAACAAGATTTTATTCGGGTGTTCAAATTTTTTATAGCGTTGTTTTTATCATTGGTGCTATCGTAATCAATTTTCTTTTGCATCCTTTATATCAGTGGATGTATTTTGGTGGCGGCGTTTTGCTTATTTTTTGTTCAATGGTTATCAGTAATCAAACAATATCACCAAATCTTAAGTGGATGATAATTTCCTGTCTTTCTGTTTTGTACATCAATTTCTATCTGAACTTTACCTTATATCCAAAAATGTCGTCCCTAAAAGGAGAGAACCAGGCTGCGGCCTATGTAAATCAATTTTATCCAAATCAAAAGCTTGGGGTTTTCGAAAACAGGAGAAATGGATTTGAATTTTATAGTCAGCAGCCCGTCCGTCAAATTGATCTTGAAAAGTGGATGGCAGGTGAAGGGCAAGACAGGATATTTTATGTCGATGACATTGTTTTCGAGGAAATAATTTCAAAGCAGGGGAAGTTTGCTATTTTGAAGGAGTTTGATGATCATACAAGCGAAAACGTAATGAAGTTTTTGAAATCAAAAGACCAGCCTTCTCATAAGAGTTACCTTATTCGGTCTGGCAACTCGGTGTCAATGATCAATTATCGTCAATGATAGGTGGACTTATTGAAGCTGTCAAAGTCAAAACCCAAGATTGGCAAGATGGCTCAAAGCGTAATTACTGTTGCTTTTCCAAACCTCAACATCCACTTAACAAAATTCTGATTTCCAAATTCGAAATTTTAGTTCACTACCCCTATCTTTGCGACCCCAATTAGTTCTTTAGAAATTCTCCGCCTCGGTTGGCGGTTGAAATGAGGAATTTGGGAGATGAAATAGTCTCGCCTGAGGCGGGATGAAACATCGCTTGAACCAATAAATCGAAGAAAATGGCAAAAGAAATCACTGGCTATGTAAAGCTTCAGTGCAAGGGTGGCCAGGCCAATCCTGCACCTCCAATTGGTCCGGCGTTAGGTTCCAAGGGTATCAATATCATGGAATTCTGCAAACAGTTTAACGCAAGGACTCAAGACAAAATGGGAAAAGTTCTCCCGGTCTTAATCACTGTTTATTCTGATAAATCATTTGAATTTATCATTAAAACTCCTCCCGCAGCAGTTCAGCTAAAGGATGCCGCTAAAATTCAAAGTGGGTCAAAAGAGCCAAACCGTAACAAAGTAGGCAAGGTTACCTGGGCACAGATAGAAGATATTGCCAAGGACAAGATGCCCGACCTGAATGCCTTTACTTTGGAAAGCGCCATGAGCATGGTAGCCGGTACAGCTCGAAGCATGGGCTTGAATGTAGAAGGTAAAGCTCCATGGGATAAATAAGCCCTTAATCTCCTCTATGTGCGGAGACTTGTTAAAACACTTTAAAACTGAATTAGAAAATGGCATTCATTCCTAAAAAAAGAAAAGCAGTAAACGCAAAGATTGATGCGAGCAAAGCTTACTCTTTGAAAGATGCTTCGGCATTGGTAAAAGAAGTAAACACCGCTAAGTTCGATGCGTCTGTTGATCTACATATCCGTTTAGGCGTAGATCCTAAAAAAGCTGACCAGGCTATACGTGGTACGGTAACCTTACCTCATGGTACTGGTAAAACAAAAAGAGTTTTGGTGCTTTGTGGTCCCGACCATGAAGCAGCTGCAAAGGCCTCTGGTGCTGACTATGTTGGATTAGATGAATTTGTACAAAAGATTGAAGGTGGTTGGACTGATGTTGACGTTATTGTAGCTACTCCGGCAGTTATGCCTAAGATTGGACGTCTAGGTAAAATCCTGGGTCCACGTAACCTGATGCCAAACCCCAAGACAGGTACTGTAACCAATGACGTTGCTGCTGCGGTTAACGAGGTGAAAGGTGGTAAAATCGCTTTCAAGGTTGATAAAGCTGGTATTATCCATGCGTCAATTGGACGTGTATCCTTTGCCCCTGATAAAATTGCAGCCAACTCACAGGAGTTAATAAATGCGATTATCAAAGCAAAGCCTTCAACAGCAAAAGGCACTTATTTGAGAGGATTAACCATGGCCTCTTCAATGAGTCCCGGTATTGCCATTGACACTAAATCTTTTGTTCACTAGGCCTCATCAACTCCTCCGGTGGAGGGCTTATGAAGCGTCTAATGACACAACAGTCAAAAACGAATAAAAATGACTAAAGAACAAAAAAACGAAGTAATAGAAGCGTTGAAGGAGAAATTCTCCCAGTACAACAACTTCTATGTTACCAATACAGAAGCCCTGACGGTGGACCAGGTTACCAAACTCCGTCGTATTTGTTTCAACAAAAATGTTGAAATAAAGGTGGCTAAAAATACTTTGATCAAAAAGGCTTTGGAGTCTTTAAATGAAACACGTTACAATAGTGTGTTTGATTCATTACACGGTGTAACTGCTTTAATGTTCACTGAAAATCCAAAAGAGCCTGCATTAATCATTTCGGATTTCAGAAAAGAAAGCAAAGGTGAATTACCGTTATTGAAAGCGGCCTTTGTTGATGGAGATGTATTTGCCGGCAACAATCAGTTGGATACGTTGAAAGC
>Ga0070664_100005364_pt1 | contig 10291 bp, 9 predicted proteins | sample KBSC73metaG_FD_65863 | JGI IMG/M metagenome (GOLD analysis project Ga0070664, IMG submission 65863) | Corn rhizosphere microbial communities from Kellogg Biological Station, Michigan, USA - KBS C7-3 metaG | ecosystem: Host-associated > Plants > Roots > Rhizosphere > Soil ... | reverse complement strand
CGTTGCGGGTCACCAATAATTACCGCTTTGCCTCCGCCAAGGGGTAGACCGGCAAGGGCGCTCTTGTAAGACATTGCGCGCGAGAGACGAATGGCATCAACGACGGCAAGCTGATCTTCCGCATAGTTGAAGAATCGAGTGCCACCAACTGCCGGACCAAGTTTTGTACTGTGAATGGCGATGATTCCTCGATAATTAATTTCCGGATTAGACCAGGTCACGATTTGTTCATGCTCAACCTCTGCCGACAATCGCTCTGCTAGCTGTTCGAGTCTGTCTTTCATCTCTTTATCCTTATGAGGAATTCGCGGAAATCTTTTATTAAAACGTGTTTGAGGATAGGCCAGGTTCCCTGAAAGGTTGAATCCAAAAAATTGGTTAATGGAGGGTTTGACAGGGCTCGTTGTCAAATATGGATCGCCCGACTATTTATTCGAATGGTCTATAATCCTCCCGTTCAATTCGAATGCATGTCTTGATTTTGACGGGCCGCTTGCCAGGAGAATCTTCGTGTTCCTTAAAAATATTTTTGTCTACCCGATCAAATCCATGAAGGGCACTGAAGTGCCTGAAGCGAGTGTCGAAGAAAAAGGGCTGCAACACGATCGTCGTTGGATGCTGATCGACGCTAACAACCGTTTCATAACCCAACGCGAACAACCCCGGCTCGCACTCCTGTCTGTGGAAGTTACACCCGAGGGCCTGCTGATAACATCGCCGGCAGATGGGCAGGTAACGGTGCCTTTTCAACCCTTAGACGGTCAGCCTGAAAGAGTCAACATCTGGGACAACATCAGCGATTCGCTGATAGTTAGTAGGGAGCTGGACCAATGGTTCAGTCAGGTACTTCAGATCTCATGCCGCCTAGTTCAGATGGCGCCTGAAGATAAGCGCCCTGTGCCTGTTGAATATGCAGTGAATTCTGAGTCCGTTAGTTTTGCGGATGAGTACCCGTTCATGTTGGTGAGTGAAGGATCGCTCGACGAGCTAAACAGACGACTCGATGTTCCAGTCCAGATGAATAGGTTCAGACCTAACTTTGTAATCGCTGGTTCGCTCCCTTTTGCAGAAGACGAATGGAAAAATATTTCCATCGGGTCGACGTCATTTCATGGGGTGAAGTCTTGCGGCAGATGTGTGATGACCACTGTGGACCAGGAGACTGGTGTCAAAGCGGGTCCTGAACCACTAAAGACTCTCGCCGAGTTTAGGGAGAAGAACGGCAAAGTTCTCTTTGGTCGAAATTTGATTGCGGCTAATCCTGGCGGAGTGGTTCGAGTTGGGGATCCGCTTATTGTTAGTGGTGCGGACACTTAATTAGAGGCAGGCAAATGCTGCTTTCGAAACGGGAAAAGAAGTTGCTTCCAATAACTAATCGGAACAACTTCTGAGAGGCCGTACGACTCAGGCATCCGCTTGCCAGGTAGATAGAAGGTGCCAAACAAGAGGTCCAGGATGGGAAGCTCTCCGGCAAAGTTCTTGTTGTAAGCCGCTGGCTCGTTGCTGTGATGCCAATGGTGAAACTGCGGCGTGGTAATTACCCAGCGCAGCGGTCCGAGACTCATTTTTACATTCGCATGAATTAATACTGCCCAGAAGACCGCTAACAGCAGGTAGGCTCCAAAGGTGGCCTTGCTAAAGCCCATCATATAGAGCGGAACAATCGTGAGGGCCTTGGTCACAATCTGATCGAGCGGATGTACGCGCGCCGCAGCCAGCCAATCCATTTCAGAAATGCTGTGGTGCAGTTTGTGAAATTTCCAAAGGAAGGGAACCTGGTGTGATAGCCGGTGACCGATGTACCCGCCTATGTTGGCAATAACAACTGCTTCGGTAAGTTGCGCGACTCTTGATTGGGAAGCGACTGCGAACTGAAAGCTCGGACTCACAAGCCAGTGCAACAAGACGATCAAAGTGCCTACGACCAAAAACGTTGCAACGTCCGCCAGGCTCCGCGTGAAGAGGAAATGGATCACATCGGTGGTCCATCCTCGCCGGAAAATCCTTTGTTCGCGATGTAATGGCAGAAAGCGTTCCAGCGGTATGAATATTATTGCCCCGACAATCAGTCCAAATATGCCATTCCGAACCATTGCATTTCCTAAGACGACTTTCGGCGTTCGAAAGTTTCATTTTGACTGCCTGGAGCCGATTGCCCCTCGCGGAGAACTCACTCATCATCAGTTCGGGCCGTTCCGTCACATGGTTGTCACAATATTTGTGCTCGTAGTGTTGTTAGGCAAGAACGGCGCAAGGCAGCTGATGTTGTTCTTTGCCCGATCATAAGTCAAAAAAATGCAAATAGCCGGGGAGGCTGGTGACTACAAATGACTAACTCAAGAAGACGAAAATTCTTACAGCAAAGTGCGATTGGTCTCGCGAGTTTCGGGCTTTCGGGATTGGTCCTTAAGTCAGATGCACTGCCCACTCAGGAGGTAAATCGAGACCAGGCAGACCGGACACAAATTCAGTTGGCACCTGCGCCGAAACAACCGCTGGTCAAAGAAGATCTAAAAAGAGTTACACCGCAACCGTATGGACCATTTTATCGAGCTGGTGCGCCTTTTCGGGGCAAGCTCAGCGTTCCAGGGGAGCCCGGGACAACATTTGTGCTGAGCGGTCGCGTGTGGGGCTTCGACACTAAGCGGCCATTACCTGGCGTGGTCCTGGATTTTTGGCACGTGGATATGAGTGAGCAGTACTCGAACGGAACCACTGATTTTCGTAATAGAGGAAGATTAGTTTCATCTGAGACGGGCTACTACGAGTTGGAGAGCATCAGGCCTATTCCTTACAGGCCTAACCCGACAGGCGCGCCTGAGTTTTGGCGTTGCGCCCATTTTCATTTGGTAGCTGTTTGCCCAGGGTATCAACCGCTGGTGACCGAGGTTCATTTTCAAAATGACCCTCGAAAGAGTGACCCCATGTACCGGCAAGAGAATGCTATCGCGGTGGAAGAGAAGACTGTGAATGGAAAGAGTTTTCAGGTCGGGGTGTTTGATGTCGTCCTTGAGCGCGAAAAATAGAAAACTCGGGGGCTCATCCAGCTGCGACGTTACCGATCACCGTCGAGACGGAGGAGTCGACGTCGAAGAACCAGCCTAATTTCTCACGAAATCTTCCGATCTTCGTATCGCGGTTGGCGTACCGACAATAAATTACTCTACAATGAGCGAGCGAAAAAAAACTCAAACGTTCCCCCGTTGTCATTTTGCCCAGCGCTCCACTAAAACGCATTGGTCGTTACGAAATTCTTTCCCTGCTTGGTGCCGGCGGTATGGGGGAAGTTTATCTAGCGCAGGACACCAAACTCGACCGCAAACTTGCTCTAAAAGTATTGGCCACGGATATGTCCGGCCAAGACCTCGTGCGTCGCTTTATCCAGGAGGCTAAAGCGGCGTCTGCGCTAAACCATCCGAACATCCTTACGATTTACGAGATTGATGAGATCGATTCGGCCCATTTTATTGCGACCGAGTTCGTTGAGGGCGAGACTCTCCGAGAACGAATCAGAAAGTCTCCTTTAAGTCTCCGGGACGCTATCGATATCGGTGTTCAGGTCGCTAATGCACTTTGCGCCACCCACAGTGTTGGGATTGTTCATCGCGATATCAAGCCTGAGAACATCATGCTGCGAAAGGACGGAATCGTTAAAGTTCTTGATTTCGGTTTGGCCAAACTAACACCTACAAAGCTAACCGTCAGCAGCGATCCGGAAGCCCCAACGCAGGCTCAAGTCAACACTGGGGCCGGCGTTATTCTCGGGACGGCTCAATATATGTCACCTGAACAGGCGCGTGGTTTCGACGTGGACGAGCGCACCGATATCTGGAGTTTGGGCTGTGTGCTTTATGAGATGGTGACGGGTCGTCAGCCTTTTAAAGGCGAAACGTCACTGGATGTGATGTCGGGAATCCTACATCGTGAACCGGAGTCCCTGGTCCACCATCTGCCGGAGGGAAGTCGCGGGTTTGAACGCGTCGTCAGTCGCACACTGCGAAAGGATCGTGACGAACGCTACCAGACGATCAAGGACCTATCTATCGAGTTGAAAGACCTAAAAAACGAATGGGATCTACAATCAAAACCGGTCTCAACGCTCAGAACACTGGCTGAATCGCTAGAAAATGTTGCTTATTCATCAGCTTCAACCTCGTTGGAGAAATCAATCGCCGTTCTCTACTTTGAGAACATGAACAAGGATAGCGATAGCGATTATTTCTGCGCCGGTATTACCGAAGACATCATCACTGACCTTTCAAGAATGAACAACTTGAAAGTAGTACCGCGGGCAGACGTACTTCCTTTCCGAAAGAAGGAGGTAAATACTCGAGAGGTTGGGGCAGCACTGCGTGTGAATTACATATTAGAAGGCAGTGTTCGCACCGCCGGTAACCGGATCAGGATAACCGCTAAGCTCATCAACGTTCGTGACGGTTATCAAATCTGGGCAGAGCGTTTTGACCGGTTAATCGAAGATATTTTTGACTTGCAGGATGAAGTTGCGCAAAAGATTGCGAATGCGCTGAAGTTGTCACTGAGCGATTCCGAGTTGCTACAACTCGCCAAAAAACCAACTGATGACTTGAAGGCGTACGACTTTTATATGCAGGGACGTGAGCTTCTGTATCGGAAGGGAAAAATAAATACAGAAAATGCCATTATTAAGTTTCAGAAGGCGACCGAAATCGATCCGGATTTCGCGTTATCTTATGCGGCCTTAGCAGAAGCGTACGCATCGATGTACGAATGGTACGACGGAAATGCCAGGTGGCTGGCTGAGGCCATTGAAATGAACCAGAAAGCTTTGACCCTCGATCCCGATCTGATCGAGGCAAAGTTTGGCATCGCCATGGTCTATTTTCATCATGGCCGGTTCTTTGAATCGCAACGGACGATCGAAGGGATCTTATGCAGTAATTCAGAATTCCATCCGGGTTACGTGCGGTTGGGAATGATTGCAGAACGATCCGGCGATATTGACGCGGCATTGTCGTATTTTCAACGAGCCGCGCATTTGAAGCCCTATGACGAAGACTCCTGGAGATTTCTGGCCGGAGTGCAGCGAAGACTGGGTAACACCGCAGCGTCCCACGAAGCGGCGGTGAAGGTGATTGAAGTAACTGCAAGAAAGCTTGAGGCCAGCATCGACGACATTATCGTGATGAGCAAGTTGGCTGAAGCATATGCCTGGTTCGGCGCATCCCAGGAAGCAAATGCGACGCTGAGACGAGTTTTCGAGGTGGGGCCAAACGACGGTCTGGCGCTTTATAACTGTGCTTGCGCTTACGCCTTGCTAGGCGACCGAGGGCCAGCCCTGGTTTCGCTTCGACGGGCCTTTGACAGCGGCTTTCGTAATGTCGCGCACTGGGCCAAGGCGGATGATGCCTTCGATTCAATGCGTGACGATGAGGAATTTCGACAGTTGGTAGCAGAGTTGAATTAGTGGGTGCCTGGGCTTTGATCTTTGGTCTTTAGTCTTCGACTTGGACAGTGATGTTTGAACTTCACTGTCCGACTGAGAACGAAATCATTTTGATAAAAAGTTTCGAAGACCAAAGATCAAATCCCAAAATCCCTTCAAGGAGAAAAAATGCCTAAATACGTAATAGAACGTGTAGTACCCGGTGCCAGCAAAATGACTCCGGCCGAATTGAAATCAATGTCACAGCGTTCTTGCAATGTGCTAAATGAAATGGGACCACAGATTCAATGGATCCACAGTTACGTTACTGACAACAAGATCTATTGCATCTACCTGGCGGCGAATGAGGAGATGGTGAAAGAGCACGCTCGTCTGGGTGGTTTCCCGGCAAACCAGGTGGCCCAGGTGAAGACGATTATCGATCCAACTACGTCTGAGGAGTAAATTGACGGCATGGACCTTCGGTCAGTCCAAAAGCCACTAAAGGATAAGTATCGGACTGAGCCAGGCAGTTCTGTGATTACGCTCAAGGCCGAAGCCTCGCAGGTTGATAGTCCCATCGCCTGTTCAATTGAGGTTGGTCAAAAGATTGTCGAGGCTCAGGCTCATACTGGAGTTGGTGGTCCAGGAACTGCAGCCTGCTCAGGCGATTTATTGCTGGGAGCGTTGGCAGCCTGTGCGCAACTGACATGTCAGCTTGTTGCGACAGCGATGGGTATTCCGTTCGAAGAAATCCGGGTCGAAGTTGACGGCGAGATGGATCTCCGAGGCACTCTTGGAGTTTCCAAAGAGGTACCGGTCGGGTTTCAGGACATTCATGCCCGATTCCACATTCGGGCACCTGAGGCGACATCGGAGCAGTTAGCTCTGCTAAAGGAAAAGACAGAGCAATATTGCGTGGTCCTGCAGACTCTCAAGCAGCCGCCACCAATAAGGTCAACCTGGTCTGATCGATACTTCAAGATTTAATCAAACGCAGTAGCGTCGAGCTCTTATGATTTTGCCGGCGCTACTGTGAAAACTCGCCTTCATTATTTCAATCCAAATTTGCTCCTCGTTTACGTCCGAAGTAGCGATCGGCAATCAGAGAAGCTAAAAATTTTTTACCAACCGGTAATATGTGGGCTACTTCTGCAACTTCTCTTATCGATAGTTAAAAACGGAGGGGAGAAGGTAATGAAGAGGAAATTAGCTTACATCCTGGGCGTGCCATTACTGTTTTCGTGTCTGGCATTCCAGGGCAATTGTCATTCGCAGTGTGAAGAGCTTCGCCAAGAGGCGATCAAGGATTGTAGAGATGACCTTGGTCCAAACGCAGAACGATGCCGGGTAGACCAGCAAAGGTTTCAACAAGCCTGTCACGATGAATTGCAGGGGCAGCCAGAGTAATGGTGAGTTATCTGGTCAGCTTCAGCGCAAAACCGGGAGCTCATGAGGTTGACCTGCGTAGGGAAGCGAATTGGTTGTTAGACGCATTTGCGCGCGCCAATCGCTTCCCTAAAGAATGAATAAAACAGCAGTTTTCGGTGTGAATGGTCCTAGAAACTATTGACTCCTCTGAAACCATTTCGCGCCGTAGCCGCAATCCAGTTCAGGACGCGTCCTGTGTCGTAACAGTAGCCAAGAATGTAATTGCACGTCGAAAGGCAATGCTTTGTACATTCCGTCTTCATTTCGTCAAGCTGTTTTACTTCAAACTTGTGTTTGCCAACAACGCCCCAATCGTGGGTCGCAGAATACATGGGGAAGCAGGGAGCAAGCGTTCCGTCTGTTCGAATGATCAAAGAATTCTGACCCGCACGACATTGCCATGGTGGCACTTCGCCGCGCATTAACATCTTCATGTCTTCCATATGCTGGATTGGATTGACCATCTTGTATCCTTCATTGACGCGCTTATCGTTTAAATAATCGAGCAGTGCATCAACCTTGGGCCAATCCTCAGGCGTAAGGTAAGTCTGATTTTCATTTAGGTGCTTAAAGTGAGTTTGCTCGGTCATGGGAGTCTCGTTGATGTGATAGTCAGTTGCGATTCCATTGTCGTGAGCAATCTCGGTTAGCTCTTTCACATCATCCATATTGTTGTGACAAATGTTGATGTTGAACATCACGGTGTAGCCGTAATGGTGCTGTCGCTTAACCAGGTAGTCAAAGTATGGTCTGATTGGTTCGAGAGCCTTAGGCAGCGACTTGCGATCTTTTACCGAGTCAACGGCGAGATTGACTGTCGCCAGCCCCGCGTCACCCAGTCGATCGATAACATCCGGCTTCATCAATCTGCCGTTGGTTGGCAGATAGACAAAGATTCCTTTTTTCGCACTGTAATAGACTATCTTGTGGATGAACTTTGGACGAAGTAGCGGCTCACCACCCATCAGTGCCAGTACTCTTGAACCGATGGAATGTAGCCAGTCGATTGATCGCTTAGCCACATCTTCAGTCATACCTTTTACTTTGTTGTCATAGGACCAGCAATAGTGACAATCAAGATTGCATTTCCATTCCGTGAATAAGTAAGGAATGATTGGCCTTAAATCGTTGCGATGGAGTCGCGACATGAAAAACGGTGCGCCCCAAGTTTTCCACAACCGAATGCCGTTCAACTTGAGATATTCTCGTTTCGACATCTCATGTGGATCGGTTCGCTGTGGATAAGGAGGTTCAGGGAGAACAGAGTCGGGATCCGGTTCGAGGCTTGCTCGCTCCGGACGTTTATAAAGTATTTGGTGTAGTTGTTGGTCTAGGCGGAAAGCTGGAACGTTATTTCCTGGGTTCGATTGTTCTGGCGATGCACTCATCTTTAAAAGTCCTCTTCAGAAGGGAAGTAGAAAATCTCGACTCTCGAAAGAGAAGATAAGGCCTGACGATGCCCTGTCATGATTGCAGATCGAACCACTAAATTGGGTGAAAAATCAACAAAAAAGTTGTGGCTAAAGTCGAGATATTTTAGAGTGCCCAATTCCCCCGGGCTTCAGATCAAATTTAGGTGGGGATCCGAAAAACTGCGCAAGTGTTTAGGGGTGGAATCGGCGACCAGTGCGTGATCAGGCTGAGCAGTGACCTGGGAAATGGTTGTTTCGTGGATTTCGTGGATCGCCAGTCACGTTTCGAAAAAGCGATCCACGAAACTCACACTAAATCCTAGTCGTAGCGAAGTGCCGTAAGTGGATCAACGCGCGTCGCGCGCTTGGCCGGGATGTAACACGCAATCAGCGCCACAACAATCAGGGTTAAAGACACCCCCACGAATGTCGCCACATCCGTCGTCGTCACTCCAAACAAGAGTGCCGCCACCAGGCGCGTCAGGGCCAGGGCGCATACCAATCCTAAGCCTAGCCCGATGAGGGTCAGAGTCATCCCGTTTCTGAGCACTAGTTTTAATACATCTAAACTGCTTGCGCCCAGGGCCATGCGGATTCCGATCTCGTTTCTTCGGCGGGCCACTGAATATGAGAGAACTCCATACAGCCCAATGGATGCAAGCAACAAGGCGAGGAGGCCAAAGAACGCGGCCAGGCGAGCCACCAGCCGTTGCTGGACCAGTGACCGAGAAACATAATCTGAAAATCGCGCAACGTCGTCTACGGGTAGATTGCTATTGACTTCGCGCAGAGTTCGGCGTACCTCGGGGATCACAGTCTCTGGTGAATTAGATACTCGTAACACCAGATTTGACACCGGCTGCGGGCGTTGGGCGAGCGGGAAGTAGACCATCGCCCGTTCCCTTTCAGTAAGACTCTGGTACTTAACGTCTTTTACGATTCCAACAATTTCAATCTCATCACGTTTGTCGGGAGTCTTACCAAAGTGTCTTCCAATTGCTGATGTGTTTGGATAGAACTTCCGGGCCATGGTCTCACTAACCACGGCGACTTTTTGCGCTGCATTTGTATCGCTTTTCTGAAACACACGTCCACCAACAAGAGGTACTCCCATCGCCTTGAAATAGTCATCGCCGACGATGTTTTGACGCACGACCGTATCATCATCCTCCAGAGGAATCTGATCGTTTGTGTAGAGTGGACTTGTCCAGCCACCCTGGTTGAACGTAAAAAATGCAAAGGATGCGGCTTCCACGCCAGGTAGATGTTTGAGCCGATCTTCAGACTCAATTAAAAGGTTCCCGAGCTGACTGTCCTTGAGACCGGTGGTTGCAGTGTCGATCTCAAAAAGGACAATGTCGTTCTCTTTGAAACCCGTAGGAATTTGTTGCAAGTTGATCAATGTTCGGACAAACAGTCCCGCTCCCACCATCAAAATTAACGACAGTGCAACTTGCGCAACCACCAACGCTTTACCGATTCGACTTTGCGAATTTGCCTGCATCGTACCCTTACCGTCCTTCAGGGTCGCATTTAGATCCACTCGGGTTGCATGAAGCGCCGGTACTGCTCCAAACGTGAGTGCCGATACCACGGATGCAATCAGACTAAAGGTCAACAGGCGCAGATTCGGTGTTACATCAAGTGGCAACAGACGTGGTCCATTTGAGGCCATCATTATCAGGAGACTACTGCCCCACCACGCCAGGGCAAATCCGGCGATTCCTCCGATTCCAGCGAGAAGAAGACTCTCTGTAATAAGTTGTCGAATCAAACTCAGGCGGCGTGCTCCGAGCGCAAGGCGAAGCGCAAGTTCCTTTTGTCGTACCGCCGCGCGGGCCAGGAGTAGGTTCGCGATATTTGCGCAAGATATGAGCAGTACGACGCCAACAACAATCATCAAGATCTTAAGAGGCAAAGCGAATTCACGCCGCACTCCGCTTATGCCCTTTCCTGCCGGCGTCAACTCGACGTGAGCGCGCTGGATGTCCTGCAAGGTTTTTGCTGAAGGCTGGTTCCCAACAATGTCATTTAGAAATCGTTT
>Ga0070664_100005362_pt1 | contig 10293 bp, 11 predicted proteins | sample KBSC73metaG_FD_65863 | JGI IMG/M metagenome (GOLD analysis project Ga0070664, IMG submission 65863) | Corn rhizosphere microbial communities from Kellogg Biological Station, Michigan, USA - KBS C7-3 metaG | ecosystem: Host-associated > Plants > Roots > Rhizosphere > Soil ... | reverse complement strand
TTTTCAATAAGCCGCGACAGCGTTACATCGGCTTATACAAATTACCGTGAAATTCCTGCGACTACAGTTTCGAGGAAATACGAAGAACGTTTCTACCCTGCTATTTTCAACAACTTTGCAGCACGGATGGATTGGGCAAAAGATGGTGTTGGCAACCGTAATCCTGTTGTGGTGATTAATGGCGACAAGGGCCTTGCTCCAATAAAATTGACTCCTAAAGAGGGCACCACACTTGCCCTGGATGCTTCCGCCAGCTACGATCCCGATAGAGATGATATCAGTTTTTCATGGTGGGTGTTGGAAGAGGCAGGTAGTTATAAAAAACAGGTGGTATTGACCGGCAGCGAATCAAAACGGGTTACGATAAAAATACCGGAAGGTTCGTCAGGAAAAACTATCCATATTATTTGCGAAGTAAAGGATAACGGCACACACCAGCTTACAGGTTATAGAAGAATTATTGTTACACCGAGGAACTAGCAATGCAAAGCAAGTGGCGGATGCAATGATGGTATATCTTCTTTCCTGACCAGTCTTTCGTTTATTAGTGAGGCTATGACTCGTCGTTCGCGGATGGTTTTTCATTACAACAAGTCCCGTAACATTCATTTGGTTCAAAGAAATTCGGGAGACTCGTCAGGACGGGCAAAACAGGTTATTGATTATTTGTTTTTAAACAGATACGCTTATATATTTAGCGGGTTATATTAATGAAACTTTTTCTCATGAAAAAAGCTATGGTTTTATTTGCCGGCATGATTGTATTTTTTGTGTTTCCATTGTCCTGTAAAAAGAACGATGTCAATCCGGACGAAGTACGACTTGTGGCTCTTGAATCAACAGATAGTACAGGAACTTACAAAACAGTTTTCGATTTGGATGACCTTGGAAGAATAATAAAAGTACATGAATCAGGAGCGCCACAGGTTGCAATCATGAATGTGGTTTATCAAAACAACCAGATCATAATAACACAGCCCCAAACAAATAACGACGCAATTACTACTATTGATTCTGTTGTGCTTATTATAAATGCAGACAATCGTGTGCAAAAAAGAATAGCCACCAGCTTCCTGGAAACCAAACCTCCATTAAACCTCCCACAACGTACCTATATCTATGATACTACAATTTATGAATATGACGGTGCCGGGTTATTAAATAAAGAAACGTATAGACAAAGGGATTCAACCTGGTTTAACCCCGGGCAAGTGCAAATCTTCCTTTCTATCCGAAACGGTATGTCCACCTATGTTAACAGTAACGGTAATGTGATGTCCACCAATTCAAATTTGGAGAGTACTAGCAGTACATATCAAAATGGGACACTGTACACGAGTAAGCATACAATAATGAGCAATACTTCATTTGAATATGCAAAAGGGTATGCCAACAAAACAGATTTTAGAAATGCTGCTGTATTAGACGAACTAAATCTTCTGCAAATCCATTTTAACAGGAACTATAAAAATCTGCCTGATAAAATAAAACGTAGCTCCGAAGAAAAAGACGAGAGAGGAACAATAGTGTCGAGCAACGCCACCAACAGCGACATTGTTGTCACATACAATTCATATGGCTTTATAACCAGTGCAAATAACGGGAGTCACAGGTTCATCTATAATAGGTAAAGCCTCTGTCCAGTAAACCTATAATTGATTTAGTTTAAATTCCTTGCTCAATGGATTGAAATGCATATACTGTAACTTTTGATCAATAAATTTTCACTATTATATTCTTTGGCATCAAAGCTATTTTCAAATAGTTTGTGTATCTGCGCTTTGTCTGCTTCTCTTTTCTTAACACCACTTTTATGAAGATCAAGCAGTTTTTTAATGATTTCATATGCCATGAACTTTTGGCCCTTGCCAATTATTAGTCAACACAGTTCAATTCTTTAAGCAGGAGATTAGCTTCCCGAATTTTGTCCTGTTTTAGGGATTGTGGTTACTTACTTACCAGTTTTTTGAATAATCGATTCTTTACCAACTTCTACCTGCAAAAAATAAATTCGCTGTGTCCAAGCAATTAATGCATCTAATTCATCCGGCCATTGGTTTGTGTTTTGGTTTTGTTTTAAGGTGGTGGTTGGTAGTGAGTTTAGCAAACAGATTGGCACGTACAGACTCAGGCTAGATTGTAAAAGAATGGGAGGTTACGAATAACTGTGGTTGCAAACCCATAATAGTATTAAGGTATTTAAGGAAAACTATTGATAGCTTGCGTCTTGACAGAATTTCTTTGACTCCTTTAATTTTTTGAGGTGAGTGTTGGCCGGAAAAAATGTCTGTGAAAAATATTTTTCGGTTAACTTTAAATAAGCATCTCCTTCCCTGTAAACTGCATCAATTGTTAACCTTTTTTCTGATGTCTTGTGATTGATCGGGATTGATCAGATCCATTACTCACCTATTCTATCATTTTAAAAAAATTAGATTATGAAAAAGGTAGTTCTTCTTTTTTCTCTGCTGGTATCCTGTACTATTGCTTTCTCTCAGATTACGTTTCTTGACCTTGGTAAAAGCATACCAACAGATGCCCGGGAGGGGCTATTGGTTTCTTCATTTTCTTTTGGCTCTGCAGGCAGCAGCCCGGCCATAACCGTGACGCTGGATGCTAACTCTTCAGCCACCCCAGCCTTATTTCAAGCAGCAGTTAACGGAACTGTGTTTCAAAAAATGGAGCTTACCACTTACGAACTTGGCAAGGTTTCCTCCAAAATCACTTTCACGGATGTGATGAACGCTTCCTTTTCGCTCTCTGGAGATGGGACTGCATCCATGACACTTATATATGGTAGCATGAAACCTAAATAGCAGACCCGGGAAGCCTTCTGATCCCTTGTAATTGTAGTGAATATTTGTGCCGTAAAGCTTATAAGACTTCAGCAATTTGTTTCGTAAAAAAAGCCTCGAACAATTCCAGGCTTTGACGTTTCCATGCTGGCTTTCGTTGTAAGCCCAAGTCAGTCTTTAATCGAACTAAAAATACAATTTCGAAAAGTACAGACCTGAGTCGCAGATTCAGGCCAGCATTCGAAAGAGTGGAAGACTACGGATAGCTTGGGGGGATATAACTGGTCATTTATTTCTATTATCAAGTACAACTCTAAAAACAAAATGGCTATCAACAATTACACCTTTATCATTTATCTGAACTACCCAATTGGATGAAGAAGGCGACAACGGTAGCTGATGAACAATTTTTAAATGTTTAGACTTAACTACGTCATCAAATCCTATCTTATCAAGAGTTATAAAACTGTCCTTCATTATATATTTTCCTTCGACAGCATCGCTCAATCCATTCATCCATTCAAAGCTGCTGTCCTTTCTAAAAGCAAAACTTGAACTACCCAAAGCACTTCCTTCATGTGTTGCTTGTAATAATACCGGGCTATTATTTTGCCCAGAGGAACATGCTGTTAAAATAATTAATGGGACCAGGAGGTATCGATGTTTCAATTGAAAAATTGATTGGATAACTAAGATAGTAAGTGAAACATAAAGTTTTAATTGATGGACCTGACTCGCAGACTCAGGCCAGCATCGTGAAGGATGGAAGACTAAGGATAGCTTGAGGTAAGTTGCAGGCTTGGTCTAGCATGTGAAAGGTTATAAGATTACGGATAGCTTACATTCCATTATTGTAATAGAAATCGAAGCGCATCTGTAACCGCTGGTTCAAACAAGGTCATATGATCATTGTCTTTGTAAAACTTCCAGGTATAGTTTAAATTATTTTTCCCGTCCTCTTTCAGATAATCCAGGAACTTTATTGATGGCCGAATAAGTACAGTGTTTTCTGTGCTGTCTTTTTTAATGGCTTCAATGTTTGGTTTATCCTTATTTGTTGTATTGGCGATTGCCAGAAAAAGTGAAACTTTTGGGTACAGCTTTTTTAATAATTCCTTTGATTGCTCCAATAGTTTATCCTCATCCCACCACATACTGGGATCAATTGCTGCATATTTGTTGAACAAGTGAGTATGCTTTAATAAAATGTTCACAGCAATAAGGCCACCCAGCGAATGGCCAATAAGGACCCGGGAGTTACCAGCAGGATAATGCTCATTGACATATGGAATGAGTTCTTTCTCCAGGTGCGCAATAAAGTTTTCACCGCCCCCTGAAATTTTTGCAGCAGCACTATCCATGAAAGGTGAAGGCTGTATTTTGGAAGGAGTGTAGTCCCGTTCTCTTAGCCAGATGTTACCAATACCAACAACTATTTTTTTATCCTGCCCATTTTTTTTCAAAATATTGACAACAGTAGAAAAGAGTGCCTGTCCATCCAATACATAAATCACTTCTAATTTATCTTTTGAAGAAGGTGGAAGATAAATCTGAAAAACCCTGTTTTCATTTAAAATAGCGGATGGCAAAGTGAACGACTTCACATTGGTGTTACTTTGACCTAGCAGAAGATTCGTGTGCAACAAAAGTATAAAGGCAATAAGACGCATAATTCCGGATAGATCAGCAAGATAAGGTGTCCAGGTTTTATTTATAAGAATCATGGATGAGAGGTGTATTCCACGTTGGATGTTAACACATTTGAGTTTTGACGGACCTGAGTCGCAAACTCAGGCTAGCTCGTAAAGGATTAGAAAACTACGGATAGCTTGGGAGATGGAAGACTAAGGATAGCGTGTGGGGGGCTGAGCGCAACTTGTGAACGATTGGAAGACTACGGATAGCCTAGATATTATTTCTTTCACCAGCAATCCGCTATTCTTATATACAGAAACCATTGGTTCGTATAAAGTCTTTGTTTGGCCTTCTAGGTATTTAGATATTTGTCTAAATATTAAAATACTTTCATGAACCTGTTGTTTAAAGCGCTCAATGATTCAACCCGCAGAGATATCCTGGAATTACTTAAGGACGGGGAGATGACAGCCGGTGATATTGCAGACTGTTTCCATATTTCAAAACCAAGCATTTCACATCATCTCGATCTTTTAAAGCAATCAGGATTAATAGAAGCTGAGAAACACGGGCAGTTCATTTATTATGCTCTCAATACAACTGTAGTTGATGAAATTGCCAAATGGTTTATACAATTCCGTTCAAAGAAAAAATAAACAGTATGAAAAAAGAAATTAACAAACTAATTGCTGTTGGCATCATGCTTCTTCCTGCTGCGTACCTGGCCATTATCTGGAATTCTTTGCCACAACAGGTTCCTGTGCATTTTAATATAAAGATGCAACCTGACCGCTATGGCCACAAATCTGAACTATGGTTGTTTACGTCCATCCTCATCCTCGTAGCAATTGGGGTATATTTTCTTTTGACGAATATTCACAAAATAGATCCCAAAAGGATAAGTACCGGGCAGTCTTCTGTTTTTCATAAGCTGGCTTTTGGAATTGCTGTTTTTGTAACAGCCTTAAATATCCTGATCATCTCATCAGCAAAAGGCATGCACTCCCTGCAGTATTATTTGTTTCCTTTATTAGGATTGCTGTTTGCTTTTGTCGGAAATTATATGGTGAATATAAAGCCGAATTATGTTGCCGGCTTTCGTCTCCCGTGGACATTGTCCGATGACAACAATTGGAGAAAAACACACCAGCTAGGAGGCAGGCTTTGGTTTGCGGCAGGATTACTGATTGCAGTAGTGTGTCTTTTTCTGCCCGCAAAAGCTGCGTTCATTTTCTTTATTAGTGTAATGGTGATCGTAACTGTAATCCCGTTTGTTTATTCTTACAGGATATTTAAAAAGCAGGACTGATTTTGTATAAATGTATTTCGGTGCTAGACAGAAGAGGGTTTAAGGCAGTGAGACAGCGAAAACAGGAAGATGCCTTATAATAAATTGTAAGTTAGAATCAAAAGCATTGGTCTATGCCTAAACCATTCTGCAATATGTCCCCGTCTTTTCTGACGAGTCTATTAAATGCTTTGTGCGTGAGACAGGATTGTTTGTTGCCAGATGGTTTTCTGTTGCAGTAAATATTACCGACATTACCAATAATTTTGCAACCGGAAGTTTTAGTGCCTTGATGCATGATCAAACGTTGGCTAAAATTGAAATAACAGAGGGGTCATTTCAACACGTAATGATTGTACAATAGCTGCATACAACTGCCGTGTATGTTGGTAGCCGCTAACTAAATTTTTTTAAATATTGACTTATTGATTAAGTATGGTTTTTGACGAGCCTGAATTGCAGACCCAGGCCAGCATAAGAAAGTTTGCAAGACTGCTGATTGCCTGGATAAACCAGGATTCGTCGTTTGCTCAAAAATCCTAATTTTATATTCATCATTCGTCGCTAATGTATGCTACAGCGGGAACTGCACCAATCCTACAAACGTTATAAGCAGGGCAACAAACAATTTGATGCAATAATCATCGGGTCAGGGATTAGTGCGATGACCCTGGGTTCAGTATTATCGAAAGAGGGTAAGAAGGTTTTGCTGCTGGAAAAGCACTATACAGCGGGAGGGTTCACGCATACGTTCAAACGCGGTGAGTGGGAATGGGACGTGGGTGTGCATTATCTTGGGGGAATAGATGATGAAAAGAGCTTTCTAAGGAAAGCATATGACTTCATTTGTGAATCACCCATTGAATTTGCTGATATGGGCGAAGTATACGACACTGTATTTTTCGGGACAGATAAATATGAATTTTTAAAAGGAAAGGAACAGTACAAAAAACGCCTCATCGAATATTTTCCTGGCGAAGAAAAAAAAATTGAAGCCTATATAAAACTTATTTTCTCGTTACAAAAGAAGAACGTTCCTTTCATAGTGTGGAAAGTAATTCCTGCTCCTCTTCGATTTTTATTAACCCCTTTTTTGCTAAAACCCTTTCTGAAATATGCCAGCAGAACAACAAATGAAGTGATGGAGCAATTAGGTGTAAGTCCGAAGCTGAAATCAGTACTCTGCTCACGGTTTGGTGATTATGGGCTTGCTCCAAAGTTCTCATCTTTCGGCATACATGCATTGGTGGACACCCACTATATAAATGGCGGATTTTATCCAGCCGGAGGATCATCGGTTTTTTTTCAAAAAATAGCGCCTGTTATTGCAAACGCCGGGGGAGAAATATTGGTTCGGGCCGAAGTCGAGAAAATCCTGCACACAGGCGGAACAGTACAGGGCGTGAAAATGACGGATGGGAAAGAGTTTTACGCACCATGGGTGATCAGTTCAGCAGGAATACAAGTGACATATGAAGTGTTATTGAAAGATCCTGAAATTTTGCACCAAAAATTTGGTGGACTGAAATCTTCCATAGGACATTATTGCCTATATATCGGACTCGATGGCTCTTCTGAGGAGCTGCAATTGCCCAGATCTAATTTCTGGATTTTTCCCTCCTATGATCAACAAGACAAGCTCCCGCATTTTCTGTCTTCCAAAACAACTGATGGCATGGCATTTATTTCTTTTCCTTCAGCGAAAGATCCGGGATATGCTTTGCGGAATCCGGGAAGAAGTACCATCGAGGTTATATCCTTTGGTAATTTTGACGAAGTCATTTCGTGGCAAGATAAGCCCTGGCAAAAACGGGGGATCGATTATGAAGTTTTCAAGCAGCAGCTATCATCGAAATTGGAAAAACTGTTATACACATACGTTCCTCAGGTGAAGGGCCGTGTAATTTACAAAGAGCTTTCAACTCCACTAAGTACCCGGCATTTTGCCAATTATTCCCGCGGAGAAATATATGGACTGGAACATTCTCCGGCACGGTTTCGCAATAAAAATCTCAGGCCAGATACACATATTAAAGGTTTCTTTTTAACCGGTCAGGACATCACTAGCTGTGGAGTTACCGGTGGGCTCATGGCGGGACTACTTACTGCCAATGTGATACTCAAAAAAAATATAATAAAGAAAATAGAGAAACAATTATGAGTTTTTTTTCTTTTCAGACGAGTCGCTCGAATGTTTTGTGCAGTTAGCCAGGACTCGTCGCTTGCCGGATGATTTTCGTTACAACGAAATGACCTGGGTGGACAGAAACAATAGGTGAAACGAAAACAGTAAATGACAGTAAACAATTCTTTCATCATTTAAATACTCTTTTATGAGAGTACTATTATTCCTCATCGTTTTTTCGGTTGCATTAACAACTTATGGCCAACCGGCAACTAAAGAAGATCAAACTATACAGGTAAAAGAAGAACTAAAGAAGTTTTGGAAGGATCTCCAGGATGCGGCTGTAAAAAAAGACCGCAAAGCGTTGGAAGGGTTGTATGCAGATGAATTCATTTTTATCCATTCGTCGGGACAGGAGGATAACAAACAAAAACGTATTGATATTACCCTAGGCATTACTGATTATTCGCCAGCTCCTATGCCTTCTTTTGATGAAATGTTTGTGTATGGTGATGTGGCCGTATTAAGGGCGAAGGGAATGAACAGGGGAACAACCATATTTGTAAAGAAGCACGGACAATGGCAGGTGATGCAGGTACAATCCACCATTATTCCGCCGGAACGCAAAACAGTAAAGCTGGATGTGAAGGTGCTGGACCAATATGTTGGAAAATATGAGCAGGCGCCGGGTGTGTCCACCACTATTACAAGGCAAGGGGATACCCTGATCGCAAAAGGAATGAATCGTCCGCCGGTTATTCTACTACCCGTATCAGAAACAAAATTTTTCGTGAAGGATAATGTAGGTGAATTCAATTTTTATAAGGATGAAAAAGGAATGGTTACTCATTTTATTTTACAGGCTAATGGCAGGGAAACAAAAGGAACGAAATTGGAATAGCAACATCTTTGCTTTCACCTTCTTTTTGTCTGCCTGAGTCTTCACTGAGTTTGCTTTTGTGTGAAGGGAAACATTTGGTTTTTTGGTTTTTTATAGTTCCCCAGGGGTCTCGCTGCACACATGGCTATGCAAGAATACCCCTGGTGGACCGGAACTATCCATATTTTTTGCGAAGTAAAGGATAACAGAACCCACCAGCTTACAGGTTATAGAAGAATTATTCTTACACCGTGGAAATAGCAATGCAAAGCAGTGGCGGATGCAATGATGGTAGATCTTCTTTCCCGACGAGTTTCTCATGTGCTTTGTGCTGTGCCCAGGACTCGTCGTTTGCCGGATAATTTTTATTTCGACGAGTCCACGAACGATTCAACTTAGTTCGAAGAAAGTTTTGATGAGACTCGTCGGGGAAGGCAGTTTTAAAGATTATTTTCCGTGATATTCTTTTTCGATCTGGTCTATTAATCGCCTGGCCTGCCCAAGCAATTGCAGCCCGGTCTTGTCATAAAATTTCATTGTGCTGAAAAAATAATGGTATCGAATTGCCACGTCGTTAATGACACCGGCATCGGAAGTGAGAAATGCAGGATTACCTTCGGGCCTTCTTATCGAAATAATTCCCCTCTGAAAATCTCCGTAATCAATATGCATCATTTTTTGGAAAATAAAAGTGTTGAACAATTTACTGTTTCCCTGGTGTATTGCATCTATTTTCGACAGCAGCAGTTCTGCCTGGTTGGAAAACCATTGAAAAGAAGTATAGTAGTTGGCTATACTATCCAAAAGACTTCGGGGTTTAATAAATTTTGAATTCCCGGATGCTTTCATTTGTTCAAATGTTTTTGCGTTCGAATAAAAATATCCGAAGTTGGCTGTGATGGTTCTTGCCAGATAATAAATGTCAGCCGTGTTTGAGGGGTGATTTCCCAGCATGTTGATGAGTGAATCGGTCATCAAGCAACTGTATTCATTTCGAATAATCAGCGAGTCAAAGTAAAGAACGTCTGATTTCAAATCTGCTACGATAGACTGCATGTCGGAATGAATATTCTCTTGGTTTTTGATGCCCTCACGAATATTCTCGGCAATAAAACCCATGAACACGGCAAAGAATATCATCAGGAATTCAAGAATATATTCTGCCCATTTCTTTTTGTGCATTACATGATGCGGATGCTTGTGTACTTCCATCGAATCAGTTTGAGGTTCAATGTTTGAGATTTGATGTTCTGTTGCAGGAGTTGGTGTTTGTTCTTTTGTTTCAGCAGATGCAGTGATTGACGTTTCCGGAGTTACAGGCGTATAACTTTGTTGTGTCTTTACAGGGATTACTTCCTTCGATTGTGGCTGTTCGTTTGTGTTTTGGTTTTGTTCCAAGTTGGTGGCTTGCAGTAGTAAGTTAGTTAAAAAAGATTGGTTGGTGCGCCAGCTCGTGAAAGTATTTGAAGACTAAGGATAGTTTGAGAGGAACTGTTATTATCCTCCATATTTATGAAATTCACTGACCGTCAAAAAATACCCGTCAGGGTCACGCATGGAGAACTCCTTT
>Ga0070664_100005361_pt1 | contig 10295 bp, 9 predicted proteins | sample KBSC73metaG_FD_65863 | JGI IMG/M metagenome (GOLD analysis project Ga0070664, IMG submission 65863) | Corn rhizosphere microbial communities from Kellogg Biological Station, Michigan, USA - KBS C7-3 metaG | ecosystem: Host-associated > Plants > Roots > Rhizosphere > Soil ... | reverse complement strand
GGAATCCACATGATGATTCCACCGAGCTGCTGGTCTTCGAGCGGGCTCAATCCCCACGCAGGGGCGGTCGTCGCATACGCGGGGTACCACAGGCTCGGCGCAAAGGTCAGCAGCGCGCCGAGCGCTCCCGTCTGCAGCGCGGTCGCGAAAAGGTAGAACACCGCACCACCGTAGCCGAGCATCGAGTATCGCGCTCCGAAAACTGTCCACCAGAAAAGGAGGGCCGTCGAGACGAAGCTCAGATGCTGCAGACTGTGCATCAGCTCGCTGTTGATGGTCGCCTGGTACGGTCCGGGTAGATGCCAGGTCCAGAGCGCAATGGCGTGCAGTGCGAACGCGACGGACGGTCGGGTGAGAACAGACCATAGGGCGCTCACCACAGAGGTCCTGGTGGCGCGTCCAATCCCGCTCCGCCAGCCGGGAGGCACCGCCCACAGAAACGGAATCACCGGCCGCCCGAGCACCAGCAGCGGCGCGCTGACCGCGATCAGCACCTCGTGCTGCGCCATGTGCGCGGAGAAGAGCGAGCCGCTGAGCGCGTGCAGCGGTGAGACGAGTGCGAGTGCCGCGGCAAGCCACCCGGCGCCGAACGCGGACGCCTCCCACACCCGGATGCCGGTCCCGACTCCCTTCGACCACAGGCGCCCCACTCCGGCGATGTAGAGCGCACCACTCGCGACGAGGAGGACCACTACCGCCGGCTCCCACGACCACGCCGACCAGAGGTCCGACCGCGCCAGTGGCGAGGCCGGATGCGCCAACGCGGATTTCGGCACCAACGCGACCGCCCCCGCGCTCAGCAACGGTATCAGGTGCCGATGCATGACCCGAGAAGGAAAACCGGAATCCATTGCATGGCTATCTCGATGATGGCCAGACTCGCAGTGAACATTCCGACGAGGGCCATGAACCTGCTGCGCGGCATGACGCCGCCCTCGGTGAGCGGAAAATCGCCGAGCCTCTGATAGAACCGCCAGCTCGAGAGTCCGGCGGCAATCGCGATGAACAGAAAAAGGAGAGTCGTGCCGTGCAGCCACAGCCGGTTGCCGCTGACGCAGGCACGATCGACCAGCGGATAATTGATCCAGACCATCAGCATTCCCGCCATCGGGCCGCCAACCATTCCAAACCACAAATCCAGCGAGCTCCGGGTGCGCTCGACTTGGCGTCGCTGCCGCTCGCCCTCTGCAACACTTTCGGTCATATGAACCTCACCGAGACGAATACGACGAGCCAGAGCGCGACCCACGAGCCGACCACGAAATACCAGTACACCGCCATCACCGTCGTATCGGTGTAATGCTTCCTCTCCACCGGACCGACCAGCATCACCAGCGCGATGAGCAGCGTTTCCAGGCTGCCCGCGATCAGATGCGCGAGGTGGACCGACAGGATCATCCAGGTAATCGAGCCGTAGGCGTTGGAATCGTATCTGGTGTGAAGTCCCGCGAACTCGAATCCGCGGAGGATGATGGCCCCGATGCCGCACGCGACGACGACTAGCAGCCATTTCCCTATCCGCGCCGGCGGCTCATGTGCGAACGCCAGCTTCGCTGCGTACCACATCGGTACGACGCTCACCAGCTGCAGCGCGACGTTGGCCGACGACACCCCGAGCTCGGGAAGCAACGTCCGCGGCGGAGGCCAGGTGTCGAAGTTGCGGCGGATGTAGTAGTAGCTCGCGACGAGGAGCGCGAACGCCGCGCCCTCGATCAGGATCATCAACAAGTTGCCCCACCAGATGGGCGCATGATGACTGAACGAGTGATCGTCGAGAACCGCGACGTCGATGACTGGCCGTCGTCTCACAACGGCTCCCGCGCAACTGGCGTGTCATGGTCCGGCGAAATCGTGGGCCAGAACCATCCCGCGAGGATGATGAACGATGTGATCGCGCCTACCGTCACGCCCCACGGGCTGAAAATGGCGATGACTATCGTCCCTCCCCCAAACACAGCCAGCAGAAGCGGCAGGATGCTCGGTTCCTTGAACTCGTAGCGCCGCTCGGGAATCGCGTCCATGATGCTGGTTATGAGACCCTCGTGCCGGTCGGTGCGAAGCCCGGTAACGACCGCGAGCTCTCCCGGCGCCGCGTCCCAAAGCGGATCGCGACCCTCGACTACCGGGATGTAGAGGTGGCCGTAGCTGGGCGGCGGTGACGTGGTCGCCCACTCCAGAGTCGGCGCGTTCCAGGGATTGTCACCCGCCGGCACGCCGCGTCGCAAAGAATTCCATACGTTGAAGAGGAAAACGCACACACTGGCGACGATGAACACGGCGCCGAAGCTCGCCAGCGCATTCAGTCCGCCCCACCCCATTTCGGGCAAATAGGTATAGACGCGCCGCGGCATCCCGAGCAGCCCGAGAATGTGCATCGGGAAGAACGTGATGTTCATGCCGATGAAAAAGAGCCAGAAATTCCAGCTCCCCGCCCGCTCGCTGAGCATCCGCCCGCTCAGCTTCGGGAACCAGTAATAGAATCCCGCCCACAGCGGAAACACAGCGCCACCGATCAGCACGTAGTGAAAGTGAGCGACGACGAAGAAGGTGTCGTGGACCTGCAGATCGTACGGAATCGACGCGATCATCACACCGGTGAGGCCGCCGATGATGAACAGAAAAAAGAATCCGATGATGAACTTGAACGCCGTGGAGAAGCGGGGACGGCCTCCCCAGATCGTGGCGATCCAGCAGAATATCTGAACACCCGATGGAATCGAGATCGCGGCGCTCGCGGCAGTGAAGAAGCTTTGGCCGAGCTGCGGGAGGGGCGTCGCGAACATATGATGTACCCAGAGCCCGAAGCCGAGGAACGCGGTGCTCACCATCGACAGAATCATCGCCGGATACCCGAAGATCCGTCGCTGGGTGAAGGCCTCCACCACCGATGACACCATCCCGAGGGCGGGAATGAAGATGATGTAGACCTCGGGATGCCCGAAGAACCAGAACAGATGCTGCCACAGAATCGCGTCGCCGCCCTCGGCGGGATTGAAGAAATGGGTGTCGACGAGCCGATCGGCTGCCAGCATCGTGCTCGACACGACGATCGCCGGCAACGCGAAGATGATCATGAACGATGTGATCAGCTCCGCCCACACGAAGAGCGGCATTCGGTTGAGCGACATGCCCGGCGCGCGCTGCTTGAAGATGGTGGTAATGATCTCCACCGCGCCGATCAGTGCGGCGATCTCGGTGAAGGTGATCATCTGCGCCCAGATATCCATCCGCTTGCCGGGCGAATATTGCGGTCCCGCGAGTGGCACGTACGCGAACCATCCGGCGTCGGGGCCGGTGTTCATGAAGAACGCGACGTATAGCAACACCCCGCCGAACAGGTACATCCAGTAGCCGAGCGCGTTCATCCGCGGGAAGGCGACGTTTCGCGTCCCGATCATGAGGGGAACGAGGTAAAGCCCAACGGCCTCCATCACCGGCACGGCGAACAGGAACATCATCGTGCTGCCGTGCATGGTGAAGATCTGGTTGTACAGATCCGGCCCGACGAAGTGATTCTCCGGCCTCGACAGCTGGAGCCGCATCATTCCGGCCTCGAGCCCGCCGAGTATGAAGAAGATGATGGCGGTGACGATGTAGCGTTTCGCGATCGACTTGTGGTTGGTCGATGTGAGCCAGCCGTAGAAGCCCGACTTCTCCTTCCACGTCGCCGAAAGCCTGGCGCGCATCTCCTCCTCGTCACGCGGGCTGATGAGATCGCGCCGGAAATCGGGATCGGGAACCGCGGGCAGCGGAGCTGACGCCGTCATTTGAGGCTCTCCAGATAGGCGAGCAGTGCGCGCAACGATTGGGGGTCCAGCTGGTTGGGCGGCATCTTGACGCCCGGCTTGATGGTCTGCGGATCGAGAATCCAGCCGGCGAGATTTCCGGTGTTGTTCGGCAGCGTTCCCGCCGCGATGGTCCGCCGGCTCGCGAGGTGGGTGAGATTCGGTCCCGCGGTGGCAGCCGCCGGTGTCCCGCTGATGGTGTGGCACATCACACACGGCCCGCTAAGAAACACCTTCTGACCAGCCTGCGTCAGCGAATCCGTCGGTTGGGGGGCTTCGCCACGCTGTTTCTGCAGCCAGCTCTCGAATTCCAGCCGCGGCTCAGCGACAATGAAAAACGCCATCTTCGCGTGCTCGTGCCCGCAGAACTCGGCACACTGTCCACGGTACACACCCGCCGAATCGGCTCGGAACCACGTGACCGTCTCATGCCCGGGGATCAGGTCTTTCTTGCCGCCAATGTTCGGCGCCCAGAAGCTGTGGATGACGTCCTGCGCCGTCATCTTGATCAGCACCGGTCGCCCAACCGGAACGTGGATCTCGTTCGCAGTCTCGAAGTTGTTGTGCGGATCGGCGTCGGGATATTTCACTTCCCACCACCACTGGTGGCCAACTACATCGATGCGGAGTGGCTTGTTTCCGTCCACCCGCGCCACCGAGCTTCCCACTGAGACGCTCGTGAAGACGAAGGAGAGCATCACGACGGCCGTGATCGCAACCGCGATCACTACGCCGCGCTTCATGGTGTCCGCCTGCTCAGGAGTCTCGCGGTGAATATGCGCCTGATCCGGCAGCTCGCGCCGCGAGCCGCGCCACAACGCGTAGATCAGCGCGCTGATGACGATGACATACACCACCGCCGCGACGGTGACGAGGCTCCAATGGAGCTTGGCTACAGCGTCGGCGCGCGGGCCTTTGGGATCGAGCGCCGATTGCCACCCAGAGCAGCCCACGACAAATGCGACGACGACGCACGCAGACAGCGTCGACGCAAAGCGGGTTGGCACGCGGGGACGCGCCGGCATCATTGCTTGACGGACGTGGGCGGGACGAAGGTAGGAGAAGGATGGCCCTTGTCGCGCGCCTGTTCGGACTCCTTGTACATCATATGGTCGTCGCGCGTCGTACGAACGGCCTTGCCCTGGATTCCACCAAGCGCACGCACGTACGCTACCAGCTGCCAGATCTGGTAGTTGGGCAGCTTGCCACGAAAAGCCGGCATGCCGTTGGGCCGCCCCTCGATGATTGTCGAGAAGATGTTCTGCGGCTCGCTGCCGTAGATCCACTCGTTGTCGGTGAGCGGCGGACCGATCCCGCCGCCGCCGTGCGAATGGCAGCCGGAGCAGTTCATCTGATCGAACAGCCGCTTGCCCTCCGAAACCGCGTACGCGTTGTCCTCATACGGATTGCGCAGCTCGGCTTCGATCACCGCCGGCCCGGGTTGCAGCTCGCTCATCGTCACCAGATTCGCAGCCGTTGCCGAGGGCGGCGTCTCGCGGAAACGCCGCTGTTCACGCTTGCAGGAAAGCATCGCCGCCAACGCGACGATGAACAGGCCTCCCCAGCGCATTGGCGTCGGTGCGAGCGACAAGATCCGCGTCATGACTGGGTCCCCACCTGACCTACGGCGAGCCTCGGCACACCGTAGCTATCGAGGATCGCGTCGATCTCTGGTTTACGCCGTGTGATGATGGCGTTGAGCTGATCGCGCAATGAGTCCTTCCCGCGGCGCACTCCCATCGAGATGTCGAACACCATCGGCAGGAAGGGGAGATCGATCTGCGGCGAGACTGGAGTGATGTCGATCGCGACGGGCTCCCGCTGCGCGAAGTAGCCGGCGAGCGGCCCCCACGCGATCGCGACATCTATGTCTCCTTTCGCCACTGCGTCGATGATGCGAGCCGGCGGGTTTGGCTCCCGATAGTCGGCGTAGACGCTGTAGCCCCTCACGTTCTGGACGATGTGACGAGCCGTCAGCGCGTGAGCCGGCGGTGTATTCGTGAAATCGTCGCCGATCAACTGCACGCCGATGGTGAGCTTCCGAAGTGCCGGATCGTCGAACGAAGCCAGCTTGATGTTTCGATCGTGCCGTGTTGCGAACACGTAAGTCGAGCGGTAGTACGGAATGGTTGTGCCGACCCGGTCGAGGCTCGTTGGAACACCGATGTAGACGTCGCACTTTCCGGCGCTGATGGTATTGCGGGTGAAGCCGCGCCGCTGCGCGTACCAGACGTAGCTCAGTTTGGCGCTCATGTCGTGCGCGACCAGCTCCGCGATCTTGTTCTCGAAGCCCTGCTGCTGCTGGTTGGAGAACGGGAGATTGTTGGGGTCCGCGCAGACCCGCAGCTCGCGCATCGTTGTCGCCGCGCGCGCCGGTCCACACGCGATCGCCCCCAGGACGACGAGACTAAGGAAGCGCGAAGACATAGAGCATCCCGCCCTTGTTGGTCGCGCCCGGTAGATCCGTCATCGCGTTCACGAAACCCAGAGCTGCCGACGAATCGCGCGGATCGATTCCGCCAGCTACGATTGCGCCCGACCATCCGCCGACCCCCGACAGCACCGCGACGTACTGGTGGCCGTCGGGCCCGCGATAGCTGACCGGCTGCCCGATGATCCCGGACCCGGTCTTGAACTTCCATAGCTCCTGCCCGGTGCGCGCGTCGACCGCCTTGAACCAGCCTTCCATGGTGCCGTAAAACACGACATTTCCGGCGGTGGCGAGCGCGCCGCTCCACACCGGGAAGTTCTCGGGAATCCGCCACACGATCTTCCGCGCGACCGGATCCCAGGCGTCGAAGAATCCGCGGTTCCCGCCCGGCCCTGGATACATCTTCACGTTCATGCCGACGAACGGAGTCCCGGCGATGTAGCTCGCTTCCACCGACTCGACGTCCTGACACAGATTCTGGTGTGGGATGTAGATGAGACCGGTGACCGGCGAGAACGACGACGGCTGCCAGTCCTTGGCGCCGGGCGAGGCGGGGCAGGAGTTGCGAACCACCTGACCGATCCTGGGCGCCTTGTCCTGCACGTACTTTATTCGCCCAGTCTTGAGATCCACGCCCGTCGAAGTGTTGATGTAGCCGAACGGATCGGCCGACAGCACTTCACCCGTCTGCCGGTCGATCATGTACACGTATCCGTTTCGATCGGGGTGCACGAGGACTTTCCGGGTCGCGCCATTGATCGGCAGATCGAGAAGCAGATTCTCGTTCACTCCGTCGTAATCGTGCATGTCGTGTGGACTCATTTGATATGCCCACACCGCCTCGCCGGTCTCGGGATCACGGGCGAAGATCGTCGCGGTCCACTTGTTGTCGCCGGGCCGCTGCTCCGGATTCCACGGGCCGGGATTCGAAGTTCCGTAGTAGATCAGATTCAGCTGCGGATCATAAGAGATCCATCCCCACACTCCGCCGCCCCCGATCTTCCATGTGTCACCGGGCCAGGAGTTCACGCCCAGATTCGGCTTGCGATCGTCGGCGTAGAACGGTTTGAATCTGCTGCCGATCAGAACGGCGGAATCGGGTCCCGTATGGTACGCGCGCCAGACGATCTTTCCGCTGTTGAGATCCAGTGCGGTCAGCCAGCCGCGAATTCCAAACTCTCCACCGCTGTTTCCGACGAACACGTGATTCTTCACGATCAGCGGCGCCATCGTCATGCTTTCGCCGAGGTTGATCTCGCCGACTTTCGTATTCCAGAGCTCTTTTCCGGTGTTGGCGTCGACCGCGACGGTGTGATTGTCGAGCGTGTTGTAGACGATCTTGCCGTCCGCGTACGACGCGCCTCGATTCACGACGTCGCAGCAGGCGACTCCTTGCGCGGCAGCGATCGGCCCGGGCCGGTAAATCCATTTCATCGGCGCGCCGGGCTTGGTCAGATCGAGCGCGTACAGGATGTTGGGAAACGGCGTCACGATATACATCGTGTTGTTGACAACGAGTGGCGCCGCTTCGTGCCCCCGCAGGATCCCGGTGCCGAATGTCCACGCGAGGTGCAGGTTCTTAACGTTGTCAGCCGTAATCTCGTTCAGTCCGCTGAAGCGGGTGCTCGAGTAGCTCTTGCCCGGACGCAGCCACTGCCCATCCTCTGTCTCGCTGGCGATCGCACCGCCGTTGCTCCGTCCCGCGGGGGGGGTCGCCGCAACCGTTGGAGTTTGAGCGGTTTCGTCAGCCGGCTTTTGGCCGGAGCATGCGATCAGACCGGCGGTGATCGATAGGAAAAGTGCGAACCGTCGCTGAGAAGCAAAACGTGGCGCGTTGGTTTCCGGCATCGGGCCAGTTGTGATCATCGAAGGTGCGTTACGAACTCCTGGCATTTCGCACGCTATCCATTCAGGAAGCGAATTCTCCGCATGGAGTCGGGCGTGAGCAATGCAGAAAGCATTCCCACCAACGGCTGACGCGGCAATTGGTTATCGTGTGCCCTCCACTCCGAGAAAACACAATCGCAATGGCCTCTCAAACTCCCCGATTTGTGTACGCTACGCGACGAAAGCGATTGCAATTTCTGATCTGGCTTGGTCTCGCGTCTCTCGTGGCGGCCGACGCGTCGGCACAAACCCCCGCCGCCACGAGCTTGCGAATCGGGATCGTGACTCCCGTTGCCGCCATGACGGCTGCCCAGAAATCGATATTCGAGGGTATCAAACTTGGCGCCGCCGAGGCCGCGCAGACCGCTCGGCTCTTCGGCTCCGATGTACAGGTCTTCGAGGCGAGCGGAGATGGCCGCGCTCGCGGCGCACTCCCTGCCGCCCGGTTCTTGTCATCTGCGCGTAAGGTGCAGGTCCTGATCGCCGTTGCCGCAGCAGACGTCGATGGCGTCGCGAAATTCGCGGACGATCATCATCTGATTTTTTTCAACGTCGCCGCGCGAGGGATGCCGGAGCGCAGCGCCTGCCGCCGAAACTCATTCCACGTCGAGGCCAGCGATCTCATGTACTCGAACGCGGCGAAGCAATTTGCGGCGGCCCGAACCGCGCCGCCGCGACCATCGAGTGCACCCAGCTCTGTAGTACTTTGGGACTCACATCTGCAGCGATTCGGCGCCAGCCAGCTCAACGACCGTTATGCTGCGGCGGCGAAGCGTGAGATGGATGGCGCGGCCTGGGCGGGATGGGCGGCAATAAAAATCGCCTCCGAAACGACACTCCGCGCGCGGTCCACCGACGCGGCAAAAATGATCGCCTACGTCGAGGCACCAACCACCGAGTTCGACGGACACAAAGGCTGGCCTCTGTCATTCAGGCCCGCCGATCACCAGCTGCGACAGCCGCTATATATAGTTGTGGCTTCCCCAGACGGGTCGGCGGCGGCCTCGCCGCGCGTCATCGACATTCCGGATCTGCGCGCCGTTTCGACCGCTGGCTCGGACCGCGCCTCCGTCGATGCGCTCGACCGCCTCTCGGCGGGAAGCACGGTGCGCTGCGCGTGGAGCGCTCGATGACGACTGTCACTGTGCGCCGCGCTGGATGCGTCGCCGCGCTGCTGATCGGAGCTGGCCTCGGCCCCGGTCGCGCGGGTGCCCAGGCAGGATCGCTGCTCGCCGTGAGCAACGAGGCTTCGCACACCATCACCCTCATCAACGCCCGAACGCTGAAGGTGGTCCGCACCATCCCCGTGCCTCAGCGCCCGCGCGGAATCGAGTTCGCTCCCGACGGCAAGAGCGTCTTCGTCGCCCTCAGCGATACTCTGAAGCACGTCCACGGCAGCGGCGACGCAATCGTATCGATCGATCTCGCTCGTGGAAAAATTGCGTTGGTTTTCCCTGCCGGCACCGATCCCGAGCGCTTCGTCATCACGCCCGACGGCAAGCGACTTTACGCTGCCAACGAAGACGGCAGCTGGGCCTCCGCGACCGACATCGCGACGCGCAAGGTCATCGCCACTCTCATAGTCGGCATCGAGCCGGAGGGCGTCGCCGTGTCGCCCGATGGGCGCTGGGTGTACGTAACCGCCGAAACGAGCAACAGCGTGTCGGTGATCGACACCAGAGCGAACAAAGTCGTGGCGAATTTCCTCGTCGACGTGCGCCCACGCTCGGTCGCGTTTTCACCCGACGGTACCCGCGCTTACGTCACGGCCGAGATCGGCGGCACTCTCACCGTTCTCGACACGAAGTCGCGATCGGTGATCACCACGATTCCACTCGAGCGACGCCAGGGCAAACCGGTCGGCGTCGTCGTATCACCCGACGGAAAGTGGGTCTACGTCGCCAACGGTAATGCCAACGCCGTCTCGATCATCGACGCCACCAGAAACGCCGTAGTCGGACGGATACCGGTCGGGCGTCGCCCCTGGGGAATCGCGATCTCCCCCGACGGCCGCACGCTCTACACCGCCGACGGCCTATCCAACCAGCTGAGCGTCATCGACGTCGCCACCCGCCGCGTCAGAGCGACGGTTAAGACCGACAAGCAACCGTGGGGCGTCGCAATCTCCCATTAGAGCGTCACGTGACCTAATTGGCCACCACATGAACTGAAGCGGGGAGCCGTTAGCGGGA
>Ga0070664_100005358_pt1 | contig 10297 bp, 8 predicted proteins | sample KBSC73metaG_FD_65863 | JGI IMG/M metagenome (GOLD analysis project Ga0070664, IMG submission 65863) | Corn rhizosphere microbial communities from Kellogg Biological Station, Michigan, USA - KBS C7-3 metaG | ecosystem: Host-associated > Plants > Roots > Rhizosphere > Soil ... | reverse complement strand
ACCAGCACATCGCGCACTATCACACGGCGGGGGTGCCGGGCCGGCACGAGATCGACGAATCGCAGGAGCTCTTCTATCCGGCGGTGATGAAGGCGATCGTGGACACCGGCTACACCGGCTACGTGGCGCAGGAGTTCGTGCCGCTGAAAAAGGAGCTGGGGATGGTGTCGCTGGAGGACGCGTACAAGCGCTGCGCGGTGTGAGCGCTGGCCCGGTGGGAAGCGATCATGAACGAAACGGCCTCGGAATGCTCGACATTCCGAGGCCGTTCGACATTTGAGCCTCGGCGCTCAGCACCCCGCCACGAGAAACGCGCGGATCACGCTGCTCCCCGGCAGCGGCGGCGCGATCACGAGGGTCGTGTTCACGCCAGTGATGAACGACACGGTGCCGAGGTCCAGCACGACCGTCGTCGAATTCGCCAGTGTGATCCGGATCTGCTTGGGTGTCGTCGCGTCGACGCCGAAGAACGGCGAGCTCGCACCGCCGAGCACGGCGGCGGCGACCGGCGTCGTCGCGGTGAGCGGGGCGTTCGGCGTGGTGACCCAGACGTCGTACGCGACCCCGTTGGAGACGGCGTTGAACGCACTGAAGCCGATCTGTCCTTCCACGGGAAGGAACACGCTGTTGAAGACCGTGAGGAACCGCGTGGCGCCGGTGACGTCGGTGAAGGCGATGATGGTGTAGCTGCCCGCGCCCTGCAGGGTCAGGTTGAACCCCGGGAAGGTGACGCTCGACCCGGTCTGACGGACGTCGAGGATCGGGGCGCTCGCCGCGACGGTCACACACGTCGACACCATCCCGAAGCGGAGCACACTATTGCCGGTCTCGAGGACGCCGTCATGCAGGACGTCGAATACGGTCGTCGTCGTGGCGTTGACGAAGCGGATCCGCGCGACGTTCAGCGTGTCGTTGATCGGCGGGACCGCGCCCGCGACGCCGAGCCGCAGCGGCCTGGTGGCCGTGTCGCAGTCGGCGCCGAGCGCCGACAGCGAGGTGAACAGAACGAGGGCGAGCGTGCGCGTGCGCATGGTTCTTCCCAGACGAGGACGGCGAGTCGGCCGCGCCCAGCGAGGTGTGGCTCGGGCGATGTGATCGGCAAGAGACTCGCCATGCGCGGCGAAGTAGGACTTCCTGCCAACGAGCAGACGGAACCGGAGCGACGCACGTGATCGAGATCATCCAGGGCGACATCACGACGCTCGCGGTGGACGCGATCGTCAACGCGGCCAACTCGTCGCTCGCCGGCGGCGGTGGTGTGGACGGCGCCATCCATCGGGCGGCGGGGCCGGAGCTGGTGCTCGCGTCGCGGCGGCTGGCGCCCTGCGCGACGGGCGACGCGAAGATCACCCCCGGCTTCCGGCTGCGTGCGCGGTACGTGATCCACGCCGTGGGGCCGGTGTGGCGCGGCGGGCAGCACGACGAGGAAACGAAGCTGCGCTCGGCCTATGAACGCAGCTTCGCATTGGCGCTCGCGCAGCGCGACGTCGCGAGCATCGCCTTCCCCGCCATCTCGACGGGCATCTATGGATTTCCGAGGGCGCGCGCGGCGGAGATCGCGATCGGTGTCATGCGCGAGCACGAGTCGCGGTTCGAACGCATCGTCGCGTGCGTGTTCGACGCGGAGACGGAAGCGCTGTATCGGAGCACGCTCAGTCGCGCGTGAGCCTAACCGCTCGCCGTATCGCCACAATTTGACAACGCCGCGCCTGCGCATAGGCTCCCCGCCCATGCCTACTCGACGAAGCCTCCTCTGCGCCGCCGCGTCGCTCGCGGCGCTGCCCGCGCTCGCCGCCGCGCAACTTCCGACCAACCAGCGCCTCTACGACACGACGACGAGCATGCCCGAGGTGCGCGCGAGCCGCCTCGCGAAGTTCGCGGCCGAGCCGGTGGTGACGGGCCGCGTCATCTTCCTCGGCAACAGCATCACGCAGGGCGGCGACTGGGCGAAGCTCACCGGCGACAGCACCGTCGTGAACCGCGGCATCGGCGCCGACGTGACGTTCGGCCTCCGCACCCGACTCGACGACGTCACCCGCCGCAAGCCGTCCAGGCTGTTCATCCTCATCGGCATCAACGACATCAGCAAGGACATCCCCGACGCGGTGATCGCGGCCGAGTACCGGATGCTGATCGACAGCGTGCGCGCGCAGAGCCCGCAGACGAAGGTCTTCGTCCAGAGCATCCTGCCCCTCAACCCGACGGTGCAGAACTTCCCGCAGCACTACGACAAGCAACCGCGCGTCGTCGCCGTGAATCGCCTGCTCCAGCGCATGGCGCGCGAGAGGCACGCGACCTACATCGATCTCTGGCCGATCTTCATCGACAAGCAGAACCACCTCGACGCCACCCTCACCGGCGACGGCCTGCACCTCAACGAGGCTGGCTACGTTCGCTGGGTCGCGTTCCTGAAACAGAAGGGATACCTGTAGACGCTGTCATCCCGAGCGAGCCCGCTGTCATCCCGAGCGAGCGCAGCGAGTCGAGGGATCCGCACTTACTGAGCGGCGAGCAAGGAACGGTTGAACGGTCCAGCGGCGAGCGGACAGCGGCGAGCGGGCAGCGGTCAGCCAGCGGCGTCAGCGGCTGCAACAGCACGGGATCAAGGGGTCAGACCCCTTGAACGCTTCAAGGAGTCTGACCCCTTGATCGCTCCGTGGCATCGCCGTTCCAGATCTGCGTTCCGTCGTTCAGTCCGCGGGGGTGGCATCGGAGATCGCGACACGTCGCGCCAGGAACCGCCGCCGTCCGCGAAGCTGCAACGCCGTCACGACCACCACGACGGGGACGAACACGTAGACCCATCCGCCGTTTCCCTTCTCGATCCACTGATACGCCAGCCCGTGCACCACGACGAGCGCCGCGGCCCAATACGTCCACCGCTGCCAGGCCTTCCAGCGGCGTGAGCCCAGCTTGCGCAGCGATACGTCGTTGGAGATGACGAGGAGCAGCACGAGCAGGAGCGTCGCCGCGAGGCCGCTCCAGTTCGCGAAGCCGAACAGGTCGTAGCGCACCGGCACCCGACGCGCCTCGTCGCGAAAGAAGAAGTACTTGAGCGGGTCGCCGAGGTGGACGAACAGCCCGGTGGCGACGTGGGCGAGGCCGAACAGTCCGCCCCAGATCCCGACGTCGCGCCGGAGATCGGTGCTCACCGGGGCCGAGCGTCCGCGCATGACGCGCCATGGCCCGATGAGGAGCGCCCACCCGATGAGCACGACGCTCGTGTACCCCGTCGCCATGCTGAGCCGGAACAGCACCTGGCTCGAGTGCGACGTCGCCGTGACCACGGTGAAGTAGACGAACAGTGCCAGCGTGACGATCCCGCCGTTCCGCGCGAAGCGGCGCATCCAGTACCCGCTGCGTAGCGACGCCATCAATGGCCGCTCCGGTGCAAATGCCGAGCCCGCCATGTACCGACCGACCTCGTGCTACGAAGTGCGCCCACAAATTGCATTTGTCGCGTGCCGTTCATCTCGGGAGGATCGACCGATGAGACATCAGATACGCATCGCGGCCCTGGCCGCTGCTCTTTCGCTGTTCGGTGTCACGACGGCGCGTGCGCAGGATGCCCACAAGCCCGGCGGCCTCAACAAGGTCGCACACGACATCAGCAACACCTCCAAGAAGGCAGGGCGCGACACGAAGGCCGAGATCAAGCGCGACGCCAGCAAGGCACACGGCGCGCTGAAGAAGGCCGGCAACGACACCAAGGCCGAGCTCAAGCGGACGACGGGGATCAAGGGCTCGCAGTCGAAGGACCCGGGCGGTCTCAACAAGGTCGCTCGCAACATCAGCAATACGTCGAAGAAGGCGGGTCGCGACGCCAAGGCCGAGAAGAACCGCGTCAAGAGCAAGACGCACGGCGCGGCGACCGAGGCCGGCAAGAGCTTCAAGGACACGGTGCTGAAACAAAACCCGTAAGGCATTGGGTCGTCGCGCTGGCGGCGGCCCGACCTTCGTCATTCACCGCGGTCCGAGTCGATGCGCGTGGTACGCGAGAGGCTGCCTCCTCAGCGTATCACGCGCATCGTGCATCATGCAACGCGCGACGCTACTCAGCGTGTCACGCGCATCGTGCCCTGCATGGACAGATAGTGTCCGGGGAAGGTGCACACGTACGGATATTCACCCGGCGTCGTCGGCGCGACGAAGTAGATCGACTCCACCTTCTGTGGCTCGAGCAGCGAGGTGTTGAACAGCACGTCGTCCGACTTCGGCACGTAGTCGAGCTTCTGTCCGTCCAGCCCGAGCTTGAGCGCCGCCTCGCCGACCTTCGTTCCCGAGCCGGGCTTCACGACGACGAGGTTGTGCAGCATGTCGCTCGTGTTCGCGAAGTCGAGCTTCACCCGCGCGCCCGGCTTCACGTCGAACGAGGCGAGGCTGAACTTGAGCCCCTCGACCCCCTGCACGCTCACCGTCTGGTCCACCGTACCGTTCCAGTCGGCGGGCATCGTGGTCTGATGCTTGACACCTGGCGCAGCGACGCGAGGCGCTGCGCTCGCCGCTGATATGCTCGCCGCTTGTCCGCTCGCCGCTTGCGTGCTCGCCATCGCACTCTGCGTCACGGACGCCGCAGGCTTCACAGCGAGCGCCTTCCCCGCGGGGATCTGGTTCACCGTGTAGTAGCCGAAGTCGTGCAGCAGCGATTCGCCGCCGCTCGCCGACTTCACGCCGGTCATCCGGATCTCGTGGACGTACCCCTGCCGCAGCGAGTCCACGACGATGCGCGCGCTCAGCCCGTCCTTCGCCACGACGACCGCCCGCACGTTGTGCGCGACCTGGTTGATCGTCGGCGAGCCGTAGATGTGGTGGTACTTGTAGATGAAGCTGTTCACCGCCCAGCTCGCGGGGCTCTCCGTGCTCGCGCGATCGACCGGCGCGGTGAAGTACACCTCGAAGCCGTCCGGCCGAGCGCTGATGTGATGCGGCTCGAACGGCACCTTGCCCGTCCACACGAGCCGCTGCAGTCCGTACAGCGCACGGCCCGTCGCGCCCCACCCTCGGCTCGTCTGGCCGACGTACATCGAGCCGTCCTTCCCCCACACCTGGCGGAACACGCCGGACATGAACCCTTCGCGGAAGGGGAACACGGCGCCCTGGTACACGCCGTTCACCTTCTCCAGCGCGACGCGCATGATCTTGCTCTGCCCCTGATCGCCGACGAACAGCTGGCCGGCGAACGGACCGAACGTCCCGTGCGTCGAGTCGACGAGGATCGCCGAGGTGGAGATGCCGAGGATGGTGTGCGGGAACCAGACGGCCGGCGTCCTGAGGTGCGGGATCTTCTTCGCCGCCTCGAACTTCGGCGCTCCATTGTCCGGGATGTCCTCGATCTTCAGCGTGACCGGTGATCCCGGCTCGCCCGACCACTTGAGTCCCTTGGGGTTCCCCTCGAAGTCGCCCTTCTCCACCTGGCTGATCCCACCCGAGCCGACCCAGTCCCCCTGGTTCTCCGAGTAGAACAGGTCGCCGTCGAGATTGAACCCGAAGCTCGACGGTGAGCGGAAGCCGGTCGCCCACGGGGTGATCGTCCCGTCGTTGCCGACCTTCAGCATCCAGCCGCGCCACTTCACGAAGCTCTCGCCGTAGCCGATCCACGCGAGGTTGAGCGTGACGAACATCTCCCCCTTCGGCGAGAAGACGGGGCCGAACGAGTACTCGTGGTAATTCCCCGACAGCGGCCACGATGCGACGGTCTCGTAGCGGTCCGCCTTGCCGTCGCCATCGGTGTCGCGCAGCCGAGTGAGCTCGCTCCGCTGCGTGGTGTACAGCGCCCCGTCGCGATAGGCGAGGCCGAGCGCCTCGTGCAGCCCCTGCGCGAAGCGCGTGTAGTGCGGCTGGTTCCCGTTCGCGCTCGACGGGTTCTCGATCAGCCACACGTCGCCGCGCCGCGTCGCGACGGCGAGCCGGCCGTCGGGCATCGTCTCGAGTCCGCCCACTTCCAGCACCACCCCTTCGGGGATCGGGAGCGTGGACATCCGATAGTACTCGGACTCGCGCGCCGCGGTCGGGTTCTCCGGGCGCTGTGCGTGACCGATGCCGCTGAGCGCCGCGAGGAGCAGGGCGGTGCAGGTAAGACTCGGATGCAGAACTCCGACCGAAGCTGCGAAGCACCGCAGGGAGGAGCGATAAACTCGCTGGATAGGCGGAACTCCGACCGAAGCTGCGAAGCGCCGCAGGGAGGAGCATGGTCTAAGGTTTCTCATGGCGCGACTACCAGACGATGGAGTAGGCGACCGTGGACTCGCCACGATCGAACCGCACGGGGAGGAGCAGCTCCTCACGTCCGCTCTGCTGCCGCACGACGGGCTGCGCCGCGCCACTCGGCAGGGTCACGAGGTAGCTCTTGTCGTCGACCGCATAGGAGCCGTCCGCCTGACGCACGACGTGCTTCCCCTGCGCGAGCTGGACGTACAGGCCGTCGACGCTCCCCGAAGACGGTGCACGCAGGCGAAGGGTGCGGTGCAGCGTGACGCCATCCGCGTCGGGACGGAGCGCATCCTCGACGGCGACGCCGTGGACCGTCGAGAGGAAGGTCGGACGCCCTGCCTTGTCGAGCACGTAGCCGTTGCGGCGGAACTCCTTCTCGTCGATCACCGAGTCGGGCCACGCCGCGTTGGCGTCGGACAGATACGCCACGCTCGGCGCGCCGGCGAGATCGACCACGCTCCCCGCGGGGCGCGAGCTCTGATCCTCGCCGCGGTCGTCCCACATCTGCGTCGTCTCGAGGAAGGGGCCGCGCCATACATAGAACGGTGCACCGCGCGACAGGTCGTAGCTGTAATGCACGCCCATCGGATCGGCGACCGAGGCGACGTACACGCGCTTCTGCCCGCGATGCCACTCGAAGCTGCGCAGCACGACGGGCTCCAGCGCCGGCTGCACCATGATCGGGTTGATCGGTCTCCCGAACGCCGCGAGCAGGCTCTCGTCGTGCAGGGGCTGCCGCTCGAGGCCCGGCCCTTCGATGAACAGCTTCACGTCGCGCTGGTCGCCCCACTGGCGGTTCTTGAAGAACGAGAGCGCGAAGGCGTGCTTGCCCCCGGTGAGGTCGACGTCGGCCTGCATCCCCTGCTGCGCGCCGCGGTTCACGATCACCGGCTTGCCGTCGATGCTGAGGTCCGCGCGCGCGACGGCCGGCCCCTGCATCGCCGCTTCGGTGCCCACCCAGTCGATGTTGAGTGTGAAGCGATACCGGCCGGCGGCCGGCACGGTGAGCGTGCCGGCGTACGCCACGGCGAACCGGTTCGTCGCCGCGGCCGGCGCCGACGACAGCGTCGTGGCGGCGCCCTCGCGCATCGGCGCGCGCGTCGTCATCCACGTCGTGTCGATCCCCTCGCCGGCCCATGCCTTGTACGTCAGGTCCGACAGCTTCGCCGCGCCGGTGTACGACTTGTACTCGATGTTGCGCACCGCCACGGGGCCGTGATCGCCCTGGATCATCAGCGGCCCGGTCGCACGCTCGTCATTGAACAGCGCCGCGCGCGTCGGCCCGGTGACCTCGACGTTCTCCTGCACGGTGACGCCGTTGAGCACGACGCGGAGGAAGCGCGCGTTGGCGACCTTCTTCTTCCCCTCGAACCGCGGCGCGCGGAACGAGATCTCGAGATGCTGCCAGAGCCCGGGCGCGCGGCTCGCATTCAGTGCGGGGGCGGTCCCCTCGTAACCCTGATTGCCGGAGCCGCGCGCCTCGTCCCACCGCTGGTAGATGCCGCCCATGTCGGCGAAGGTCGGCGTCTTCACCCCCCAGCTGTCGAACAGCTGCACCTCGTAGCGGCCCATGAGATACACGCCGGAGTTCGACGTCTTCGGCAACATGACGTCGAGCGAGAGATCGAGGTCGCCGTGCTCCCACGTCGTGAGCAGGTGCCCCTTCGCCGCGTCGGTGGGCACGTTCACGAGCACGCCGGTGCCCGGTTCGGCGACGAGCGCGAGGGGGCGTGTGCGATCGGCCGTCGCGTCCCCCGCGATGCGCCAGTTGGCGCTCGTCGGACGGAAGGCGCGCAGGTCGGTGAGCGCGACGGTGTTCGGGGGCAGGTCGGTACGCTCCAGGCGCGCCGGCTGTGCCGCGGCATCGACGACGCCGAGCAGGCCGAGCGCGAGGAACGCTCCGATCGCGGGGAGGTAGGGGTGACGCATGATGCTCCGTGGGCGCGGTAGAGAGGCCGGTCTCGCCAGCGATGCAGAATGCGAGGAAGTGCCGCGTTCTGCAACGTGTTCTCGCGATGCGCGCGCGGGTCGGTGCCGGACTGCCTGACCGGAATGCACGGACAGGGTGACTCGTCGTCACATCCGACATGGTGGCGCGCGTCGGGCATGATGACTGGGAAGATGCTGCCGCGTGGCGCGGCACTGTGAGTGCCTTACACCGGGGAGCCAGGACCATCCCATCGCCCTCTTCCCTCCCATGAAGCCCACTCTTCGCCGCCTCACCGCGCTCGCCTTCGGTGCGCTCGCGCTCGTGAGCTGCGGCACCGATCAGCCGACGGCCGTCTCGCGCCCCGACCTCTCCGCGCCCGACGTGCCTTCGGCCTCGCTCCTGACCACGATCACGTCGCTGCTCACCGTGGACGGCTTGCAGCGTACCACGCCGCTCGCCGCGCCGATCACCGTCTCCAAGTCCATCGGTGTCGACGGCGGCACGCTGGCGATCCCGCAGGCGGGGGTCACCGTCGTCGTGCCGAAGGGCGCGCTGGCGCAGCCGACGACCATCACGATGACGGCGCGCGCCGGCTCGCTCGTCGCCTACGACTTCGCGCCGCACGGGATCACCTTCGCGAAGCCGCTCGTCTTCTCGCAGCAGCTCAAGGGCACCAACGCGTCACTCCTCACCGCACCGCTGCTCCAGCTCGGCTACTACTCCGACCCGAACCTGCTGACGGCGACGGGTGGGCTGGTGAGCCAGCTCCTCGGCGGGACGCTCAACACGCTCACGTGGACGTTCACCGCGCCCATTCCGCACTTCTCAGGGTACATCGTGACCTGCGGACGCCGTTGATGCGGTGATACGGAGATAGGGGGTACGGGGATACGGAAGTGCGAACGGCCTCGGGAGGGAATCGTTTCCCGAGGCCGTGTCGTTCCGTATCCCCGTATCTCCGTATCTCCTAATCCCCGCAGCCATGAGGCGCTCCGGCCCCTCACTCGTCTTAGGTACGGTACCGGCCGCGAGCCGGCCGCCCTGCCTTCGACCGATGCCGTCTCCCCCCTACGCGACGACTGCCATTCCGTACGACCGGCTCGCCCACACCGGCGAGACGCCGATGCTGCGCGTGATCCGGATCGGGCAGGCGCTCGAGCGGGAGGGCCACAATCTCGAGGCGCGCACCCTGTACGAGTCGGCGCTGCGCGACGGCCGCGCGACGACCCCGAAGGAGGCGGCGCGGCTCGTCCGTGTGATCGCGCGCACCTTCATCCAGGAGTCGGACCTCGACGCGGCCCGCGATTGCGCCACGGCGGCGCTCGCGATCGCCGACGTCATCTCCGACGAGGCGGGACGCGGCTACGCCGAGAACCTGCTCGCCATCGTGGAGTGGAAGCAGAGCAACCTCGACGCGGCCGAGCGTCTCTACCGGCGCGCGCACGCCAGCGCGCACGTCGCGGGGGAGTCCGCCCTCGCCGCCATGACCGCCTCCAACCTCGGCGTCATCGCGAACGTCCGTGGCGACGACGCGGAAGCGCAGCGCTACTTCGAGACGGGCCTCGCCGCCGCGCGGCTCGCCGGCCTCGCGGATCAGACGATCGCCGCGCTGGTCAACCTCGGGCTGCTGCACATGCACCAGCGCCGGCACGACGACGCCGACCGTCGCTTCGCCGAAGCGCGCGAGCTGGCCGAGATGATCGGCGAGATGGGGATGCTGATCACGGTCCAGCTGGAGACGGCGAAGCTCCGCCTCCGCCAGGAGCGTCACGCCGACGCGCGCGCCTGCGCGCAGCGCGCCCGCGAGGTCGCGGCGCGCACGGGCACGACACACGCCGACGGTGAATCGGCGCACGTCGACGGGCTCATCGCCTGCGCGTTCGGCGAGCTGGCCGACGCCGAATCGCACTTCCTCCGCGCCGAGGAGATCGCGCTCCAGCGCAGCGACCTGATCCTGCAGGGAGAGACGGCGCGCGAGCTGGCCGCGCTCTACCGCAGCCAGGGCCGCAACCGCCAGACGCTCCAGCGGCTGAACCAGGCGCACCGCCTCTTCTCGCAGTTGCGCGCGCGGCGCGAGCTGGCCGACGTCGACCGCCGCACGACCATGCTCGAGGGCGATTTCCTCGAGGTGGTGCGGCGCTGGGGTGAGTCGATCGA
>Ga0070664_100005355_pt1 | contig 10299 bp, 8 predicted proteins | sample KBSC73metaG_FD_65863 | JGI IMG/M metagenome (GOLD analysis project Ga0070664, IMG submission 65863) | Corn rhizosphere microbial communities from Kellogg Biological Station, Michigan, USA - KBS C7-3 metaG | ecosystem: Host-associated > Plants > Roots > Rhizosphere > Soil ... | reverse complement strand
CCCGCGACGATCACCGTCAGCGCGAGCGTCGCGAGAGCCGAAAGGATCAGCGCGGCCGGCAGCAAGCGGTCCGGGCGCGGCGCGTTGTCCTGGAACTCGGCGCTGCCGCGGAGACTCTTCTCGATGCCCTCGCGGATCTTGCCCGCGGGATCGAAGCCGGACGACTTGTAGTGCTGACGGATCGCGTCGGTGTCGGTCTCCCTGCGGCCGCCGAAGAAGAACGCCTTCAGGAGCTCGTGGTCGTAACCCTTGACGTGCTCGAGCGGGACGAGGAGGCGCATCGTGAGCTTCTTGCCCTGCGCCTCGGTCTCGATCTTCCTCTCCGCGGAGAGGCGGGCGAGGACCGCGGCGACCTCCGCCGGCCCGATCGTCTCGTCCCAGAGCGCGCCGGCCTCCTCGGGTGCGAGCGAGAGCAGGTGCGCGTCGAGCCAGTCGCGGTCGATCTTCTCGGGCGGAGTCAGGGGCTCGAAGCGGCCCAGGCCCGACTCGCGCCGCCAGAACAGGGCGAGCAGCGCCGCGATGGCCAGGCAGAGGACGATGAAGCGCGCGGTCCGCAGCGCGGGGCTCGAGCCGAGCCGGACGTCCGTCGGCTTGTCCGGGCCCACGTAGGAGAGCGGGATCCGCAGGACCACGCTCTCGCCCGGCCGCAGCTGGTGGCGCAGGGCGACGGGCTGGAACCGCTCGATCGGCTTCCACGCGGGATCGAGCGCGAGCGCGAGCGAGAACTCGCCGATCGTGCCGGGCCGGTCCGGAAACGCGAAGTCGTGGTCCAGGACGTAGCGGCTCCCCTCCTTCACGAGGACTCCGGAGAGCGTGTACGCGATCTCGTAGACCAGCTCCTTCGCGGCGAACTCCGGATCCGACGGCAGCCGGCTGCGCCAGCGCAGCGTCTGCTTGTCCTTCCACGTGAACTGGTCGACCTGGTCGGGAGGCTCGGCGTGCTGGAGGACGTGGACCGTCCCGTCCGGATCGAGGCGCCGCAGCTGCTCGAGGCTGACGCTCTGTCCCGGGCCGATGCGGAAGATCCGCTCGCCGCCGTTCCAGTCTCCCGTGAAGACCATCGCGTGCTTCTCGACGACGTGAAGGCGGCCCTCCTCGTCGAGGCGCGCCTTGACGTCGAGCGCGCGCCAGGAGAGGTCCTTGGCGGCGGCGAGCGCCGCCGCGAGAAGCAGGACCGGCAGGAGTGCGATGGTTCGGTGTCGCCGCATGGCTGGATTCTATTGATGGATCGGCTTGCGTTTCGCGACCGGAATGACGAACCGGATCGAGGTCAGCCGGGGCGAGAAGGCGGCGATCTTGTTGTCGACGAGGCCCGCGGCGAGCCCCGCCTTCTGGACGTCGATCCACAGGAACGGGAACCCCAGCTCCTCCACGAAGGGCTTCTTCGGGAAGACGACCCAGAGGGAGCCGGCCGGCTCCAGCCGGCGGGCCAGGTCCCGGAAGAAGCCGGCCAGCGACCCCTCCGCCGGCACCTCGGCCATCAGCCACGCGTGACGGCCCTCCGGGAACGCCTCGACGCGCTCGACTAAGGGGCCGAAGATCTCCCGGGCGGCGCGCACGAACTCGCGCGAGCGGCCGTGCGCGTACGCGGTCGCCGCGGCGGGGAGCGAGAACTTCTCCCAGGGAGCCTTCAAGGGCGCCCATTCTAGAGTTCCGGACGGAGTCTCGCGCCTGCAAGGGACTCGCGGACGCCGCCTGCAGGAGGGCCGGTCCGCGCCGCCCTGCACGTGAAAGCCCCGGACGTATTAGCCATGGCTAATGCGTTCGAGGCCGCGGCCCCCGTGGTCCGCCTCTACAATTCAGAAGTGACGTTCCAGTCCGAGCTCTACCCGGACGAGTACTACGACGGTCTCCACCGGGTCACGCGCTTCGCGGCGACCGAGCGCAAGTGGCGCGAGCGCGACCGCGACATCCTCCGGCTCGCGCTCGCCGGGCGGCCGTCGGCGCCCGACTCGATCCTCCTGGACCTGGGCTCGGCGCGCGGGGACGTCTGCTTCCTGCTCGCGCCCCGCGTGCGCAAGGCCGTCGGCATCGACGCCTCCCCGCGCGCCGTCGCCCTCGCCGAGGCCGAGCGCGCGCGCCGCGGGCTCGAGAACGTCCGGTTCGTGCAGGGAGACGTCGCCGAGCTCGAGCCGATCCCCGACGCCTCGATCGACGTCGCCGGCGCGTTCGACCTGCTCGAGCACGTCGACGACCGCACCGTTCGCGCCATGCTCCGCGCGCTGCGACGGGTGCTCAAGCCGGGCGGCTTCCTCGCCGCCTACACCCCGAACCGGGAGCATTACGTCGAGCGGCTCAAGGCGCACGACCTCGTGCTGAAGCAGTTCCCGGAGCACATCGCCGTGCGCCGTCCGCGCGAGATCCGGACTCTCCTCGAGGCGGAAGGCTGGCGCGTCGTCGAGATGGGGTGGTCGACGGCGCCGTTCCCGCTCGTCCGCGGGGTCGAGAGGGTCCTCGCGCCGATCCCCGGGATCGGACGACTCTTCCGGTACCGCATATTGCTGCGGGCGGAGCCGGGGCGAACCGGGGATTGAGGGTTTCCGGTTACTGGTCCAGGAACCAGAAACGAGAAACCAGCAAACCTGGAAGTCGAACCGATAGACTGTTCAGTTCCATGCGGGTTTCCGTCGTCATCCCCTGTCGCAACGCGGAGCGCACCGTCGCGGGCGCCGTCGCGTCGGCGCTAGCCCAGTCCGAGCCGCCGGCCGAGGTGGTCGTCGTCGACGACGCCTCGGAGGACGCCTCCGGCGATGCCGGGCGCCGGGCGGGAGCGCGCGTGATCCGCACCGTCTCCAGGCGCAACGCGGGCGGGGCGCGCAACGCGGGACTCGACGCGACGACCGGCGAGCTCGTCGCGTTCCTCGACGCGGACGCCGTCGCGCCGCCGGACTGGCTCGCGCGCGCGCGGGCGGTCCTCGAGGCGCGCCCGGACGTCGTCGGCGTGGGCGGCCGGATCGCGAACGGCCGCCCGGGTCGCTGGGGGGAGCTCGACTACTACTTGAACCACTCCGAGTGGATCGCCGGCGCGGCGGGCGAGAAGCGCAACATCCCGACGATGGCGATCGTCTACCGGCGCGCGTCGATCGGCCCGGTCCGCTTTCCCGAGTCGAACACCGGCGAGGACACCGCGTTCGCGCTCGCGGTGCTCGCGCGCGGCGGACGCCTCTGGTACGACCCGTCGATCGCGGTGACGCATCTCCACGAGCGCCTCGACGCCGCGGCGTTCCGCGAGAAGCAGACGGCCTGCGGCCGGACGATCTACGAGACGCGCGCGCGCTACGACCGGCCGGGCAAGGTGCTGGTGCGGCATCCCGCGCTGCTGTGGCTCTTCCCCCACCTGTGGATCACGCTGTGGCGGATGGCGCGAGCGGGTCACGTCGGACGCGCCGCGGCTCTCCTGCCGTGGCTCGTGCAGGGCGAGGTCCTGCGGATCCGCGGCTTCCACGAGGCGCGGCGCGCAGCGAAAGCGGGAAGCCCGGCGGGCGCCGCGGCGCGAGAGGGCGCTCGCGCATGAGCCGCCTCGCCCAGGGCCTCGCGCTGGCGCGCGACTGGATCGCGCCGGGAGACGCGATCGCGCAGTGGACGCACTTCGTGACGTCCGTGTGCAACGCGCGCTGCGCCCACTGCTTCTACCCGATCAACGCCGGCAAGAACGAGCTCACGCTCGCCGAGGTCGACCGCTTCGCGGCGACGCTGCCGCCGATCCGCCTGCTGCTGATCTCCGGAGGCGAGCCCTTCCTCCGCCGCGACCTGCCCGAGCTGATCCGGATCTACTTCGAGCGCTGCGGATTCTTCTCCGCGTCGATCCCGACGAACGGCTTCTCGCCCGACGAGGTCGCTCGCGCGGCGGAGAGGATCTGCTCGTTCTCGCCCGACCTCTCGCTCGGCGTGACCGTCTCGATCGACGGCTTCCGCGACTTCCACGACCGTGTCCGCGCCGTGCCCGGCCTCTACGACCGCGCGCTCGCGACGCTCGAGGCGCTCGTCGCCGTGTCGCGCCGCCTGCCGAACCTCACGTCGGGAGTGACGACCGTCTTCATGCGGGACAACCAGAAGGAGATCGAGGCGTTCTGCGACTTCATCCACGAGCGCTACCGCCCGAACCACCACGCGATCGGGCTCGTGCGCGGCGACCCGTTCGACCCGTCCGTGAAGGAGGGGCTCGACCTGGACCTCTACGAGCGGCTGTCGCGGCGCGTAGACGCGCGCTATCCTCCGGACGAGGCGCGCGGCGGCTGGAAGGGCGCGCGCACGCGGGCGCGGCGCGAGATCAACCGGCGCCGCTTCGAGTACATCGTCCGGCAGGCGCGCGGCGGGCCCTTCGAGGGCTTCTGCCTGGCGGGCGAGCGGGAGTACGTGCTGACCGAGGAGGGAAACATTCACGGCTGCGAGCTGATCGGCGACGTCCTGGGCAACGTGCGGGACGCCGGCTTCGACTGGGCGCGCATCCGCGAGTCCGAGGCGGCGCGCGCGTTCGTCGACGCGAAGCACGAGCGCCTCTGCCGCTGCACTCACGAGTGCAACGCGCGGACGATGATCCTCTTCGACCGCGCGAACGCGCTGCCGGTGCTCGCGGCGATGGCGGGAATCGAGCAGCGTCGGGGCGATTCCGCCGGAGGCCTCGAAGGACGCGACCCCGCCGGAGGCTTCCAGGGATGAGCCGGGGAAAGGACGGCCTGCGCCTCCGGTCGCTCAAGTACATGCTCGAGCTGACCTCCCGCTGCAACCTGCGCTGCGGGATGTGCCCGATGGACGTGCTGACCCGCCCCTTCGAGGACGCGCCCTTCGACATGGTCGAGGACGTCGCTCGCCAGATGCGGGAGCTCAAGCTCCCGATGAAGTACCTCCACGAGATGGGCGAGCCGTTCCTCTACAAGCGGCTCTGCGAGGCGATCGACCTCTTCCCGGGCGTGTGCGTCTCGACGAACGGCACGCTCCTGAACGAGCGGTGGGCGAAGGACATCCTCGACAGCTCGCTCTCGAAGCTGCGGATCTGCATCGACACTCTGAAGCCCGAGATCTACCCGATCGTCCGCAAGGGCGGGAAGTTCGACGTCGTCGTCGAGAACACGCGCCGGTTCCTCGAGATGTCGAAGGGCAGGAAGATCGTCGTCGAGATCCAGAGGATGATCACGACCCAGACCCACGACGAGTCGGTCAAGTCGTTCCGCGAGTTCTTCCGCCTGGACAAGTATCCGCAGGCGACGGTCATCCAGAAGACGTGCGAGGGGCTCGACACGTCGGAGGTCACGGAGCTCCACCAGGCGTACTACGGCTGCTTCCAGGGGACGCCGTACCAGTGGTTCGTCATCCTCTGCAACGGCGACGTGACGCACTGCTGCTACGACTACGACGGGACGCAGAAGCTCGGCAACGTGCGGCAGACGCCGATCGCGGAGATCGCGCGTTCGCCGTTCCTCGCCACGATCGAGGCGGGGTTCCGCACGGGCGACTTCTCGCAGCTCCCCCGCTGCAAGGAGTGCTTCAAGAACCCCGCGGCCAAGCCGCCCCTGACGGACCGCCTCTGGCGCTACGCGCAGGCGTTCCCGTGGAAGGACCCGTTCCGGAGGTTCTTGAATGTTCCCGGTGGCGAAAACTGAGCAAGGTCTCTGGTTTCTGGTTTCGGGTCCCTGGTTGCCTTCCGTGAACGAGAGACCAGAGACCAGAGACCAGCAACCCTAAGACTTGCTCGCCGCCACGCGTCGCACGCGCGGCTTCTTGGGGGCCGCCTCCACCACCGCCGGCTCGTCCTTCGCCTCCGGTATGACCTCGACGAGCGGCGGGATCGCTCCCGCCGGCTTCTCGAAGCCGCAGCCCGCCTTGTCGCACGCGAAGACGTTGCCGGACTTGCGCTCCCGGTGGAGCAGGTACGGGTTGCCGCATTGCGGGCACGGCTCCGGGATCGGGCGCACCGACAGAGAGAAGTCGCACTTCGGGTAGTTCACGCAGCCGTAGAACGGACGGAACCGTCCGCGGCGCTCCGCGATGATGCCGCCGTCCTTCGGGCACCGCACACCCGTGTCCTGGATCGGCTTCGGCGGCTTGTACTTGCACGCCGGGTAGTTCGAGCAGGAGACGTACGCGCCGAAGCGGCCGTACCGCTTCACGAGCTGGTGCCCGCAGCGGGGGCACTTCTCCCCCGTCGGCTCGTCCGGGCGCGCCTCGGCCTTCCCGCCCGCGACCGCGATGTTGACGACGTTGCGGCACTTCGGGAACGCGGTGCAGCCGAGGAACGTCGACCCGGTGCGGCTCTGGCGCACCTTCATCGGCTCGCCGCACTCGTCGCACGTGCGGTTCTCGAGCTCCGTCATGTCGACGGCGTCCTCTTCGGGATCCGGGATGTCCTGCGTGAACGTGCACGTCGGATATCCCGAGCACGCGACGAAGAGGCCGTTCTTCCCCATCCGGATCTTCAGCTTCTTGCCGCAGTTCGGGCACTTCTCGTCCATCGCGGGAACGACGGACAGCTTGAGCTTCCTCGCCTGCGCGAGCGGGATGCCGGCCTTGCTCGATTGCATGTCCTCGAGCGCGCGGTCCCGGTCCTTCGTGAACGTCTTGTCGAACTCGGAGAGCGCCTTGATCCAGGAGAGCTTGCCCTCCTCGACCTCGTCGAGCGCCTCCTCCATCCGCGCCGTGTACGACGTCTCGAAGAAGTCGTCGAAGTACGGGATGAGGAGCTCGATGACGGTGCGGCCGAGCGCGGTCGGGATGAAACGCCGGTCCTTCTTGTGGACGTAGCGCCGCTCCTCGATCTTGCGCAGGATCTCGGCGTACGTCGACGGGCGGCCGATGCCGTTCTCCTCGAGGAACTTCACGAGGGACGCCTCGTTGAAGCGCGGCGGCGGCTGCGTCTCCTTCTTCTCGGGCGACAGCTTGACGAGCTTCAGAGGTTCACCGACCGCCAGCGGCGGCAGCTTCGGCGAGTCCTTGTCCGAGTCTTCTTCCTCTTCGGCGGAGACGCCGTACGCCGCGAGATACCCCGCCGACTTGAGCGTCGAGCCGGACGCGCGGTAGACGGCGCGGCCCGCGGTGATCTCGGCGGACGTCGTGTCGTAGACCGCGGGCGTCATCTGCGAGGCGACGAAGCGTTCCCAGATCAGGCGGTACAGCTTCGCCTCGTCGGCGGCGACGTGCTTCGCGACTTCCTCGGGCGGAAGGTCGAGGTACGTCGGGCGGATCGCCTCGTGCGCGTCCTGCGTGTCGCGACGGCTCTTGAAGTAGCGCGCCGTCTCGGGCAGCGCCTCCTTCCCGTACTTCTCGCCGATGTGGTCGCGGACCGACCGCAGCGCGTCCTCGGAGACGCGCGTCGAGTCCGTGCGCATGTAGGTGATCAGTCCGACCGTGCCGCGCCCGGGGATTTCGCGGCCCTCGTAGAGCCGCTGCGCGATCTGCATGGTGCGCCGCACCGCGAAGCCGTACCGGCGCGCGGCGGCCTGCTGGAGCTGCGACGTGATGAACGGCGGCGCGGGGTTCTTGCGCCGCTCCGAGGTGTCGACGGAGGAGACCGTCCAAGCGGCCTTCTCGACGTCCTCGCGGACGCGAGCGGCGGCGGCCTCGTTCGCGAGGCGCGGGTCGTTGCCGTCGAACTTGAGCTTCTCGCCGTCGAACGTCGAGAGCCGCGCCGTGAACGTCGGAGGGGTCTTGCCTTCCAGCTCCGCGTCGAGCGTCCAGTACTCGACCGGGACGAACGCCTCGATCTCGTTCTCGCGCTCGCAGATGATGCGCAGCGCCACGGTCTGGACGCGGCCCGCGGAGAGGCCGCGCCAGATCTTCTTCCAGAGCAGGTCCGAGACCTCGTAGCCGACGAGCCGGTCGATGATGCGCCGCGCCTGCTGCGCGTCGACGAGGCGCGCGTCGATGTCGCCGGCTCCCTCCATCGCCGCCAGCACGGCCTTCTTCGTGATCTCGTTGAAGCGCACGCGGCGGAAGTTCGTCTTCCCCGCGCCCGGCTTGAGCGTCTGGTGGAGGTGCCAGGAGATCGCCTCGCCCTCGCGATCCGGGTCGGCCGCGAGGTAGACGTTGTCCGCCGCCTTCGCCGCCTTCCTCAGCTCGTTGATCGTCTTCTCCTTGCCCTGGAGGACCTCGTACGTCGGCTCGTAGGCGTGCGCGCGGTCGACGCCCAGGCCCTTGCGCGGCAGGTCGCGCACGTGGCCGTACGACGCGAGGACCTTGAAATCCTTGCCGAGGAACTTCTCGAGCGTCTTCGCTTTGGCGGGAGACTCGACGATGACGAGGGACTTAGGCATTCGGGGCGGTGGACCCTCTCATAAGAAGGAGGAAAGCGCAAACCGCGCGTTCTCGGTGACGGATAACACGCGCGCATTCCCGGCCGGGCCGAAGGGCGCGATAAGCAGCAGCGCCTTCAGGAGTTTCGGCGGCCAAGCGCGGCGCGTCGGATGACGAAATACGCGCGGTCATCGCCGCCGGATTCCGTAGCGTCCTCCCTCCACCGCGACGGCGAGCCCCGCGCCCTCGAGCTCGAACAGCCCCGCGAGCACCGCGGCGGCGGGCAGGTCGAGCGCGCGCGAGAGCTCCTCGGCGGAGACGGGCTCCTCGATCGCGATCGTCTCGAGCAGCCGCCGCGCCTCGCCCGAGAGATCGCGCAGCGCGGAGACGTCGGGAGTCGCGACCGCGCTCCGGTCGAGCGCGCCGAGCTTTCCGATCGAGGGGAAGAGCTCGGCGAGCACGTCCTCGGCTCCGGTGCACAGGATCGCGCCGTCGCGCAGGAGCGCATGCGCGCCGACGGAGGTGTCGGAGAAGATCGAGCCCGGCACCGCGAAGACGTCGCGCCCGAAGTCGGCCGCCAGACGCGCGGTGATGAGCGATCCCGATCGCTTCGACGCCTCGACCACGACGACGCCCGACGCGAGGCCCGCGATGATCCGGTTGCGGATCGGAAAGTTCTGCGGGCGCGGCTCCTCGCCGGGAGGGTGCTCCGTCAGGAACAGGCCGCCCGACGCGGCGACACGCTCGCGCAGGCGCCGGTGCTCGCGGGGATAGTCGACGTCCAGGCCGCAGCCGAGGACGGCGACCGTCCCGCCGGGCCCATCGAGCGCCGCCTCGTGCGCCGCCGCGTCGACGCCGCGCGCGAACCCGGAGACGACCGCGACGCCCGCCGCCGAGAGCTCGCGGCCGAGGCGCTGCGCGACGTCGCGGCCGTAGCGGGTGGCCTCTCTGGAGCCCACCACTGACACCGCCGGGAGACGGAGCCGCTCGAGCGAGCCGGACGCGAACAGCACGAACGGCGGGTCCGCGATTTCGAGGAGCAACGGCGGATATTCGGTGTCGAACGCCGTGATCACGCGGACGCCGCGGCGTTCGATCTCCGCCGCCCAGCGCGGCGCCTCCACGTCGCCGGCGGATCGCCGCAGCGCGCGCGCCGCCTCGCGCGAGCCGAGCGTCTGCGCGAGGTCGTCCTCGCGCGCCTCGACGAGAGCCTCGAGACCCCGGCTGCGCAGGTGAGGCCACAGACGCTGCGGCGTCGGGGAACGGTGGCGGGCCCAGGAGAGCGCCGCGCGGCGCGGGAGGGAGTCGGCGCTCACGGCTTTAAGGCAGCCTTCATCCGGCCGCGGGGCGACAATTTGCCGATTGCCTTTCGACAGGAAACCTATAATAGCCACCCCTGCGGGAGGTGGCGGAGGTTGAGGCAAGCACGAGCATCGGCACTCCTCTTAGTTCTTGTCGCGACAGCCTGCTCGTCGTACAAGCACACCGACCGCGCCGAGACTCAGCTCGCCTTCGGTTCCGCCGTCGCCAAGAAGGGACTGTGGCGCGAGGCCGCGTTCCGCTACGAGCAGGCGATCGCGAAGGAGCCCGAGAACGCGCACGCGCACAACAATCTCGCAGTCGCGCTCGAGGCGAACGGCGACTTCGCGCGCGCGCTGACCGAGTACAAGCGCGCGCTCGAGCTCGATCCGAACAACAACTACATCCGCCGCAACTACGCGCGCTTCGCGGAGTTCTACACGTCGTACACGAAGAGCTCCGGAAAGGCGGCCGGTGCTCCGTAGAGTGAGCCGCGCGCTCGCCGCCCTCGTCGCGGCCGCGATCCTCGCGGGCGTCGCCGCGCCCGCGCTCGCGGGAGTGGACCAGGTCAAGCTCCGCCTGCCGCTCAAGCCCCGGCTGCCGCTGCGCGGCAACGAGCGGATCGCGCTCGCGCCGTTCATCGTCGTCACCGACGCCGAGAAGGCGAAGGACAAGCGGCTCGCCAACGTGGACCTGCAGGGCGAGTTCCACCGCTTCCTGAAGAAGCAGCTCGAGAAGAAGACGAAGTTCGACATCGTCCTCACGCCGGCGGAC
>Ga0070664_100005354_pt1 | contig 10299 bp, 10 predicted proteins | sample KBSC73metaG_FD_65863 | JGI IMG/M metagenome (GOLD analysis project Ga0070664, IMG submission 65863) | Corn rhizosphere microbial communities from Kellogg Biological Station, Michigan, USA - KBS C7-3 metaG | ecosystem: Host-associated > Plants > Roots > Rhizosphere > Soil ... | reverse complement strand
TGACCTAGACATCGCAAACGCAAAGCAGGCGCTCCAAAAGAGTCAGAATGCAGACGTACAAAGGTTTGCGCACCGAATGATCGCAGATCATGGTTCCGTCAATGATCAGGCTACCGCGCTGGCAAAGAAGCTCAAGATCACTCCTGAGGATAATCCTACGGGCAAGAGCCTAAAGGATGCTCAGGACGCGAACCGCACGAAACTCGATGCCCTTAGCGGCGCTGCCTTCGACAAGGCATACGCCGATAATGAAGCCGCGTATCACAAGACGGTCGATGACGCCTTAAGCAACACACTTATCCCAGACGCGCAGAACGCGGAGCTAAAGTCGCTGCTAGAGAGCGGTCTAAAGATATTCCAAGACCATCTGCGCGACGCCCAAAACATGGTGAAACAGCTTAGCGTTGCTCATCAGTAAGCCTGACGCGGGCAGCTTCATCAGCCGTCCAGCCACCCGGCTCCTTCGGGCCGGTGCCTAATCGGTCGGGGCTGTTGTGTAGTGGCTTCTCGGAGTGAGTTGGTGTCGAGCAAGAACACGAGGCAAGTCCGTATCAAACCCTACAAGGGGCCGGTTGGCGGCTGGGGATCCGTAAAGGTTGTCACCGAGATCCTGCTGCGCGAAGCCATTCCGGTTAAGGGCTCAGTCGCGCTTTGGCGTCAAAACAAGCCCCGGGGCTTTGCTTGCGTCAGCTGCTCTTATGGTCGTCCTCCACACAGTGCATTCGAGTTTTGTGAGAACGGCGCGAAAGCCACGGCGTGGGAGATAACGGACAAGAGGTGCTCCCCGGAGTTCTTCGCAGAGCACACTGTAATTCAGATCGTCACCAAGCTCAATCGCGGCGCGATCATCCATGGCAGGCAGGCTTACTTGCTGCCGTGCCTCGGTCGCATCGAAATCGACCGTCAGGCTACCGGCGTGCAATTCGTCACAGTCGAGGATACGACGGGACGCTTTCATGCATCCCATGGTCAGGCCGAGCCAGCGAGCAAAGATCTCCTGTCGGAGCCGAAGATTGTCGCCGAGCTGGCGAAGTCAACCCTAGCGCCCAACCCGAAGGTCGACTGGGACGCGTGGAGCGGCAATTACGCCCTCGTGCGAGATGCCATCGCAGAGACTTATCCGGCGATCTTCAAAAACTTCAACGAGCGCATCAAAAATCCGGCCGGGTTCGATCGTCCCCTGCCCGCGCGCGAGCGCAAGTGGACGACACCGAACGGCAAGGCCAACTTCATCTCGCCGCGCAGCTTGTCGGAGGATCCTGACCTACCGCGCACGCGGGTGGGTGTGCTCACGCTCATCACCTTGCGAAGCAACGACCAGTTCAACACGACCGTCTACGGCCTGGATGACCGTTTGCGCGGCATCAACGGCACTCGCATGGTCGTATTGATGAATAAGGCTGACATCGAAGAGCATGGCCTCAGAGACGGCGACGAGATCGATCTCCTCGGGGCAGCGGCGGACGCGGTTCCCCGTGTCGTGCGCGGCCTTCGCGTCGTCGCCTACAATGTGCCGCAGGGCTCGTGTGCTGGCTACTATCCCGAATGCAATCCCTTGCTGCCGCTCTGGCACCACGCGGAAGGCAGCCACGTGCCAGCAGCGAAGTCCATACCTGTGCGCGTCCACAAACGTAGTTGAGTCAAGGGCAACCTGAGGCGTCACTGATGCAATAACGCGGTGAGCCCATCGTGTTCATTCGGCTGGTGTCGGCCAAAGATCGGGAACCGGCAGGCCCATAAGATCGACCGGCCGTCAATGTGGCGGTGGCCGTCAACGTTGCTAAACCCAAAAGCGGACAATAAGGTCGTCGACCCCCCCGAGGAGTTTGGCGTGCAGCGCCGGCCCAGCGCACCCAGCCTCGATCGCGATCCATTCAATTGATCCCGATAGAAATGGCACCGCGCTCACGATCATCAAAGCCATGCTTCGCGCACATGCGTAAAGTGCCATAGTACGGGCAGTATCGGTCGCACCTAGGGCAGCCGCTATTGAAAATCCGAGGCTGATGATTGCGCTGATCGCTGTAACTAACGCGCAAAGGATGAACGGCGCGGTCATTCGAAATCCTATGATGTGAGTTCATGCACCGCTGCGCCGGCCTGTATTAGGCGCGCGGACCGCATCATCAGCTTTCGGATCTCTTCCGCCCTTTCCGAAATGAAGCGAAAGATAGAAACCAATGGCCAGGGCGCCAAAAACCAGCGCGAGGAAACCCGGCTCGAAACTGACCGTCACCGGATGCTTCGAAAGCAGATAGAGGGCGACGGGCAAGTTGAACGCCCCCACAGGAAATTCATGATGAAGGTGGAGGGGCCTTTGCCGCGAGGATTTGCGAACGGTGTGGGAAAGGTTTCCCCGCGCAATCCGCAGGCCAGATGAGGGATGCAATTGCAGAGGAAAGCCGCGGCAAAAAAAGACGCGAGATAGTCCATGCGATAACCTCCGAGATGGCCGAAGCACGAGGCGTCGTTCGTTGAGCGCCGGTGCTCGAGTACTTGAAGCATTGCGAGCAGCATCGGTATGCTTGGCGACGAGCCGCGCCATGGTGGGGCCGAAGATCAGAACGGCGACGAAGGTGTGGCCATCTGTCTGGCTGAAGCGGCGCAGTCGTCCTGCTGTTTTGGCCTATCCTCCCGCCTGAAAAAAGAAAGGAGTCTTACGACGGATCCCGAAGGCGTGAGCGCCTCTGCGCCGCCAAAGTGATGGGGTGCGCATCGCCTCTTTTAGCGTAATCCGCCGGACGCCGGCCAATAGCGACGGCAAGATCACAAAGCTGAGTGTCGCTCCTATGCCGCCGCGAGAGGTGTTGCGGGGACGACCGCAGGCTCGGTTGGATAATTCCTGTGGGGCAGGTTGCACAGTCCACCGCCCAGATAGAGGTGGTGCCAGAGTTGCGTGGCCACTACGCCGCACAAACCTAAGCTCGCGAAGGTACCAAACCCGCGCCATTCGCCCTCCGTGGCCAACAATTCGCAATCGCGCCGCACTTGCGCCACGTCGAAATAGCCGGTCCGTGCGAGACTCTCGACGCTAATGAGCTCGCGCACGAATGCAGGGGGTCGGACAAGAAAACTTTCCGCGAGGGGTGCCCGGAACATTCGCTTGGGCCGTTGTGCTACCACCTCAGGCAGCACGCGCTCCGCCGCCTGTCGGAGCAGGTATTTGTCGCGTAAGCCACGCCTCAGCTTCCAGCGCGGGTGCTGGCGAGAAGCGAAAGCGATCACGTCCTCATCGAGAAACGGGTAGCGCGTCTCAACGCTGTTGGCCATGGCCACACGGTCGCCCTTCTGGCTAAGTAGCAGGCCGGGGATTTGTATCTTGTAGCCGAGGTAGAGTGAACGGTTCAGTGGATGCCATCGCGCCATGCGCGCCAGGTCGAGATCGAGATCCTCATATGCAAGATGGCTCCCAAGTTCTTCCTTAAATCCAGCGCTGAAATAGTGATCTCGCGACATCGCCACGAGATGATACATAATAGATTGAGCATGCGGCCCGCCGATCATGGCGTCGATGCGCGCAAGGTCGCCAAAGCCAAGATTGGGTGTAGCCCATTTGCGTGCGACGCGACTCATCACCGTGCTCGGCCGGAAGGCGTCGCCTACGTCGAATACGCGTGCAAGTTCCCGGATCTTGAACCAGACATAGCCAGCGAAAGCTTCATCCGCTCCCTCGCCTGTGAGCACAACCTTGTAACCTTGTGATTGCACCTCGCGGGAAAGCGCCAGCAACGCGGCGCACGAAGTGTCCAGAACTGGGCTTTCCGCCGCGGTCGTGAGCGCAGCATAGGCGTCCATGATGCGATTTGGTCCAGCCTCCACCACGGTCGGGTTGCTGTCGCCGATCGCGCGGGAAGCTTCCAAGGCGCTGTCGACCTCGTCGAGATCTAGATCGGGGACGCGCACCGTGAAGCTCGGCAGCGCATGACCTGCAACGCGAGCTGCCGTGGCGAGGACATAGGCGGAATCCACCCCGCCGCTCAGATAACCGGCCACGGGGACGTCCGCGCGGAGCCTGATCTCGACGGCGCGCGCAAACACGGCTTCGAAGGCATCGATCTGCTGGTGCCCGTGCGTGCTGTCTTCTTCTTCACCCCAGTCGGGAAAGTCGAAATCCCAATACTTCCGTTCGACTGGCACCGCTGCCTTGCCATGATTAGGCAATGTGATCTTTATATAATGACCGGGCGCCACGGCCTGAACGCCGTCGAACGCGGTGCGGCGCGAGCCGAGCGCAAAAAAAGTAAAAAGATGATCGATCCCGAGGGGGTCGGCTGTTGGCCTCACCGCACCAGACGCCAAGAGCGCTTTAATCTCGGACCCGAAATAGATGAAGTCGCCCTGGCGCGACCAGAACAAGGGACAAATGCCGACGCGATCCCTCGCGAGCATTACGGTCCCACGCGCAAAGTCAACCAGCACGAAAGCGAACTGACCTTTGAGATAAAAGAACAACTCGTCGCCATGCTCCTCGTAGAGGTGTGCGATTAACTCACAATCGCTATGCGTGCGGAAGACACGCCCTTTAGCTTCAAGCTCCGCCCGTTGCTCGGGGAAATCGAACAGCTCTCCATTGCAGATAACCGCGATGCTCCGGTCCTCGTTGAAGATCGGCTGTCGGCCATCATTGAGCCCCACGATGCTGAGCCGGCGATGCGCGAGCCCAATCCCCGGCGCAAACAGGAAACCGGAATCATCCGGGCCGCGATGGACCAGAGCAGCGGCCATGCGCCGCACTAGGGCCTGATTCGGCTCTCTTCGAGCCGCGAGGTCGATTAATCCCGCAATACCGCACATGTTGTCCCGTTAAGTGTTCTCCGGAAGGAGGCTGACACCAAAAGCAGAACGGTCTCAGATTGGCTTTGGCCTAATTGCTGTGAACGGCTACTTCTTGCGGGGATTTTTGGGCTGCCGCATGTCCAAGCGACGTCGACCTCAAATCCCAAATGACTACCGCTCTAGGGGGTTAAAGCTGCCATGCAGCGGACGTGAGCGACACGGTCGAGAGTCGAACCCAACGCAGACGTCAGGGGTTTCTGGGTCGCGCACACTCCGCGATAGAACTGCTACAGATCTCGCTGGATCGACTGCAACAAAGCCTTCAGAAAGAACAAATTGTCGAAAGACTGCCAAAACCTTTGCTATTGGAAGGGGGCTAAATGGTTGAGATCATCGCAGGCGAGGCTCCTCAGCACCCCATAGAATAGCCCCACAACCGCAAACTTGAATCCTGCGACTTTCATTGTGGCGGCTCAAGCGGCTCAAGCGGCTCAAGCCAAAAGCGGCCCGACGGCCAACGAAAAGACCGATACTGAAAATTTCTGACTGCCGCCACGACGATCAGTGTGGTCAACCACAGCGGCAATTCGTTCACCACCAAAAGCAACTTTAATGGGGCTGCTACCAAAACGCCCTTTGGTAAATTCTTTCATCGTCGCTAGGCGATGGAGGTCGAGCACTCTTCCTGAAAATCTGATCTGCCCAGATTGGCGATAGCCGCACCGGGGCCCTTCGAGATCTAGCCACGCCTTTTGGATCTTCTGTCCGGCAGGCGTCTCCCCGATCGCTTCGATGGTGGTGATTGCTGAATCGCCTACGCTCTCGATGGGGTGATACAGGAGCGGATCGGAGAACCATTCGACTGAACTGTGCAGGCCCCACTAGCCCGCCGCCCATGTCGCCATTACAGGGCGCGCTCCTCGATCCAATCGACATAGAGCAGGCGCTCCGCGAACAGCCAGGCGCCGTCCGCCTTCACGAAGCTATCGAGGTAGCGAAGGGCCGCGATCATCAACTGGCGGCGGTCGCCGTCGATCGTGACGTGGTGGGCAAGACAATAAGCTTGCCCAGTCGCCTGGTTGTCCGTCAGCGAAGATATAGTGCTCTGCCCCAGGAAATGCATTGTGGCGTGATACTTGTTGAGATCAGCGAAGACCGGAGCGAGGGCTTCTCGCGAGTGCAGTTCTTGCGATGGCGTGGGGTTCTTAGCGTCCATGTAGACGACGAAGTGCGTGTCTGGCGTGAAGAGCGACATTTGGCCTTGCGCGTCGCGCCGGTCGGCGCAATAGGCGTAAGCTTCGACGAGTTCGCGGATCGCAAGCCGGTCGGCGGCTTCGCTGGACGAGATAGCGCCGTGTTTGCTCATGACGGTCACGCGACTTCGAGGATGGCGCGTGGTTCGAGAAACGCCTCGATGCCGTAGCGGCCATATTCGCGGCCAAGGCCAGAGAACTTGAAGCCGCCCCAGGGCGCCTGCGGATCGTCCGTCATGCCATTGATGACGACGCGGCCGGCCCGTAGCTGAGAAGCGATGCGGCGTGCCCGCGCCACCTCAGTCCCAAGAACGGCGGCGTGAAGACCGTAATTGGAATCGTTGGCGATGCGGATCGCGTCCTCGTCGGAGTCGTAGGCGATGACGCTAAGCACGGGGCCGAAAATCTCTTCCCGCGCGATCGTCATGTCGTTTGACACGTTCACGAACACGGTCGGCTTCATGTAGTAACCGGCTTCGAGACCCTTCGGATGACCCTCGCCACCGACCAGGAGTTCGGCGCCTTCTTCAATTCCCTTGCGGATGTAGGACTGCACACGATCGTATTGCTTCTGCGAAACCATCGGCCCGACGGCGGTCATCGGATCCGCGGGGTCGCCGACAGGGAAGGCGCGCATCGCGTCTTGGATTGCGCGTTTGACGGCTTCCAATTGCTTGCTTGGCACGAGCAGCCGTGTTCCCGCCGCGCAGGCCTGACCGCTGTTCAGAAACGCCATGCCGAGCGCCGCCGGGATTGCTTCCGCGAGATTGGCGTCGTCGAGCACGATCGTAGGCGATTTACCGCCCAATTCGAGCGTGACGCGCTTCATGGTCGCTGCGCCGTCGCGCATGATGCTTTGGCCGACGCCCACCGATCCCGTGAAGGAGATCTTGTTGACGTCGGGGTTGCGCACGAGTTCGGCGCCGACGCTATTCCCAAGGCCCGCGACGACATTCAGGATGCCCTTGGGAAGGCCGGCCTCGTGCCATGCCTCTACCAAGACTCGCGCTTGCAGCGAACTCATCTCGCTTGGCTTGATCACGACCGTGCAGCCCGCGGCGACGGCGGACGCGAACTTGAGACACATGAACAAGACGTTGGCGTTCCAGGCCGTAATCAAGCCGGCTACGCCGACTGGCTCCAAGGTCGCCGTCGTCTTATCCCAGCGGCGCGTCCACTCCATTTCACGGAGCGCCTTTTCGGCCGCCGAGAAGGCGAGGATGGCCGACTCCACGATAGGCCGTGCGAACCGCACGACGCCGCCATATTCTTCGACCATGGCGTCTGTCAGATCGTCGATGCGCGCCGATGTGGCCTCGTGCAACCGGCGCAACAGCTTGGCACGCTCTTCCGGCTTCGATCTGCCGTAGGTCTCAAAGGCGCGCTTGGCCGCGGCGATCGCACGCCGCGTGTCTTCTTCGTCGCCCAACGTCACGCGCGCGATGACCTGAGCGTCGGTGGGCCGGATGATGTCCATGACTTGGCTGCCGTGCGACTCCGCGAACGCGCCGTCGATGTAGTGGGTCGTATAAGTCTGGATCTTATTTGCCAGCATGGCGCGCGCTCCCACAAATGATGCTATCAGAATGAGGTGACGACGACCCGGTTGATCGCGCCTTCTCTCAGCGCCGCGTACCCGTCGTTCACGTCACGCAAATCGATCCGTTTTGAGACCAGCTCGTCCAGATTCAGCCGGCCCTGCAGGTAGAGATTCGCGTACATCGGGATGTCGCGCTTGAAATTGGTCGAGCCGATATTGACGCCCTGAACGCGCCTTTGACCGCCGATCGTGTTGAAGATGTTGAGATCGATGCCGACCTCGGGCTCGGATACGCCAACGAGATAGAGGCCGCCGCCAAGGGCGAGCATGGACAGGCCCTGTTCGGCCACGGCTTTCATGCCGACGAAATCGAACACATGGTCCGCCCCTCGGGGCAAGAAAGTGCGGACGGCTTCGACCGGATCGTTCTTCGTTGAGTCGATGATGTCGGTCGCGCCAAAATGCTGAGCCGCTTGCAATCGGGCGGGCTGGATGTCGATGACGACTATCCGCGATGCGCCGGCGATGCGCGCGCCGCTCACGGCGTTAAGGCCGACGCCGCCTGCGCCGAAGATCACGACTGTGTCGCCTGCTTGCACGTTGGCGGTGTTGATGACCGCGCCGGCGCCCGTAATGACGCCGCACCCGAGCAGCGCCGCCTGCGCGAACGGCATGTCGTTTGGGAGGAGGGCAAGCTGGTTCTCGTGGATGAGTGCGCGTTCTGCGAAACCGCCCAATCCCAAACCTTGGAACAGACCGACGCCATTGCGGCTGAGGCGGGGCCTCTCAGCCGGGCGGCGCACAGTCGCTTCGGGATGCTGGCACTGGAAGGAACGGCCCGATTGGCACCGTGCGCAGGTGCCGCAGGTTTGCGTGAGGCAGCCAACGACGTGATCGCCGACCTTGAACTGCGTAACGTCGGGACCCACCTCCGCGACGATCCCCGAAACCTCGTGACCAAGCACCGCTGGCAGCGGGACAACGATATGTGTGGCGAACAGCAGATCGGTGTGACATAGCCCGGAGGCCTTTACGTCGATCAAAACTTCGCGTCCGATCGGCGTGGCAATATCGACGCTTTCGAGTTCGAATCCAGCCCCAAGGGCGTTGACAACAAGCGCTTTCATCTCCGGCCTCAAGCCATCTCGCGGGGGGCACAACTGCTGCCGAGCTGCAGGCGCATGCGAAGCGTTTCAAGAGCGTCAGATCTACGACGAGGTCTGCACCTCGCGCTCAATCCGCCCGCTGAACTACGCGAAGCAGACACAGTTTCCGGCGGCGAAGCTTGAATGAATCGTACGGCTGTTGGCGTTTTCTGACCAAATCGCGCTTTGGGCTTCGCTATCGCAGGCAAATCCGCCGCCAGGCGCCTGGGCTCATGCCAACGCGCTGCGTGAAAACGCGGGTGAAGTGACTTTGGTCAGAGAAACCGCCTGCTAGCGCGATCTCGGAGAGGCTCTTGTCCGTTCCGCGCAACATGGTCATCGCGCGTTCGACGCGAGCGTGCTGTAGCCAAGTGTGAGGTGCGAGACCCGTCGTTTTCCGGAACGCTCGTGAAAAATAGCCCACAGATAAGCCGCACGCCTCGGCGACAGCGACGAGCGATGTCGCGCCGCTCCGGTCGGCAGCGATCATCTCCTTCGACCGCCGCTCTTGCCACGGCGCCAGGCCGCCCTTCACACGTTGCACAGACTGCATGCCGCCATACGCGTGCGCAGCATGCGCGGCGAACGCCATCGTCACATGGTCCGCAAACAGTCGGCTCACTTGTTCGGGCGTTTGGAGCGCCGGCAGCACCGCTAAGCTTATCTGTCGAATGGTTTCGTCGTTCACGGCGACGCCCGGCTGATAGCGTAACTCATCAACGCGCGGCGCGTTGGCATGGTCAGCCAGCGCGTCGAGGGTCGCGCGCGACAGGTACCACAGCAGCGAGTGGATCGGTTTGTCCATTACCGCGAGCGGGTCACGCTTCAAGTCATGGATGGTTGTCACGCCAGCGGGCAGCGAGAAGGCGGAAACCTGACGCCCTTCTTCGAAATACACGTTGTTCGGAATTTCGCGCAGCATCAGGCAAAGCATGTACCCATCCTCACGTGGGATCGGGTCGGACAGACGTCCGTGAGGCTGGTCGACGCGGAGTTCGGTCACCGCAATCTCGGCGCTGTGCAGAGAGCGCGTCACGATGCAGGCCGCCTCATCAGCGCCGAAGTTGACGCCCAGGTCTCGGCCGTACGTGTGCGCCGGGGTTTTCGTGGCTAGGCTCGCCGTCATTGGTCAGGCCGCCGTCTGTTGGCTCCATCTCTCCCGCCGGGCGTGCCGCGAGCCCAAGACCGATAGCGCCAAAGGGACGCGCGACCTCGCCAACAAATACTATAAGTGACCAGCGCCACTTCCGCGCTATATCCCGAGGGGTGTGGCGAATAGCAACGGCGCGCCCATCCCTGCCATCACACCTTTGGCATTTCCAACAGGTTCCGGGGAGCACCTTCGAAGATGCTTAGGGAGCCTGTAAGCGGCGAGCTAAGGGGGCAGCCAGCACTCGGCTCGCCGCCTCCTATCTTCGGCGCAAGGGTGCCTGATTGTCGCACATTTCGTATCGGGCCGCTCAGGAGGTCAGGAGCCGGTTGCAGCAGCCCGAAACAGCCTCACGAAATTTTCAAGCTCATCGGGTGCCGTATCTGAGACTTCCTTATGCTGCTGAACGCCTCCATCGTGGTCGTTGCTTCGATG